>Ga0247727_10000798_pt1 | contig 76999 bp, 71 predicted proteins | sample WisWelCaveWW1625_FD_202498 | JGI IMG/M metagenome (GOLD analysis project Ga0247727, IMG submission 202498) | Biofilm microbial communities from Wishing Well Cave, Virginia, United States - WW16-25 | ecosystem: Environmental > Aquatic > Deep subsurface > Groundwater > Cave microbial mat | place...
TTTGTTTTCATCATTCTACTTCAGATAATACACAGTTTACTATACAAGACTGAAAAGAGGACAAACTTACCAGCGAAGGTATTAAATCTTTTCGTCCTGAGCGGACACCAAGTGAAGGCGAAGTAAAATCTTGGGAAAAGTTTCAACCAGTTCCTTGTTATAATTCCGCCCATGCTAACCCCTGAACAAATCGAAAACAAACTGGATAAAATTCTTTTGAGGGTGCAAAAGCCCGGGCGCTATGTGGGCGGCGAACTCAACAGCACGGTAAAGGATTGGGATTCCATTCAAACGAAGGTGGTGTTCGTCTTCCCAGATATTTACGATATCGGCGTTTCCAATGTGGGACTCAAGATTCTGTACGATCAGGTAAATCAACGCGACGATGCGCTTGCCGAACGCGCCTACGCACCCTGGCTGGATATGGAAGCCCTCATGCGCGAACACAGGATTCCGCTTTACACGCTCGAATCAAAACAACCCTTAGCCTGTTTCGACCTCATCGGCTTTACCCTCCCTTATGAGACTCTCTATACGAACGCGCTCAACGCGCTCGATCTTGCCAGAATCCCCGTCCGATCAGCGGACCGCGACGAGACTCATCCCATCATTATCGCAGGCGGACATTCGACGATGAATCCCGAACCCATGCACGCGTTCATTGACGCGTTTGTGATCGGCGAGGGCGAGGAAGTAATTCACGATGTTATCAACACGATCCAGAATGTCAAAGGTCAAAGTTCAAAAGTCGGCGAAGTCCGTGGACCTTCGACATTTGACCGCGAAGAATTGCTTCGCGCCCTGGCACACATCCCCGGCGTTTACGTCCCGCAATTTTACGAAGCAAATTATCTCGAAGATGGAACTGTCTCTCACATCGAACCGACGTTACCCGACATTCCAAAAATCGTAACGAAGAGACTCGTCGCCAAACTGCCTCCCCCGCCCACAAAGTTCATCGTCCCGAACATTGACATTGTCCACAACCGCGTGTCCATCGAGATCATGCGCGGATGCACGCGCGGGTGCAGATTCTGTCACGCGGGGATGATCACGCGTCCTGTCCGCGAAAGACCCGTGGACGAAGTCCTGCAAGCCGCAGAAGAGGCGATCAAGAATACAGGCTTCGAGGAACTTGCGCTGTTGTCTCTGTCGTCATCGGATTACACGAACGTTTTGGAGCTGGTCACGAAGGTCGGTGAAAAGTTCGGCAACACACATCTAAAAGTTTCACTGCCTTCGCTGCGAATCGAATCCGTTTCGATTGACCTGATGGAAAAATTGAAAGACCGCCGCTCCGGTGGATTCACGCTCGCCCCCGAAGCCGCGACAGAGCGAATGCGCCGCATCATTAATAAATTTGTTCCAGATGAAGAAGTGATCAACACCACACGCGAGATTTACCGCCGCGGCTGGACAACGATCAAGCTATATTTCATGATCGGGCATCCAAGCGAAACGCTGGAAGATGTGCAAGCCATTGCGGAATTGTGCAAACGAGTCATCGCCGAAGGACGCAAGGTAGCAGGCATGAGAGTCAAGTTGAATGCGGGTGTGAGCACGTTTGTGCCCAAGTCACAGACTCCGTTCCAGTGGGTCTCGTGTGATACGCCCGAACAGATCGAAGCCAAGCAGGCCCTGCTCCGCCGCGAACTAGGGCGCGACAAAAACATCAAACTCAGTCTCACAAAAGCGCATGACTCCTTCCTTGAAGCGTGGCTCTCGCGCGGCGACCGGAGAATGGCGGAGGTGGTCTATTTCGCGTGGAAGAACGGCTCGAAATTCGACGCATGGGACGAGGGCAGAAAATACGATGAGTGGATCGCCGCGTTTGATCGGCACGGACTCGACCCGCTCTTTTACACACACCGCCAGCGCCGCACCGATGAGGTCTTCCCGTGGGAACATATCACCGCGGCGGTGCGCAAGAATTTCCTCTTCCAGGATTTCAGGCAATCGCTCGAAGGGCAGATCCGGGTGGACTGTCGTTTGGATTGTTTCGCGTGCGGCATCCTGCCGACCTTTGCGCAAATGCGCCGCGAGAATCCTGGCGATGTATGGAAGTGCCCTGATGTGAAATCTCCCGCGAGGAAAGCGACGAGCGGCTCTATGATCAGTTATCAGTTACCCGTCGTTGGGGATTAATACCGCGCATTTGGCGGCTTGAGCAGAACCATGACAAAGAAGCAGTTCATCGAAAAGTTAATGCACGAGCGCGATAAATTCGAGTTGTTATTGAATCGTGTCGGCTACACGCGCCGCATGACATTGAAAGGGGTATCGGGAAAATGGTCCATCAAGGATATCCTCGCGCACATCCTCGCGTATGAACTGTACAGTGCAGATCGCATGAACGAGGTCTTGCACAAGCAGGCGTATATCCCGTGCAAAACTCAAACCGCGCTTGATGCGTTTCTTGACGAGCATGGTTACCCTGATTTCGGCTCCCCCCTGCTGGATGACGATACGCCAAACGCGTGGGTTGTTGAAAGATATAGGAACGTCTCTTTGGAGGAGGTTGTCGCGCAGGAGGTTCAGGCATTTTCATCTATTGTCACCACTTTGGAAAAAATCCCTGAAAAAATGATCGAACGACACAATCTTTATGATCGTATTGCCAACAACACCTACAAACATTATCGCGAACATCTCAAGGATATTCGAAGTTGGTTGAAAACCAACGCAGTGGATTTGAAAAATTGACCATGCGCATCCGAATTACATTTGCAAAGCAGGGCGCCCTGCGCTACACCGGCCATCTTGATTTGCATAAGCTGTGGGAACGCGCCGCGCGCCGCGCCGACCTTCCGCTGGCGTACTCGCAGGGGTTTCATCCGCAACCGAAGATGAATCTCGCCGCGGCGCTGCCTCTCGGCTTTTCCTCGCTCTGTGAAGTGCTGGACATGAGACTCAAACACGAGATCACTTTGGATGGATTGCCCGCTCGCCTGAACAACACCCTCCCGCCGGGGATACAGGTGGCGAACGTTGAACAGGTGGATGAACGCGCGCCCGCGTTGCAGACTCAAGTGGTCTCAGCGGAGTATGAGGTCACTTTGACAGAATCAGTTCACGGGTCCGATCTGAAGCGGAAGATTGATTCCGTGATGGAATCCGAATCCATCATTCGCGAACGGCGCGGCAAGACGTACGATCTGCGTCCGTTGATTGAAGAACTTTCCCTCACCCTATCCCCTCTCCCTAAGGGAGATGGGCAGGCAGTGAGGGTATTCATGCGCCTCACCGCGCGCGAAGGCGCAACCGGACGACCCGAAGAGGTGTTAGATGTGTTGGGTATCGCGTTCGAAGATACAAAGATCGAACGAACGCGTTTGAATTTTCAATCATAATTTGGAGGAGCCATGGCGTTTCTTGGATCGTTATTCTTTGGTTTTGTTCCGATGTTCCTGTTCGCAATGTTGGTGAACTGGCTGGACCGTTACGAAAAGGAGCCAAAACTCCTGCTCGGCGCGGCGTTCGTATGGGGTGTGGTGATCGCCGGCGGCGGGGCGTATATATTGAATACGGTTTTTGGCATCAGTATTTATGTGCTCACAGGCTCCGAAGCCGCGGCGGAATTCGGCACCACGTCCATTGTTGCGCCGATCATCGAAGAAGCCCTGAAAGGGCTTGCCATACTTGTTGTGTTCCTGCTCCTCCGCAAGGAATTTGATTCCATTCTGGATGGCGTCGTCTACGGAGCGATCACAGCCATGGGCTTTGCCGCCATCGAAAATGTGTTGTACATTTATCGAAACGGTTATCAGGAAGGCGGATGGGAGGGCTTTTGGCTGCTTGTGGTTATTCGCGTGGTGCTCGTCGGCTGGATGCATCCGTTTTTCACGGCCTTCACCGGCATTGCCTTTGCGATTGCGCGCATGAGCCGTAACACCCTGGTCAAGATCATTGCCATACCTGCCGGATATGCGATTGCGGTTACGCTTCACGCGTTCCATAATACGTTCAGCGGTTTGATCGGCGGTGTGGAGGGTTTGATCGCAGGAACCCTGGTGGATTACATCGGCTACGCGTTCATGCTCGGCTTCATTATCTGGATCATCATCCACGAACGCAACATTCTCAAAAGGAATCTCAGGGATGAAGTAGTGAACGGCGCGATCACTCCGAAACAATATGATACCGCCATCTCATTCTTCCAGGTGAACGCGCATCTCTCCGCGATTACATCGGGAAGTTTCTCCTCCACAAAACGTTTTTACCAGGTGTTGGGTGAGCTTGCTCATAAAAAAGAACAGCTTGCCAAAGTCGGTGAAGAAAGCGGCAACACAAAGATCATCGATGGCTACCGCGCAGAATTGATGAAACTCGCACCGCTGGCGAAGGCATGATCATACGCACCGTCATTGCTTCGGGCGAAGGAACATCGCCCTCGCAATGACGGAAAAGTTTGATAAAATTTTTTAACCGCCCCCGTAGCTCAGTGGACAGAGTGTCGGCCTCCGGAGCCGAAGAGCGCAGTTCGAGTCTGCGCGGGGGCGCAATCACTGCCGTAAGGCAGTTTTTGTTCTGAGTTACAATTCATTCGTGATACAAAAAATATTTTGGATCTTTTTGCCCGCCATCCTTTGCGCGGGATGCAGTTTTCAAGTGGATGTGCTTGAAGAGGCGACGCCAACGGATCTCATCCTTACTGCCACGTTACCTCCTACATTGACTCCTCCCCCATCCCAAACGCCGCTCCCGCCTCTTCCAACACCGACAGTTGATCCTGTGGAAGGTGTCGCGTCTACGCAAGTGAATGTTCGCGCTGAACCCTCCACTGCCAGCGAGGTGTTGGGAGTTCTGCCTCCAAACTCCAGAGTCCAAATCATCGGCAAAGACCCAGGCGACAACTGGTGGCAGATTCAATATCCGCCGGGCAGGGATGGAAAAGCCTGGGTTGCAGTGGAATTTGTCAGGATGGCTGAAACAGGAGAGATCCCGGTCATTGGAGCCGAGGAGGCGAATCAAAATACTGGAGTGTTCGGTCTTATTTTGCAACAGATAAACATCCGCAGTGGACCCGGTACAACCTTCGATTCCATCGGCACGCTCAAGGCGCAGGACAGCGTGACCGTCACCGGCAAGGATGCAAACGGGGCGTGGTTTCAAATCAATTTCGAGTCCGGTCTCGATGGCAAAGGCTGGGTTAATGCCGCGTTCGTGCAAGCAAACGGAGTCGAGAATCTTCCCATTGTCACATCTGCTAACGTGATCGTCGGGACTGGCACGCCGACGACAATTCCCCTTCCACTTTCACCGACCATCATCCCCGCGCCCGTGGACGGAGATTCAGTTGTGGCTCCTGCGGTCAACATCACGCTTTCCTCAACGGGTACACAATCATTTCAATATTCCAGTGACGTTTCCTCGCCCGACGGCGATAACGATGATTGGATTCAATTCACCACATTTACTCAAATTACCCTGGTTGAGTTGGATTGTAGTGGAAGCGAATCTTACATCGTTGAAATATTGCAAAATAACTCTGTCATGCAAAATCTGGTGTGTGGAAAAATCATTCTGATCCACACTTCGCCGGAGACTGTGTATGCCATTCATTTCCAATCTTCTCCCGCTGGCGGATTGCAATACACCCGCTTCACGTTGCGTGTTGAGGCAGTGCCGTAAAGCCGTCATTGCGAGGAGGGTTGGTGGTCGAGTAGCCCTGCGTGCTCGTCGAAGGGCGTATCGAGACTCAGCCCGACGACACTTGCACCCGATTTGCTTAGCAAATCGTGCGTTCGGTGCAGTGCAGGTGAGCAATCCCCAACACGGTTAGCAAAGCCCGAGTTTCTTGGAGTTTGCTTCGCCGCAAAGCGGCTCGCAATGACGGATGGTGTGGGTATTTTTGAGACAACTCTAATTACTTTCAACGGATTAGTTAGTTACATTTCGTTTGTGCTTGTTTGTACAAAAAAACCTTTTATGGTAGAGTTAATGTAGATTTTCACATTCCATGAGGGCACAACGGTATGAATTCTGAAAAGATTCCAGACATTATCATTGGCAGACTGCCCATATATTTACGTGCGCTTCAACGCTTATCAGAAAAAGGTATCCAGACTACTTCATCACAGGAATTGGGGGAGTTAGTTGGCATTTCCGCGGCACAGATCCGCAAGGACATTTCACAGTTCGGTGAATTCGGCAAGCAGGGGACCGGATACTCCATTCCATTTTTGATCGAAAATTTGCGCGACATTCTAAAAGTAGACCGCGTGTGGGAGGTGGTCATCGTGGGCATGGGAGATATCGGTCACGCCCTCGCCCACTATAATGGATTCGCCAATCGCGGTTTTCACGTGAATATGGTGTTCGATAACGACCCCAAAAAGGTGGGGCAAAAAGTGGGAGACTTTCAAGTTCTCGATGCGGGGAGCATGATCGAAAAAACCAAACAACACAAGATCAAGGTCGCCATGCTCTGCGTCCCAGCGACTTCCGCGCAGGATGCCGCCGATCAACTTGTGAAAGCAGGTGTGAAAGCCATCTTAAACTACGCCCCCATCAGCCTGAACGTGCCGGAGGATGTGCATGTTCAATACATTGACCCCGTCACCCACTTGCAGAGGATGACGTATTATTTGTAGTTCCCGGTAAAGACTTCATTAAATCACTCGAGCGAAAAATAAAAGGAGTAAGCCATGAAAATCCGAAGGTCACTTGTTGTTATCATCGTTCTCATCTCACTGCTCAGTCCCATATCCGCGCAAGCAGGCTCGAGTGAAGCACCCGCCCGCAATCACGTGAGTTGTCCGCTGCAAGAGTCGAATGCCGACGCGCTCGAAATTCTCAGCAACTATTCCCCGGGCTATTGGTGGGACCACACAAACCTCACCATCGCCGTCCAGGCGCATCCCAAAGCCAAACCGGCGCAACGAGCCGCGATCAACGCCGCCATCGCCACCTGGAGCAACACTCTGCTCGATTGCTTCGACGGGCAAATCACCCTGACCAATATCACAAGTACATCGAAGAATCCACAAAGAGCGGATATTGTCGTCCATTACGTTCTAAGAGCTGGCGGTGTTTCCTTTGAGGGGTACGCCATATGTGGCAATCACAGATGCCCTAATATTCTTGTCCGCTCCGATCTCCCAGTGAGCAGTGACTTTCCGCCTTCCAGCCCTCAATATTTGGGATGGGTCACGCTCCACGAAATCGGTCATGCACTTGGGCTGGGACACACCACCAACCTGGACGAAAGTTGGGACTTGATGGGCTACGGCTGGCCCGTTCTGGGCGACCCGGTTCTTTCAGATTGTGATATTGACGGCATCGCCTTTGTCTTCGCTTGGGCGCTCGATGGAGACGATCCACATCCCCCCGCCGAGGGACCCTACGATTGCTCGCTTGATTGATGGTGTATCCTGTCACTCGATTGCAGAGAATGACAAATGATTTGCAGGGCAAATTAATCTTTCGCCGCCTGAGCCTCTTTTTGGGAAAGTAGGCGGCGACTGCCTATAAGCTGTTATGTTATACGGTCGCCGTATAACCCCTAGTTGGGCAACCTGAACAATCAATTTAGGGAAAATAATCAAATGGAAACGAAAATTGTTGAAGCAATGAACTCCCCAAAAGAACTGGAAACACTTTATCGGGAAAATCCCGATGAATTTTTCCAAGCATTTTCATCTGTCGTTGCAAGCCATCCTGAATCAACTATCTTGCAAGTTTGGCAAGAGAGACTAAGTTACGAAACAGAAACCGAAAAAAGGCAAGCCGTTTCCGCTTGGTCATTCAAAAATATTCTCATTCTTATTCTATTAATTGCAATTGCGGGAACGGTCTTCAAATTACCAGATTATTTCAAATCAATAGACGATTCGTGGTTTTACAGTCGGAACTTAGCATTGGTATTTGTCGCTCCACTCATTGCTTATTTTGTTCAGCGTACCAAATCACTTAAATTTGTTGTTTTGGTTTTCCTCATTACAGCAGGAAGTTTGATTTACTTGAATTTACTGCCAGGTCGCGGTGATAGTCCTTATCAATTTTTGAAAATGTACGGGGCTTTTGACGACGCACTAACAAATGCAGAACTTCATGTTCCATTGTTTCTGTGGTTACTGGCAGGTGTTGCCTTCGCAGGAAAGGAATGGAAGAATACATCTGCCAGAATGGGATTTCTTAGATACAACGGTGAAGTTATTATCCAAACCACAATCCTGATAATTGGTGGCGCAATCTTAACTTCCATTACTTTGGTATTACTTGGTTTTATTGAAAAATCCTATGAATTATCGGAATGGTATCAAGATTATGTAATTATGTACGGGGTTGTATCTACACCTATCATTGCAACTTTCCTTTTAGATAAAGTCATTGATAAACGCTTAAACATAGCCCCCACAATTGCCAAATTTTTTACCCCGTTGTTTTTGATTACGACAATTGCCTACTTAATAATCATGGTTATTTACCAAAAAAATCCGTTTGGCGACCGTGAATATCTAGTAGCATTGAATATCTTGTTAATCGTTGTGCTTGGCTTATTAATATTCACTATCGCAGAACGAAATATTACATCACCACCAAGCACAAATGACTATCTAAACATTGGGCTTGTTTTTACCACGATAATTCTTGACGCTATTGCCCTGTCAGCATCGGCTTTTAGAACAACAAGCGACATTTATGGACTAACACCAAATCGAATTGCTATTCTTGGAATCAATTTACTTGTATTTGTCCACTTGCTTGGAATACTCATTAACTATATCCGTTTTATTTGGAAAGGTAGCCCATTCGAAAAGTTGGAAAGTTGGATTGCAGGTTATTTGCCTTATTATGCAGTTTGGACTATTCTTGTTTCAATCTTGCTACCGATATTTTTCTGGTACAAATGAGTAGTGTATTTGAAGATGAACGAGTCTTGCAAAACACGGTTGCCCAACAAAGCGTGCAGCGGATTTTTGGGAGTCTGCGCGATTTACAAGCATTTTTCTGGCTTCGGGTTTTTTCTGCTCTCAGGCATTTTCCCAACCCGCCCGCAAAACAATAACGCCAGCCGTTAGCCACCGTTTCGAAATCTCAACATCATGAAAATCCCGGTTCCAGCAACTTGCTCCTTTTTTATCACACTTTTGGTAGCGCTGGCATGTGGAATAATGTCACCCAGCCCAACAGAGCCATCCATTCTGCCAACAGCGCTACTACCAACAATCACAACCCTTCCAGAAGTCCAAAGGGAAGACGGGGCTCGAAAAGTGAACATCCTTGTGGATGGAAGCCTGCAAAATCCTGCCTGGTCTCCCGACAGCGATTCTCTCCTTTTTACAAGGTTTGGAAATGGCTACAATGCGGAACCCGCCGATCTCTTTGTGGTTGATCTGGATTCAAGCAGGATAAGAACTCTCGTTTCGGATGGAACTGGGAATATTAACCTGCCCGGTTCCAGTTGGAATCCCATCACCCAGGAGATCGTGTTTTCGTCATCTCGTGAGCCGCACGATGAAATTTTCCTTATTGATGACGAGGGTAATCCTGGGGATGAAGTCAGGATTACCAGCCGCGTAAATTTGGTGGCATTTGAACCCTCCTTGTCGCCTGATGGTCAATGGGTGGTTTTCGAATCGCACGTATTGGATGTTGAAGGTAATGGGATCATCGTCAGCTACCGGATAGATGGAACGATGCCATACCAAAACCTGACAGGCCCAAACGAGGATTGCCGCCAGCCTAACTGGTCACCGGTCGGCGATAAAATCCTCTATCAGAGATTTGACGATGGTCAGTGGGATATCTGGATCATGAATTCGGACGGCACAGATCATCAAAGGGTCACCAGTGGTTCAGGCGATAAAACTGACGCATCCTTCTCACCTGACGGGAAATGGATTGTTTACAGTTCAAACGAATCAGGGATCGAAATTGCCAATTTGTTCATTATCCCTGTATCTGGAGGCAGACCCATCCAAATTACACAGTATGAAGGATATGACGGCGCTCCGTCCTGGTCTCCGGATGGTACTAAGATTGCTTTTGAATCATATCCCGGTGAACCGGACGATTCATCAGGTACGACGCTTTGGATCATTGATGTTCCGGCGCCCTCCAAGTAACAACCTTATGCGGGCATTCTAGATGAATATAGGTACAGGATCGAATTAAACAAAATCGGCTCCGCATTTGCGGAGCCGTTACATTTTACACCTGCGGCAGACTGCGCCGCAAAATATTGTACATGGGCAATGCCTTCACCGCGCCTTCGACAACACACGTGAGGGGAGTATCAACCAAATACGCGGGGATGCCCAATGACTTGGTGAGCAGTTTATCCACGCCGCGCAACAACGCGCCGCCGCCGCATAACGCAACGCCGCGATCAATGATGTCGGCAACTAGTTCAGGCGGAGTCTTCTCAAGCACGCGGCGACCGGTTTCGATCACAGCCTTGAGCGGGTCCTGCAACGCTTCGACGATCTCACCGGTTGTCAACGTGACTGGGCGCGGAAGACCCGTCACTTGATCCTGTCCCTGCACTTCCATGCTGTTCTCAATATCCTGTGGAACTGCGGCTCCGATTCTGATCTTGAGTTGCTCGGCAGTCACCTGACCGATCACAACCCCATACTTCCTGCGGACGTAACTCACAATTGCGTCATCCAAATCCATGCCGCCCGCACGTAACGTCTCGGCAGAGATGATTCCATACATCGCCATCACAGCCGCTTCCATGCATCCGCCCCCGAGGCAGATCACCATGTTACCGGAGGGCGAACCGATTGGCAGGTCAACGCCAATCGCCGCGGCGAGCGGCTGTTGGATCAAAAATGCCTCGCGGCTTCCCGCCTCCAGCATGGCTTCGTGAACCGCGCGGCGCTCCACGCTTGTCACCCCGTATGGGACGGAGATCATGACGCGGGGGCGAAAGATGCGCATCGATCCGCTGACGCGTTGAAGCAGATAAGATAAAAGAGTCTCCGTAATTTCGTAATCTGCGATCACCCCATTTTTGAGTGGGCGAGCCACCTCGATACTTTCAGGCACGCGCCCATACATATCCAGCGCTTCCTTGCCAACCGCTACCATCTTTTGTTCGTCGGTTTCAATCGCCACGATGGTCGGCTCTTCAACCAGAACTTGTTTTGTATCCGCGAGGCGGGTGAACATCGTACCCAGGTCAATCCCCAGGTCTTTTGAAAACATTGCCATCAGAAGTTTTCTCTTTCCCGTATCTTAAATTTCCACAACAAAACGTATCATACCTGAAAGACTTTGCATTGTCTAGCAGGAATGTTTTTACCCTTGTCATCTGCTCACATTGCGCTATCATTGGACTGCAAAATTTTCTAAACGCAAAGGAGAGGAGACAACCTCCCGATCGTCGCATGAAAAGATATTGGAAAATCGCCGTCCTCGCAAATATTAAAGATGACACGCATCCAAAACCGGAGGGCGTCCCGCCGGATGCTTTTTCGGATTTCGATCACATCAAGACGATAGACGCGATTCGCGCCGCGCTCGAAACTGATGGCCATCAAACGGTCTTTATCCAGGCTGATAGAGACCTCCCCTTCGCGCTCCGCGAAGCCCAGCCGGATATCTGCTTCAACATCGCCGAAGGACTGGGCGGCGACGCGCGTGAAGCGCAAGTCCCGGCATTGCTCGAAATGCTCGGGATCCCATATACCGGCTCGCGCGTCCTCACAAACGGAATCTCCCTCGATAAGACTCTCACCAAAAGAATCTGGCGCGACCGCCGCCTGCCCGTTGCGCCGTTTCAGGAATTTGTCGTGGGTGATGAAGCGCTCCGCCCCGAATTAAAATATCCACTCTTTGTCAAACCCGCTCGTGAAGGTACCGGCATGGGCGTGGACATGAAGGCAATCGTCAAGAACGACAAGGAACTACGCGAACGCGCCTCTTATATTATCAACACATACCAACAACCGGCTCTGGTCGAAGTGTTTTTACCCGGGCGTGAATTCACCATCGGAGTCATGGGTCGTGCCGATGCAAAACTGTACTCGCGTAATCCTGAATGGTACGAGAAGGATGGCTTCCACCGCTTCCCCATCCTCGAACTGGATATGTCGCGGTCCGTCACACCCAAGGTGTACAGCAACGCATCGAAGTCAAAAGATGTGGGAGAAGAAGGCGCGCCAGGCTATTTCTGCCCTGCGGAGATCGAACCCGAACTCGAGAAAAAACTAAAATACTTTGCCCTGCGTGCGCACCAACTGCTCAACGCGTTGGACATCTCGCGCACAGACATTCGTCTCGACGATGAAGGCAACCCGCGCTTGCTCGAGATCAATACCTTACCCGGTCTCACACCTGAGTACAGCGATCTCTGCCTGCAAGCCAAAGCCGAAGGCATCCGCTACGAAGACTTATTACTGGATATCCTCTATCTCGGGGCATCGCGCTGGGGGATGGTCGCGCCGCGCGAAGCCCTACCCGCAGTTGGAAAAAATTAGGAATAGAGTTCACAGGTCTTGCGCGATGCAAGACCTGTGTTTATTTTGGGTACATACTGCGCAAGGATAATATCAAAATGAGTAATCTCTTAGCCAAAATTTTGTAAAAATCCATATCATTATTCCATCTGATTCATAAATAAATTTTCGGAGGAGAGATGTATGGATTTTATCAACCGAATCATTCACGCACTGACAGAATTGCACCCCACGCATCCCATGTTCGTGCATTTCCCCATCGCGCTCACTGGCGCGGCGTTCCTCTTCATCCTGCTTGCGTATTGGCGGAAGAATTCATTTTTCGAGCAAGCCGCGTTTGCAAACATTGTGCTTGCGGCAATCAGCACCGTTTTCGCAGGCATTACCGGCTATTTGGATAATATTAAAAACTATGTTGGCGATGCACCGAATGCGAATACAAAAATTACACTGGCAATCCTCCTGTTCCTCCTCACAACAGGGCTCAGTATCGCCCGGTATCGCAACCCCGAAATCTTCCAAAAGCCAAATCGCATTTTGTACTTCGCATCGTACGGCATAAGTTTTGCCATCGCGCTTGTGCTTGCATTTCTGGGCGGCGTTATCTTATATGGTTTCTAGGGGTAAACGAAAAAAATGAGGGGATTGATTACGAAAATCTTTATCGGTATTTTGATCATTGGATTATTATCCGCGTGTGGGAGTCAGCCAACGGAAGCGCCCGCCTCTCCCCCCACCGACGAGCCTGCCGCGCCAACCAATGCACCGGTTCCCACTGACACTGTCACGCCCCTCCCCACCGATACTGTGGTTGCCACCCTGGCCGTGCCGCCTACAGAATCATCTCGTCAAACCGCCGCAGTCAGTTATTCGAACGATGTCCTTCCCATCCTGCAAAGCAGGTGCGTAAACTGTCACGGCGGGGATAGGCTGGAAGAAGGCTTGAACCTGACAACTTTTGCAAACATCATGGCTGGCTCCGATAACGGTTTAGTCGTCACGCCGGGAGATTCCGAAAACAGTTTACTGGCTGAACTGGTCGTATCGCAAAAAATGCCGAAGCGCGGACCCAAGTTAACTCCGCCCCAAGTCCAAATTATCATTGATTGGATTAACCAGGGCGCGTTGGATACCTAAAAATTTGTTGATAATGGTCTCAAGCTGCCGTCACTTCGACAGGCTCAGTACAAGCCTCGGTGGCGAAATTGAACATCCCTCGCCGAGGGGAGAGTGGCGAAAGAGGTGAGTGAAAAACCTTCTTAGCCACACACCTGCCTGATTTGCTTAGCAAATCACGGGCGGTGCCAGGGGAGTACACTGAGCCCATTGAGAAAACATCTCTTAAATCTCTGTGGCCTCTGTGGCTTAACACACTAAATTAGCCACTCCCGCCGAGGGCGGCGCGGGGAGCAAATTTATTTTCTGGTATAATCTCGGCTCGAAACTTGGAGAGGTCGCGTAGTCCGGCTTAGCGCGCACGCTTGGAAAGCGTGTAACCCACAAAGGTTCGCGGGTTCGAATCCCGCCCTCTCCGCTGAAAACATCTTGAAAAACTCAGGGTGTTTTTGTTTTAGGTTCACGCGCCCCTATTGAGGGGATGATATTCGAATCCCGTCCTTTCCGCCAAAAACATGACTCACCCTGAATTTAATCTTTCAAGCTTTTAGCCGCGGATACTTCGACACGGTGAGCGACAGACGAACCGTCAGTCCAAGTTTCACGAATTTACACGAAAAAAAGCCAACCCGGCGCAGTGGGTTGGCTTTTCGTTTGACTTATTTCGGCTAAATTAATTCAAAGTCCGTGACAATCTGTGCAATCAGTGGCTGATTCCTTAAGTTTGGGGTTAATCATGTTTGTTTCATTCGTTACGGTGTTGGCGTTGCTGTTGCTTCAATACTCTCACCAGCAAATACGATCAGTTCAATAGGAGTTGCATCCGCTGAATGTCCTTGCGGGGCAAATCCCTGGGTAACTACCACTTTATACAACGCGGATTTTTCCCAATTGCCACCGCCAAAGATGTCGCTTCCATTGGCGTTTGCGTCTGCACGACCAGACCCCAACTGCATGGCATCAACGGTTGTCAAATCCAGCCCTGCGCTTCGTTCGGTTAAGGCCGAGTTATGGCAGGAGACACATCCGATCGCGCCTGGATACCATAGACTGTTCTCAACAAACAGGGGCTGAATATCTTCTGCGAATGTCCCTTCACAGGGCTGACCGTTCACATCAGAGAAGGCAAATGGTTCGGATTCGGAGGAGCCTGCTGAGACCCACGCGCCAACCATGTCGCTTGCGGCAACTTTGCATTTGTTGAACTCAACAATGCCTGATTCCATCTGAGCATCGGAATGCCCGGCGGGAATCAGGGTTGGGATGGAAGTTCGTTCCACGATGGGCGCGGCTTGGATGCAGGTGAGGGTGAACCCACACCCTGAAATGTAAATAAGGCTGATCCAGGACACCACTACAGCAAGGAACCCGATCAAAGTTCCATAGATCATTTTGCGAACATCATTCATATCTCAACTCTTGCCCTACTCTGCCTTCTTCAGTGTGCGAATAAAATTGACCACATCCCAGCGCTCTGAAACAGTGAGATTCTCGTTGAGAGCGGGCATGCGTCCGTCAACGCCGTTTGTGATCGTGAGGAAGATCGAGCCGTCGCTCTTCGACTGCGTTACAACCGATGTCAGGTTAGCGGGTTTGAAGTTCACGAGAAATGGAGCAATGGGCCCATTCCCGCCACCGGCTTGTCCGTGACACATCTGGCAATGGATGGCGAAAAGTTCCGCGCCGCGCGTAAGCGATGCTTCATCTGCGGTTGTGGGGTTTTCAGGCGCGCCCATGCCCGGGATGGCAATCGCTCCCTCGATGGGGATCGAGCGTTCGGGGGGAGGAAGCGGGTCTTCCATCGGGCGATAGGAGGGTTGAATCTCCATGAAACTCACCCAGTCAATTTTTATGATGTCGTATGAAAAAAGAAGGATCACCCCGAAGAGAAAACCGAGAGTGAGGAAGACCCAAAACAGTTGTTTCAACAGTCTCATAATTGCCGCGCCTCTGCGGGTTTGACGGATTCAGCGCCCAGTTTGTTCAGCGCGTCCGTAATTTTCTTCGTGTCAGTCTGTGGACATTTGAAAAAGACCGCGATCTTGCCATCGCTCGCTTCTGCAATATATTCCATCGGGCGGTAATTCGGGAAGTAACTATCGAGGAAGACGCCCAGAAAAGTGGCAAGCATCGCAAAGAGCATGGTCATCTCGAAGGTGATGATCAAGCCGGGCGGTATCGGTGTAAAAAATTGACCGCCGACCGAAACGTTATACAAATACGGCGTCCCGAAGTTCAGGAAGATCCCAAACAGGAAGCCCGCCGCCGCGCCGCCCATGGATAACCGCGAGACGTTCGTCCATGGGTGCGGGCGGCCGAGCATCCTGTGCATCACCGGCACTCCGGAGATGACGTTGATATTCTCGTCCGTGATGCCCATCTCGTGCAACTTCTCGATGGCATCTGCGGCGGGGTCAATATCTTCGAAGACTGCTAACAAAGTCGTATCAGCCATGTTCTGCTCCTTCTACTCGAACTCGCTTACGGTTGGGACGTGAGCCTTGCCCACTTTACGGAGGGTGTGAGTCATTTGTCCCTCCTGCACCTCCCAGACCGGGACGAGCGGGATAAGGCGCGAGGCAATAAGATAGAAGAGGAGGAACATGGAAAATGTTCCGATGGTCAGGAAAATTTCAATGCGGGGCTCATATAACTTCCACGTAAATGGCATTCGGTTGATCGTAAGCATGACCGGGACGATCAGGTAACGCTCCCAATACATGCCCAAATTGATCATCAGTCCGATTGCGGCGAGCAGCCATGGGGTCTCGCGTATTTTCTTACTCCACAACGTGAGAGGGGGAATTACTATGTTGAATAAAACCAATTGATAGAACATCCACGCCATCGGACCTGCCTCGATCCAGTGCAGGAGGGTGTCCGTCCACTTGTCGCCGCCATACCATTGCACGATGTAGTCGTTGAAGAAAAAGTATGAGTAGGCAAACGTAACGATCAGCATCAATTTGCCCAGGGCGTTGAAATGTTCCTTGCGGATGAAGTAGTCCATGTGCTTCATCGTGGTCCGCATGACGAACAACACGACCGCCACCGCGCCCATACCCGAATGCAACGCGCCCAGCACGAAATACGGACCAAACACCGTGGACGACCAGCCCGGGCGCATCGCCATGGCAAAGTCCCATGAAACGATGGTATGCACAGAGAACATGACCGGAATGATGGCGAATGCAAAGAAGTTCATGGCGGTGGTCAGGTGACGCCATTCACCCTCGGTACCGCGGAAGCCCAGCGCAAGGATTCTGTAGAAAATCTTTCGCCAGCCGGTGGAGCGGTCACGCGCCATCGCCAGATCGGGAATCAACGGCAGGTACAAATACATCGTACTGCCGAGCACGTAGGTGGTGATCGCGAGCAGGTCCCACATCAACGGCGAGTGGAAGTTGGGCCACAACTGCCGCGCATTCGGGATTGGAAACAGCCAGTACGCCAGCCAGACGCGACCGAGATGCATGAAGATGCTCGCCCCGGCTTGAATCAAGCCGAAGGTGGTCATCAACTCTGCGGCGCGCGTGAACGGGCGGCGAAACTCCGCCTTGAAGACCCTCAGGATCGCGGAGATGAACGTCCCTGCATGGCTGATGCCGATCCAGAACACGGTGTTTACCAGGAAGATGCCCCAATACGACGGGCGCATCACGCCAGCCACACCGAGACCTTCTGCAATCATGTAGCCCCAGGCATAGAAAAAGCAGGTAGCGACCAGCAAAGACAGAATGCCAAACACCACCCAGAATTTCCATGAGGTGGTGTACATGGATTCCATAACCATCTGGTTCATTTCCCCGCGCGGTTTGGGGTCATACATTAAGTACTGGCGCGGGTCGTGTTCCTCTTCGTGCTGAGTTTCGTGAGGTTTCTCTGCACCGGAAAAATATTTGGAGGTAACAGCCATATCCTAACCTTCCTTGAGATAAGTGATGCGAGGCAGGGTATTGAGTTCTTCGAGATGTTTCACGCCGCGCTCCTGGTGAGCGAGTTGACTTACCAGACTCTCGTGATGGTCCAGACGGCCAAACGTGATCGCGTTCGCGGGGCAGGCTTGCGCGCAAGCGGTTGTGAACTCCCCGTCTTCCACTTCGCGCCCTTCGGATTTCGCTTTATCCTGTGCGTGGTGAATGCGCTGGATGCAGAATGTACATTTCTCCATCACACCGCGGCGGCGGATGGTCACATCGGGATTGAATTGATTGTGAAGCGTAAAGACAAGTTTTCCATCCACGTTATTTGCAAGGAATGGGTCGGTGTGATAATCGCGCCAATTAAAGGAACGCACCTGATATGGGCAGTTGTTGGCGCAATAGCGCGTGCCAACACAACGGTTATACACTTGCAGGTTAAGTTGCTCGGCATCACTATGAGGTGTGGCAAATACGGGGCAGACTGGCTCGCAGGGGGCGTGTCCACACTGCTGGCATAACATGGGCTGGAATGGGGTGGACTTCACCTCAGGATACTCGCCCTCCCAAAAACGCTCTATACGAATCCAGTGCTGGGTACGGCCATAACTGGCGTCTTCTTCACCCACAAAGGAAAGATTGTTTTCCATCGCACAGGCGGCAACACAAGCCTGGCATCCAGTGCAAATATCCTGGTCAATGACCATTCCCCATTTGCCCTCTGCCTCATCCGCAATTGCGCCTTTCGCTCCCACACGGTTCAGATCTATAGTCATCATTTGTTAATGCTCCTCGCCAAGTCCCTCACCATAGACGCCGATACGGCTCTCCAGGCGGGACAGGAATTGTTGCCTGCCGGTCTTTTCAACTTTGACTTTCATGCCTGCAAAGGCAAGGTCGCCCGCCTCATTGAAATGCAGACCCAGGATATCTGCCGGATTCGCGCCGCGCCCCTGCGCGAACCTTCCATAGGCAGTGTGACCCTGCCCGAAGGGCATTGCGATCACATCCGGACGAATGGCTGGGTACAAATAAACGGGCGCTTCCACCACCCCAGCCTCGCTGGTGATTTTTACCACATCATCGTTCTCGATATGCAATTCGTGTGCAGTTTCTGGATTCATTTCGAGCCATGTGTTCCACATGACGGTCGTTGTTGGGTCGGGTAATTCCTGCAACCAGGGTTTATTCGCGCCGGCATCACCCAAAGTCGGCGATACGAATGGGATGAAGAAGAATTCACCTTCACCTGCAAATTCAGCCGCGTCAACGTTCAAACTCTTGCCGAGCGCGCTCGCGGCGGAAGGAGCCGTGGCTTCTTGGGAATTCTTCCACCAGCCGCCATGTTGCTGGAAGTATGCCGTGAATGTATTAATTTCAGGAGCAGAGAAAGAGCCGTCTGCTTCACCGATAAGGCTGGCAAGTTTTCTTTGAATGAATTCAACTTCATCCCTGAAGGGCAATGCCTCAGCCAATTTCCCGCCAGCGACTTGAGCCGCGGCGATCAAGACATCGGCGGTCGCGCGTGTATTGAAGTTGGGAGACACAACCGGTTGCGCCCCTGAAAGCACAGATTGGGTTGAACCAGTTGCAACACGTTGATAGCCCCAGCCTTCAAGCCCGTGATGATCGGGGAAGATATAATCGGAGGCGAGCGCCGTCTCATCGGGGAAGGTTGCGAATGAAATCACCTCAGTCACAGAGTCAAGCGCCTCATCGAAACCAAATGATTTGGGCAATTCAAAGACCGGGTTCACGCCGTGGACAAACAAAACTTTCACGCCGCCGTTTTTCATCTTCGCAATGAAGTCGGTCATCTCCTGCGCGCTCGCAGGGCGGTGGTACGCGTCTTCGTTGGGCGCAAGCGGGGAGAGGAATACACCGCCGGGTTTGCCAACGTTATCGGTCAACGTGTTGAAGGCAAGGACTGCTTCCGCGGTCTGCAAGCCATTGCTTTGACCCAACGCCGCGCCGCCCGGGATGGCAAGCGGGGATTGCGCTTCAACGACCAACTGAGCAATGTGCTCGAGCGTTTCAAGTTTCACGCCAGATTTGGATAAAACATCCTCTACGTTGACGGAGGCAAATGCTTTGGGAAGCGCGCCGCCTTTTTTCTCAGCGACGAGTCTGCCGATTGCAAGCGCGACCAGGCCCTCGGTCCCGGGGTGAAGCGGAATCCATTCGTCTGCTTTGGCGGCAGTTTGCGACATCCGTGATTCGAATTGGATGAAGTAGCCGCGTCGTTTGGGGTTCGCGCGCCGCATTTTGGCGAAGCCGCGCGTGTAAGCGACCGGCGAGAGCCAGGTTTCGAGGAAGTTCGCGCCGAATGAGAGGACTATATCTGAATTGGCGAGATCGAAGAATGGCAGAGCGGGTTGACCAAATAGATTCTCAGCCGCCTTGCTCAACGTTGCCCGCGACTCGAACATGCTCAACGCGCCAAAGCGAACGGGAGCCGGCGCGCCAATTGAGTTTGTAAGGTCAGAGACCAAATCAAAAAGATGATCGGAACCTGTTCCCATGAGGAAAGCAATTTCGGAGACGCCGGTGTTGTTCAAGGCGTCAGCAACCACTTGGAGCGCATCATCCCAGGAAATTTGATCCCTGGTCAATTCAGTTGAGCGCCCCTGTTTGATCGGATTTTCAACACGATCGGGATTATATAAGCCATGTAATGTGGCTTGACCGCGCGCGCAAGTCTTTCCAAGATTGACTGGGTTACTCGCGTTTCCCTCCACTTTGATCGCGCGTCCCTGCATGGTGCGGACGATGAGCCCGCAACCCGCCGCACATTCGCGGCATGTGGTGGCGTAATACGTGCTCAAGCCATTGTAGGTGTACTCGGGCATTTCCATGTACGGTTCGCGAACAACATAACGCGAAGCGGGACCGCAACCAGTTAAGACAGCCGTGGTCGCCGCGCCTGCAGTGGCAAGTTTTAGAAAATCACGCCGGGATATTTTTTCACTCATAGTTATTCCTTTTCGCCCGGTTTAATAATGGCACGTTCCGCAATCGGTGAGTTTTGTGCGTTTCTCTTCAAGGAGAGCAGATACCTCAGGGTCGTTGTTTGGGTTATTTGACCCATTGGCTTCGGTTCGAGATTTATGACATGTGAGGCACCACCCCATATTCATCACCTGCGGGTTTTCTGCGATCTCGACCTTGCTCATATCGCCGTGACATTTTTCGCAATTGAGTCCAGCCGCAATATGCGGACGATGTGTGAAGTGAACAAAATCCGGCACTTGCGCAACAGGCACCCACTTGATTGGTTCATTATTCTGAATGTGCTCAACAAGGACCGCTAATTTTTCACTTTCGAATGTTTTTGCGATTTGCTGATGGCAACCCCAGCATTTATTTTGTGTCGGCAAACCGGGGGAAGGTCCCCGCAGAGCGCCCGGGTGGCAATACAAACATTGGACGCCAAGCCCCACATGTAATTTGTGCGTGAACTCGATGGGTTGTTCGGGAGGTTGTTGAGTCTGATAAAGCCCGTATGCGGCGAGACTGAACAATGATAATGCCGTGATCAGCACAGCTATCCGCCCCATTGGGCTGATCACCCATTCAAAAATTTTCCTGATCATGCATTCTCCTGTGAAGAGGTTTAGATCGTGAAATATTGCACGATTATACTCAAGCACATCCATTTTGTAAACATGCTTTTGCATGAAGTATCAACACTCGCCCAGTACGACGGCATCCAACACGCAGGGCGAGTGAAAAAGTCATCAAAGTCAATTTGATCTCCTCAAGGGCTGCAAACCCCATTGGTGAAGCAAAATTATACTGCAAAAGAACGGCTGAGTACATAAGTATTGTAGAATCAGCGCGTGATATACTCAAATCCGTTATGAAAAAAAATATGCGGCGCGTCCTCAACCTTGGAATGGGACTGCTCCTCGCCATTTTCAGCGCGGCGCTCACCTATTCCATCGCCATTCAATCAGCAGGGCTGGCGAATAACTCTGGCGCGGCTCTCTTCTTCCAAGCCACACCGCCTCCCCAGGAGCAAGACCAATCAGAAGTTGGTTCAACCGATGGAATTGTTGCCCTGGGTGGAATCATCGTCCTCATCGTGGTGGTTCCCATCCTCCTGCGGCGGAAATATTGGATGCGGCAGTCATCGCAATAAAAATGCGATGTTAACAAATCTTAAAATCCAAGTATAATCAGGGCAATTCGCAAGGATTGAACAAGACAATTTCTGCCGCACCTCCGGTCTGGCTGTACACTTTCTCTGGAAATTCGAGCACGAACCTCCCCGTTTTGGGAGTTATTTCATGAAGTCGTTGCAGGATCAACTTGAAGACCAATCAGACTTCGCCCCACAACTTGTGTTCACCGCATGTGACTTAAGACTCCGTCACGCGGTTTGACCCAATCCCTCTCGCACGCTTTGCGGCGCGGGACTCTGGGTTTGCTCAACCTATCCAGACATTTTCCACAGCCGAAACCGACGGTCGGGTCGTTCGGCTGTTTGTTTTTTAATAAAAGTGGGGCGGATTGATAATCCGCCTATCGTCGGGTTACCAACCCGACCTACGAATGCAATGAAAAAAATAACCGCCCTTGTCATTCAAAAGCACAACCCTAACCGGGTGAATGTTTATCTCGACGGGGAATTTGCCTTCGGGCTGGCACGCATCGTCGCCGCTTGGCTGAGGGTCGGCTTGGAGTTGGACGAAGAAAAAATCAAGCAGATTCAGGTTGAGGATGCGCGAGAGAGGGCGATCCAGCAGGCGCTGCTTTATTTGAGCTATCGCCCACGATCCGAATCCGAAATTCGGCAGAACCTGCGCAAGCATGAATATCCTGCTGAGGTGATTGACCAGACTCTTGAACGGCTAAGGCAGGATGGGCTTGCGAACGATAATGAATTTGGGCGCACATGGGTAGAAAATAGAAGCGCGTTCCGCCCCCGCAGTCGCCGTATGATGGCAATGGAGTTGCGCCAAAAAGGACTCGACCAGGAATCGGTTTCATCTGCCATCGAAGATGTGGACGATGAAGCGCTGGCGTATGAAGCCGCGCAAAAAAGGGCGCCTCGATTCAAAGATTTGGAATGGGTCGAGTTTCGTAAAAAATTATCTGAGTTTCTTGCGCGACGCGGTTTTTCCTACGCTGTGATTGCACCCGTGGTCACCCGCATTTGGAACGAAACAAACACGAAAGAACAACCTTTCGAAGATGAGGATATGACATGAATATCATGAACATCATAATTGTTGTACTAGCCCTGCTTGCAGGGATTGCCGTTGGTTATTTTCTTCGCCGCTACCAGGCAGAGCAGGCGTTAAAAAACCAGCAGGACAAAGCCGATAATATTTTGAAAGTGGCTAATGAACAAGCCCGCCTGATCGAAAGCCAGTCGCGTGAGAATGCCACGAAGATCATTCAAGCCTCTGAATTGGAGATCAAGGAACGGCGCATCGAAGTCAACAAAGAGACCGAGCGTCTCGATAAACGCCGTTCGGAGTTGGAAAGCCGTGGTGACAAACTTGAACAGCGCGAACAAACCATCAATAAACGCCAGTCGCAGGTGGATAAGCGCGCCAATGATATTGACAAGTTATATGAAGAGCAGGTGAAGAAACTCGAACAGATAGCGCAGTTATCACCGGACGAGGCGAAAAAGGAATTGTTTGCCGCGGTGGAAAAAGAAGCGCGCGGCGATATGGCGCGCATCATCCGCCAGATCGAAGCGGAAGCGCGTGAAGAAGGTGAGAAGCGTGCTCGCAAGTTGATCGCAGACGCGATCCAACGCGTGGCATCGGAGCATGTGGCGGAGGTGACGCGTGCCGTTGTCACATTGCCAAGCGAAGAGATGAAGGGTCGCATCGTAGGTCGCAACGGACGCAACATCAAAGCCTTCGAGCAAGCCGCTGGCGTGGATGTGATCGTGGACGATACCCCGGACTCTGTGACCGTATCCTGTTTCGACTCGGTGCGCCGTGAAATTGGAAGACGCGCGCTGGCAAAATTAATTCTGGACGGAAGAATTCATCCTGCACACATTGAAAAGATCGTGGAAGATGAAACCAGGGCTGTTGAAAAAATCATCAACGAAGCGGGCGAGCAAGCCGCGTATGAAGCCAACGTCACTGGCTTGCACGCCGAAGTACTTCGGATGATGGGCAGGCTCAAGTTCCGCACTTCGTACGGGCAGAATCAGCTCGCACACGCGGTGGAAGTTTCCAAACTCGCTGGCATCCTCGCCGCGGAGATTGGCGCCAACGTGGAGCTCTCCAAGATGGGTGGCTTCCTGCACGACATCGGCAAAGCCATGGATCACAACCAAGATGGCACTCACGCCAAACTCGGGGCGGAATACTGCAAACGCTACGGTGTCAATTCGATGGTGGTGAATGCCATCGAATCTCACCACCATGAAGTTGACCAGTTTACGGTGGAAGCGGTCATCACCGAAGCCGCAGACGCCATCTCAGGCGCGCGTCCCGGCGCGCGGCGCGAGGACCTGGAAGCTTACATCAAGCGGATTCGCTCGCTCGAGGAAATGTCCATGTCGTTCGAGGGAGTTCAACAGGCTTTTGCAATTCAGGCGGGACGCGAAGTCCGTATCATCGTCAAACCCGAAGCGATTGACGATCTCGCCTCTGCAAGATTGGCTCGCGACGTGGCAAAGAAAATCGAAGAGACGATGCAATACCCGGGTCAGATCAGAGTCACTGTGATTCGCGAGACACGTTCAACAGAAATTGCAAAATAAGTGGATAACAACCAAGAGCAGGATATACATGAGCCAGCTCGATGAACGCAAGCTGAGAAAAAAACGATCAGAAGAAACAGGCCCAGAGCAGGTGGAATCTGAACTGCGTTCGCGGGAGCGGTATCTGGCCCTTCTGAATGACATGACGCACGCCATTCTCCTCTCAAATAATTTCGACTCAACTCTGAGCACACTGGCAGTTGATATGGCAAAACTAATCCGCGCAGATGATTGTTACATCACGCGCTGGGATGAAGAAAGACAACTGACCATACCCACTACAACTACCGCCAAACTCGAAAAACCCTATCCACTAGACGATGAAGATAATCCTAATGAAATAACCCTGACCGCCTCCGTCTTAAAAGCCGGGCATGCGCTCGCGGCAGAAGATGTGTTCAACTCTCCCTACGTCAGCATTGAGATCGCAAAACGATACCCTGCACGCTCGGTGTTAGGTATTCCGCTCATAGCAAGAGATCACAAACTTGGCGCCGCGATCATTGCTTTTAACACGCCTCACCATTTCTCTTCTGAAGAGATCGAACGGGCGGAACAAGCCGGTAACCAGATCGCGCTGGCTCTCTGGAACTTTCAACAAAGCACAGAGATACAACATCGCCTCAAGGAAAGCAATGCACTTGCCGAGATCGGGCGCGCCCTCAGCGAGACCGAGCGCGTGGGCACAAGCAGGGTTTTGCAATTGATCGTCGATTCTGCACGCGAACTGATCCCACATGCCGAGAAAAGTGTTATTCACCTGTTGGAAGCGGAAGAACAGCTTCTCTTTGCCCGGGCAGTTTCCGGGTTCGATGAGCATGAAAGGGAATATAGCCGTGTCAAAATGCGATTGGGGGAAGGAGTTGCAGGACAAGTAATCCGCGAAGGCATCACAATTAACATAGGAGATATAAGAACTCATCCACGTTTCATACTTGGGGATTCAGTACCTGCGTTCCGATCCTTGCTGGTCGCTCCGGTGCAAAGCGGCGGGCAACAGATTGGCACGATCAGTGTCCAGAGCAGTAAGACCAACGCCTTTTCAGCAAAAGATGCCGAATTACTAAATGCATTAGGTATCCAAGCCGCGATTGCCATCGAAAATACTCATTTGTTTGAGACTACACAACAACGGCTAAAAGAGGTGGGCGCGTTATATAAAACAAGCCAGGGATTGGCGGCATCGCTGGATGCTGACGAACTGATCAAAGACGTTGTAAAACTTCTTCAGGAAAACTTTGGTTATTATCACGTCCAGATATATTTGATCGAGCCGCAAAGCGGAAATCTTGTGATCCGGCACGGCAGTGGATACATTGGGGATGAACTTGCACATAAAGGACTTTATCTTCCCGCTGGCGAAGGAATCGTTGGTCATGTTGCAGAAACGGGCGAACCGTTTATCACCAACAATGTGGATGAGGTGGTGTTCTTCAAACGCAATCCCTTATTGCCTCAAACCCAGTCCGAAATCGCCGTTCCAATCAAGATTGATACACAGGTCGTGGGTATTTTGGATATTCAGCATACGCCACAGCATCGGCTCACGGAAGGCGATTTGCAATTGATGATCGCCGTCGCCGACCAACTAACGGTGGCTCTTCAAAAAGCCAATCTATACAGCCATTTGCAGACTTCCTTGCAACAGGAACAGACTGTCCGCTCACAATTAATACAGAGTGAACGGCTTGCGCTTGTGGGACGTTTGCTTGCATCCGTCTCTCATGAACTGAATAATCCCTTGCAAGCCATTCAGAATGCATTGTTCCTGCTCAAAGAGGAAACGAACCTTTCCAGCCAGGCGAGACAGGACTTGGATGTTATCCTTTCAGAAGCTGAACGCATGGCCGCGCTTATCGAGCGCCTGCGAGGTGCATACCGACCCGTCCGCATAAGGGATTTTCGGCCCGTGGAACTCAACAACCTGATCGAAGATGTTCATGCACTGATCGCTACGCACATGCGACAAAAAGAGATCGTCTTCGAATTCTTCCCGGATACTGAACTTCCAAATGTTTCAGGATTATCCGACCAGATCCGCCAGGTGGTGCTCAATCTTTTCCTCAACGCAATCGAGATCATGAAGCCGGGCGGACGCCTCACCGTCCAGACCCGCGGCTTGCTCCGGCAAAATGAGGTGCTCTTATCGGTCAAAGATACAGGCCCCGGAATTGATCCTGAAATTCTCCCCAAAGTGTTCGACCCTTTCATAACAAGCAAGCACACAGGCACAGGTCTCGGACTCACGATTACACATGATATTATCCAACAACATCATGGCCGCATTGAAGCAGAAAACGACCCGCTAGGCGGAGCCATCTTTAACATCTGGCTGCCCATTGACGAGAAAGGCTGAAAATGAGTTTTAATGGTCACATCCTGATCATTGACGATGAAGCCAGCCTGCGCCAGACTCTGGCACGTATCCTTCAGCGCGCGGGCTTTGAAGTTACCACCGCGGCCAATGGCAAGGAAGGGCTTTCACTCGTTTCCCAGCATTCTTTCGACCTGGTCTATCTTGATATACGGATGCCGGATATGAACGGCTTGGAATTGCTCAAAACAATCCATGCGAAATTTCCCGACCTGCCTGTTATTTTGTTCACCGCGCAACCCGATTTGAACTCGGCAGTGGAAGCGCTCAGAAGCGGGGCAACAGATTATTTATTGAAACCGCTCAAACCACAGACAGTCATTGACCGTACGCAATCAATCCTAGCCAATCAACAAAGAGAACGGCGCAAACGCGAACTTCAAAGGCAAATTGACGCCCTGCAAGTTGAGTTGAACACCCTAGAAATTGAAAGGGAAGATAAAGCCGATTCGTTGCCTCAACAACCGTCGGCTTCGGATGACCGTTTCCTCCAGCGAGGCGCGCTCACACTTGACCTGCACACTCGTCGTGTAACGATGAACAGCCGCGTCATCAACCTCCCTCCAACTTCCTTCGATTATTTGCTGGCGCTCGCACGTCATACTCCTAATGTTGTGGATTACCAAACTCTGGTTTCAGAGGCTCAAGGCTACGAAACTGATATACGCGAGGCGCAGGAATTAACGAAATGGCATATCCACCATATTCGCCAGGCGATTGAGCCCGATACGCGCAACCCCATTCACGTTATTAATGTTCGGGGAACCGGTTATCGGCTTGTTATTGGTTAGAACCGATTTAGGATTCCAGGTTTACTGGCTATACGACCTTTGGGGTGTTTGCTAACTTTCACCAACTTTTTCCAATTTACCCCATCGTTGAACAATCCAAGCAAAGGCAAAATAAGGGGCAATGAACCAACTTGCTCATCCCGCAGTTGACTCGCCGGTCAAAATCCTTGTCGTGGACGATCATCCGAACACGGCAACGACTTTGGCGCGCGCCATCTCACAGTTGGGTTCCCAAGTGGAGGTTGTTTCAGCCACCAGCGGGAATGAAGCGCTCAAGTACGTCAAAGACGGATCCGCGGATATTTTGATCACAGATATGATCATGCCTGAAATGACCGGGTTGGAATTGATCGAGCAATTACATAACCACCCCTCCGGGAGACCAACCTTTTCCTTTCTGATCACTGCATACGATGTGCCAGGCTTGAAAGTAACCGCTCGCCGCCTCAAAGTCAAAGAGGTGATCGTCAAACCGGTACCCCCTGAGCGAATTTGCCAGATCATCACACAAGCCATGCAGGAAATGAACCAGGTGAAACCCGCTCACCAGGAAACTGCTTTGAAGAAACCATTCAACATTTTGATTGCCGACGACCAGGATGACAACTTAACATTGCTGGCACGGTATCTGGGAAACGAAGGGTACTCTTATATCAAGGCAAAAGACGGGCTGGAAACGCTCAAGAAGGTGCGCAATGAACTGCCTGATCTGGTCTTGCTTGATATCAATATGCCGCATAAAGACGGTTTTGCTGTATTGGAGGAGATTCGCGCAGACCCCGCCACGCAGCATATTCCCGTGATCATTCTGACCGCCGCGCGGCTCGACCCTACCGAGATCCAATCTGGGTTGAACATGGGCGCGGATGATTATGTGACAAAACCCTTTGATCGCCGGGAATTGCTCGCGCGTATCCGAACGAAGCTGCGCGTGAAGGAAGCCGAGGATGTCATTCGGCGACGTAACCGCGAACTTAATTTATTGCCAGAGATCGGCAAGGAATTGAGCGCCCGGCTTAACATAGAAGATCTTGCAACCGTCCTGCTGAAGCGCACCGTCGAGACCCTCGGCGCGATGCTTGGGCATATCGTCATCTTAAATGCAGCCGGGGCATATCAGAAGACATATCATCTTGATTCATCTCTATCCCACTCAGGGTTTACTCTTCCACAAGGATTGCTTGAAATCGTAAAAAACACGCGGCATGGCTTTATCGTGGATGACACACAGATCGATTCGCGCTGGCAGTCTTCAACGGATGACCTCGCCCGTTCAGCGGTGATCGTCCCGATGTTTGGTCGTCACAACCTGCTTGGGGCGTTGGTTCTCACCAATGAACAGACCAAATATTTCACACTGGATCACTTGCTTCTATTGCAAGCCATCACGAGCCAGGCAAGCATCGCGCTGGAGAATGCACAACTCTATAACATTATGTCGCAGGAACAACAGCGGTTAGCCGCAGTTCTGCAAAGCGCCGCCGATGCGATTCTGATGTTCGATGTAGATGGCAGCCTCTCCCTCGTAAATCCTGCGGGACAAAAATTATTCACAGACTACGAGGCGAAGATCGGACAACGGTTGGCGTCCGGCGCAGGATACGACTCCTTCCTGCAACTACTGGACCAAACACGACTTTCCAACGCCTCATTCTCAGTGGAAGTTGTATGGCCCGACAAACGCGTTTTCTCCGCTTCGGCAACTCCCGTCCAAGAGAGCGGATGTGTGGTCGTCCTGCATGATGTGACCCACTTCAAAGACATCGAACGCGTAAAGGATGAATTCATTGCCACAGCCTCCCATGACTTAAGGAACCCGATCACTTCCATCAAAGGATACAGCCAACTCATCCAACGCGCGGGAGCGCTGAATGCCGACCAGGCTGAATTTCTCCGGCACATCGAGCATGCTTCGAAACATATGACCGAGTTGGTGGAAAATATGCTCGACTTGGCAAAGATGGATCTTGGCGCAGAACCTGGGCATGACTTATTGGATGTTACTCACCTGCTTTGGCAGATTGCGGATGAATTTCAGCCGCAGGCGGAAGCGAAGAATCAATTACTGACGCTCGAGAAAACAGGGACCCGTTCAGTCGTCTGGGGAGATGCGCTGAAATTACGTCAGGCGTTACGCAACCTGATCGGCAACGCCATCAAGTACACACCGGACGGAGGCGCGATCACGCTTTCCTCCGGGAATAAAGCAGGTGTGGTACAGGTCCACATTCAGGATACCGGCTTTGGCATTCCAGCCTCTGACCTACAACATGTCTTCGATCGTTTTTATCGTGTGAGAAATAATGGCCACGACGAGATCGATGGAAACGGCCTGGGGCTCGCCATCGTCAAATCCATTGCCGAGTCAATGGGAGGCGATGTAACCGTCGAAAGTGAACCCGGGCAGGGCTCGCGTTTTACGTTATCCCTGCCACTGCCAGAGGAAAAGTAAATATGACAACTTTTCCTTCTATGACCCAATCGGTCAAAACAGGGATTTCGTGGAAGATATGAGAATGAATCATGAAATTACTTATCCAAGGAGATCGTAACATAAAAACCTATCGCATCCTTGCAATGCTCATGATCACCACCCTGATATTGACAGCCTGCAACGGCAGAGCCGCGCCCGCCGTAACGCCCACGGCAACGGTTGAAGGCCCGATAATCGTCGTGAGGGAGCAAAGCATCGAGGCTGGAACGGTAGTGATTGATCAAGCGAGAACGATCATAAGCGGCTGGCTGGCAGTCTATGCCCAGGTTTGCGAGGGGCCAGGCCCGCTGTTAGGATACGCGGCGCTGGCAGGTGGACTCAGCCGGAATGTGATGATAGAAGTTGATATGGCTCAGGCGACGCAAACGCTACATGTCCGCCTGCATGAGGACACCGGCGAAGTCGGACGCTTTGAATTTCCAGCTGCCGATGCGACTGTTAAGACAGCGGGCGTGCCTGTCGCCGCCGCCTTTCAGGTGAAAAATTTGTCTCTCCCCCAGAACATCGCTGTGCCGGACGCCAATACTGTTCTGATGGGCGAAAGTTGCTTTCTGCCGAACTCCATCACGATCCCGGCTGGGGCGACAATTGTCTGGATGGAAATGGGGCTGCTGGATCACAATGCCGTCGCCGCCGAGGATGGCTCCTTTCAGAGCCCCTTGTTGCACAATGGCGAGAGTTTTGAGCACACATTTTATGAGCCAGGCGTTTACCCATACTTTTGCGCCCTGCACGGTAGTCGTGATGGCAAGGGGATGGCTGGAATAATCATTGTGACGGAGAACTAGGAGATTACCTTATGAACACATCAACCGGAACCCGGCGCGGCATTTCTCTGCGCCTCAAACTGATCGGTCCCTTCGTTGCAGGCGCGCTGATCATTGCAGGCGCGGTTGTCTACGTCACCTACAATTCCCAGCTGCGAAGCGTGGAGGAGCAGGCGCGCAAGCAGGCGGCATCCATTATTTCTCAAACGCTCGCGACACGGGCGGTCTATACTAAAGACGTAGTGGGCAAGTTAACAGCAGATGGTATAGCGGCATTCCCTTCACAGGACTTTGATACTGTATCGGGAGGCATTCCCCTGCCAGCGACCCTGGTTCACCGAATCTCTGACATAGTAAACCAACAAGGCTTATATCAAATTGACCTCATCAGCCCGTGGGCGATCAACCCCGCCAAGTCTCCCGCTTCTGGTTGGGAGACAGATGCAATCAACCAACTGGTCAGCGATCCTAAAACCAATCAATCCACCATCCAGACTGCGGGGGATAAGAGTAGTTTATTGTACATGGGCGCCGACTTCGCTTCAGCTGAGACGTGCGTCACTTGCCACAATGCCCATCCCGACAGCCCTAAACGCGATTTTAAACTCAATGACATGATGGGCGCGTTGGTAGTTAAGGTGCCACTTACCGAGCAGTTTGCCCAGGCGCGTTCTCAGGCGCTGGTTGCCAGCCTAGGATTCCTGGCGGTGCTCGCTAGTTTTGTGGCGATTGTTCTGTGGTTGCAGGAGCGCTCTCTCTTCCGCCCTGTCGAACAACTGATTCAGGCTTCCCGCAAAATGGCGCAAGGCGAATTATCCACAACCGTTGAAGTGAAGTCCGCCGACGAAATTGGGACGCTGGCAACCACGTTCAACCAGATGACATCGCGGTTGCGCGAAACGCTGGCCGGCCTTGAACAGCGTGTGACTGACCGCACGAAGGCGCTGGCAACCTCCACCGAAGTCAGCCGCCGCCTTTCCACCATTTTGGATCAAAAACAACTGGTCGCTGAAGTGGTGGAGCAGGTGCAGACCGCGTTCAATTATTATCATGCTCACATTTATCTACTCGATGAAGCAAGCGGAGAACTGGTCATGGCTGGCGGCACCGGTGAAGCCGGGCGAACCCTGCTGGCACGCGGTCACAAAATATCCAAAGGCAAAGGCTTGGTGGGCCGCGCCGCGGAAACCAACACCCTCGTCTTAGTGCCTGATACTTCCTCCAATCCAGACTGGTTGCCTAACCCGTTACTCCCTGAAACCAAATCCGAAGTAGCGGTGCCGATTTCCACCGGCGATCAGGTGCTTGGAGTTTTGGATGTGCAGCACAATGTGGCAGGAGGATTAAATCAGGATGATGCAGACCTGTTGCTGTCCATCGCGAACCAGGTCGCTATCGCCGTGAGAAACGCGCGTTCGTATACCGAAGTCCAAGCCAAGGCTGAACGCGAAGCGTTGATCACTTCCATCGGTCAGAAGATTCAGAGCGCAACTACGGTCGAAAGCGTATTGCAAGTGACTGTTCGCGAACTTGGACGCACTCTGGGCGTGCCACAAGTGAGGGCAAAACTGAATGTGTCACAATCCAATCTTAAGAAAAATTGAAAAGGCTTGCTTTTATCCTTACCCGGCCACTTACCATCGAAAATGAATGCAACAACTTTTCCAAACTCTTCCTCCCGTAAGCTGATCTACCATAACAGTGGTTTCGTGGAAAATATGGCATTGAATTATGAAATTCCTAATCAAAGGAGAAGGTAATATGAAGACCTATCGCTTTGTTTCCATCCTGGTCCTGGCAGTGTTCATTTTGAGCGCTTGCTCAGGCGGGAGTAGTAAAGCCTTGCCGGGTGAACCGACCGGCGGGAATTGGACTCCAATTCTGTTGTCGTCGCCCGACGCGGTCCGTCTGGCAGCTCCTCCTGAGGCAGGATCATCGGATGAACAAACGGAAATTGACGAGCTGATCGAGTTCCAGAAGCAAAGGACGGACGACACGCAAGCCACAGTGGAATTCTGGAATGCCGGAGCGAGTGTTCGCTGGAACGAGATTGCGCGCGATCTGGTAGCCAAACATCGAACGGTTCCCCCAATGGCTGCCCGACTGTATGCCTTGCTCAGCGTCGCTCAGTATGATGCGCTGGTGGCGGCTTGGAACAATAAATACTTTCACAATCGTCCAGCGCCGGAAACGGTTGCCTCGAGCCTCAACCCGCTGGTGGTGATTCATGCAGACCCGGTCTATCCCTCTGAACATGCCACGGTCGCAGCCGCCTGCGCGGCAGTGCTTGCTTACTATTATCCAGACGAAGTTGAGTTTCTGGAAAGCAAAGTGACCGAACATACCGAATCGCGTCTATGGGCAGGTGTGAACTTTCGCAGTGATATTACCACCGGGGATTCTCTCGGGCGGGAGGTGGCCCAAATCGTCATCGAGTATGCCCAAACGGACAGTTCCGACGCGAAATGGACAGGCACCGTTCCCGCCGGGGAAGGCGTCTGGTTCAGCGCGGCCAATGAGGAACCTCTCTTACCCCTGTGGGGACAGGTCAAGCCTTGGCTGATGACCTCTGGTGACCAGTTTAGATCAGAACCTCCCCCGGCTAATGGCTCGCCGGAATTCCAAGCCGACTTGGCCGAGGTAAAGCAAATCTCTGACGCGCGCACCCAAGAGCAAGCACGCATTGCCGCGCTGTGGGCGGATGGCTTAGGGTCGTACACCCCACCGGGACGTTGGAATAAGATCGCCGCGGATCTCATCCTGAAGTATGAGCTGAATGAAATCCGTGCCGCGCGCGCCTTTGCGCTCATGAATATGGCAATGATGGATGCGGGCATTGCCTGTTGGGACACCAAGTATTACTACCTCCTGATACGTCCCTCGCAGGTTGACCCGTCCATCACTACTCCGGTTGGGTTGCCCAACTTCCCGGCTTATACTTCGGGCCACTCCGCCTTTTCTGGCGCGGGAGCTGAGGCGCTCGGCTACCTCTTCCCTGACGACAAAGAGTCGCTGTGGGATTTGGCCGAAGAAGCCTCGCTTTCCCGTATCTACGGCGGCATTCATTATCGCTTCGATGGCGATGGCGGATTGGCGCAGGGCCAAGCTGTCGCTCAACTAGCGATCGAACGCGGCCGGTCAGACGGCTCGCCTTGAACTCCTTACAGAGGATAAGCTAATGAACCCTTCAAATGCCCGAACACCCGTCACGCCATCGATGCCATTCCCCCGCAGGTTGAGACTGCCATTCGTCGATCTCAAGATCCGCGGCAAACTAGGCTTCGGATTTGGCCTGCAACTGGCGCTTGTGGCGCTGGTGGCGGCCGCAGGCCTGGTAGGCTTGCGCTCCGTGCAAAACTCGTTCCAATCCGCGATCGAGCAAGGCTTGGAGACCGAAAGACTGGCGACGGAAATGAACACCGAACTCTTGGAAGCCCGCCGCGCGGAAAATGACTTTCTGCTGCGCTGGCAAGCCGAGGGATTTTTGACTGCCGAGGCAAATTACGTGACAGCCAACCAGGCGCATATCGCGCGCATTCTGCAACTCATAACCGAGTTGGATGCAAGGACGAACAATGTCGAGGGCAGCTTGCTGACATCGAGTCAACGCATCAGGGATGACCTTATTGCGCTCAAACCGTATGTGAATGTATATGCTGAAGATTTTCAGGCTGCTGTCGCATTAATTGAACAGCGTGGGGCGGAGGATACTGGCTTAGAGGCCCAGCTTCACGAGGCAGCGCACACACTCGAGCATGAACTCCATAACCACCCTGAGCTGGAGTCCGTGGCGCCTTCCCTACTCGAAATAAGCCGCAGCGAAACAGAATACCTGCTGCACGGCGAGTTACAGTACGTTGATGATGTTCACAACTTGACCACGGCGATGCAAGAACAAATCTCTTCCTCGAGCCTTTTGGCCGACGTAGAAAAGACAGAACTGGATCGGTTGGTAATTGACTATGTCGCAACCTTTGACCAATTGGTGGCCCTCGACGCTCAACTGACCTCGAAAGTTGATTCTTTCCGGTCAGCAGCCATTGTTGTCGAACCGCTGGTGGCCGATATCGCACTTAGCGGACAACAAGATGCCACGACTCAAATCGCGGCAGCGCAGTCTGCCGCACGCCAAACCGCCATCACCGTGAGCGCCAGTCTTGTGGCAGCGATGCTGGCTGGCCTCGGGCTGGCCTATGTACTTGGTCGTCAAATCACGAATCCGCTGCAAAGCCTGGTTCGAACCGCGGAGGAGATTGCCACCGGTGATTTGACTTCGCAAGCCCAGGTCGTGTCGCGCGATGAGATTGGAACACTGGCAACTGCATTCAACGCCATGACCACTAAATTACGCAATCTCATCGACACACTGGAACAACGGGTGGCAGACCGCACCAAAGCGCTGGCAACCTCCACGGAGGTCAGCCGCCGGCTCTCCACCATTTTGGACCAGAAACAACTGGTCACTGAAGTTGTGGAACAGGTGCAGAGCGCATTCAATTACTACCATGCCCATATTTACCTGCTGGACGAGACCGGCAATGAACTGGTCATGGCAGGCGGTACCGGTGAAGCCGGACAAACCCTGCTGGCACGCGGTCACAAAATATCCAAAGGCAAAGGCTTGGTAGGCCGCGCGGCTGAGACGAATACAGCCGTGCTGGTATCTGACGTTTCTACCGATCCAAACTGGCTGCCCAACCCATTATTGCCCGAAACTAAATCCGAAGTTGCCGCGCCGATCTCCACCGGCGATCAGGTGCTTGGAGTGCTGGATGTACAGCACAACCTGGCCGGGGGATTAAGTCAGGAAGATGCGGATCTGTTGCAATCCGTTGCGAACCAGGTCGCCATCGCCTTGAGAAACGCCCGTTCGTATACCGAAGTGCAAGCCCGGGCGGAGCGCGAAGCGTTGATCGCTTCCATCGGTCAGAGGATTCAGAGCACGTCTACTGTGGAAAGTGCTTTGCAGGTTGCGATCCGTGAATTGGGCCGCGCTCTTTCGCAAGACACCCGCGTGCTGTTGAAAACAGCTGAAGACAACGCTCATAATTAGAAAGTTTACAAAAGAGGTATTCTTCTTATGAACAAGCATCAAACACCCAGCAGACATAGTGATGAGGCCGCGAAAGAAAATTTACGAAAGCGGCTGAACAACCTGTTTACAGGGCAGGAACCTCCATCCTACGAAAGCATACGCGAAGTGGAGGCAATGAAGGCGCGCATCAGTGAGTTGGAGGCGGCGCTTGAGCGGCAATCTCAAACTGAACAGAATGATTCAAAAATGGTTAGTGAAAAGCCGTTGCCGCCTACAAGCGCTGAAAGCCGGGTAAGTTTTTCAAACCGGCCCTTCCAGGCGAGCGAGAACAAAGCAGCCAAACTGCCGGGCTTTTGGGTTAACATCCTGTCGAACATCTCCATGGGCTGGAAGATGACGATCATGGTATCTGTGCTCATTTTGGGTATTGCAGGTGTAGTGATAATCGGCGTTCGCAGTTTGCAAAGATTGCAATTTCACAATTCAAACCTGTATGAGTTCATGCTCATCCCAATCATCGAGCTGGACAATGCAGACGCCCGACTGGCAGATGTGGAATACCAGATTCAGGTGTTGGGGGATTCGACTCTCACTTCGACAGAAAGAGCAGCCGCCATCGAAAGAATTCAGGCTGATCAACAGGCATTCAAAGCCGTGTTTGAACGATATCAAACCGAATGGATTACTACCGTCAGCCCCGAATTTACCGACCTGCTTCGAGTGAATAGAAGGCTGGATTTACAGGAAGATGAAGTTGCAACAGTAGACGCGATTGCAAATTCCTTGAGCCAATATGATACAGCAATCCAAACCTATCTCAACGCTGTCGAAAATAGTCAGCCAAACCTGAGGCAGGTTCAAGAGACCAGATCCGCGCTTCAGGAACTTCGTAATCATTTTAACCACCTGGTTGCAGTGAACGAAGAATTCGCAGAACTTTCTTTCGCCGCTGCTTTAACAGACTACGACCAGGCGCTGGTCAATGGGAGCATCACGGTGGGTGTTGCCCTAGCCATTGGGCTTTTTCTAAGTTACCTGATCGTGGTTTCAATCACGGGCCGCTTGAGTGAGCTCACCCGCAGTGCGTCAGCCATGCAAAAAGGCGACTTGAATCAGGCAGTAACATTTACCGGTCGAGACGAAGTCAGTTCGCTTGGTATGGCTTTTAACTCCATGGCAAGTCAGTTAAAAGATCTCTTCGGTTCATTGGAACAGCGCGTCTCTGACCGCACCCATGACCTCGAGCTGGCTTCCGAAGTCGGACGCGCCATCACAGAAAAAGTGGGGGACCTTACCGAAATGCTCACGAATGCCACCGAGACGATCCGTTCCAGGTTTGATCTCTATTACACCCAGGTCTATTTGGTTGATCCGTCCGGGCGCAGTCTCGTCTTGCGCGCAGGTACAGGCGATGCAGGCATACAACTATTACGCCGCGGTCACCGTCTCGCAGTCGCATCTGCTTCCCTGAATGGACGCGCAGCTTTGGATCGCCAACCTGCGCTCGTAGCAGATACACAAAAAAGCGCAAACTTCCTGCCCAACCCGCTTCTCCCCCTCACACGCTCCGAGCTCGCTGTTCCATTGATTGCGAACGACACGGTTGTGGGCGTTCTGGATATGCAGAGCGAGAAACCTGAGGCATTCAGTGAAGCGAATCTTCCCGCCTTCCAGGTGTTGGCTGGTCAGCTTGCGATCGCCGTCCAAAACTCATCCTTGTTCAGTCAGGCAGAAGAAACTCGTTTGGAACTGGAAGAACAAGCTCGCCGCCTCACATCCTCCGGCTGGCAGGAATTCCTGAATGCCGTTGAGCGCAGTGAAAGTATTGGGTATGTATTCAACCAGGATGAAGTTCTGCCATTGGTGGAAACGCAAAAACCCGAATTTAAGAACACACTGGTGCTTCCCATTGAAATTACAGGAGCCAGCGTCGGTGAGATCCAACTTGCTGATGAAGCAGATCGACAATGGACAACCTCCGAAACAGATCTTGTACGGGCTACAGTCTCTCATGTTGGTCAACATATTGAAAATCTACGTCTGCTTGCTCAAGCCGAGCGCTATCGCTCCGAGGCCGAACAAGTCTCGCGTCGCCTGACGAGTGAAGGTTGGAAGGAATATCTCAACACTCGTAAGGAACTGGCTGATGGTTATGTGTACAGCCAGAATAAAGTCCAACCGTGGAACGGGAATAGACACAATGGATCCGCGCCGGCTTTGTCCTATCCTTTAGTGGTGCGCGATGAACCCATAGGCGAATTGATGCTTGAAACCAATGGCGGCGATGATAATCACGAGACTGAGCTGGTCACTGCCGTTGTCGAACAACTAAGCGACCACATCGAAAACCTGCGCCTGCTCGAACAGGCGGAACAAAAACGCCTTGAATTGGAAACCGTGGCAACGGTATCCAGCACAGCCTCCACCGTGCTTGACCCCGATAACCTTCTGCAGGCGGTCGTGGACCTGACAAAAGAACGATTCGGTCTCTATCATGCACACATCTATCTCGCGGACGAATCCTGGAGCACATTGCTTCTGGCATCGGGCGCGGGAGAGGTGGGCAGAACCCTTGTTGCCAAAGAACACTTCATTCCCATGGATGCGGAACAATCACTGGTTGCCCGCGCCGCACGCGAGCGGCAATCGGTGATCGTCAACGACGTACGGACCCAGCCCGATTTCCTCCCCAACCCATTACTGCCGGATACACGTTCAGAAATGGCAGTCCCTATGATCGTCGGTGACAAAGTATTGGGCGTGTTCGACGTGCAGTCTGATAAATCAAGCGGCTTCACAAAAGAGGACGCAGATATTTACACGACTCTTGCCGCACAGGTGGCTGTTGCTCTGCAAAACGCCCGCCTGTATGTGGAACAAGCCGCGACCGTTACCCAATTGCGCGAACTCGACCGCCTCAAATCATCCTTCCTCGCCAACATGTCGCATGAGCTGCGCACACCGCTGAACTCCATTCTCGGCTTTTCCGATGTGATCCTGGAAGGATTGAATGGACCCCTCACCGCAAATATGGACAACGACATACGGCTCATCCAGAAAAACGGACAACACTTGTTGCATCTCATTAACGACGTGCTGGACATGGCAAAGATTGAATCCGGCAAGATGAACCTAAATCTCGAAACATTCAAGGTCCATCATGTTCTCGACGAAGTGGTTAGCATCACGTCCACATTGGCAAGTGAGAAAGACCTTTCGCTCTTCATTGATGAAGCCTCGGATCAAAACGTGGAGATTTTTGCAGACAACACACGTCTGCGACAGGTGATGATCAACCTCGTAAACAACTCCATCAAATTCACAGAGACAGGCAAGATTGCCCTCCGCGTTGCCCCACTGGATGGCGCCAGAGTGTTGATCTCAGTAAAAGATACCGGCATCGGCATCTCGCCCGACAAACTTGAAGCGGTGTTCCAGGAATTCACACAAGTGGATATTTCCACAACACGTAGAGCCGGCGGCACGGGCTTGGGTTTGCCGATCAGCCGCCGCCTTGTTGAAATGCACGGCGGCCGCCTGTGGGCTGAAAGCGCTGGCGTTCCCGGTGAAGGTTCAACATTCTTTGTTGAATTGCCTCTTGAAGCCCGTATCACCGAAGTGATTGAAAAACAGGAAATCTAAAATGGCAGCGCCGAAGTATCTGGAATGTAATCTCTGCGGCAATCGTCAGCCCTACGAACCTTTCGTACCTGCGATCTGCAAAAAATGCGATTCGCAATGGCTGGAAGCGCGCTACGATTACGATGGTTTCAAACGTGAGATCCTGCGCGGTCTTCCCAACCGCCCCTCAAACATGTGGCGTTATCAGGATGTCTTACCGCTGAACGATCCCTCCTCTTTGGATCTGTACCCCGCTGGCGGGACTCCGCTCTGGCTGTCGCAGCGCTTCGCCCCCAGCCTTGGGCATGATTCTGTTTACATCAAAGACGAACGCTACGGACCCACCAGTTCCTTCAAAGACCGCCAAGCCGCGGGCGCGGTCGCGGCGATGCTGGAAAATGGAGTCAAGGAAGCAGTCATTGCATCCACTGGAAATGCCGCCGTCGCGTATGCCGCCGCGTGTGCCCGGGCTGGGATCAAGCTTTGGGTTTTTATGACCAGTCTTGTTCCCCAGGAAAAACTGCGTGAAGCGGCGCTGTTCGGCGCAGAGGTTATTCGAGTCAGCGGCAATTACGATCAGACAAAACAGATCGCATCCCAATTTGCACAGCGCCGCCAACTCCTGCTGGACCGCGGAGCGACTTCCATCCCCGCACGCGAGTCCATGAAGACCATTGCATACGAAATAGTGGAACAACTCAACTGGCACGCCCCCGATTGGTACATCCAGGCAGTCAGCGGAGGCTTGGGACCGTTGGGCGTATATCAGGGCTTCAAAGAATTATTCAACATGGGGCTGATTGACCGAATCCCCAAACTTGGAATCATTCAATCCGAAGGCTGCGCGCCGATGGTCAACGCCTTCAAAGCAGGCAAGGATGTCGCTGACGCGGTCATCCCGGAGACAAGCATCATCATATTGTCAACAGGCGACCCCGAAAAGGTTTATACCTATCTGTGGAATCTCTCACAGCAGTTCGGCGGAGTCATGGAATCCGTGACGGATGCTGAGGCATTTGCGGCGATGCGCGCGCTTGCCAAGAGCGAAGGAATGGCCGTTGAGCCGGCAGCAGCTGTCGCCTTCGCGGGACTCGAGAAGTTGATCCGCAATGACACGATCAAACCGGACGAAAAAGTTGTCGTCAACTGCACGGGTCATACCTTCCCGGTCGAAAAACACGTTCTTGGCGATCAATGGGCTGTGGATGTTCATCTCAGCAAGGATCAATCCCCCGCGCCGCGCGAAGGCCTGCAAGCCGCGCTTGAAAACCTCGATGAAAAAGCCACGACCGTCCTGTTGGTTGATGACAACCCGGACGATGCCCTGCTCATCCGCCGATTGCTGGAAGGGCGCAAGGCTTATCGCGTCTATCATGCAAAAGATGGATGGGAAGGCCTGGCGATGGCGCGGCAGAAGTTACCCGACCTGATCGTCTCTGACCTCACCATGCCCGGCATTGATGGGTTCGGACTCGTGGAGGAACTCAAACTCGACCCGCGCACAAAAGATATTCCCGTTGTGGTTGTAAGCGCAAAAGACATCACGCCTGATGAACGAAAGCGGTTGAATGGTCACATTGAAGCCGTGTACCAAAAAGGATCACTGCCTCCCCGCAGGTTTGTTGATCAGGTTGTGCAGGTTATTGAAGAAAAGAGTGTAGAACAAGGAGTGTAAAATGGCTAATAATGTTCTTTATATCGAAGACAATCCGGATAACATGATGCTAGTCCAGCGCGCGCTGGAGGCCCGCGGCTATCGCCTGCTAAAAGCCATGAAAGGCTTGGATGGAGTAGCGACTGCCGAAAGCGAAGAAGTTGATCTTATCCTGCTGGATATCAACCTGCCTGATATAGATGGGTATGAAGTCGCGAGGCGCCTGCGTTCCAGCGATAAGCACAGCCTGGCATCCACACCCATCATTGCCATTACCGCCAACGCCTTGAAAGGCGACGCCGAAAAGGCGCTGGAGGCTGGTTGTGACGTGTACATGTCGAAGCCTATTAACATCCGCGAACTGTGGGCGCGTGTTGAAGCATTCGTCCCGGCTCCGTAAGGATAAGCATGATACACTCAAGAAGTGGGGACGCAAATGGAATGAGACCATCTGTGGTATTGTCTGCTAAACCAATGGCTTTATCTTACCTGTCTCATTTGAAATGCTCTGGTTGCGGTAAAGAGTATTCACATCACGAACTCCAAACCTTCTGTCCGCTATGCCAGTCGCCTCTCCTTTCGCTTTATGGTTTGAAGCGCGCGCGCCAGCAGGTTGATCGGGATGAAATCACGCGCCGTAAAAAGGGGATGTGGCGCTGGCAGGAGCTGCTTCCCGTTCTGAACCCTGAAAATCAAATTTTTCTTGGCGAGGGCGATACCCCCTTGCTTCCCCTGCCCCACCTGGAAAAAGAGTTGGGGCTTTTGCATCTTTATGTTAAAGATGAAAGCAGTAACCCGACCGGCTCATTCAAAGCACGCGGGTTAGCCGCGGCAGTTTCCAAAGCCAAAGAACTCGGTGTGGAAAAAGTGATCATTCCTACTGCCGGCAATGCTGGAGGCGCAATGGCCGCGTATGCTGCACGCGCCGGCTTGAAGGCTCATATCTTCATGCCAAAAGACACGCCCTTTGCCAACATCGAAGAAAGCCGCATGGCAGGCGCGGAGGTCATCCTTGTGGACGGCCTCATCAGCGATGCGGCAGGCATGGCAGGCGTCAAAGCGCGCGAAGAAGGCTGGTTCGACGTTTCCACATTCAAAGAGCCTTATCGCGTCGAAGGCAAAAAAGTGATGGGTTATGAACTGGCAGAAGCCTTCAATTGGGAATTACCTGATGTGATCATTTACCCCACAGGCGGCGGCACGGGCCTGGTTGGCATGTGGAAAGCATTCGCAGAACTCGAATCTCTTGGCTGGCTGGAAAACACAAAGCGCCCGCGCATGGTCTCTGTGCAAGCCGAGGGTTGCGCGCCAGTGGTCAAAGCCTTTCAGGCAAAAGCATCCTTCTGCGATTTTTGGACAAACGCTCAAACCATCGCTTCAGGCTTGCGTGTTCCAAAAAGTTTTGCAGACCACCTCATCATGCATGATATTTATGAAAGTGAAGGCACAGCCATCGCCGTCAGCGACGAATCGATTCTTAAATCACAAAGTCAGCTGGCTCGCATGGAAGGAATATTTGCCGCACCCGAAGGCGCGGCAACACTCGCTGCACTGAAGGAACTCATTAATCAGGGCTGGGTGCAACCTGATGAACGGATTATTTTGTTTAATACAGGGTCAGGGTTGAAGTATTTGAATCATAAGAGTTGATTTGAATCACCTACAAACGGATTATTCTTTCTCTCCTCCCACACTGTTGTTTCGGGACCATGGCCTGAAAGCAGGCGCGTACTATCAGGCAGGGTGAATATCTGATTGTTGATGCTTTTCACAAGTTGCTCCCAATCCCCGCCGGGCAAATCAGTGCGACCGACTGAGCCAGCAAAGATCAAGTCGCCACAGAAACAGACGCTTCGACTGCGCTCCCCTGCCGGGTCGCTCCGCTCAGCGCGCGCGTCGGGGGAAGCAACGTACAAAATGCAATGACCGGGGGTATGCCCCGGCGTGAAGCGGATTTCAAAGTCCACAGCCCCAAGTCTTAATTTCATCCCGTGCGCGAAATCAATCGTCGGTTCGGGACCCGGGTCAATGTCAAAGCCAAATAACGCGGCGCCTCCTCTTGCGCGCCACAACACATGATCGTACGGATGCAACGCCACCAGCGGCAACGGGTTCAACGCGTCTGCAATCGCCGCCGCGCCACCGATATGATCGAAATGCGCGTGCGTGTACCATAAGTGACCAATGCGCCAATCGCGTTTCTGCGCGGCTTGCAAGATAATATGACCATCCCACGATGGATCAATGACCGCGGCTTCTTTCGTTTCAGAGTCCGCCACCAGATACGCGTTGGTTTGCGCGGGACCGAGTGTGAAGGAAACAATTTCAAGCATGGTCGAGTCACCTCAGGGAGAAAAAGCTGACGAAGACAGAAACAGCAATCAGAGCGAAGGAGAGCGGGTAACTCACCGCGGGGTCAATGGCATACAAGTATCCAGCGAGCGGCGGAGTCACAATGGCAACCGACGCGTAAATGGTTTCCATCATCCCAAACGTGGCGCCCATTTGAGAGGTATGCACAAGTTCGCGCGCTTGAGCCATCGCAATCGGACGCGCCGCGCGAAAGCCGCCGAGTAAAAAATATCCGAGCAGAATCAATGGCAGGCTCGTGGCTTGCCAGATCAGCAGGGCAAAACCTCCGACGAAGATCTGAGCAAGCAAAAATCCCGCGCGCGGCTGAAAAAAACTTAATGAGACGGCAAGGATGGCATTGCCCAGCGCGCCGATGGCAAACACGATTCCGATCCTATCGAGCAGTAAACCGCGCACATCGTACATAAAATTTGCAGTGAGCGGCTGAGCGAGATACATGGCAAATACCGATAAACCAACCATGCCAAAAAAAGATAACAATCGTCCGTTGCGGATCAGATCAATCGGAGGCGCATTGGGGTCATGCCGATCAATCGGTTGTTTTTGTATGAAAAGAATAAAGATCAATGAAAGGACGAAACTGCCAACTGCAAAAAAATAAACCGTGCGCAAATCGTAACGCGCGCTGATCAACCCGCCAACCCACGGACCCAGCACCATACCCATGTTGAACGTTGCCGTGGTCAGCGCCAGCGCAGTGCGCACAGGGAAATCTCCTCGCGCCGCCGTCACATAACTGCCAAGCGGCGAGGAAACAAACGCCGTCAAACCATACCCCAACATGCCGACAATAAACATCGGCAACTCGCGCGCCAACGCCATCACCATCGTCGAAGCCAGACCCATCAACCATGCAGTGATCAACAAAGGTCTTCGCCCGATGCGGTCCGCCAATCGTCCGGCAGGGATGTGCGTGATCGCCATCGCAATGCCGAATGCGCCCAGGATCAAACCAATCTGTTGCTCGTCGCTGCCCAATTCTTTGAGATAAATGGGTTGAAAATTAAAGAACAATCCTTCGCCAAAACCCCACGTGAGGAGCGCGAGGGCGATAAATAAAAGATTGCGATTCAAACATCGCCTCCAACACGCTGGATAAACTCAGCGACAGATTCAAATACTTGAAGACGAGCCGCATCGCGCGTCACGACGTGGCCCGATCCCGTGATATACAGTTTTGTCTTGCCTGACGCGTTGATCAGCCCTGCGTAGATGTGTTCCATGTTTTCGGGTAAAACGTATGTATCATCCTTCGAATGGATGAGCAGGACAGGAACATTGACATTCGGTAACGAGGCGCGCATCTCTCCAAGTAATTTGTTCAACTCGCCAATCGAACGGACGGGGTTCTGTGGATAGGAGACATGTTCCTTCCACGCCTCCTTATCAAACCAACTCGCACCCGGCACCTCATCGCTTTTTGGCATGAAAGGAACAGCCTTGCTAATCAACTCAATATGCCTCAAGCGCGGATCATCCGGCAGTTTATATGGTGACGACATCGCCACAACACCCTGAACGTCCAGTCGCGTGGACATCAACAGGGACAATGTTCCACCCATGGAAAGCCCGATGAGAAAAATATTGCCTGAAATTCCGCGCAAGAGATGATAGCCATCCTCCAACGTAGCAATCCAATCGGTATACAATGAGCGGATCATATCTTCGGGTTGTGTGGCATGTCCTGTGTTACGCATACCCAGGCAGGTGAGCCCCTGCTGATGCAAATACTCCCCCAATAAACGCATCTCTTTGGGAGAACTTGTAAATCCATGAATGAGAAGGCAGGAAGGTTTGGAGCGGTCGCCCAAAAAGAAAAAAGGTTCCGCTGTGGGAATGATTTGGGACATTCGGCGAATTATAGGCTATTTCCGCATCCACGCCGGTCGAAGCGACGCGACCCTCTTGTAGATCGGGCAGCCTTTATGGTGCGCGCCCGGCAAATACCCCGTGGACGTGAGAAATTCGTTCACGATCTCGCCACCCGTAAAGACAAACGTCTTCTTGAACAGTTTGGTCCATTCATCCCTTGTTCGCGGGTGATGAGCATCCAGCCAGCCTTTGAATGAGCCGAATTCTTTTCGCAGTTCGAGAATCTTCTGCGCGTTGACGACTGCCGCGTTGACCTTGAGCCGGTTGCGGATAATGCCGGCGTCTTCGAGCAGGCGGGCACGATCCTTTTCGGTGAATTTTGCGACTTTTTTGATGTCGAAGCCGCGATAGGCATTGCGGAAGTTATCTGCTTTCTTCAAGACCGTAATCCACGAAAGCCCCGCCTGATTGATCTCGAGGATGAGTCTCTCGAAGAGCAGGTTGTCATCCTCCAAAGGAAAACCGTACTGCTTGTCGTGATAGTCTTTGTTGAAAGTATCTTCGGGATGCGAATTGCAATAATCACAGTAGGTGGTCATGACTCTTGTACTTCCTTCCGTAATTGATCCTTGATATCGGAGGGCAATTCGTTCCAGGGAATATCCAATAACGCGGCTTGAAGTCCCCACAGCATGTTGAGCGTGACCTTTTCGGGGTAGGCTGCCTTGACGCGTTTGTATGTTTCCACTACTCCAAGCCTGGCAACATCATCGAGGGAATGTACGCCAATGGATGCGAGCCATTCACTGCTTTTGGGTCCAAGATTTTTCACAAAGTCATCTCCATGATCGGAAGGATGCGCGGCGAGCCGTCCACTTCGGATTGCCGGTCTCCGATCTTCCTCATCCCCATTTTCTCATAAAAGCCCATTGCGTTGGGGTCTGCTTCGAGTTGCAAAATTTTGTATCCACGCTGACGCGCCAGATCAACCGCATAAAGAAAAAGTTCCTTGCCTACTCCCCTGCCGATATATGCAGGAAGCACCCAGAGATTTTCCAACCATGCCATTTCATCCTTCTCCTGCAGGGTGTAAAAGGCAATTGGGGTACTACTTGCCTCGGCAACCCAACTCTCGTTTTCTTTGAAATACTCAGGAGTGAAAGTCAATTGCGGAGTCCAGAGTTCCATCCAGTGTTCGGGATACCCCCAATGGGCTTTCGCGGCGAAGGCAATTTGAGACAGGAGATCGGCATCCTCGGGAACAGCACGGCGGATTGGAATTGTCATACAAGTCTCATTTTATGTTTAGCTCTCCAAAAAAACAAATGGATTTCATTTCTTATCCATCCGGGAGATGACACCATAACCAGGTAGAAAAACCCTGCAAACACCAGCCAATTGGCAAGTTCATCAACAAAATAAGCAAATGGAACCCGCATGGCAATCCATAAGTAAGCAAACGACACCAAAATGCATATCAGAGTAAATTTTGCCGCCTTATCCTGTTTCGCCCATTCGATCAGTTGTGGCAGCGTAAAGAGAAGGAACATGAGCCTGTAATCCCAATTGTTCCCAAGCAAAAAAGTGCCCAGATAAATACCTGCGCCGAGCCGAAACGCCGAGAGATAAAGTTGATTTTCGCCAGTGAGCGCATTTACCGAACGATCTGCCTCATGGAGACATGCTCCTGCAACCAAAATCACGAACAGATACGAAAGCAGGATGGAGATTGCATAATATTGTGCCGAACCGGTAAGTTGTTCGATGTAAAGCGGCAACACGCCCAGACCATAAGAGAAATCAAGCCCTATTTCCGTGTTGGCAAAGACTCGACGGAAGGTGTTGAAAGTTAATAGGATATATACGATAAATAAAATAGTAGGATATGCCAAAAAATTCAGGAACCGTTTTCTCTCCAGATGAAAAAAAGAAATCAACCCAAACAAGGGATATATCTTCAACATTCCAGCGCCGAAAAGCAGGATGGCAGATATCGGAAGGTTCCTTTCCACCCAGAGTAAGGCTATTGCACATACGAAGAATACAAATAAATCCACGTTGCCCCGCTCTATGGCAAGCATGACGGGCGGGGAAAACGCGCAAAGCGCAACGATCCAGTTCGATGGAGGGGTGAGTCGGGTGAGGAATGGAATCAAGCCAAGAAGAAATGATGCAATGAAAAAACCGGCAAGCCTATCTGTGTGGCTTTGATCCAGTTTCGTGAGGAAGAGCACCTTCCACGCGGCTGGAAGGTTGAACAATCTTCCAAAGGGATCGCGCGGGTTTTCGATCGCGGGATCGAAGCCAAGCCTATACGATTCCGCGCTTGCAGTGATGATGCGTGCGTCTACAAAAGAGGGCTGAAGGGTCGGGATATTCCAAATCTTCCAGGCGGAAGGGCCTGTCGCTTGAAAGGCGAACACAACCAATAAGCCAACAACGGTAAAAGGAATCACAAATGCCCAACGTGAGTGGATCATAGCTTGAAAGTTTTTGCCTGTTTGATCACATCCTCATAATGCAACTGGTCGTGATAGATACCGATCCGCAAGGTGACTATGAGATTGCACCAGCCAAAGACGGGATCATAGAGATAAAGATTCCCCAACACGTTTTCATCTTTGTTTCCATAAAACTCAAGGATTCTTGTATGTAAATTTCGTATCTCAGATTTCAACACATCGAGCGAAGTCGGCTTGCGCGTGTTGAAGCGCGGCGTCCACAGGAAGCCAACCCAATGAGGGAATTTCGGACTGCGATACAAGTCTTCGATTTCAGTCTTATAGGCTCGGTTTCGGCGCAGACGGCCGTACCAGCCATTTAATTTCCAGATCCAATTGACAGCAGAGTAAAAGGAAGCCGTGAGCAAATAATTGTGATCAAGAATCTCACCGATACTCCATTCGTTCGGCGCGGATCTCTGCCAAAGTTGGGCGTCGGTCAACCCATCCAGCGCGGTGAACGCTAATTCGCGCTGGGAACCCATAAGGCTGAAATACTGGTGAATTACTTCTGACATGTGCTGACAAAATCCTCAGCCGCGAATACTTCGACAGGCTCGGTACAAGTTTCACGAATTAGCGCGAAGGGGTCAAATTCGTGAAATTCGCGCAATTCGCGGCAAGAAAAATCACCCGACCACACGAATCTCGCGCGCCATATCAGACAGCACATCCGCGCCAGTTTCGGTGATGACGACATTATCTTCGATGCGCACGCCGTTTCTTCCGGGTAAATAAATTCCAGGTTCAACTGTGAACGCCATGCCGGGCTCGAGCAACTGCATGTTGTCTCCGCGCATGTACGGTTCCTCGTGTCCTTCCATGCCAATGCCATGACCCGTGCGATGGGTAAAATATTTTCCATAACCAGATTTTTCGATTACGTCACGCGCGGCTTTATCCACATCCGCACACGGGACTCCGGGTTTGCCCGCGGCGCGACCCGCGGCATTCGCTTCCTGCACAATCATGTGAATCTTTTCGTACTCGGCATCCACCTCACCTACCGCGAAAGTACGCGTCAAATCCGAGATGTAGCCAGCATATGTTGCGCCCCAATCTACAACAAGCAAATCGCCTTTTTGCAATTTTCTTTCAGTCGGTGAAGCATGTGGATTCGCGGAGTTCGGTCCCGCCGAGACAATCGGTGCGAATGGCATTTCAGGTTCGGAGCCATGCTCGAGCAATTGGACAACCAACTCGGAGGAGATTTCTTTTTCGGTCTTGCCAATTTTTATGGAAGGGATTGTCGCTTCAAGCGCGTCCTGTGCGATCTTCACGGCACGGCGCATCGCGTCCACTTCGGTCTTATCTTTTTTCAATCGCAACTGCGAAAGCACATCGCTTGCATCGGGATAATCCGCTTCGGGTGCGCCTGACTTAACGTGACTGAATTCCAGCAAACGCAGTTGACGCGGCTCGACCCCGATGCGCTTCCCGTCCAAGCCCAGAGCCTGGGCAGCTTTGCGAAAGGCATTGCCCCACTCTGACGGGTTCTCGGGATAAGAAAATACTTGCAGTGTATACGGCAGGTCTGCAACCTGTTGCAATTCTAACTCTGGCAGAACAATCGCGGGGTCTTGATCCTTCGCAAAAAGCAAAACGACAGGGCGTTCCATCAAGTGGAAATGCAAGCCGGTGAGATACGTCAGCGTGGGACCGGGATTCAGGATAACCGAATCAAGGCCCGAGGTCCGAAGTGAGGCGTTGAGTTTATCCAGACGAGATTGAGTCATGTAAGTCTCCTTATCCAAATAATTTCGCGTTGAGCGAAGTCGAAACGTAATCCCCATTAATACTATGTCCTTCGTTTGCGGGCTTCTCCTTCCACTTACACTCAGGGTCAACCCTCCGCTCACATCGTCCCGATGTCCTTCGGGAGGACGAATGGTTAATCCAAAGTATGATTCTTCTTCGAGAAAAAAAATAATATCCAATCCACAACGACGGGGAAGAGTGTATCAAAAGTAGCGATGACGCGATACCACCACGGGATGACGAGACTGCGAACAGGTCGTTTTGCAATACCCACCACGCGGCTCGCGACATATTCGGACGACAGATGCGGATATTTTATTTTATTGATTGTTTCGCGCGAACGAGTCCGTTCGATCCGCTGACCAAATTCTGTAGTCGCAGGTCCCGGGTATATGCCGGAGACTTTGATTCCAAATGGCGAGACTTCACGCCGAAGCGAATCAGTGAAGGCTCGCACGCCATGTTTGCCCGCAGAATACGTTGAAATTACAGGCGCGGCAATCAGCCCTGCAATGGAACACATGTTGATGATGTGACCTTCGCGCCGTTCGAGCATGTGCGGCAAAACAGACCGCGTGACTAGCATGGTGCCAATTAGATTAACGCGGATGATCGTTTCGACACTGCGTTCAGGATTAAGTTTCTCGAACCAGTCCACACTGCCGAAGCCCGCATTGTTGAAAAGAATATCAATGCGCCCATACAGATCGAGCGCAGTTTGTACCATCACTTCGACCTCAGCGCGTTCGGACACATCTACAGGGATGGCGAGCGCTTCACCGCCCGCGTTTTGTATTTCTGCAACAAGCGTTTGCAACCGATCCAATCGGCGTGCAGTGAGCACAACCTGGCACCCTTCTTTTGCAAAGAGACGCGCGGCATCCTGACCAAATCCAGATGACGCACCAGTGATGAGGATAACTTTGTTTTTTAGTGAGGTGGGCATAGTATGGAGGCTGATTTAAGGTGACAGTCACTTTTGAAGTGACTGTCACCTGGTTTTATTCGTTATCTTCCTGTGCCTCTTCTTTAGTAGTCTGCTTCTTGGGTCGCGGCGGCTCGACTGTTGCTTCTTTGGAAAGCGCGATCTGCAACACCTCATCCATGTGCTTGACCGGGATAATCTTTAATTCAGACTTCGCGGTCTTTGGCAATTCGACCAGATCTTTCATATTTTTTTCGGGCAACAAAACAGTCTTCAAGCCAGCGCGATGTGCGGCTAACACTTTTTCACGCACGCCGCCAATGGGAAGTACACGTCCGCGCAGGGTGATCTCACCGGTCATGCCAACGTGCTTGAACACGGGCCGCCCCGTGAGCGCGGAGATGATGGCGGTTGCCATGGTGATTCCCGCGGACGGTCCATCTTTCGGGATCGCGCCTTCGGGCATGTGCACGTGAATATCCATGCGCTCGAAGACATCCATTTCAATTTTTAGTTCCGCGGCACGCGACTTGATGTATGTGAGCGCGGCTTGCCCAGACTCTTGCATTACATCGCCGATCTGACCTGTCATTTGCAAACCGCCTTTGCCTTCCAACACCGCCACTTCGACCGGCATGATCTCGCCGCCGTTCTCCGTCCACGCGAGCGACGTGACCACCCCCACTTCATCCGAGCGCTCGGCTTCGGGCTGGAAGACCTGTTGCGGACCCAAAAACTTTTCTATCGCTTCCGCGTTGATTGTTTCAGAAAACTTCCTCCCCTCCGCTTTCATGCGCGCGATCTTGCGGCAGACCTTCCCGATCTCGCGCTCCAAATTGCGGACGCCCGCCTCGTACGTGTATTCACGGATGATTCGGCGAACCGCATCGTTTTCAACCGTCAGGCTGATCCCGTCCAACCCGTTTTCCTCCACTTGGCGCGGGACCAAATAACGATTCGCGATCTCCAGTTTCTCCTCCTCGATGTAGCCAGGGAACTCGATCACTTCCATGCGGTCCAACAGCGCAGGCGGGATGCTCCCCAATGAATTCGCCGTCGTCACAAACATCACCTTCGATAAATCGAACGGCAATTCCAAATAATGATCGCTGAACGTATTGTTCTGTTCGGGGTCGAGCACTTCGAGCATCGCCGAGGCGGGGTCGCCGCGAAAATCGGAATACAACTTGTCGATCTCGTCCAGCATAAACAGCGGATTCGCCGTCCCCGCCCGCTTCATCGTCTGGATAATTCTTCCGGGTAACGCGCCAATATAGGTTCTGCGGTGACCGCGAATCTCGGCTTCGTCACGCACGCCACCCAATGACACGCGCACAAATTTACGCCCAAGCGATTCGGCAATCGAACGCCCAAGCGAAGTCTTGCCAACGCCGGGAGGTCCAACGAAACAAAGAATCGGTTGTCTTTCTTTTTTCGGTTTCAACGAACGGACAGCGATATATTCAAGGATTCTTTCCTTGGCTTTCTTGAGTCCGTAATGATCGCGCTCCAAAATTTTGGCGGCGTTCTTCACGTCCAGATTATCTGGAGAAAAATTCGCCCACGGAAGTTCAACGATCCAGTCAATGTAGGTGCGGATAATTCCGATTTCGGGAGCCATCGGCGGCATTTGGTTTAGTCGTTCCAATTCCTTCAAAGCAACCAGCTTGGCCTCATCGGGAAGAGTTGCCGCTTCGACCTTTTTCTTCAATTCACTTGCGTCGCGAGTGAAAATGTCGCCTTCGCCTAACTCGTTTTGTATTTGCCTCATTTGTTCGCGCAGATAAAACTCGCGCTGACTCTTGTCCACTTCACTTTGCACCTTCGAGTGGATTTCATCCTCCAGTTCGAGCACATCTACTTCCTGCGCGAGAATCTTGTTCAACGCCTGCAAACGTCCGCGCACATCAAGCAGGAGCAATAAACTTTGTTTCGCTTCGTAATTCAACGAAAGTGATGTGGCGAGCATGTCCGCAAGCCAGCCGGGTTCTGAGATATTCATCGCGAACAAGTGCGCCTCTTCGGGGATCGAACGGTCCAGCTCCACGCAACGATCGAAGAGGTCCAAAGCTGAACGCATAAGAGCTTGTGTTTGACGGTCAGCAGTTTGAGGCTCCGCGATGACGCGTGCCCGCACAACAAGATATGGCACGGTGCGAACAAATTCCACGATCTCCACACGGCGGCGTCCCTGCACGAGCGCAGAGTGCGAGCCATCCGGCATGGCAAGCAAACGCCCCACCGCCATCTCAACGCCGATTGGCAGAAAATCCTCCGCGCCCGGGTTATCCAGATCGGCATCGCGCTGCGTCAGCCCGATCACGGTTTGCTCCTTGCGTTGCGCCTCTTCCACAGCCAGCAGTGACGACTCGCGCCCGACAAAAATCGGCGAGACCATGCGCGGAAACACCACGAGATCACGCAGCGGCAGCACCGCGGCTTCGACCATGCCATCGGCAGACGGTTCGCGATTCGGAATGCGATACAACTCCTCCGTGCGCTGCGAGAGGGTCAGGTCAAAATTATCTTCTTCTTCGTTCCATTCTTTTGGGTGGGTCATCGTTGCCTCAACCTTGCGAAGGTTTAAGAACCTTCGCAAGAATATTTTGCCACGCTCTCATCACCTCCGCCGTCACAAACATGCTCCCGGCGGACAATACAATGCTACCATCATTTGCGGATAACTCCAACGCCCGCTCCAACGCAAACTCAACCGGAATGACCGCCTCAGGCTCCACCCCAGCCTGCTTCGCCAACTCGACAATTTTCTCCACCTCCAGCGCGCGTGGATGGTCGGCGCGCGTCACAATGATCCGCTTGATCTTCGGCTTCATCTCGGCAAACATACCAGGGATGTTTTTATCCTCCGATGCGCCGAAGATGAGATAGACCTGTTTGTTTGGAAAATACGTTTCGAGCGTTTCACGTAATCGGGCAAAGGAACCCTGGTTGTGCGCCGAGTCAAAAATGACCGGCGGGTCGCGTCGCACCACTTCAAATCGCCCTCGCCACCTCACTTGGGCAAATCCTTTTTGAATCGCTTCATCAGAAATATCAAGCCCTCCGGATTTGAGCGCGGCATAAGCTGTCGCGGCGTTTTCAACTTGATGAGAGCCTAATAAGGGAATTTTCAATTCTACAGCGCCGCTTCGACTTCGCTCCGCTCCGCTCAGCGCGATGACATTCAGTTTTTGCCCATCCAAAGATGACTCTAGCGATTCAAACTTTACATCTTTTCCAACAAGAGTAAACGTACATTCCTCTGACTTAGCTACGCGCTCCAAAACTTTGAGGGCCTCGTCCGCTTGCGGCGCGGACACGACAGGCACCCCTTGTTTTATTATCCCTGCCTTCTCTCCCGCGATCTTGGCAAGCGTATCTCCCAACACAGCCATGTGATCGTATGACAATGAGGTAATCACCGAGACCTTCGGCGTGACAATATTCGTCGCGTCCAGCCGTCCGCCCAAACCGACTTCGATCACCGCCGCGTTGCAGCCCTGCTTGGCAAACGCGAGAAACCCAAGCGCGGTTGTGATTTCAAACGTGGTCAGTTTGGGAATCTTTGCAACGGCTGGCTTGACCTCTTCCACAAGCTCGATGAGCAACTCGTGTGAAATCGGCTCGCCATTGACCTGAATCCGTTCGCAGTAATCCAGCAAATGCGGAGAGGTATACAACCCAACTTTATATCCCGCCGCCCTTCGACCTTCCTCAGGACGAGCCTGCAACGCGGACGCACACAACGCGCACACCGAGCCTTTGCCCTTCGTCCCTGCCACGTGGATGATGGGATATTTCTTTTGCGGGTTGCCTAACTCATCCATCAACGCGAACATGCGGTCAAGGTTGAACTCCGCCTTGGCAAGTTCGGAAGAATGTTTCAGGCTATAATCCACAAAAGAGTAAAGATAATCAAGGGCTTTGTTATAGGCGGTTTCGATGTCAATCATGCGAGGGATTGTAATCGTCGGGTAAGTGGTGTGCAAGAGGAATAAATCAATGAAACCTGGTGATGTTTACTGGCAAATCGTAAATCAAGTGTGGAAAAAAATTAGTATTTATCAGGGCGAAGCGGTGTTTGTTGAAGAATTCATGCAAGCCGATATAAAGCAACGCCATTTATTTGCTGCTCATTGGTGTCAATCAGAAGTGCGAAACGGCGGATTCCACCTGTTTTTCTGGAACAGCACAGGAATCCTTGCTCCTGAGGCTGTGATGGCTTTTGAGGCAATTGGAATGCCAAACGCCGCCGCCTTAATCGAAAGAGCCATGATGTTTTTTGGTTCCGTTTATCCACGAGACAGAAACAAGAGAATAGAAACGCTCTACGCTTATGCACAGCAAAATCCCAAAAGTCGCGACCCGTTTGATAAAATGAATGACAAATTCATCAAAATGCTTGATGAAGAAGCAGGCGGATTTGAAACCGCCGCTGACAGATATGCACTTTTAGAAGATAAAGAAAAGTAATATTCTCGCTACGCTCTACATTCACCTGTGTCTCCTGACTTGTGCCTCTCCGGCGGAGCGCATTTACCAAGTCACTCTGATGGATAGAGCGCCGCATTACCACTCCTGGCTGCTGCCGCATCGAAAAGAAGACACCGAACGCGGGATGACATTTTTAGCAAGAGACGATTCTTGTACTAATGAAGACACTACAGCATTGGCGGCCAAATTGCGTGAGGCCATGAAATAACATGATTGCCACCCTCATCATCCACCTTCACCTCCCCACTTGCACCGTGTCGTAGGGCGGGATGGCATCCCGCCCCACGGAAATTATGATTGCAACATTAACCATCCACCTCCACATCCCGGCCTGCGCATCGCTCAAAGAAAAGCGCGGGCGGATCAAGCCGCTCATTTCACGTTTGCATCGCGAGTTCAATGTCTCCGTCGCCGAGATGGATTTGCAGGACAAATGGCAGGAGGCGGTTATCGTCTGCGCGATGGTTGGAAATGGCGCCGCGTTCTTGCAGTCCGCGTTGGGGAATGCGGCAAAATGGGTGGAAGGTCACTGGACGGATGGGGATGTGGTCGAGCAGAAGATCGAGATCATGTAAACGGGAAAATATGTAGACAAGTAGACAGGTACGCGGCACGTGCCTACTTGTTCCCTTGTATACCATCACACGGAGAACACATGGACTTACGACTCAAAAACAAACGCGCCCTCGTCACCGGCTCTTCGCGTGGACTCGGTCATGCCACCGCCCTGCTCCTCGCGAAGGAGGGATGTAAAGTTGCTATTAATGGGCGTGATGAAGGAAGGATAAAAAGCGCGGCGGAAAAAATGCGCGATGGGATAGGTGCAGAGGTCATTGGATTCGCAGGTGATGTAAGTTTGCTGGATGTGCCTGAGAAATTGATCCAACAAACAGTAGATGCCTTCGGTGGGTTGGATATTCTCGTTACCAACGCGGGTGGACCGACCCCCGGCTCGATTGATTCTCTCGATGAAGCCGCGTGGCAGAAAGGGATTGACTCATGTTTGATGGCACACGTCCGCTTGATCAAAGCCGCGTTGCCGTATTTGCGAAAGTCAGATTCGGCAAGCGTTTTGACGATTACATCAGTATCTGTCAAACAGCCGATTCAAAATCTACTGATCTCGAACAGCGTCCGCGCCGCGACTGCCGGATTGACCAAGTCATTGGCATTGGAACTTGGCAAAGAAGGCATCCGTCTTAACTCCATTCTGCCGGGCTGGACGGAGACAGAACGCGTCACAGAGTTGATGACGGCTCGGGCAAAAGCGAACGGTTCCACAGTCGAGGAAGAGACGCGTAAACAAATCCAGCAGAGCGCGCTGGGGAGGATCGGTCAGCCCGAAGAGTTCGCGAACGCGGCAGTGTTCCTTGTCTCGCCTGCCGCGTCCTATATCACGGGCGCCATGTTGAATGTGGATGGCGGTATTTACAAGGGAACCTTATGATGAAAAGATTTGTTTTATTGCTCTGTGCCATCAGCCTGCTCATCAGTTGTGTCCCACAAACTCAAAGTTCCACACCAACAGTGTTAGCTTCCGTTGCGGGCGAAGCGAAAAAAACATTGATCAACTTTTTTGATTTGCTGAACGCGAAAAAATACGCCGAAGCAGATTTACTATACGGCGGCGATTACGAACAATTACAGATCTTCAATTCGGATGCCGATCCATCCGATCACGCCGCGCTGTGGGCTCGGTCCTGCGAGAATAGCGGATTGCAATGCCTGAAAGTCCGCACCGCCGCGTTGAAATCTCAACAAGCGGACACATTGATCTTTCAGGTAGAATTCAGCAACGCCGATGGTAGTCTCTTTGTGCTGGGTCCGTGCTGCGGCGCAGACGAAACCGAAATGCCGCCTGTCGCTCAATTCGAATATCACGTTGCACGAACTGGTGATGGAACGTATCGCGTCATGGACTTACCTCCCTATATTCCATAAAATGAACAATTCAAGCAGACCGATTCTCATCGCTTTCTACATTTCCTATATCGTCTCAGTCCTTTTGCTGTTGATTGCCAGCACGGCCAAAGCTTCCCTGCCTGCCTGGGGTGGTTATCTCGATGTAGGGCTTGTGATATTCATTGTGGCGCTCGGCTTCATGATTTTCGGGAGAGGCAAGAGCGATCCGAAATATCAAGCCAGCCATCGAGCCGCGCTCTACATCCTGCCCGTGATCCTTTTGGGCATGTGGGTATTTCGCAACGCGCTGGATTTCAACATCTTCCTGCCCGGGCTGGCATGGCGCGCGTTTTTCTTCCTGCACATTTTGCCGTACGGCGTGAATCTTTGGAAACCGGAATCAACGAATGAATAAACTTTCCTTTTTGGCGCGCACCTCCTTGTTGATCGCGTTCTTTTTTTTCATAGACAAAATTCTCGCGTTCGTGCGCGTGGGGATCATCTCCCGCATCTACACCGATGAAGTCGGCTTGCTCGATGTGTTCAACTCCGCCAATAACGTGCCAGACGTGTTGTTCGCGCTCATTTCGGGCGGCGCGCTGGCAATGGCATTCATCCCATTAATGAGTGAATACCTCACCACAAAAAGCCGCGAAGCCGCCTGGGATCTGTTCTCACGCGTTGCTAACCTTGCATTTCTCGTTACAAGCATTGGCGCACTATTTGTTTTCATTTTCGCGCAACAACTTGTGGATAATGTCATCGTCCCGGGCTTCACCGCGGAGCAACGAGTGCTGGTTGCCGAATTGATGCGGCTCAATCTCGTCAGCACCATCATCTTTTCGATCAGCGGTCTTGTGATGGCAAGCCTGCAAGCCAACCAGCATTTTCTTTTTCCCGCCACGGCGCCCATCCTGTATAACGTGGGTCAAATTTTCGGCGCGCTCATCTTCGTGCAGCGATTTGGCATTCACGGTCTTGTATATGGCGTCATCCTCGGCGCGGCATTGCATTTGTTGATTCAAGTTCCCGCCTTATTCAAATTCGGCTTCAAGTGGACTCCCGCGCTGGACTTGCGGAATACTGGCTTGATCGAAGCCCTCAAATTGCTCGGTCCCCGCCTGCTGACCATGGGCGGCATTCAAATGATCGTGATCGCGCGCGACACGCTCGCGTCCCTGCTTGGGCAGGATGGCGCGGTCACTTCGCTGGCATTCGGCTGGATGATCATGCAAGTGCCCGAGACTCTGCTGGGGACTGCGATTGCCACAGCCATGCTCCCAACTCTTGCCGAACTCGCCTCTCGCGACGACTGGAGCGGATTCCGTCTAACCATCGAACGCGCCCTCCGGGTTTTGATCGCACTCACCATCCCTGTCGCGGCGGTGATGGCGGCAGGGATCAACCCTCTCGTGCGCGCGGTCTTCGGCTTCGACGAAGCCATGTCCACACTCATCACATGGACGACGCGCGCCTACCTGATCACGCTGACTGGTTTTTCAATTCAAGAGATCGCCGCGCGTTCATTCTATGCTCGCAAGGAACCGATGTTTCCGTTGTACGCGGTTATTTTGCGACTCGCCTTGTTTATTGGCATCGGCTATCTTGGAATCACATTCTTCAAACCCATCGGCGCGCCGGTCATTGCCTTCGCTGAGATCGCGTTGCTGATCGAGTCCATTATTCTGTTTGGCTGGTTGAGCAAACGAATGCACGAACCCATCAGCGTGTCGAGCGCGGTCGGCAAGGGCGTAGTCGCCGCGCTGATCGGAGGCGTGACAACTTACGGCTTGGCAAGATACGTTCCCGGGTCCGCCGTCTCGACCGCGTTGCTGGGCATGGTCATCGGTGGACTCATCTGCGTTCCCATCATCTGGCCTGAGATTAAACTGTTGTTAAAACTTTAACCATAAGGTGACAGTCACTTTACCCTCTCCGCTTCACTCCAGGGCGCGTTGCAAAAGTGACTGTCACCTCTAGGATATAATAATTCATGTCTGATAATCTTGGAAGCACACAACCAAACATGAAAGTACAAAAGGCGGGACGCGGCAGGGCATTTTTGTTCAATGCACTCGGCTTGATCGTGATTCTTGCTCTTGCAATCCTTGGCGGATACAACTCTGGCATTTCAATCCGCGAGCAGAACGAACGATCCGACCTTATGGGACAAATCGCCGAGCAATATCAAAATGCCCTCATTGATATTCAATTCGGAAAATATGAGAATGCGAAGATACGCCTCGAGTGGATTCTCCAAAAGGATCCCACCTTCCCCGGCGTGCAGGAGGAATTGACCAAAGTGCTGGTGTTGATGAACGTGCCAACACCCACACCGACGGCATCGCTGACACCCACGCCCGATTTCACCGGTGCCGAGCAAGCCTATGCACGCGCACAACAACTCATCGCCGCACAGGACTGGCCGGGCGCCATCGGCGCGCTCGATGAAATGCGCAAACTCGACCCGGACTATCAACCCTCCCTCGTGGATGGAATGTATTATTTCGCGTTGCGCAATTATGGCGTGAATCTGATCAATCAGGGCAATCTCGAGGGCGGCATTTACCAGATCACGCTTGCCGAACGGTTTGGTCCGCTCGACCGTGATGCGAACGGCTTGCGCGAGGGCGCGCGCGTATATCTCATCGGCGCGTCATTTTGGGAACTGGACTGGGCGCAGGCAATTTTCTATTTCGATCAGGTCTATCGCGGCTGGGCAGGCTTATGGGATGGCACGATGACTGCCTCCGCGCGATATCAAATCGCATCCATGCGCTACGGCGATGAGCTCTTTGCGCAGGAAAACTATTGCGGTGATGGCGGCGCTCTCACCCAATACCAGAACGCGCAAGCAATTGGCGCATTGGATAAAACCGCCCAGGACAATTACGATGACGCAATATTGGTCTGCTTCCCTGCGACAGCCACAGTAGGACCAACCGAAACGCCAACGCTTGGCGGTCCTCCAACGGATACGCCTAGTCCAACTGAGACACCAACAGAAACACCAACTCCATGACACCGCCGCCAACCTGGGCAATTGCGTTCGTATACTGGTTACACTTCCTTGCCACGGTTACATGGGTGGGCAGTCTCGCAGCAATTTCCATACTCATTCTGCCCGCGATGAAACGCACACTTGATCCCAATGCGCAACTTGTTTTCATCGAAGCCATTCAAAAAAGACTTGAACCCATCGCCTGGTTCAGCATTAGTCTGTTGATCTTAACGGGTTTGTTCCAAATGAGCGTCAACCCGCATTACGATGGATTTCTCTCGATAAGCACTCAATGGTCACTGGCAATTCTCGCAAAACACATTCTAGGCATGATGATGGTTGTGGTCAGCGCGATCCAAACCTGGGAAGTGTTTCCCGCCATCCGCCGCGCGATCCTGATGGCTAAGAAAACCAAAAACAGCGACGAACTGGAAACCCTGCGACGGCGTGAGATACGGTTGCTGTGGATCAATTTTGGAATAGCCATTTTGATCCTTGGAGCAACAGCAGTCGCTCGTGCGTCCTAGTTCGTCAGGTATCGAAGATGATCAAATCAGACCAATTGGATAAAATAATCCTTCTGATCGCCATCTTCATTAATGGGATTGTATTCGCGAACAGCATCCTTCATCACCCCTTAAGCGGCTACGACTCCGATGAGAATATGAAGTATATCGCCGTTCTGCACGAGCACCTTCCTGACCAAAAGACAGCAATGAATATTTTTCACCCCCATTTCCGTATTTTCTTCCCTCCATAGGTTATTGGATATGCACCAAGGTCAGAGCAGAACCCTATGTGGCCTTTTTCACTATTGTGTTGATTTATCTATTATTAAAAATATTACGGGAATCGATGACGAATGTGATCAAACACAGCATAACCCTGGGTATCGTGATCGGATTACTGATCCTGAGTCGTCAATGGGGATTTCTGCTACTCCCCGCGCTCACAGCATTCGCCATACCTTTATATGTTTGGGAAAAAGGGGTTGCTGTTCACTATAGCAAGATAATTTCAGTTGCATTGGTCATAGGCTTTCTTGTTGGAGGCTGGTTTTATATTCATTTACAAGAGACCTACGGATCATTTATGACTTTCAATAGGAAGACGCAAGATTTCTCGTTTTCCAACCAGCCGCTCAGTTTTTACCGAAATACGGGTTTGGGAAATCTGTTATTATTCAAATCGCCAACGCGAAAAACCTTCGACAATCAATTTATTCCCATCTTCTATTCTGAAATCTGGGGAGATTATTGGGGCTATTTTGTATTCATCAGGGAAAAGACATTGTTTGGCGCATCCGCAAACCACGCAGAAATTACGCCGTACCTTGGACGAGTAAATCTTGCTTCTACTCTGCCATTTCTACTTATGATTGGAGGGGGCGCAACAGGTCTCGCTCATTCCGTACATTCATTAAAAAGAAAGGCGGCGAATCCCGAAATTCTTGCATCCACACTTTTTACACTAATGATTGCTTCATCAATTGCAGGCTACATGTGGTTTCTTATCTCTCATCCGCTTGACGCCAAAGGCGTGACAATAAAAGCAACCTATATGATTCAAATTTTCATGATATTACCGCTATTGATTGCAACTTTCCTGGAAAAAATACGGGCTATACGACCGAAACTTTACCTGTTCATCATGGCAATAAATGCACTGGTTTTTTTACACAACCTGCCGGCCATGATAACAAGACATTGGTGGTGGTTGCTTTTGCAGATTAAGAATTAAATCGAGCAATCCGATCAACCCGTTTTGAACCACTGGGACACGGAGACACTGAGACACTGAGACACTGAGAAAATCTCTTAAAAACTCCGTGACTCAGTGACTCCGTGGTCAGGCTCGGGCGTTTTCCACAAGCGTTTATTGCTCGATTAATTTGGAAAGGTACAATAGCAACACATACAAAACAGCCCGTCTCTTTCGCAGGGATGGGCTGTTTCTGTTCTAATGATCTATTCCAGGCTGACGAGTCTACGGCACCGTCACAACGAAATCATAGCGCTGCACCGCCACATATCCGCCTTGATAGCGCACACCAACAGTTACCGAAACGGGTGAATTCCCGGGGGAATTCGGAAACGCGCTGGTGGACTCTTTGGCTGTGAATGTCACTTCCAGGGTGGCGGTAGTACCCCGCCCTTCATGATCGCCAGCATTGCCCACCACGCCCCTACCGGGGAATTGCATGGCAGGCAGGGCTTGGGCAAAGAGAAACTGCTGGTCGCTAGTTACCCGCACAACAACAGTATAACTTTCTCCTACGTTCATCTTGGAGGGCAACTCGCTCACGAGTTTAAAGGTTGTCTCCGGTGTCGTTGCCGGTGTCGGCGGAGCGGCTAAGACTACCCCCGTCATCAACGCGAGCATAACAGTCAATCCGATCACTGAAATAATTTTCTTCAACATAATCCATCTCCTTATTAATATTTTGGCAAACCAAAAAGTACGGTTCTGTGTTCAATTTAGTTTAATGCAAAACACACCAGATGAGGCTAACAAGATTGCAGGGAAATCAGATTAAAAAGTTACACCGGAATCAATTGAGCCGCGAGCACACCGGTTAGATCATACGCCATTGCGCCAGTGATTCTGACCGGCACAATTTCGCCGACTTTTGCATCCCCTTCGATGAAGACTAGGCCGTCAATCTCGGGGGCGTCACGATAGGATCGCCCAATGGCAATGGCTTTGTCACGCCCCTCGACCAGCACATCCAACGTCTTGCCGACATACGACTGGTTGACCTGCATCGAGATGCCTTGTTGCAGTTCCATCAACTTTTCGTAGCGCGCCTGTTTCACTTCCGCAGGGATTGGGTCGCCGAGCGGCTCGCTCGTCGTCCCCGGTTCGAACGAAAATTGGAACGTCCCCACACGGTCGAAGCGAATCTCTTTTACAAAATCAACCAGCGCCTGATATTCTTCCTCAGTCTCACCCGGGTAGCCAACGATGAATGTTGTACGGATTGCCAAATTAGAGATTTTTGAGCGCATCTTCGCAAGCGTACGATGCACCCAGTCAATATTCGACGGGCGTTTCATGCGATACAAAGTTTTTGGATGCGCGTGCTGGAGTGGCATGTCGAGATATGGCAAAACCTGTTTGCTCGAAGCCATCACGTCAATCAACCGATCCGTCACATAGCCCGGGTACGCGTACATGATACGGATCCAGTCCAATCCACCCTCACCCCTAACCCCTCTCCCAATGGGAGAAGGGGACTCTGCGACCTCTTTTACGAGACGCTCCAGCAGGATTGCCAGCCCATCCTTCATCCCCAAATCGTGACCGTAATCAGTTGTGTCCTGCGCGATCAATATCAACTCGCGCACACCCGCGTCGCGCAAACGACGCGCTTCGTCAAGGATCACATCTATTGGACGAGAGACAGCCGTCCCTTTGATGAGCGGGATGGCGCAAAACGCGCACGGCCGTCGGCATCCATCCGCAATTTTCACATACGCGCTCGCACCGGCAACGGACGCGCGCAAAGCATTATGTTCATCCAAACCAACAGTTTTGGCTTCGGGTAAATGATAGAGCGGTTCTGGGTGTGGTCCTTTGCGAAGTTCGCGTACCACTTGAACAATATCCATCCAGCGGCGCGTGCCGAGCACACCGTCAATGCCGGGGACTTTCTCGGCAACCTCAGAACCATATCGTTGTGTGAGACATCCCGCTGCGATCAGAAGCTGATTGCCCCGTTTGCCCTCGGCGAGTTCGCGCAACACATTGATAGACTCCTGCTTTGCGGGCCCAATGAACCCACAGGTGTTCACGATTAGCACATTGGCGCGTGAAGGATCATCCACAGAATGGTAGCCATCGCGCAGGAGGAGTTGTGCCATTGAATCAGAGTCGACTGTATTTTTTGCGCAACCGAGTGAAACGAGATGAAAAGTATTTTTAGACACGAATAAATTTTCCTAATCGTTGAGCGAGATACTATCTCGCTTTACGGTGTTAATGTCGCTGCCGGAGTATTCGATGGAACCGGTGTGAGGGTCGCAGACGCAGTGACGGTTGGTGTGAATGTGATCGTCGGGACTTGTGTTGGCAGAGCAGTCGGTGTGACGATTTCATCTTCACGATAAATATTGCTGACAACCTGACCAATGGTGCCCATGAGTCCCATATCGCGTCCATTATAGACGATACGGATGGCGGCGCCGCTCCCGACCAACACCTCAACCTGCTCCTCCGCCTCAAACGGATACGCGTTCCCGGGCACGACCCTGCCATTGAAGACCTCTTCCCCATCCACGAGCACGCGCATAAAGGTACGTTCCACCGCGATCAAATTGACCTGCACACTTACGTTCAGATTCTGCGTAGGAATGACAATAGTCACTGTGGGTTCCAACAAAGATTCGACTGGTGATAACGTTGCAGTCGGCGTAAATAAGGAAGGATCTGATGTCGCCAGCAGGATATCTGAAATAGATAGAGAGGTTGGTTGAACCTCCTGCTCGTTTTGAATGGTCATCACACGGCTCACTCCCCAAATGGAGAACCCCACAAGTAGAACGGCAATACCAATGCCGAAAATCACATCCCCCGCGATGAAACTGCGCAGCGGAGGAATATTGGAAATGATCGGTTGACCCGGCTTGCGCGCAGCCACCTGCGGATTCTTCTCGCGATGCCGCGCTTGTAGTGCATCCGCGTAACGGAGGAGTAGCACGTCCACATCGAGGTCGAGAAAGGTCGCGTAGTTCGATAACATGCCGCGTGTCTGCACTGTGGAGGGCAGGGAGTCCATCGCGCCTTCTTCGAGAGCATGTAAATAGTGTGTCTTGAGGTGTATGTTGCGTTCCACTTCCTCAAGATGCAGGCTGAGCAGTTCGCGTCGCTTGCGAAGTTCCGCGCCGATCTCTTTGAAGATTTCGGTTGAAGGAATTTGGAGTGCAGGAGTCTGCTCCTGCGTTTGCACATCTACATCATTCGCTTCGGACAGCGAGTTGTCTGACTCCAAATTCTGACGCTTCACGCGCATGGATATTAAGGAACTTAAGCGATCAAGCGAATTCTGCCAAAGATTGTCGCTGACATCCGGTTGATGTGTTGCCTCGTGTTGTGATTCAACGACTTCCTCAACAGCAGGCTCAGGATCAACAAATGGTTCATCAGTGATTTCAGAGTGTGATTCAACTTCAGGAGCAAGTTCTGCTTCAACTTTCTTACGTCCGCGTCGATTCGGAGTTGAATCGGAATCGGGCGTGGGCTGAGAATCCGCTTTTTTGCGGCGAACAGGCTTGGGCTTCGAAGGAGGCGTCGCCTCTTGAGCAGGTAATGGCTGAGGCGTTTGAGTCTCCAGTGAAGGAGTCGAATCCATCGGCGTGATGATTTCATCCGAAGGCTTGTTCTGTTCGCGCATTTCTTCGAGCAGCTGATCAAAATTCAAGCCGAGAAATTCTGCATAGTTGCGCAAATAGCCGCGCGCCTGCACAGGCGATGGCACCGCCGTAAGATCATCCGACTCCAACGCGCGCAGGAATGGGACGCGGATACGCGTAGCTTCGAAAACTTTTTCGAGCGTGAGTTGTCTGGCTTCGCGAGCTTGTTTGAGTTTCTGACCGATGGTTTGCATTACAAGAAAAGAAACATCACCAGCGCCCCATCAAGCGGGAACATGCTGGTGATGTCATGGGTGAAAGGGGGTCCTTTACGATGCAGTTGTTTCTGCAGTTTCAGACGGCACTTCAGCGGAGGGTTCAGTTTCCGCGGCTTCTCCTTCGTGCGCTTCGCCTTCTCGATGAACGATAACCTTGACTTCAGGAACAAGGTCCATCGTGAGACGAACGCGCGCCTTGAACTCGCCCAGGTTGCGGATGGGTTGCATGTCAATCTGCTGCTTCTTCACTTCGTAACGGGTCTTTTCGTGAATGGCGGTTGCCACGTCCTGCGTGGTGATCGAGCCATAGAGTTTGCCGGTTTCCCCGGCTTTGGCGGCAAAGGTGAGCACCACACCGTTGACATGCGAAGCCAAATCTTTGAGTTCGCTGTTGAGTTCAGTACGTTGGATCTCAGCCTTTGAGCGGATTTTATCCGCCTGCTTGAGCGCGCCAGCGGTGGCAAGCACAGCCAACCCTTGCGGGATGAGGAAGTTGCGTCCAAACCCGTCGGCGACTTTTTTGATATCTCCCGCCCTGCCCAATTTGTAAACGTCCTTAATCAGCATTACTTTCATTTCTTCAAGCCCTTCTACATAAGATTTTTCCTGAGCGAAGGGTACTACGCTCGGCGGCGTATTTTACCATACTTCACTGGTCGAACGTCAAAGCAGGCACAACGTACGTCGGCACAACGGCACAACGGGGAGTTGCGAAAGAGGTGAGTAAAAAAACCTTCTTAGCCACACACCTGCCTGATTTGCTTAGCAAATCACGGGCGGTGCCAGGGGAGCACACCGAGCCTGTTGAGAAAAAATCTCTTAAATCTCTGTGGTCTCTGTGGCTATCATACTTAATTAGCCACTCCCTCCCGCACAAGGTACAAGTCTTCCTGTCATCATTCAGGTACGACTCTGACATAATCGCTGGTCTTATCCCCAATTAACCCACTGACCAGATGATAGACCGCGTATAGCTCGAGGGCGAAGGGCAGATAACCGCCGTAACCGAGCAGTGGCATTTCGAAGATGTGCAACCAGTCGCCCCACGAGACGTGATAGACCCATTTCGGGAACGCATAATAATTCCACATTTCCCAGAAGAAGGCAGTCAACAATACGCCAAGCCATAATGCAATGACGGGACGCCAGTCCCCTTTTTGAGTCCATTGGGCGAGCGAATGATTCCCAAGCCAGACGTTGATCGGTTCGAGGATAAAGTAAAGAGAGAGCCAGATAAAGCCGAAGAAAATTTGGGGCCAGATCAAAAGCAAAGCGAGCATGACCCAGCCGAGGGCGAAGAAAGAGGCGGTTGTCCTTTTGTCAGTTCCAATGACGAACCCATGCTTGAGTCGTTTGACGAAATCGAAGCTGGCGAAGAACTCCGCGCTTTCAAAGACCGCGGGGATCACAGTCGTGAAACTCAGCGTTGTCCAAAAGAAATATTCAAATGGAGAAAATTTCTCTGCGCCGACGTACGTCCAGTTTTGTGTGCGGAGGTTGAGCAATTCGAAGAGCCACCACACGGGCGCAGAGACGAGGAACAAGCCCACGTATTTTCGCAGACCCCGCGTGAGCAGGGACGTGCCTTTGCGCCAAAAGACAAGGCTGTCAATTACGAGGCAGTACCCCAGCCAGAGCGGAAAGAATCCCCAATGCGTGCGAGCGCCCGTCAACGTCCAGTTGACAATCCAGAAGACGATGACGAGGCTGAAGCCAACATAGCCATGCAGAGGAAATTTGGATTTTTCGTTTTCAATGTTTTTGAGTGTAGTTGTCATGCCCCAAGTGTACACTGAGAATAGCGGCGCGGTTCCCCTATCCTATGGGAGAGGGGTTGGGGTGAGGTCGCATTCACCCTCACTCCCTGCTATTCCTGGCGTGGACGCGTCTTCAGAGCCATGTCGGATTATCAACAAGCCATCTAACAGTATTTTCTAATTGTTTTTCAAATGTTTCAACAGGTGACCATTCCAATTTCATCAGCCGAGAGCAATCCAAAGCAGAATGCAGTTCGTGTGCTGGCTGATTGGAATAATAATCAAACAATTTATGACGAAGAGGCTTCCCCATAATTTCAGAAATTTTCTGCGCCAAAACTAAGTTGCTCATGGGCTCAGCGCCTGCAACATTGAATTTGTCTCTATTCCAATCTACGTTATCGACAGTTGGTTTTGCCTTCGCTATATCAAGCAAGTAAAACAAAGTCGAAACAAAAGAATCAACATGAAAGTAAGCTCGACTTCCTACTTCTCCTACCGCATTTGTGTATATTGGAAGTTCATCACCATTAATAATTGATTTTACAATACGCGGGATAAATTTCTGCGAATCTTGTCTTTCGCCAAACAAATTCATAGTACGAAGAATCATCACTGGAATTTGATATGTGGAACTGAAAGCTAGAGACAAATCTTCTGAGGCAGCTTTAGTTGCTGAATAAGGATTTAAACAATTGTATTTATGCCACTCATCAAACTTTTCTCCCGCTTGACCATAGCCAAAAACCTCGTTAGTTGAAACATATATAAAATAACTCAGACTAGATTGTTTGCGGGCCAATTCGAGGAAATTATATGTTCCAACAATATTTGACTTAATAAAGGGATATGGATTTTCAATGCTTTTATTTGTATCGGTCTCAGCACCGATATGAAATAAATAATCAATATTGCCTACCAAGTTCTTAGTTGAGTCAGAAATATTTTCGCCGAAATCTACTTTGAACAATTTAACCCTAGAATAACTTTCTAAATTTAGTTCAGCGAATCTTCTTCTACTAAGAGCCGAACCCAATCTATCAAAAGCGATAATCTCCCAATCTGTCCGTTTGAGAATTTGAGAAACAAGATGATGTCCAACAAAACCTGATGTTCCAGAAATTAAGACGCGCGTCATAAGTAGATCAACTTTTGCCTAGAGTATTCCATGATTTTTCTATTTTATCCTGTGTATCCTTAACCATTTTTATCCAAATGTTTTTGGTATACAACCTAATCCCAACAATGATAACAAGTGGAACAAAAATAGTTAACCAATGAAAAGACACTCCGAACGATTTTAGAAGGTTGTAGAGAAGAATAAAAATTGGAACTGGCAAAAAAATCATTGCGTAACGCAAGCCTAAAGGAAACATATCTACCATGCCAACTTTCTGCAAACTTTCTGACGGTAAAAATTTACTGGCATATAAAAATGCTGGGCTATTCTTCATCTTTACTCCAAGATGTTTGTATATTTCATTGCGTAAGAAATTCATTCTATTTAAATACAGCGCTTTCATCTTTGTGCCCTTTACGGAATATGCAAACGCCCACCATGTAAAAAACCATATAAATACCAACAAAAAAAGAAGGGATACCATAACGTAGGTATTGTATTCAGCTTTCCAATTTTGACTACCGAGAGCAAATGCCAGGAAGGATATAGTGATAGATGAAAGTAAAGAAAAAGCTCCCGCATACAACTGAAAGGTAAATTCGATTTTACGGTCGGTGTCCCTCATATGCAAAGCCGTGTCACGAAAATCTTCGGAGAGAAACTCGATAAGTTTTTCATCTCTAGGTGGCATAAGATTCTTAGTCGACATAAGATTTTTACTCCTTTCTAATTTAGGTCTCTCCATGTTACCACGCAAATAGAAATCCACTAATGATTTGAGCATCAAAATTCTCGCATCTAAAACCCCTCCGCCACATACTCACCCCACACGCCTCTCAGCGTGTTGCAAATCTCTCCCAACGTGACGTCGTTTTCGACACATTCAATAAACAGCGGCATCAAGTTCTGGGCGCCTTTCGCAGCTTCCGCCAACTTGCCCAGCAACTCATCCACAAGTCTCTGGTCTCTAGTCTCCCGCAACTTCTTCAGTCTCTCGCGCGCCGCGGCTTCAATCGCGGGGTCAACCTTCAAGCGTTCGAGCGTCATTTCTTCATTTACCTGAAACTGATTGACTCCCACCACAACCTGCTCCCCTTTTTCGATTGACTGTTGTGCGTCGTAGGCGGCGTTCTGGATCTCGTTCTGCATGAATCCTTTTTCGATTGCCTGCAACGCGCCGCCCATGTCGTCAATTTTGGCGATGTACTCCTGCGCGCCTTTCTCGATCTCGTCCGTGAGATATTCGATCAGGTACGACCCCGCTAGCGGATCTACTGAATCAGCGACGCCCGACTCGTAGGCGATGATCTGCTGTGTGCGAAGCGCGACGCGTACCGCTTTTTCGGTGGGAAGCCACAGCGCCTCGTCCATGCTGTTGGTGTGCAGAGATTGTGTCCCGCCCAACACTGCGGAGAGCGCTTGAATCGTCACACGCACAACGTTGTTTTCGGGCTGCTGCGCGGTAAGTGTAGAGCCTGCGGTCTGTGTGTGGAAACGCAATTGCCACGAGGCTGGCTTCTGCGCCTTGAACCGTTCGCGCATGATTTTTGCCCACAGCCGTCTCGCCGCGCGGAACTTCGCCACCTCCTCCAAAAAGTTATTATGCGCGTTGAAGAAGAACGAGAGTTGACCTGCGAATTCATCCACGTTCAAGCCTGCCTTCAACGCGGCTTCCACGTAGGCAATCCCGTTCGCGAGCGTGAACGCCACCTCCTGCACGGAGGTCGAGCCTGCCTCGCGGATGTGATAGCCCGAGATCGAGATCGTATTCCACGCAGGGACTTCCTTCGCACAGAACTGAAAAATATCGGTGATGAGCCGCATCGAAGGCGCGGGCGGGAAGATGTACGTGCCGCGCGCGATGTATTCTTTGAGAATGTCGTTTTGAATTGTGCCGCGCAGTTGTTTCATGTCCACGTCTTGCTTTTTCGCCACCGCAATATACATAGCAAGCAAAACGCCTGCTGGTGCGTTCATCGTCATCGAAGTCGAAACAGTTTCCAAAGGAATGTCTTTGAAGAGTGTTTCCATATCATGCACGGATGAAATCGAAACGCCAACCTTTCCCACTTCGCCATGCGCGATAGGGTCATCCGCGTCGTAACCAATTTGAGTCGGGAGATCAAATGCGACGGATAGGCCTGTTTGTCCGTGCCCTAATAAGTAACGATAACGCTTATTCGTTTCTTCGGCTGTGCCAAAACCCGCGTACTGGCGCATGGTCCACAAGCGCGAACGATACATCGTCGGCTGGACCCCGCGCGTGTAAGGATACTCGCCCGGAAAGCCTAACTTTTCTAAATAGGTTTCACTCGCGCTGAACGGAGGGACAGCGCTCTCCTGTCCTGCAGACGAAGCGCCGTCATCGAGACTAGGCAACGCCACACGCGGAACCTCAATCTCTGCTGAGGTCTCGAAGCGCTCCTTCCTCTCCTTGAATTTTTCCAACGACTTCTTGAGCGTGGATTCTTTCCATTTGTTGTATTGCTCGTAGAGGTTGATCGTCATAGTTTCCTTCCGTCATGGCGAGGGTGATACTCTTTTGCCCGAAGCAATCTCCAACTCATTAGGAGATTGCTCACCTGCACTGCACCGAACGGAGTTCAGGCGCAAGCGTCGTCGCCGCTTCGCGGCTCCTCACAATGACATGTGGCAAGTATAAAGCCAACCGAAAATTAGATGTAGTACACTTAACCCATGGAAATTTGCTATCTTCTCGCCTTTCCCGATTCAGAGGATGGTCAAGCCCCGCCTGCCGAGCAATTCAAAGGTCTGATCAAAGACGCGCCCTACTTCCAACCCGTTGATATTGACCTCGTCACGCTCGGCGAGGAAACCGTCGTGATCGAAGGATTCGCCGTTTCAGTGATGCGCCATCGCTACGACGACCGCGTCCAAATGGTGGAATGTCGCTTCGATCTGCCCGATCCCTTCGCGGCTTCTGTGTTACCTGTGAGAACAAAAATCCAGAGCGCGTTGCAATCCCGCTACATTCCCGAGTCCCATCGCAGGAGTGGTCTGTTCGAGGAATACTCCATTCTGCTTGTAAAGGATGCGAAACCCACACCCGATAAATGGATTGACAGGAACGACCTCAAGCTCGCCAACTTCATCCGCTCGCAGCGTGACGTGTTCGACAAGGAGGAGATGAACGAGATCCTTGGCTCGCGTACGCGCTACTCCGCCGAAGAACTCACCCTTATTGATTGGGAAGGCGCGGTCATCATCGCCCCCAAAGCGGATTTTCGTTCCGACATTGCGCTGCTAAAAATCGGTAACTACCAACTGCTCCGATATCGAATGCTTGACCAAACCATCGAAGAAATGCTCGATAAAATCAATGAAACCTTTTTCCAAAACAAGCGGCGTCCACGCGCCACCAGAGGCATGGTACGCCAGATCGCCGAACACAGGCTCGAGGTCATGCTCGGATTCGAACGCGCCGAGCAAAACATGCTCCTCATCGGCGATTGGTATACGGCAAAACTGTACGAAGCGATCCAAAACGAATTTTATTTGAAAGACTGGAAGGACAGTGTCCGAAGTAAACTTGATAATCTCGAGAACATCGTCCAAACCATCAAGGATAATTTCCTGCTTTCATGGGAGAACCTCATGGACCGCCTGCAATTGCTCGGCTGGGTCATTTTGCTCGTCGGCTATATTTACTTATACCTTCTCGATGCAGGCTGGATTCACTTTCCATGACATTTCCACGCACCCGGAAAATTTCTCTGGCGATCACTGCGCTTCTTTTCTTCACCTTAGCCTGCCGCGCCGCCACGAGGCTGATCATCCCCGATACGCCCACTCCCATTCCACCAACCATTACACCGATCCCTCCCACGCTGACACCCATCCCCACATTCACACCCACCCTGGCGGTTGCAAGCTGCCCCGTCCTCACGACAGACATTTTGGATACAGCCGTCAACTATAAATTTGACTCAGAAGCAAATACTGATGAAGAAACCTACCTCGTCACGTATTCGGTGAATGGCAATGAAATCAGCCAGCCGAATTTCGAACCGGTACCCGCCGATCTCAAGGATGAACAGGACGACCGCGCCGCCCACGAGGATATTTGGAATTATTTCACCAGGCTCATCCCATCACAGGAACGCGACTTTCTTGACGGGTTTTCCATCATCACAGATGGAAGCGGGAATAATCTTGCCGCTGTTGGGCAAAGCAATGATCCTGAACATTGGTTCCTCGAAGTGGATATTGCCGATTCATCCGATGACTATGTTCTCACCTTCACCCTGCTCCACGAATTCGGTCATTTGCTCACATTGAATTCCAAACAAGTGCCCCCCAGTATGTCCATCTTCGACAATCCCGATAACGATTCCGTTTACCAAAGCGAGCTTGCCGTCTGCCCTCAATACTTCCCCGGTGAGGGGTGCAGTAATCCCGACTCATACATCAATCAATTTTTCGACAGATTCTGGCTTGACCTCTACGCAGAATGGCAGGAGATTGACGCCGAAACGGATGAGGATACCTTCTACAATCTGCTGGATGATTTTTACGACACCTATGAAGACCAATTCCTCACCGATTACGCTCCCACCAGCCCCGTGGAGGACATCGCCGAATCGTTCGCGTTCTTTGTCCTTTCACCCAAACCTGGACTCGATTCCATCGCGAATGAAAAGATTCTATTCTTTTACGAATACCCCGAACTTGTGGAATTACGCGGGAATATCCTCAATCAACTGTGTTTGGAGTTTCCACCATAAACCTCTTGAACAAGTGCGTTACACCTGCCCCGGCGTGTGCAGCGTCCGCTTTTGATTATGTTCTGGTTTGACTTTTGCAAGAGGTCTAATAAATTGCCATACAATTCTCTACCATCCAAATGTCTTTGCGAAGTACGGTAGTGAACCATACAATAAAGTTAACCCCACCTTAAGGGGAAACAACCGACAATCAAAAAGCAGTATAATCTTTTCTGGAGACAACCTAACTTGGAATCAACCCATCCTGAAACTCAAAATCCACCCGTAACTAATCCAGAGCCAGGAGCCGACTGGAAGCGGATCGCGCTGGATATCCTCGAAACCCTCGTCCTTGCTGTTGTCTTATATTTCGGTATCAACGCTGTATCCGCACGCGTCCGCGTGGATGGCTTCAGCATGAATCCCTCCCTCGAAAATGGCGAGTATATCCTCGTCAACAAACTGGCATACCAAATCGGCGAACCCGCCCGCGGCGATATTGTTGTGTTCGAATTCCCCAAGGATCCCCGGCAGGATTTAATTAAGCGTGTCATCGGTTTACCTGGTGAAACGGTTACCATTCAGGATGGCAAAGTAACGGTCAATGACATCCCTCTCACAGAACCATACATCGCCGCCCCTCCCATTTACAACGGCACATGGGTGGTAGCCGAGGGTCAACTTTTTGTGCTCGGCGACAATCGCAATGAATCAAAAGACTCACATGAATGGGGCTTGTTGCCCATCGAAAACATCATCGGTAAAGCTGTGCTCATCTACTGGCCCCCTCCAAAATGGGAATTAATCAATCATCTCGAACAGGCTTCCGCCGCGCAATAACCGGGAAATTCAACATGAATGAGACCTCCGTCAATCGTTTACCCAATCCCGATCAAACCCCCTGCCAAGAATGTTCCGCAGGCGTCATGCACATGCGGCATATCACCTACTTCACCTGGCTCGGGGAGGAGCTCATTACCGTTCCCAATTTCCCCGCCTGGATTTGCGACATGTGCGGCAAACGCGAATATGATGAACGTGCCATCTCGTGGCTGGCAATGCTCCTCAGCCCTGACGCGGGAAAACCAACCCGCCGCATCAAACGGACCCCGAGGCTTGGTTCGGTTAAAAGGAATCACCCTCACCCTCCGCTTGATTAGCCGTCATCTACAATAGGGATCACCATGGAAACTTCACCCCGCACATATCGTTTTCTCCCCGCAGACCTGTACACATCCGGTTATCGCATCGTGGGAAAGGTGATGACAGGATCGAATGGCTTGATGGGCATCTTTAATGATATTACGAAATCACATCTGGAAGTTCACGACGCGCGTCTCGCGCGGATTCACATGCCAACAAAACTGGTGGATCATTTTGAAGTGGTCCGTCTCGTAAAGTCGCACATCTTTGCACTGTGCGCAGCGCGGCGCGAAGACCTGGGTCCGACTGGTATCGTGCGCGGCGGATATTCAAATGTGACAGGAGTTCCAGCCCGTTTTACAACAAATGTCTATGAAATCGAGGGGAAGCTCGAAGTGGCGGGGCGTTTTGATTTTGTTACCTTGATCTCAGATCATACACGAAATTTCATCCCTGTTTTTGAAGTCACTCTCACTGCAATCCTGATCCCCAACCTGAAAGCCGAAAGCGCGGGCGTCCTCCTCAATCGCGAAAAAATTGACATGCTCTCCCTCCTCAACCAGCGCGCAAAAGAGGAAAAATAGGAAAAACGCTTGACCGCTACTCAGCAGGATGATAAAATCCGCCCGCTCTGATGTGGGCGGCTTCGCGGCGCCACATATCACATCGCTGACATGAGTCAGCGATGCAATACGCCCCCATCGTCTAGTGGACTAGGACGCAGCCCTTTCAAGGCTACGACCGGGGTTCGAATCCCCGTGGGGGCACAAAGTAAAACATGCTTGATAGCATGTTTTTTGTTTAACAAAAACGATCCTCATTGCGAGGACGCCGCGAGCCTTAAATGGCGAGTGCGGCGAAGTGGCAATCTCCCTCAACGTGACGGGGATTGCTTCGCTCACTATCGTTCGCTCGCAACGACGAGTTATGTTGCTTTTTTTCACGCATTCAAATGATACGTGTGATACGAGTTCTGGCAGGGGTTACCCCAGGCAATGTGCATCTCACGCGCTGTCAAGTCAATGACAAAGGCGGTGATCGTACTTTCGCGATCCATAGGGTCAATACCTTCGATATTATGGTTGCAAATCGAGTTCGGCAAATTTACATGATCTTTCTGAATCGCCTGCAAGGTTTTGATCGAATGCGTGGAGTTGTCACGCAACAATCGATTCGCGCGGAAGTATCTCACACGCGACGATATCAATTCTTCGGGGTCCTTTTCAATTTCCTTCATGGTTTGCGAGAGATAATGGTTAGTGTGAGTCATATACCCATCTGCCCCATGCAAAATATCAAACTTGCGGGCAGAGACCTCCACCGAATACATCTCGCCGCTTTCATGGACGAGCAAATGGTTATAGCCTGCCGCGCGGCGCGAGACGAGCGTCCGCCCGATGGCGCCTGAGATGCGGCGCGACGCCAGCACTGCACGCGCAACAACCAGCCGCGGGATCCCGATGCGGGAGTCGTTTGGGTACACGGTGTCAATCAATTGAGCAATGCCATAGGCATTGAATCCCACGTTCGGCAGGAGCCCGCCATAGGTCATGGCAAGAAACGGGGGTTCATCATCCGGCTTGGCAGAAATGACGTACACATCATTTTCATCCTCTGGCACCCAATCCTCATTATGTGCGGCGAGAATATGACCATCCGCCGTGCGCTGTTCATTGACTGCAAAACTCGTGCATCGCGTGAGGTGAAGCGCATCCATCGTCACAGCTTCCATCGCGTTTAACACAACCACATCATCAAACGGGACGTTTGCGCCTTCAGCAACGCCGCGCATTTCATCCACATATTGCTGGTACCGTTCCTCAGCGAAAGGTAAATATTTGTGAGACTGTATCTTTGCGCCCTCCCAGGTGAGTTCAAGCGTGTCATATGAGTGGTCAATCAACACGTGCGCATTCTCTACGCTGTGTTGCACCTGTTCGCGTCGAGCCTCGCCGATCTGACGCCCCATTTCGCGATGAGTGCCCGAAACTTCAACGAGCGGCGGCGGTGTGTTATGAATAATTGTATTAGGTATGAGAATTTCTTTTAAAGCCATGAGACCTCTAAAAAATCAATCCGCCCCATTCTTACATCGGGGCGGATTGATTATATCATGCAGGATTTTTTGGCTAGGACGATGCCGGCGGCGCCTGCCCAGAATCTGTAGGCGGGACGGTAACGCTCATCGCCGCGCTTTGAATGGGTCGCGCTCCGAATCGCGTGATCACCACTGCGCCGATTGCCAGCAAGCCGACAACCGCAGGGAGTATCCACGTGACACAAGCCATGAATGGAAGTAAATCATTCAACGACTGCACGGATGCAAGCAGAAAGACCAGAACGAATGTGCCCAGGCTCGCCGTAAGCACGGGAGCCCAATCCCGCCGGACTGCCTTCGCAAAGCGGTCGCCAATTTCCTGACCAATCGCAATGACGCCCAACAGCCACGCCAACCCGAGCGGAATTAATCCGAGAACCGCAAACGGGAGCAGGATGATGGTGATACCAAGCAGGATCAATGCTACGATCGTTAACAAACCGATACTGCTTGTCATCAATGGCTGGCTGACGATGGCCTGCGAGACACGACCAAGCCGATCCTGAAAAAACAAAGTAGCAAGCATCCCAAGGAATGCCATCAGGAGGGAAACTCCAAACACCCTGCCAAACTGCCAGAGTGGGTTGAACCTCACGCTTAGATCAGGGCTGTTGAAATCCGGCACATTTGGAAAGTCAGGAACATTCGGGACACCAGGAATAGGAGGAATACTCGGCACATTGGGAGCAGGGACATCATCCACAATGTCTCCGCGCACTTCCGCACCTGCGGCTTTGTCCAACTGACCACCAACGGTCACAACATCACCATCCACAATCGCATTTTCATTTAACTCGATCTGCCCGCCAAAAATGACGAGATCGCCATTGATGGTCCCGTCGCT
>Ga0247727_10000799_pt1 | contig 76994 bp, 58 predicted proteins | sample WisWelCaveWW1625_FD_202498 | JGI IMG/M metagenome (GOLD analysis project Ga0247727, IMG submission 202498) | Biofilm microbial communities from Wishing Well Cave, Virginia, United States - WW16-25 | ecosystem: Environmental > Aquatic > Deep subsurface > Groundwater > Cave microbial mat | place...
AGCTTTCTCGGTACGTTCGGGCCGGCGGCCCCGGCGGTCGGGCCGGCCCTCTCTGCCTTCCTCGCGCCTGCCTTCCGCAGCGGCGGGCTGGGGCGCCGGCGCGGCAATCGGAGTGCTGCTCTCGACGCGCACTTTGAGCGTGCCCTTGACCTCGGCGTGCAAATGCAATTCCACCTCGTGCTCGCCCAGCGCTTTGATCGGGTGTTCGAGGTGGAGCTTCCGCTTGTCGAGCGAAATGTCGAACTGGTGCTTGAGCTGCTCGGCGATCATGCCGGAGGTCACGGCGCCGAAGAGCTTGCCGTCCTCGCCGGTCTTGACCGTGACGACACAGATGAGCTTGGACACGGCCTTGGACAATTCCGCCATGGTGTTGAACTCGTGCGATTCGCGTTCGGCGCGGCGCTGGCGCAGCACCTCGAGGCGGCGCTTGTTCGCCTGCGTGAGCGGGATGGCGAGCCGTTGCGGGAACAGGTAATTGCGGGCGTAGCCGGCGGCGACCTTGACGTGGTCGGACTCGCCGCCGAGTCCGACGATGTTTTGAGTGAGAATGACTTCGGTCTTCATGTGACGTCAAATCGTTGCAGCGTTGAAGCGTGACGCGTAGTGCGTGAAACTGTTGCCGCAGGCGGCGGGATCAGAACGGCACGTCGTCGCCTTCCTGCGGCGGCACTTCCGGTTCGGTGGGTTCGGGACCCGACGGGGCTGCGGATGGCGCGGAAGGGCGTGCCGCGGCGGAGGTGCCGCCCTCGCCGCCACGGCCGGAATCGAGAAATTGGAAATTCTCCAGCACGACGCCGAGTTTGTGCTTTTTCTGGTTGGTTTGCTTGTCCTCCCAAGTTTCATAGCGCAGCCGGCCTTCGATGAGAATAGGCCGGCCCTTTTTCAAATACTGCGCGATGGTCTCGGCGGTCTTGCCGAAAGCGTCCACGTCCACGAACGTGACCTCTTCCTTCAGCTCGCCGGTTTCGCTTTTCCACTTGCGATTACAGGCGAGGCCGAGGCGCGCGATGGCCGTGCCCTTGGGCGTGTAGCGCAATTCGGGATCGCGCGTGAGGTTGCCGGCGAGGATGACTTTGTTGAAGCTGGCCATGGGGCCTCCGTGGGGTTGACCGCCTAGGCGGCGGGTTTGGGTTCGGGCGACTCGGTGAGGAGCACGCGGAAAACTTCCTCGTTCATCGCGAACTTCGCCCGCAACGTGGCGATGGCCGCGGGGGCGCAACTGAAGATGACGTTGGCGTAGAAGCCGGCGCCGTGTTTCTTGTCGGCCACGCGGGCAAAACTTTTCTTGTCCATCTTCTGCACGGTATCCACCTTGCCGCCGGCGGCGGTGATCTCGGCGGAAACCTCGTCGAGAACCTCCTTGACGGTTTCTTCCTTGCCCGCCGTGTTCAAAATGAACAGACCTTCGTATCGTTTCACAATGTTCGCCAAACGGTTGTTTCGTTAATTCGTCAAATCGTCCACAGTCCCGTTGAACTGGCTCATCGCTTTCTGCAACCCGTGCGCCAGCCAGCATTCCAGCTGGTCGGCGGCGCGCGCCAGGACCATTTCCATGACGCGCATCTCCGCCGTGCCGAGCCGCCCGAGCACGTGATCCGTGATTTCGCGCGCGCTGTCCCGGCGGCCGATGCCGATCCGCAACCGCGCGTAATCGCGCGAACCGAGATGCTGCTCGATGGACTCCAGTCCGTGATGTCCACCACTGCTGCCGCCCGGGCGCAAACGGATTTCGCCCAGCGGCAAATCCGCATCGTCCATCGCCGCGACCAAATTCTTCAGCGGCAACCGATAAAACTTCACCAGCGCGCCGACCGCTTCGCCGCTGGCGTTCATGAACGTTTGCGGCTCGCACAAGACCACACGCCGGCCCTCGCGTCCCGCTTTCGCCACGCGCGACTGAAACTTTTTCGACACGCTCCAGTCCGTCCGCCAGCGTTTCGCGAGCAGGTCGGCCAGCATGAAGCCGGCGTTGTGGCGCGTCTTCGCGTATTCCGCGCCGGGATTGCCCAACCCCACGATGAGATGCAAATCCTCCATGCGCGGGGCAGGTGCGCCCCGCTCTTGCGCGCAAGAGCGGGGCTGAAACTACTTTTTCTTCTCGGCGGGGACGGCGGCTTTCTTGTCGCCGGCAGCGGCGGCAGCGGGAGCTTTCTCGCCCGGCTTGGCGGCGGCTTTCTCCGCGCCTTTGGCCGGGGCCTTTTCGCCGGGCTTCGCCGCGCCTTTTTCTCCAGGCTTCGCCGGAGCGGCGCCTTCCTCGCCCTCGTCCTTTTTCTCTTTGATCATCTCCACGTCGCCGGCGGCAACCGGCTCGGCGGCGGTGGCCGCGGCCTCTTCCTCTTCAGTCTTCGGCAGTGCGACGGAGATGACGGAAACTTTCTTGTCGCCGAGAATCTCGACCCCCGGCGGCGCTTGGATTTCTCCCAGGTGAATGGACTTGCCGAGCTCCAGATGTGTGACGTCCACGACGATTTGTTCGGGCAGGTCCTTGGGCAGGGCGCGGACCCTGATCTTGAACAGGACGTGTTCAAGGACGCCGCCGCCGGTTTTTACACCGGCCGCTTCGCCGACCGTTTCGACCGGCACCATGACGGAAACCTTTTCGTTTTCGTTGACCTCGTGAAAGTCCACGTGCAAAACGCCGCCGTCCAACGGGTGGTGCTGGACTTCCTGGACGAGCGCGAGGCGTTTGGCCTGGTTGACCGCGAGGTCCACGAGGATGTTTTCCGAGAGGGAGTGGTGGATGAGGTCTTCGAGTTCTTTCGCGATGAGTTCGAGGTTCTCCGGCTTGGTCTGCCGACCGTAGATGACGGCGGGAATGCGGCCGGAGGCGCGGAGTTTCTTAACGCCGCCGCGTCGCGCTAGGGCGCGGGGGAATGCGTCTAACGGTACTGATTTCATGGCAAAATTCTCTGGCGGACCACGATCAACTCGTGCGCCCGCCCCGGGATTCAAAGAGCGAGGTCACCGAGGAATTGCTGTGAATCCGCTTGATGGCTTCGCCCAAAAGCCCCGCCACCGACAGCGTGGTGATTCTCACGCCCCGGAGGGCAGGGCGCAGGACTGTATCAGTGGTGATCAGTTCGTCAATGACTGATTTTCGCAATCTTTCGACGCCCATCGGATTCAAAATCGCGTGCGAAACACAGGCCAGAATGCGCCTGGCCCCCTTCTTCTTGAGCAATTCCGCGCCCTTGGTCAGCGTGCCGGCCGTTTCCGTCAGGTCGTCCACCAGCAGGACGTTTTTGCCGCGAACTTCACCGATGATGGCGAGGGACTCCACGTCGGTGGCGCTCTTGCGTTGCTTGGCGATGATCGCGAGGCTCGCCTCGAGCGTCTGCGAATAGGCATAGGCCATCTTCAACCCGCCCACGTCGGGGCTGACCACCACCAGTTCGCCCAGCTTTTTCTTCTGCAAATAGTCATACATCACCGGCGCGGCATAGAGATGATCCACCGGGATGTCGAAGAACCCCTGAATCTGCTGCGCGTGCAGGTCCATGGTCAGGATGCGATTGGCGCCGGCGGCGATGAGAAGGTTGGCGACAAGCTTGGCGGTGATCGGCACGCGCGGCTGGTCTTTGCGGTCCTGCCGGGCGTAACCGTAGAACGGGAGCACAGCGGTGATGCGCGCCGCGCTCGCCCGGCGCAAGGCGTCCATCATGATGAACAACTCCATCAGGTGATGGTTCGTCGGCGGCGAGGTCGGCTGGACGATGAAGACGTCTTCGCCGCGGACGTTCTCGTCAATCTTGACGAAGGTTTCACCGTCGGGGAACGGCTTGACGCTGCACTTGCCCAGCTTGATGCCGATGTAGTCGCAAATGGCGTGCGCCAAAGGTTCGTTGGCTGTGCCGCTGAAAACTTTCACAGGTCGCTTGTAAAAACGAAACCGCCCCCTGAGCCGGGCGAAATGGCGGGGCAACTCTAACGGCCACGCGTCGCTGCGCAAGCGCAATGTGGACTGTGCCCAGGCCCCGGTCCCAGGCCTGCCAACACCAACGGATCGCGAGCCAACGCAATGGGAATTGAATTTGATCGCGTGAGGCGGGAGACTGCATCAGCAACGAAATGATGAGTGGCACATCCAGCTTGAGCCTGACGCGAAGCGTTCCGCGGGTCGCGTATGGCTTCCCCAACACGTAGCAGGGAAAGAACAACGAACCCCGCCCATGAACTTCGCACGGGAAATCGAGACGCTCATCCGCGCGCGGTATCCGATCCTCTACATTCTTTCGAGCGAGGAGGATCGGGTGCAACGCTTGTTGCTCGAGGTTGCCCAGAAGCGTCAGAAAAAAGTTTTCGAGTGGAGCTGTACCACGGGCCTGCTGTCGGCGGGCACGTCCATCCAGTCACAGCGCCATCGCAATTCGCCCACCAAGGACCCGCTCGCCGCACTGGACCAGGTCATTGACCAGGTCGAACCCGCCATCTATCTCTTCAAGGACTTCCACCCGTTTCTCTCGAAGCCCAATGTTGCCATCGTCCGCCGGCTCAAGGAAATCGCCCTGCACCTGAAAGACAGTTTCAAAACCATCGTGCTCATCGCGCCGGTGCTGGAAGTGCCGACCGAACTGGAGAAGGAAATCACCGTGCTGAACCACCCGTTGCCGTCTCCGGGCGAGCTTTCCGAATTGCTCGACAAGATTATCGAAGACGTCCGGCCATTCGAGCAGGTCAAGATCGGACTGGATGCCGCGGGCCGGGAGCGGTTGTTGCAGGCGGCCCGCGGGCTGACGCTCGGCGAGGCGGAAAACGTTTTTGCCCGGATCATCGTCGAGCACGAACGCTTGAGCGGCGACGTCGTGAACGAGGTGTTTTCCGAGAAACAGCAGATCATCCGCAAAAGCGGCCTGCTGGAGTATTGCGCGACGGACGAAACTTTCGCCAACGTCGGCGGCCTGGCGGTGCTCAAGGACTGGCTCCAGAAACGCGCCCTGGCGCTGACCGATCAGGCGCGGCGGTTCGGCCTGCCCGCGCCAAAGGGCATCCTGCTGCTGGGCGTGCAAGGTTGCGGCAAGAGCCTCTGCGCCAAGGCGGTTTCGCGCTTGTGGCAGTTGCCGCTGTTGCGCTTCGACATGGGCCGCATGTTTGGCAGCTTCGTCGGCTCGTCCGAGGAAAACGTCCGCAAAGCGGTCGCCGTGGCCGAGTCGGTGGCGCCGGCAATTTTGTGGGTGGACGAGATAGACAAGGCGTTTGCCGGATCGCAAGGCTCGGGCGCAACCGATGGCGGCACCACCGCGCGGGTGTTTGGCACGTTCCTCACATGGCTCTCGGAAAAAACTGCTCCCGTGTTCGTGGTGGCCACGGCCAATGACATTTCGCAACTGCCGCCCGAGCTGCTGCGCAAAGGCCGGTTGGACGAAATTTTTTACGTGGACCTGCCATCCGGTGAGGAACGCGCGGCCATTTTCCGGATTCATCTGGAAAAGCGCGGGCGCGATCCCGGGCAGTTCGACGTTCCGGCGCTGGCAGGGGCCAGCCAGAATTTCAGCGGAGCCGAGATCGAGGAAGCCGTCATCAGCGGACTCTACGAAGCGTTCTCCGCGCCGGCGGAACTTTCCACTGCGCACGTGCTCGAAGCGCTGCGGCAGACCGTGCCGCTGGCGAAGACGATGGATGAGCAGATCAGCCGGTTGCGCGCCTGGGCTGTGGGCCGCGCGCGAAATGCCAGCGTGCGCACAACAACGCCGGTGGATTGAGGCTCGGGTTACTTGACGATGGCGTAGGGCGTGTGGGTGTCGTTAGAATTCCAACCATCGCTCATCGCCGCGGGCGTTGCGTGGCGAGGTAATTGGCGAGGAACGTCGAAAGCAGAACCCCCACGCTGAACAGACCGAGCAGCCCGAATGCAGCGTCCGCCGTGGCTTTGGTGTAGCGGTCATTCCCCCGATAAGCGAGCCAGAGCATGACGTTGGCCGGGATTCCGACCAGCAGCAACGCGCCAACAACGCCAATCATTGTCCAGCGCGGCCACCCGAGTGCGCACCGGAAAAGGCCACTCAGGGGCATCAACAGCAGGCCGAACACCGCCAGGGACATCAGCCACGGACTGCCAAATCCCATCGCCACGCAGCCGCCGAGCGAAACCAACGCCAGAAAGAACGAAGCACCGACCCAGTTCGATTCGACCGTCTGCTCCGGCGTCAACGCCAGCCGCCCGAAGCGATTCAGCCGCAGCATCAGATTGAACATCGGATACGCCGTCCAAGTCAGCACCGCGAACGTGACGTAAAGGACCCGCAGCGGCAGAATCCACGGCGCGAATTCCGGATTGGAACGGGCCATCCCGCCGAGGATGCGATTGCCGATGTATCCTCCAATGATGATGCCCCACTGCGCGTTGTGGCTGAGTTTGGACATCCACAGAAAATATCTCAGCATCAGCGCGTAGAGAAGGTTTCGCGCCTTGAGCGCCTCGACGATGCCGTGGCGCGCCCATTCGTTCTCGGGATCGAGCCGCAGTGCTTCGCGAAAATGTTCCAGCGCCTTTTTTGGATCGCCTCTTTCGAGCAGCGTCCAGCCCTGGTTCGCGTGGGTGACGGCGTTGTCGGGATTCTTCGCGAGCGCGGCGTCAATCGTAGCACCGGCTTCGGCTTTGCGACCCAGTTTGACCATCGCCATCGCGCGCAGATTCGTGCAACCGACGTGCTCGGGGTCGAATTGCAACCCCTGTTCGGCGGTGTTCGCGGCGTCCTGCCAGCGCTTCTCGTCGAAGTGAACCGCGGCGAGCAGCGAAAAATAATCCGCGTCGGTCGAGTCGAGCCGGATGGCTTCCTCGATGGCGGCTCGGGCTTCGGGAAAATGATTGCGGTCGTGGAGCACGCGGGCGTGAGCGTAGTGGGCGAAGGAAAAATCCGGCGCGAGATGAATGGCCTGCCGCGCTGCCTCCGTGGCCTCCTTGAATCGCTCGCGGGCGTTGAGGCACAGCGCGAGCAATGCGTGGGCATGAGCGTCGTGCGGATCGGCGGCCAGCGCCTGGCGCAACTGGTCTTCGGCGAGTTCGTAGCGCGATTGTTGGTAGAGGAGGAGGCCGCGTTCGAGGTTGGCGTTCACGAGAGTTTCAGATACTGCAAAATGTCGTCATAAATCCCGCCCTGGTTCGAGTAGAGCGCGTAGTTGCGGGCGGCGGCGAACCATTCCTTCGTGGTCGGTTTCAAGGTGCCGGCGGCGGCGGCAAGGTCGCGCGTCGCGAGCGGTTTGGGGACGCCGGTTTTCATCGCTTCCTGGAGTTTGCGTTCCACGGCCACGTCCACCACCGCTTTCAAATCCGCGCCGCTGAAACCTTCGGCCTTCTTCGCGACGGAATCAAAATCCATTTCCTCCATCGGCTTGCCTTTGCATTGGAGGCGGAAAATCGCGGCGCGCGCGGCGGCGTCCGGCGGCGGGACGAACAGCACGCGATCGAAGCGGCCCGGACGGCGGAACGCAGAGTCCAGATGCCACGGCGCGTTCGTGGCGGCGAGGATCAGCACGCCGTCGTTCGAGGATTTCACGCCGTCCATCTCGGCGAGAAACTGGTTGATGAGCTGGCGTCCGGCGTGATGGCGCATGTCGCTGCGGCTCGCGCCCAGCGCGTCCACTTCGTCGAAGAACAGCACGCACGGTTTGTGATCGCGCGCCTGCTCGAAGAGGCTGTGCAGATTGCGCTCGCTGTTCCCGATCCACATGTCGAGCACGTCGTTGATGCCGACGGAAATGAACGCGGCCTTGATCTCGCCCGCCGTGGCGCGGGCCAGGTGTGTTTTGCCGCAACCGGGCGGGCCATACATGAGAATGCCACCGCCGATGGCTTTGCCGTAGGCCTTGTAAAGGTCGGCGTGCGTGAGCGGGTGAATGATCTTGAGCCGGATTTCCTCCTTTACCTTCTCCATGCCGCCGACGTCCGCGAAGGAGATTTTGGGCCGCTCGATTTCCTGCTTCGGCGGCGCGTCTTCATCCTCGCCCCACGCGGCGCGAACTTTGCCTTCGACGACTTCGCTCTCGGTTGCGCTCGCGCCAATGCCGAGGCGGGAGGCGAATTCGATGTCGGCGAGAGTTTTGTCGAGTTCGACGGCGCGGCGGTATTCGCGGACGGCCTGTTCGACTTCGCCGACGCCGGCGAGCAGTTTCGCGTGCAGCAGAAACGCGCGGGCCGGGGCGCTGGGCTGCTTGACCAGGTCCTCGAGGATGACGAGCGCGTGGCTCTGCTTGCCCTGCTGAAAGAACGCACGGGCGAGGCCGAGCTTCATCGGCAGACTGTTCGGCGATTGCGCGAGGCCCGCGCGGAATTGTTTCTCGGCTTCCTCGGCGTGGCCGTGGCCCAACAGCGTGTCGGCGAAATGGAGGCGCAGCGCGGTGTTGTGCGGCGAGGCGCGCAAGGCTTCGCGCAGGGCTTGGAGGGCCTCGTCCCCTGGAATCTGGGCGTCGGGAGAACTCATGCTGGCGGTAGGAGAATCGAAGCGCGGGATGCGGTCAAGCCGGGGTGACGACTGGAAAGGGGGCCTCGAACTCCTGGCGAACAGCCCGGACGGCGCTCCGGTGGATAAAGCTGCACGCCTGGTTCAAGCATTCCGCGTCACACGGCTTCACAAGCCTCAAGCGCCGCGATTCTGACTGCCGCCAAAAAAGTCTTTGGCGTGCGCGCTTCCGAACGCGTATCTTCCGGCGACGAAGTCAACCATGAGCCGGTTTGGCAATCTGGAATTCGATCAGGAGTCGGGCGGCGAATTTCAACCAGCCCCGTCCGCGCGGGATGAAACGAGTCAACTGCGCCAGGCGCGGAGCGCGTTTGAGAACGGCGAATTCGAAAAGGCGTTGCGCGGCTTCGCCAAGGTGCTCGAACTCAATCCGGAAAACGTCGTGGCCTGGACCGGCCAGGTGCGCGCGTTGATCGAGCTGGGCGAATTTGGCGAGGCGGCCGTCTGGGCGGACAAGGCGTTGGAACGTTTCCCGCGTGCTCCGGAACTTCTCGCCGCCAAAGCGGTCGCCCTGGGCCGTGCCGGCGATCTCGACGAGGCGATGGCCCTGTCCGACGCCGCCATGGAGGAACGCGGCGACACGCCTTACCTCTGGCTCGCGCGGGCGGATGTGCTCCTGGCCCGCGTGGAGGACCGCGCCGATTACTGCTTTGACAAGGCGCTGGCGCTGGCTCGAGGCGATTGGACCATCGCCTGGCTCGCGGCGCGCATCCGGCATTATTACCAGCAGTTCGTCGCTGCGATGAAACTGCTCCAGCAGGCGCTCGAATGGAACGCCACGCATTTCCTGCTGTGGCTGGAACTCGGCCATTGCCAGCTCGCACTCGGCATGAACGCACCGGCGGAACGCTCCTTCCAGCAGGCGCGCCAGCTCAACCCGGATTGCCGCGACGCCCGGCTCGCCGCAGCGCGCGCTTCTCGCGCCGGGATTTCCACCCGCCTCCGCGGCTGGTGGCGGCGGATGTTTCAAGCATGAGCACCACGCACCTGGACAAGCTGTTGCAAACGGCGATGGAGTACGAAGCTTCGGACCTGCACCTCATCGTTGGTGTCCCGCCGGCGTACCGGGTCAACGGAGAAATCATCCTCGCGGACGGCGACGTGCTGGCCGGGGAGCAGGTCCGCGCCATCACCGATGCGCTGCTCAACGAACAGCAGAGACTCAAGTTCGAGCAGGACTGGGAACTCAGCACCTCGTTCCTGCATCCGGCGGCGGGACGGTTGCGGGTGACGTTGTATCGCCGCGACGGACACTCGGAGTTGAGCCTGCGCTTCTGCGGCGATCAAATCCCCAGCCGCGAAACCCTGGGCCTGCCGGCGCAAATGGACGAACTGGCGCTCCGGCCCAACGGCCTGGTGCTGATTACCGGCCCCACCGGCGCAGGCAAGACCACCACCATGAATTACATGGTCCACCGCATCAACCAGGAGCGCCGTTGCAAAATCGTCACCATCGAGGACCCCATCGAGTTCCTGCACGCCAACCAATGCGCCATCATCGTGCAACAGGAGGTGATGACCGACGTGCGATCCTTCAGCCGTGCGCTGATCCACGTGTTGCGGCAGGACCCCGACGTGATCGTCATCGGCGAATTGCGCGATCCGGAAACCATGGCCACCGCGCTGACCGCCGCCGAGACGGGCCACCTGGTTCTGGCAACTTTGCACTCGCCCAGCGTGGCGCAGGCCGTCGAACGGATCGTCGGCGTGTTCGAGGGCAGCACGCAGCGTCAGGTGATTCTGCAACTCGCCAACTCGCTTCAAGGCATCATCGCGCAGGAACTCCTGCCGGCGGTCGGACGCAACCGCCGGGTGCTGGCCTATGAAATCGTCATGGCCACCGGCGCGGTGCGCAATCTCATCCGCGAAAACCAGCTTCATCAGTTGGAAAACGTGCTCCAGACGGGCCGCAAGGATGGCATGGTGCTCATGGACAACTGCCTCAGCGACCTCTATTGCAAGGCGCTCATCACCTACGACACCGCCGTCAGCCGCGCGCGCAATCCGGAGCGCATCCTCAAACCGAAGAATTGACCTCATGCATTCACCACCTGTCCACCAAACTGGGGCAAGGCCAGCATGGGAATACAAAGTTGAGATCGTGAAAGGAGTCTTTTGGTTGCGTTCTCGCAAGGTACCCGAAGTCAGAAGAATCTGCGATGAGTTGGGCCAACAGGGCTGGGAACTGGTCGGCGTCAGTTATGACTGGTTTGTTGTCCAATACGCTCTCTATTTCAAAAGACTAAAGCAAATATCAACCTAAAGCTGACACCCATTGGCATCCTAGCCGGTGAGCCGTTCGGAAGGCGAACAGGAGTGAAAAGAGGTCGCCCTTTAGCGTGAGCGGTCAGTGTTTCCAGGTTGAGCGTTGTTGTTTGAGAGTTGAGAGCCGGCGTTGCCAGTTTGAGGCGCGCTCCGGGCCGGCGGCGTACAAGGCGCGATTCGATCCTGTCCGTTTTTGCTTGGGATTCGGCCGCGTTTCCTCCCACCGGGACGTTCAATACTCCACACTGACAAGGACGCGGAGCGCAGCTAGGCTTCCGGCACATGCGCATCCTCGCACTGGACCCCGGAACGAAACGCGTCGGCGTCGCCGTGAGCGACGAGTTGCGGATGATTGCCTCGCCGCTGGAGTATATTCCCGCCGGGCCGGCCGCGGCGTTTCTGGCGCGGCTCCAGGAAATCCTCCGCGAGAAGGAGGTGGCGTTGATCCTCGTCGGGATGCCGCGGAACATGGACGGCAGTTACGGCCCGGCGGCGCTCCAGGCGCGGGAATTCGTCGCGCGGTTGCAGGAAGCCGTGGCGATCCCGATCAAGACGTGGGATGAGCGGCTCACGTCCGCGCAGGCGCAGCGCGTCCTGATCCAAGGCGGCGTGCGGCGCGCGCGGCGGAAGGAGAAGGTGGACCAGACCGCGGCGGCGATTCTGCTACAGAGTTACTTGGACAGCCTTCAAGGATTCTGAACCACGAATGAATACGAATAGACACGAAGGTTTGAAACACGGACCACACAAACTTTCGCGGTTTGAATTCGCGTCAACCCGTTTGGTTCGTGTCCAGGCAGATTCCAATTCGTACTACCATGACGAAGGTTCGCGCATTTTCGACAAAGATTTGTGGACCGGCTTTTTCTTCCTCTCCCCGCGACGCCGGAGCGGGGAGAGGACCGAGGAGAGGGGCCATCCAAAACCAACGCGCCTCCTCTCTCTGGCCCTCTCCTCCATCGGATGGAGGAGAGGGAGTGGTGGCGGCTTTGCCGCGCCGGGTTCCTTGGTGTCCATTCGTGGTTGGATTTTTCTTCCGTGAACCCGCTCAAATTCAAACTCACCATCGCCTACGACGGCACGCGTTATCAGGGCTGGCAGGCGCAGCAGACCGGCACGGGCGTGCAGGAAATGGTCGAGGCGGCGCTCGCGAAACTGTTCCCCAGCGCGCCGCGCGTGCAGGGTTCGAGCCGGACGGACACGGGCGTTCACGCGCTCGGGATGGCGGCGCATTTCGAAGTGCCGCGCCGCGAGTTCACCATGCCGGTCCGCAAGCTGGCGCTCGCCCTCAACGCCCATCTGCCCGAGGACGTCCGGGTGCTGTCGGCCTCGCGCGCGCCCAACCGCTTTCACGCGCGTTTCGACGCGGCGGGCAAACAGTATCGTTACCTCGTCTGGAATCATCCGGCGATGAACCCGTTGCTGCGCGCGACGGCGTGGCACGTGCCGCGTCCGTTGAACGTGGCCGCGATGCGCAGGGCCGCGCCGCGCTTTCTGGGGCGGCATGATTTTCAATCCTTCGCGGCCAATCCCGGCTACGCGAAGGAGTCCACGATCCGGACGCTCACGCGCTGCGACGTGAAGCCGCGCGGCGCGCAGATCACGTTCGTGATCGAGGGCGACGGCTTCCTCTACAAAATGTGCCGCGGCATCGTGGGCACGCTGGTACAGATCGGGCTGGGCAAGTTCCCGGCGGAAGTGGTGAAGGCCATGCTGGCCAAGCGTGACCGGCGGGTGGCGGGCATGACGGCGCCGGCTCATGGATTGGTGTTGTGGAAGGTGTTTTACTCCAGGCCCCGTAGCAGCCGACGTGAGGAGGCTCTGCATGAATGACCCGTGGCCGGGATGATCGGAGCCTCGTCACCTCGGCCGCGACAAAGCAATGATGCACATCGTCCTCGTCGAACCCGAAATCCCGCCGAACACGGGGAACGTGGCGCGGCTTTGCGCGGCCACGCGCACGACGCTGCATTTGATCGAGCCGCTGGGTTTCCAACTCGGCGACGCGCAGCTCAAACGAGCCGGCATGGATTATTGGCGGCACGTCGAATGGCATCGCTGGCCCGGCTGGGCCGCGTTCACCGCGGCACTGGCTCCGGGCGCAAGGCTTTGGTTCGTCGAATCCGCCGGGCCGAAGCTCTACAATGAAGCACAGTTCGAGCGGGACGATTACCTCGTGTTTGGCCGCGAGACGGCGGGCCTGCCGAAATCACTTCTGGAGCAAAACCGCGAGCACTGGCTGCGCATTCCGATGTTCAACCGGCAGTCCCGTTCGCTCAATCTGTCGAACTGCGTCGCGCTGGTCTTGTTCGAGGCCTTGCGGCAACAAGGATTCCACGGCGAATGTTGATCCGCCTCCTGGCCGCTGCGCGAAACTCCGTTACGAACTTTCCCTCCGCTCAAAACGTTCGTCACCGTTTTCCGCCGGTCGCAAAATTCTGGCCGTCGGCGGCACGCGCTACGGCAACATACGCACGGTGCCGCAGCTTGCTTTCAACGAACACCTGGCAGCCCTCATCAATCGGCAGGGCGGCAGCGATTGCGAAACCTTCGCGCTCGGATTCCAACGGTTCAAACTCGGACCGGTCATCGGCACGCGGACCTGGGGCGGCTGGGTCGGCATCCGCGGCGACAAACCGTTTCGCGACGGCGGCAGCATGACGGAGCCGGAATTCGGCGGTTGGGATCCACAAGGGCGGGATTGGGTCATCGAAGGCCACGGCATTGACCCGGACGTGGTACTTGATCTCGCACCCGAGGGTTTGATTCACGGCAAGGACCTCCAACTCGATTACGCCATCGAACACCTGTTGAAGGAGATCGCCAAAGACCCGCGCGACCTGGCACCCGCGCCGCCCATCCGCCCCCGCCCACTTCAACCCCTGCGTTGAGACGATACGGTGGCGGGTTCAATGCGGTCTGGCAATGGCTAGACGGCTTGATCCGCGCCCACGAACCCGCCTGATCGCGGTCTGAAATTAGCTGTATGGCCGGGCATGAGAATGGTCCTGGCCATCGCCGCCTGCCTGTCGGGCGCGCACGTTTCACGCGCCGCGGGCGAGCGGATCAATCACGCCGGGCGCATCCTCGGCGACTTGCCGGCGGTCACCAACTCGATCCTGTTCAACACCACGAACGCCGACGCCGTGCTCGCCGCGATGCAGATTCTTCCGGTGACGAATCCGTGGAACGAAGACGTTTCCCGCTGGCCGGTGCTCGCCAATTCCGACGCGATGATCGCCCAGATCATTGCCGACCTGCGCTCGGATCGCCGCTCGCTCATCGCCTTCCAGGAAATGAATTTCGTTCTCGTGCCCGATGCGCAGCCGCTCGTGCCGATCGCGTTCGTGGATTACCCGGACGAGTCCGATCCCAGTCCGTATCCGATTCCGTCGAACCTGCCCATCGAAGGGTGGCCGACGCAGACGGGCGGCCAGACGCTCTCGCAGTGGCAGCAGACCGATGATGGCAGCGACCGGCATTCGATCATCGTGCAACCGGGCAGCGGGTTCATCTGGGAAACGTGGCGCGCGTTGCGAACCGGCACGAACTGGCAGGCGGCCAACGGCGCGAAGTTCGATTTGAAAAGCAACGCGCTGCGCCCCGCTGACTGGACGTCCGGGGACGCCGCCGGGCTGGCGATGTTTCCCGCACTGCCGCGTTTTGACGAATGCGAGCGCGGCGCCGTCGAGCACGCGATGCGTATCGTGGTCAAACGCACGCGCTACAACAATTACCTCCACCCGGCGACTCACTACGCCTCCGCGCCGACGAACACGAGCACCAACCTGCCTTCGATGGGCCAACGCGTGCGGCTCAAGTCGGCCTTTGTCATCCCGTCCAACTGGACGAAGCAGGAGAAAGCCATTCTGACCGCGCTGAAAAAGTACGGTGCGCTGGTGGCGGACAACGGGAATTTCTTTTCGATCTCCGTCACGCCGGACGACCGCTGGCCTGCCGGTTGTTTCGATCACTTCACCGGAATCGGAATCACCAACTTCGAGGTCATTCAGACCACCGGCGCCAATGGCGGACCGCGCTCGCCCGGTGCGCCGGTTGCGAATGCCGGTCCGGATCAAAGTGTCGCATTCGGCAGCCCGGCCAACCTGCAAGGCTTCGTCACGTTCACCAACACGTTCCCGACGACGAACCAATGGAAGCTGTATTCCGGCCCGGGCACGGTGAGCTTCGGCAACGCGGCCCAAACGAACACGACGGCGAACTTCACCATATCCGGTGTTTACACGCTGATGTTGAGCGCGGACGATGGCGTTCATGCAGTGGCTTACGACGCGGCGGTGATCGCTTTGACGCAAACCATCACGCTCACGGCCAGCCGGACGGGAACGAACCTAAACCTGTCCTGGACCGGCGGCTCGCCGCCGTTCGTCGTGGAACGGGCAACAGCGCTGCCAGCCGGAGCTTGGAGCGGGGTGATGACCACCAGCGTCCAGAACGCGAGCGTAGCGGTCTTGTCGGACAAAGCCTTCTTCCGTGTGCGCGGGAATTGACGGTGCGTGAGTCGGAGCCCCGCCTTCGGTAACATTTATCCGTGAGTCAACTCGGCGACTACAAAACCAGTTCATCACGGCGGGTGAATCTTGTTCCCTGCCGCCTTGGCGGCCTCTCGCACCGGATCGGTTTCGTCACCGGTCAATTGCTCAAATTCTGGCGACGCCATCTTGGCGGCGACCCCAATTTCACCGAGCGCCCGCGCGGCCCACTCGCGCACCAGCGCCGATTCGTCCTGCAAACACTGCGTCAACGCCGGCACCGCCGCCTGTGCCCGCGCGCTTTCTTTCCGCAATGCCTTCACCGCCGCCAATCGCACTTCCGCCACCGGATCGCCCAGCGCGCGGATGAAGATGTTCGTCACGACACCGTCGCTCGGACGGATGACCGCGAGCCGCTCCAGACCTTGCCGGCGCATGGCGGGTGAGGAGTCGCGGGTCAGCTTCACGAGTCTCGGCACCAGCGGGTCTGTGATTGCGCGCACGGAATAATCGGCGGCAGCGCGGACGGTCTGGTCCGGGTCCTCGAGCCTTCGTATCAGCGCGGGCACAGCGGTTTCCGCGTTGGTGCCGACGAGCGCCAGCGCATAAACGACGGCGCGGCGCACGATGGCATTTTGATCGTCCGTCGCCGCGATCAGTGCCGGCACGGCATCCCTGCCGATGTGTCCCATGGCCGTTGAGGCTTCCCACCACAACTGATGATCCGGGTCTTGCAACGCCCGCGCCAGAAACGGCACGGCAGCCCGGGCTTCCGAACCGATGATGCCCAAGGACCGCGCGGCGGCTTCACGCGTCGAGACGGCGTTCGGCGCGCCGAGCTTCTCCAGAACGGTTTTTTGCAGTTTCGGCGAAAGCTTCGATCGCAGCCCCCAGATTCTCCGGTGCAGAAATCCATCCCGCTTTTGCAGGAGTTGGATCAGCCCGGGCACCGCTTGCGGACCGATTTCCTTCATGGCCGCAACGGCTGACGCGTTGTTGGCGTGAACCAGTCTGCTCCACTCTTTGACTGACCTGCCTTTGAAGACGAGGTTCTCCGGCGAGCGCGCCGTGAGCAGAATCAACCCAAGCGCTGCGAGCAGCGCGGCCACGGAACCAATGATGATGCGTTTTCTCACGGCGTTCGAGTCCAACCAAATCCTGCGCCAGTCCGCGGCGGGATTCAATCGTGGAACCGCCCGCGACATTGTTCGCGACCGGCAGGCCTTCGCCGCCCGACGTAATCGTTGCCAAACCCCGTTGCTGGAAGTTACGCTGTCCCCATGAAACGGCTGCTTTCCATTCTGGCCTTGGTGTTGGCCCTGGCTTCTCGTTCGGTGTCTGCGCAGGACGCCGATGAGCAATACATCCGCATTTACAACCTCATGGTGCAAGCCGACGCGCTCTCAGGCCAGCCGGCCGAGGCGATGGCCAAATACGGCGAAGCTCTCGCCGCGCTCCAGAGATTCCAGAAGATCAACCCCGACTGGAATCCCAAAGTCGTCAACTTCCGTCTGAACTATCTGTCCGCGAAAGTCGCCGAGGCTTCCTATTCTGCTCCGGCGCAACCGGCCGCCCAACCCACGACCGCTCTGCCGGCGAAATCCGCGCCCGCGGCGACTGCGACGCCAGCGCCGATATCAGCGCCTGTGCCGGAGTTGGAGCGCAAACTCGCCGGGTTGGAGGATGAAGTGCAACGCCTCAGCAGCGCCAATTCGCTGCTCGAAGCAAAACTCAAGGAGGCCCTTGCCGCCAAGCCGGCGACCGCGGACCCGCGCGAGCTGGAGAAGGCGGAGAAACGCGTCCAGGATTTGTTGAAGGACAACGATCTGCTCAAGGCCAGTCTCGCCGCCGAGAAAAACAAGCCCCCGTCCCGCGCCGAGTCCCGCGAGCTGGAGAAGGCGCGCCAGGCGCAGGCGGAATCCGCGCGCAAGCTGGTCGAGCAGACCGAACTGGCCGCCCGCCTTTCGCGCGGCCGGGAATCCTTGCAGGCGCGCATCAAGACCCTGACCGACAGTGCGGAAGGCGCCGAAGCGTTGCGCGCCGAAAACCGACTGCTCAAAAAACAAATTGCCGATCTAAAGGCAGCGCCGCCGCCGGAACACAAATCCGCAGAACTGCAACGCCGCCTCTCCCAGGCCGAAACCCAGATCGCCGCACTCAAGTCGGACGCCGAGATATTGCGCTTGGAGAAGATCGCACTGGAGGGCAGGGTCAAGACGCTCACGGCCGTCGTCGCTGCGCCCAAGCCCGCCGCACTCGTCGTCGCCACACCTCCGCCCGCGGCGCCGCCGGCCAGCCGTCCGGAAGACCTGCAACGCATCAAGTTCCTGGAAGCCGAACGAACTGATCTCCTGAAAAAGCTCGGGGCGGCCACCAAGCAGCTTGGCGGCCGGAAGGGCGCGGCAGCGGCGGCCAAAGTGGAGAACCTTTCCAATCAAATCGCCGCCTTGCGCGCCCGGCTGGAGGTTTTCGAGGCGCGCGCGGTGCCTTACACGGCCGAGGAACTGGCGTTGCTCTCCAAGCCCCAGACGGTGCTTGTCCCCGCTCCACCGAAGGCCACCAGGAAATCCGTCAAGGAACTGCCGCCCGGCGCCGTATCGCTGGTGGCCGAGGCGCAGCGCGATTTCGCCGCCAAACGATTGGACCAGGCGGAGGACAAGTACCTGCAAGTGCTGCGGCAGGACGAGGGCAACGTGAACACGCTCGCCAACCTGGCGGCCATCCAACTCGAACGCGGCAAGCTGGGTGAGGCGGAGAAAAACATCACGAAGGCTGTGGCTGGCGCGCCTGATGACGCCTATTCACTCTCGATCCTCGGCAACTTGAGATACCGGCAGGAGAAGTTCGACGAAGCGCTCGCCGCGTTGAGCCGCGCGGCCAAACTCAGCCCGCAGAGCGCCGAAATTCAAAACTTCCTCGGCGTGACGTTGAGCCACAAGGGGCTTCGCGCCTCGGCGGAAACCGCCTTGCGCAAGGCCATCCAACTCGATCCCAACTACGGCGCGGCTCACCAGAACCTGGCCGTGATTTACGCCTCACAACAGCCGCCCGCGCTCGAACTGGCGCGTTGGCATTACCAGAAAGCTCTGGCGGCCGGGCAGGAGCGCAACGCAGACTTGGAGAAGTCGCTCGATGAAAAAGCCGGTTCACCTGCCTCCAAGTGACTTGAGCGGCGCAAAGCGGCAATGGTGCTGGCATGTCGCCGCCTGCTTCCGGACAAGCTGAAGCTTGAACTCCAACGATGCTGCGGCAGGCCCTTCACGAACTGACGATTTCCACGCGGGGCCGCGGCCTCCATGAATTCACCCGGGAGGTCGCGGCCTGGATCGCAAAGCAGGGCATCACGCAGGGATTGGTCACGCTGCATTTGTGCCATACTTCCGCGTCGCTGCTCATCCAGGAGAACGCCGATCCGGACGTGCGCGCGGACCTGGAGCGATTCTTCGCGCGGCTCGTGCCGGACGGCGATCCGCTCTTCGCGCACATCTGCGAGGGCGACGACGACATGCCGGCGCATGTGCGCACGGCGCTCACGACGGTTAGTCTGAGCATCCCGGTCAGCGGAGGCCGGCTGGCGCTCGGCACCTGGCAGGGAATTTACTTGTGGGAGCATCGCCGGGCGCCGCACGCGCGGAAGGTGGTGCTGCATCTGCTCGGCGAATAACCTCGCCAATCGCGGCGCAGGCCGGCAGGGTGAGCCGCGCGATTTTGAGTTATGAGACCGTTTGCTTTGCATTCGCTGGCTGCGCTGGTGCTGCTCACTTGCGCCGTGGCCACACGGGCCGCCACCAACGATTTCGGTTTCGTCGGACGCGAGATTTTTCCGATTGACCACCAGATCAGCCTGCTGCACGCCGCGGACCTGGACGGCGACGGCCTGATGGACCTCGTCGTGGTCAACAACGCGCGCTCGAAGATCAATCTCCTCTACAACCAGACGGGCAAGACCAATCGCGCCGAGGCCGCGCCGCTGCGCAAGCGCGAGGTGAATGAACTCCCGCCCGGCGCCCGCTTCCGCATTGATTCCATCGCGTCCGAGAAGCGCATTGCGGCGATGGCCGTCACCGACTTGAACGGCGATGGCCGGCCGGACCTTGCCTGCTACGGCGACCCGAAGGAACTGGTGGTGCTGTACAATCTCGGCTCGAATGCGTGGAGCGCGCCGAAGCGCTGGCCCATCGAGGACGGCCAGCTTTCCCCGAACGCACTGGCCGCCGGCGATTTGAACGGCGACCAGCGCACCGACCTGGTGCTGCTGGCGGAAAACCACCTCTATTTCCTGGCGCAGCAGCCCGACCACTCCCTGGCCGAGCCGCAAAAAATCCCTTTCGCCTCTCCTGTCAGGTCAGCCCAAATCCTGGACGTGGATGGCGATGGGCGCAGCGATTTGATGCTGGTCAATTGGGAGAGCCAGACGCCGTTTCGCTTCCGTTTGCAGAACGAGGCGGGCCAGCTTGGACCGGAAGCCTATTTCACCATGCCGCCGGTGCGGTCCTACTGGGCGGACAACCTGGAAGCCAACGACAAGACGTTCGTCATCACCATCGCGCGCGACTCGGGCCGCGCGCAAATCTCGCAGTTCACGCGCAAGCCGGCGGCACCGCTGGCCGGCGCGTTTCGCGAGGGGCAGTTTCAATTGTTGCCGTTGAACAAGACCGACAAGGCGCGCCGGGGATTGCTGTGGGCCGACGCCAACGCCGATGGCCGCGCCGATCTCCTCGTCGCCGAGCCCGAGAACGGGCAGCTTTCCATCTACCTGCAAAAGCCCGACGGCGAGCTCGCCAGCGGCAAGGCGTTCCCGACCCTCGCCGGCGTGAGCGACGTGGCCGTCGCGGACTGGGACGGCGACGGCAAACCGGAGATTTTTCTTTTCAGCGCGGACGCGGCGAAAGGCGGCGAGCAACAGATCGGCGTGGCGCGGCTCGACGAAAAGGGACGGCTGCCATTCCCGACGCTGATCCCGTGCGACGGCAAACCGCTGGCGATGGCGGTGGGACTGCTGCGCGCGGGCGCAAGACCCACGCTCGCCGTCCTCGTGGACCAGGACGGCAAACGCTCCCTGCTGACACGAACCGCCGATGGCGCGAGCCACAGGCAAAAGCTCGCCGAGGATTTCAAGTCTAACCCCAGCACGCTCGCGATTCACGATGTCAATCAGGACGGCCTCGCCGATCTCGTGGCGCTGATTCCCTACGAGAAGATCAAAGTGCTCCTCCAGGCCGAGGGCGGGGAGTTCGACGAACAGGATGTCGCGCCGCCCGGCGGCCAGGTCGAACAGCCGTGGTTCAGCGCCGCGGACGTGGATGGCGACGGCAAGACGGAGCTGCTGCTGGCGCAAAAGAATTTCATCCGTGCCGTGGTGCTGCAACCGGAAGCCGCGCCGCCCAACTCGACGAACAAGCCGACTTGGACTTTTCAAGTTCGCGAACAGATCAACGGTGCCGCCAGCAATTCACGCCTCGCCGGCGCCGCTGCCGTGCCCAACGACACTAACGGCGCCGCTTCCCTGTTCCTGCTGGACGCGGAGCGCAAGGCGCTGACCTTGTGCGAGCGCGACGCCGCGGGCGTGTGGCAGGTCGCGCGCAATGTGACGCTGCCGGTTTCCGAGTTCGGCGGCTTGCAAGCCGTCGCCTTCGCCGGCGCGAAACCCAACAGCGTCGCGCTGCTCGGCCGCAACGCGGTCGCCTGGTTGCGGCTGGACGGCGAGGTCTGGGAATTCACCGCACTGGACGGTTACGAGACGCCGATCAAGGACGGCTATCTCACCGACGTGACCTCGGGCGACCTGAACCATGATGGCCGCAAGGACCTGGTTTTCATGGAAACCGGGAAGAACCATCTCGACCTGGTGATCTTCGACGCCCGGCACAAACTCGTGCCCGGCGACCGCTGGCAGGTGTTCGAGCAAAAAACCTTTCGCAGCCGCGGCGGCGAACAACCCGAGCCGCGCGAAGCCGTCGTGGCCGACTTCACCGGCGACGGCCGGAACGACCTCGCCGTCCTCGTCCACGACCGCGTGCTGCTTTATCCGCAGGAGTAATGGTCACGGCGGCTGACCCGCGAGTCTGGCACGAATTCTGGCCAGGTGGAATCGCTGCCGCCTTTCCACCGCGCCTACTTTCTCAACGCCGGCGGCGTGGGCCAGAAGTATTTGAAGGTGATGCCGTCGGCGTTCGCGCTGCCCGAGGACACCGTGAAATGAAAATACTTCGCCACCTTTTCGAACTCGGGCAGCAGCGAGAAATCCATCCAGTCCTTGAATGATTTTTCCGGGCGGGCCATCGGATTGTAATTGGCGAGCACGTCGAGGCCGGGGGTGGAGGCTGCCGGAGCGCCAGCGGGTTTCCGGAGCGTCTCGAAAGCCACGCGCATGGCTTCGACCTGGTTTTCGTAGCCGAACCAGCCGGTGTTCTGGCCGCCCACTTTTTGCGCCGCGTCCATGAGGCCGGGAGTTTCGCGCAAGGCCTTGGGCGGGTTGTCCGAGCCGCGCAGGAATTCCTCGAGCAGGGACACGTCCATCGAGAAGGCCACGTAACCGGCGACGGCGGCGTAATGCAGCGTCCTCGGCGGCGCGGGGGCTCCGGGTGCGGCAAAACTCGGCAGGCCGACGGAGTAAATCGTCCGGCCCAGGAATTCGCGGATTTTCGGAGTGAGCGCCTCGGCCGTGCGCAACACCAACAGGCCCCGCATCGCCTTGGCCAGCGCCTCGGCATTGGGTGTTCCGACCAGCAGCAGAGTCGGCGGGCCGGCCAGTTCGGCGGGCGAACGGCCGCGCGGCGGTTTCTCGCAAACGATGATGTCGTCACCCACGTTCGCAAAAAGATTTTTGCGGAAGTCATAAGTGGGTTCGTCCTGTTTGACGCCTTCCTCCGCGCTGCTAATCATGAAATTCCAGGAGTTGAGCATCTGCGGGGAAACATCGGCGAGCATTTTTTCGAGCGCCGGAATTGCCTTCTGCGCGTCAATGCGCCAGCGCTGGAACTTGACCGTGTCGGCGGGCACAAAGGCCGGCGGGTTCGAGTCCCTGTTCTCCGAGGCGAGCATTTTGAACAAGCCCTGGCGCGCGACGTCCGGCACCGCGAGCGACAACTCCAGCGTCGCACCCTCGGCCGACTCGCGAAAGACCAGGGTTGCAGTTTTCAGAGCGCCCAGCCCGGTCCCGGCCACGAGTTTGGCGGCCTCGAAGGTGGGCAGCGGATTGGGGGCCTGCGGATTCGGTTTTTCCGGCGGGATACCGGCCAGAACGGCGAAAAATGCTTTTGCGTTGAGCCATGCGAACGCGGGCGCGTCCCGGAACAGCGCCAGCCGGTTCGCTTCGAACGCCGGATCGTCCGCCAGCGCAGGCCCGGCGCCGCCGGTCAGCCGCGTTGCCACCTTCTCCACGGCCTTCGTCGAACTGCCGATGATGAGGAGCGATTCAAACTGGCCGATGACAATTTCGCCCCGGTCTTTTTTCGGCGGCGGCTCCTTGCCCAACTCCTGGACCTCCTGTTTTTGCGGGAGGAAGCGGTGCAACGTCTTCGGCACGTCGTTGCTCGCAAGCGGCACGACGGAAAACTCCACGTCGCGGATTTTCTCGGTCCTGATCGGCTTCCCGGCGTCCATCCAGTGCTGGCGCAACTCGGCCAGTTGCTTTTTGAGCAGCTCGCTTTTGTCCCGGGCATCGAGCAGGAAAAGGTATCCGGGCTCCTGATCGTCCCTGGCGTTCCATCCATCCTGCGTGACCGCAAACGCGACCAATCCCTGCGGCAGAGAGCCGTAAGCGTCAAACCTCACTCCCAGATCGCGCTCCAGCGGACTGACGAATTCATCCTTCCACTTCGCGGCGAATTTATCCCGGAACGGTTTCATCTCCGGGTCGTTCCAGAACCGGCCGAACGGCGACCGCCCGTAAATCGCGCGGACTTGCGCAAAATCCGGCGCCGCGATGACGAACAGCGTGTCGGCGGGCAACAGTTTTTCGACGGGTGGAATCGCGGCGGGGCTGGGTCCAGCCGAAAGGAGGAGAGTCGTGATCAGCGCCGCGCCAAATCCGGCAAATGGCCGCCGGCTGGGGGCGTGGCCGCCGACGTAAGGAGGCGGATCAGGATAATGCCTCACTGACTCCGCCTCCTCACGTCGGCGGCTACCCTTTTGGCGGGCACTGCGGGCTGACGAGCGCACTGGTTCAGCATCGCCCGCTCATTCGCTGGGCACGACGTGCCGCGTGCGCCCGGGTGGTTCGAGGTAGCGATAGGGATTGCTCGGGTTGTCGGTCGAATAGGCGAACGCGTCGCGGTGGTCGAGGAAGTAACGGACGGATTCCGCGGGGATGGCAAAGCCCAGCCCCTCGCCGAAGGTGATTTTCATGTTGGTGACGCCCACGACTTCGCCGCCGAGATTGAACAACGGCCCGCCGCTGTTGCCGGGGTTGATCTGCGTCGTCGTTTGCAAAAACAACTCGCCCTGCATTTGGCGCGTCTTGGTGCTCAGGATGCCCTCGGTGACCGTGCGCTCCAGCCCGAGCGGGCTGCCGATGGCGAACACCCGCTCGCCCACGGCCAGCGCGTCCGAACTGCCAAAGACGACGTGCTTGAACTTCGCCGCGCCAACCTCTTCGATCTTGAGCAGCGCCAGGTCGTCGAATTTGTTCAAAGCCACGATGCGAATCTGCTTGTACGTTTTGCGCTCCAACTGGCCGGCCTTTTGTAAAAAGACCTCAACCGAAATCTGCGTTTCGCCTTCGATGACGTGAAAGTTGGTGAGCAGGAATCCCTCGTCGTTGATGAAAAACCCCGAGCCGAGGCTGGAGGGAGTGCGCACCTGGACCACCGCTTCGCCAAGCTGGCTGACCAGATCGCGGACGTTGCGTTCGGGTGAGGGTTTGGTGGCGGCGCGATAGAAGCCCGGTTTCGATTCGATTGCGGACTTCGCTTCGGGCTGGTTAGTTTTTGCGGCAGTTTTTTTGTTGGCGGAAGCCTTTCCCGGCAGCAATGGCTCATCACTCCTGGAAATGCTCTCCACGGCGCTGCGCGGCACGAGCAGTACGGTGTAACCGACGTCCACCGCGACAGCGTCGCGCTTCTCGGCGAGGACTTTTCCGGTGATGGCCGACCGGTCCTTGAGCTGCAGGGTGTCGGCCAGCACGGCGACCCCGCCGCAAACGAGCGCGAGGCAGAACCAAAGCCGAGGTTTTAGCATGGCGCGACGATACTCAATCAGTCCGGATTTGACAAGGAAACACGCGGGGCTTCAAAAAGATTCTGGCCAGACGCGGCGGGCGCGGTCCCATTCGTCCGGCGTGTTGAGATTGCGCAACTGCAGGCGGTAGCGGTACGGCGGACGGAACGCACCAGCTTTGAGCGCCCGGGCGAGGTCCCGGAGGGAAACCTCGCCGCGAGCGATCTGCGCGCTCACGCGATCCAGCACGGCGCGGCGCAGGACGAACGGGAAACCGGCACCATCCTTTGAGCGCGTGAACAACGCATCGCGCGCGAACCCAAATCGGCGCAACACCACGCCCAACAGCCCGGGCCGGATGAAGGGCATGTCGCAGGCCAGGAATAACACGATCTCAGCGCGTGAACTCTTCAGCGCCGTGACGATGCCGCCCAGCGGGCCACAGCGCGGGACGAGGTCGCGCCGGATCACGCGGACGGGCAGCCCGAGGGATTCCGCCGCGGCGCGGACGTGGCCGAGCATGGTGCGGCGTCCGAGCCGCAGCCGCGACTTGTCCCGCGCCATGCGCCGGCTGAGTCCGCCGGCGAGGATGCAAATCTCCAAGTCGTGTGATGGTTTCGGCTTCATCCGAAATTGCCGGCACGATGAAGACCGGGCGTGCCGGAATCCGCAAGCACGAGTTGGCAATGTTGTTGGGATTCCAACGCCCTGGCGAACACGGCACTCGGACGATGGCCGGCCCCGTGACAGCCGTGCATTTGAATCTCAAAATGGATCCAAATACTTGTTGCACTCAAAACGCGAATTGCTACCATCCGTCGCCCGTTCCATCCCTGGTGGAACGGTTGATCCATTGACGGTTTCAGAGCAATGCCGACAATCAACCAATTGGTCCGCAAGGGCCGCCGGAAGTTGAAATACAAGTCCAAGGCCCCAGCCTTGGAAGGCTCGCCCTTTCGCCGCGGCGTGTGCATTCAGGTCATGACCCGCACGCCCAAGAAACCCAATTCGGCGATGCGCAAGGTGGCCAAGGTGCGCCTGACGAACGGCTTTGAGGTCATCGCCTACATTCCGGACGAGGGCCACAACTTGCAGGAGCACTCGATTGTCATGGTGCGCGGCGGCCGCGTGAAGGATTTGCCGGGCGTGCGTTACCACATTGTGCGCGGCACGCTGGACGCCGCCGGCGTCGAGAAGCGCCGCGTCAGCCGGTCGAAATACGGCGTGAAACGGCCCAAGGCCGGTCAGGCCGCCGCCGCCGTCGCCGCGGCCAATGCGCCGGCCGCCGCGTAACGGTTTCAGGATTTCACGCTTCAACGTTTGAACGATTTAACGATTTAACAAACCCATGTCCCGCCGACGACGAGCCTATAAACGATCCATCGCCAAAGACGCGAAGTTCCAGAGCACGCTGGTGACCCGCCTCGTGAGCACCGTCATGCGCTGCGGCAAGAAGAGCACCGCGCAGCGGATCGTCTATGGTGCATTCGACCGATTGCTGGAAAAAAACCCGACGACCAATCCAGTCGAAGTCCTGCAGCGGGCGGTGGACAATGCCAAACCGCGCATCGAGACGAAGGCGCGCCGCGTGGGCGGGGCGACCTACCAGGTGCCGCTGGAGGTGACGTCGGATCGCCAGGCCTCGCTGGCCTTGCGCTGGCTGGTGGATTTCGCGGACGCGCGGAAGGGCATTCCCATGGGCGACGCGCTGGCGGCCGAGATTCTCGAAGCCTACCAGGGACAGGGAAACGCCATTCGCAAACGCGACGAGGTACACAAGATGGCGCAAGCGAACAAAGCCTTCGCGCATTTCCGCTGGTAGAAACCCGAAACCCTTTTCGCCCCGATGGCTGAGTGCGGCCCGGGGCGTTCTTATTCCCGTGGAGTGTTGGACCGTCAGAGTCTTGAAGCGTTGAAGCGGCGGTTCGGCGACGGAAGGCACAATATCGCGATTCAACGCTTGAACGCTTCAACGACATAACCATTCACGACCATGCAAGCCGTGGCAGAAAAAGAAAAAGCGAAGTCGCCGAACGCCCCCAAACGGGAGTACACCCTGGAGCGCACGCGCAACATCGGCATCGCCGCCCACATTGACGCGGGCAAGACGACCACCACCGAGCGCATCCTCTTTTACACCGGCCTGATCCACAAGATCGGCGACGTGGACGACGGCAACACGGTGACTGACTGGATGGAGCAGGAACGCGAGCGCGGCATCACCATCACATCCGCGGCGGTCACCTGCTTCTGGACGCAGAAGAAGGAGGAGGGGCTGCAAAAAACCTTCGCGGGCGTTCCGCACCGGGTGAACATCATTGACACGCCGGGCCACGTGGATTTCACGGCGGAGGTCGAGCGCTCGATGCGCGTGCTGGACGGCGCGGTGGCGGTGTTCTGCGGCGTCGCCGGCGTGCAACCGCAATCCGAAACCGTCTGGCGGCAGGCCACCAAATATCGCGTGCCGCGCATCGCCTTCGTGAACAAGATGGACCGCACCGGCGCGAACTTCGAGAACGCGCTCAACGACATGCGCAAGAAACTCGGCGCGTATGCGTATCCGATCTTTCTGCCCATCGGCGCGGAGGACCTGTTTGAGGGCGTCATTGACGTGGTGAACCAGAAGGCCATCGTCTGGGGCCTCGGCGATGTCGTCAATGAGGGCTTGAAGTACGAGGTCAAAGAAATCCCGGAGCACCTCAAGGAGAAAGCCAGGGCGGCGTTGGCCGAATTGATTGACGCGGTTTCCAACAAGGACGATGCGATCGCGGAATTGATCATCGAGGACAAGCCGATCGAACCGATCGTCCTCAAGGCCGCCATCCGCCGGCTGACCTGCAAGATCGAGTTGATTCCGGTCCTGTGCGGCTCGGCCTTCAAGAAGAAAGGGGTCCAGCCGTTGATTGACGCCGTGCTGGATTATCTGCCCGGCCCGCTGGATGTTCCGCCCGCCACCGGCGAAGAACCCGGCGTGCCCCAGAACCGAGTCGAAGTGCCGACCGACGACAACGGCAAGTTCTGCTCGCTCGCGTTCAAGCTCTGGACCGACGCCTACGCCGGCAAGCTCGTCTTTTTCCGCGTCTATTCCGGTCAGCTCGAGAAGGGCGACACCATTTACAACCCGCGCACCCGCAAACGCGAGCGCGTCAGCCGGCTGATGGTCATTCAGGGCAGCGAACGCAAGGACGTGGAGACGGTTTATTCGGGCGACATCGCCGCGCTGGTTGGCTTGCGCAACATCACTACCGGCGATACGCTTTGCGACGAGGAATTCGACGTGATGCTAGAACCTCCGACATTCCCAGAGCCGGTCATCAGCATGGCTGTCGAACCAAAGACCAAGGCCGACCGCGACAAGATGTCCGAAGGTTTGCAGCGGCTCGCCGAGGAAGACCCGACGTTTCGCTGCTTCACCAATGAGGAAACCGGCCAGCTCATCATCGCCGGGATGGGCGAGTTGCACCTGGAGATCATCCGCGACCGTTTGTTCCGCGAGTTCAAGGTCGCGGCCACGGCCGGCGCGCCGCAAATCGCCTATCGCGAGACTTTCACGAAGGCGGCAGAAGGCGAGGGCAAGTTCATCCGTCAGTCCGGCGGGCGCGGCCAATACGGCCACGCCTGCGTGACCGTCCAGCCCAACGAACGCGGCAAGGGCGTCGAGATCGAGAACAAGATCGTCGGCGGGGCCATCCCCAAGGAGTACATCCCGGCGGTGCAGGATGGACTGGAAGAGGCCGTCGCCGGCGGTGTGCTGGCGGGTTTCCCGGTCGTGGACATCAAGATTCAAATCGTGGACGGAACATTCCACGAGGTGGACTCCAGCGAACTGGCATTCAAGATGGCCGGCATCTTTGCGCTGAAAGACGCCGCCAAGAAAGCCGGTCCCATCCTGCTCGAACCGATCATGAAGGTGGAAGTCACCACGCCCGACGAATACCAGGGCGACTTGATCGGCGACGTGACCCGGCGTCGCGGCAAGATCAACGCCATCGAGGCGAAAGAAAGCTCGACGATCTTGAACGCCGACGTGCCGCTCTCGGAGATGTTCGGTTACGCGACGGCGATCCGGTCGCTCTCGAAAGGCCGGGCAGCGTACTCGATGGAGCCGCTGTGCTTCGAACCGGTGCCGGCCTCGATCTCGGAAAAGATTCTCGACAGCGCCAAGGGCAAACCGGCGGCGCGGTCGTAATCATCGGCGGGCCATTCAGGGTTTCCAGACGCAAGCGCGGGGACCACCTCAGGGACGGGATGCAATCAGCCGGCCCGCAGTGGTTTCATCTTGTGCCAATCGGTGCTTTGCTCGTAGGCGTGCGCGATACGCAACAGGGTTTCCTCACCGAACGGCTGGCCGAGCAGTTGCAGGCCGATGGGGAGCTTGGGCGCCGCGGTGAAGCCGCACGGAATACTGATCCCGCAAATGCCCGCCAGGTTCGCGGAGATGGTGTAGATGTCCGAGAGATACATCTGCAACGGGTCGTCGGACTTCTCGCCGATCTTGAACGCGGCCGTGGGTGAGGTGGGCGCGGCGATGGCGTCCACCTTTTCAAAGGCTTTCAGAAAATCATTGCGGATGAGCGTGCGGACCTTTTGCGCGCGCAGGTAGTAGGCGTCGTAGTAACCGCTGCTCAAAACGTAGGTGCCGAGAATGATGCGCCGCTTCACTTCCGCCCCAAAACCCGCGCCGCGTGTCTTGGAATAAAGTTCAATCGGATCCGCGCCCTCCACGCGTGCGCCGTAGCGGATGCCGTCGAAGCGCGCGAGGTTCGCCGAGGCTTCCGCAGTTGCGATGATGTAGTAGGCCGCCACCGCGTAATCGGTGTGTGGCAAACTTACTTCCACGATTTCTGCGCCGAGTTTGGCGAGTTGCTGCACGGCGGCTTCGATCGCGTGCTTCACCTCCGCGTCGAAACCGCCGATCATGTATTCCTTCACCAACCCGACCTTCAAGCCTTTGATCTCACCCGTAAGGCTCGCGCCATAATTTGGGATGGATTGCGGCACGCTGGTCGAGTCGCGTGCATCGTGGCCGGCAATCACGCCGAGCATCATGGCCGCGTCGCGGGTGTCCTTGGCCAGACATCCGATCTGGTCCAGCGAAGAAGCGAACGCGACCAGACCGAAACGCGAAACCCGTCCGTAACTGGGCTTGAGGCCCACGCAACCGCAGTGCGAGGCGGGTTGTCGCACCGAACCGCCCGTGTCCGAGCCGAGCGCGGCAAAACATTCATCCGCCGCCACGGCCACCGCCGAGCCGCCGGACGAGCCGCCAGGAATTCGCTCCGTGTCCCACGGATTGCGCGAGACGCCGAACGCGGAGTTCTCCGTCGAACTGCCCATCGCGAACTCATCCATGTTCGCCCGGCCCAAAAGAATTGCGCCGGCGGCCTTGAGTTTCTCGATGACCGTTGCGTCGTAGGGTGAAACAAACTTGCCGAGAATCTTTGAACCGCACGTGAGCGGCTGGCCTTTGACGGCGATGACGTCCTTGATCGCGACGGGTACGCCAAGCAGTGGCCTTTCCGCGTGGGTTTCACCCGAAGCGAGCGCCTTGTCCGCGGCCTCGGCTTGCGCGAGCGCGTCTGTCGCGTCGTGGCTGATGAACGCGTGAAGCTGGCCGTCCACGCGCTGGATCTGGTCGAGGCACGCCTGCGTCGCCGTGCGCGACGACACTTTACGCTTCGCGAGTTGCGCGGTGAGTCCGGAAATGGTGAGTTGATTCAACATTCGCGCCGCGGAACAGTGGCGAACGGCAACCGGAAAGGCAAAAGCAAACTGGGGCTGCGTGAGAAGCGGCGATAACTCAGCCGCAGTCCAAACGCTCCGTGCCCACCGGGCCGCACATACAATGCGCGAAGCGTCTGGACTGCGGTGGCTTCAGCGCCGCGTTGCCTGCCAACTCCCGACCGAAGTTCCGCTTGAAATCCGCCTTCCTCTCAGTTATACAATTCACGTCGCCCACAGGTTGGTGTTTCGCCGACGTTCCTCGCGCAGACGCGCAGCCTGCATGAGCCGTAGATCAGTCGCAGTCCGACTCTGAACAACACAACTCTTCGTATGAAAACCGACGTTACCCGGAATGTGTCTTCACCCGCCATCCATCGCGTGCGATTCGCCTCCGCCATTGCGCTCGGGATGACGGCCGCGTGCTGCGCGGGCGCGGCCCAACTCGGCACGCTGACCATCCAACCCGCGAAGAGCGACTTGGGCCAGGTCTTCCAACTCTCCTGGGATTCGGTCCCGGACACGCTCTACCGCGTGCAACGCAGCACCGACCTTGGCAACAATCAGAATTGGTTTTTCGGCGACGCGGTGCTCGCGGATTCCACCAACGCGCACGTCGAAATCCACGCGGGCAGTTCCACCGAGTTTTTCCGGCTTGAGGCGCATTCCGAAATCTTCAGTCTCGAACCGGCCTGGGTGGATTCGAGCGACAGCAACTCAGTGCTTTACATCCTCGGCCAATGCCTGCCCACCAATGCCAGCGTCGTGATCAACGGGCACACGTTTACAGTCTCGGTCGTCAACACCGCGGGGGTGTGGGGCATCGTCTCGCTCAACGGCCTGCCGCCGGGCGAGCCGGTGATCGGCACGATCTCGGTGATTGACAATGGCACGAGCAACGTCGTTGCCACTTACAAACTGGAGGCCGGTTTCATTTACGCCACGCAGGCGCCGCCGCAACAATTGCAAGGGCCGCCGGAAGAACCGCCGGCCAGTCCGTTGGGCAGCATGCTGCTGCCCGCGCTGGGCAGCGTGCAGGAAAAAGCCAAGGTAAGCGCGGCCCGCGTCACCCCTCCGAAGTTCGCAGACATAACTGTGGAAGCCAAAAAAGCGGCCGAGAAGGCAGACGTCGGGGCCATCAGGGCAGGCATAATGAACCGGCTAAGTGACGGTGCGGAAGTTGTTCCTGCCACCGGCGAATTCCAGCAGCGGATTCTGGATTTTGAAATTCCCGGTCGCGGACTGGATTTCGTCTGGGCGCGCACGTATCGCTCGCGCACCGGGCCGGCCACGGTGCAGGGCCACGGCTGGGATTTTTCCTACAACGTTTCGCTCACCCAACAATCCGACGGCACAGTCCTGCTGCGCCCCGGCAATGGCCGCGCGGACACGTTTTATCCCAACGGCACGAATGGCTGGTCGCGCGACGAATACTTCGTCGAAGTTCGCGACCTGAACAGCGACGGGATGCCGGACGTGTTGTTCGCGGACACGGGCAGGTGGTTGTTCAATCCGTCCGGCAGCGGAGCTTCTGGCAAGCTCTGGAAGATCGTGGATCGCAATGGCAACACGATGCGCTGCGAATACGACGATCTTACGGGTCTGTTGATGCGTGTGGTGGACACGTTGGACCGCACGAACGTCATCGCCTACGACGCGGCCTCGGGCCTCCTCGAATCCGTCACGGACTTTTCGGGCCGCATGGTCCGCTACGAATACGACGGCAACGGCGATTTGACCGCATGCGTTTCGCCCGCCGTCACCGGCACGCCAACGGGAAATGATTTCCCCGGCGGCAAGACGAATCGTTACACCTACACGAGCGGTTTCACCGACGAGCGGTTGAATCACAACCTCGCCTCCTGCACCGACGCCAAAGGCCAGACGTGGTTGCAGGTGGCTTATCAGTCGGCGACGAATCCGGCGTCGCTGGACTTCGACGCGGTGGATTACGTTCAGCGCGGGCCGTATCACGAATACCTGCGCCGCTACCCGCAAACGCCTTCGCCCTCCAACCAGTTCGCCGTAGTCAAGTGCATCAGCAGCGATGCCGTGGGCAACGTGACGGAATGTTTCTTCGACTCGCGCCTCCGCTGCGTGCGCGCGCTCGAATATACCGGCCGCTCGAATCCTGATTTGCCGGTGACGGAATCCAGCAATCGTCCGACGGGCAAGCTGCGCTCCACGGATCCGGATTATTTCGAGACGCGCTGGAAGTGGAATCCCGATTCGCTCTGCACGTTGGAAACGCTGCCGCGCGGCGACCGCACGAGACTCGTTTACGAACGCGATTTCAATTCGAGTGCCAGCCCGCGAAAGAAAGGCGGCCTGCGCGTGCTGCGCGAGCTTTCGTGTTGCGGCGACGTGGACCTGGACGGCGATGGCGTGGCGGACACCGGCGACCTGGCGTGGCATTTTGAGTACGATCCGAATTTGGGTTCGCCCGCGAGCGGCGCGAGCGCCAGAAAGGCCAAAACGAGTGAGGCGACCATCAACGTCAAGAAAATCTATGATAGTGCCCGCCACGGAAATATTTGGGTCCAAGAGCCCGACGGCGGCGCGTACCAACGCAATGGTTGGGACGGCACGATCAAGGGTTTTTATCAGGATCGTTACGCGCGGGAAGCTTTTCTCTCGACCGCTCAATCGGCCCGTTCGCTGGTGAAGCACGGCCGACGACTCGGTTATGAACCGGATCCTGGCCTTGCTGCCGAAGGCCTGGAAGATTGGGCCATTTTCAACGGCAGTCAGTGGGAAAAGGTGGACAACACGGAGGACTTTGCCATGCCCGCCCCCGGCCAGCGCAAAAGAGGTAAGCAATATCGCCGCGTGTTGCTGCAGCAGGGTCGCGCCTTCCCAACGACCACCACCGATCCGCGTGGAAGTGTGACGACGAGCAGTTATGACACGCAAGGCAATCGCGTGCGGGTGAACATCAATCCCCGGGAGGTCGGCGATGGTTTCACCTCTGATTTCGCCTACAACTCCCACGGCCAGTTGACCGGCATCACGAACGCGGCGGACGCGAATGGCTATCGCCGCGTGGACAGGATGAGCTACTACACCAACGGGCCAATGAACGGTTACCTGCAGTTTGTCGTCCGGGATTCCGAGAGCGACCCCGTGGACGTGGTGCTCCAGTGGGACGCTCGCGGCAACGTCACGAACCTCGTTGACCCGCGCGGCAACGATTGGAAATTCCACCACAACGCCCTCAACCAGTGCGTCCGCGTTGAGACGCCGACGAACATCACCGAGCGCTGCATCACGGATTTTATCTACGACGCCAACGACAACCTCGTGCAATGCACCACCGAACTGCGCGACGAAACCGACGCGTTCCTCCGCGGGCATGTCGTAGCGATCGGACACGACTTCCTCGATCGGGTCGTTTCCATCGGCGAACAGGTTTCCACGAATCATTTCGTGACGAACCGTTTCGACTACGACGGCAACGGCAGCCTCACCGCCGTTCATTCGCCCCTCGCGGTGGGCGGCGCGGACCCGAACAACATCGTCACCAATATCTATGACGAGCGCGGCTTTTTATGGAAGCAGATACGCGGTCCCTCCTTACCGCTGGAGTTCACGACCGAGTACGCCTATGACCCGAACGGGCGGGTTAAATCGAGAACCACACCCTCCGACGGTCTGACCCCCGCGCGAACCGCCTTCAACTACGACGGCTTCGGTCGCCCCGCCAGCATCACCGACCCGATGAGCAACGTCGTCACCTATGCTTACGACCGGAATGACAACCTCGTGTTTGCCCGCGTGGACGGCGAGTTGAATGACGGGCCGGGCAGCGCGGGAAATCGCCGGCTGAGTGAGTGTCGCTGGAAATATGATGCTCTCGACCAGTGCGTCGAGGCGCGCGCGGCGTTCTTCGATCCGCTCACACAGTCGCCCATCGGCGACAGCGCGTCCGTGACCAGCTTCACCTACGCCCCCAACGGCCAGTGCCTCAGCGCGACGGATGACAACGGCCACACCACGCGTTACGCCTACGACACTTCGGGCCGACTCGCGCAAACCACCGATCCCAAGACGAACGTTCTCCAAGTTACCTACGACTCGGGCGACAACGTGACCAGTCTCGTGTCCATCGAGAAGTCCGACCTCACCGCGCCGGAACAACGCTTCACCCGCAGCTACGCCTACGATTCTCAAAGCCGCCGCGTCCGCACGGTGGACAACGTCGGCAACACCAACCGTTACGCCTACGATTCGCTCCACCGCGTCGTCCGCGCCACCGATCCGAACGGCAACGCGACCTTTTTCAGCTACGACGATCTGGGCCGTCGCACGCTTGCCGTGGCCGACTTCAATCGCGACGGCATCGCCGACCTGGTCGTGGACGTGAACCGCTCGTGGATCTATGACGACAACTCGCGCTGCGTCTCCAGCACCGACGACAACACCAACACCACGTTCTACGCCTATGATTCATTCGACCGATGCGTCTCCGTCACCGAGGCTGACGGCACCAGTTTCAGCCGTGTCTTTCTTTCGCGCGGCAGTCCCATCCGGCGGCACTACGCCAACGGCACGGTCATCACGAACATTTACGACCTGCTCGAACGCCTCGTGGGTCGCGACATCGCGCCCGGCCCGACCGTGGCGGGCACGACGACCTACGAGCGCTTCGCCTACGACGGACTTTCGCGCCTGGTCGCCGCGACCAACGACGTTTCGCACAGCGAGTTCGAGTACAATTCGCTCGGTGACTGCCACGGCAATCACACCGACGGCTGGAACATGTTGAGCGCCTACGACGGCGTGGGCAACCGGCTCTCGATGACCTATCCCTCCGGGCGCGTCGTCACTTACACCTACAACCCTTTGGATGAAGTTTCCACCGTGTCCACGCGGCTTGTGGACGGAGCCCCCCCGGTGATCATCGCCACGTTCGCATACGAAGGCCCGGGCAGACTTGGTCGCATCACGCGCACCAACGGCGTCAACACCCGTATCGCGTGGGATGGCCTCGTTTCGCCGCCGAACGGCGCGGGCGATTTCGGCTGGCGTCAGGTCAGCGGTGTCAACCATCAGGTCAGCGGCGGCGGCGCGGTCATTGACCGGCGCGTTTCCAGCTACGACCGCAACCAGAACCGGACCCTCCGTGCGCAAACCGTTCCTTTTGTCCAAGCTGGGCCGATGCAGACGAACATTTTCACCTACGACCCGCTCGACCGGTTGACGAATTCGTTGACCGCGCTGACCACGACGGTCGAGCAAACCTATCAGTTGGACGGGAGCGGCAATCGCATGGCCGTCATCAGCAACAGCGTCGCGCAGCCCTACTTCCGGGACAACACGCCGCCGCCCGGCCCGGCGGATTTCCAGATGGACCAATACACGCTCACGCCGTTCGGCACGCAGACCTACGACGAGAACGGCAATCTCATCTCCCGCGCTTCGTCCGCCGCGCAATTGCAGTATCAATACGACTACGCCGACCGCCTGGTGGCCGTGAACGACCTCAGCTCGGGCATGCCCGAGCCGCTCCTCAGCTTCACGTATGACGCGCTGGGCCGACGCATCAGCAAAACGACCTATCCGCCGATGCCGCTCGCGCCGGAGACGATCCAGGTCATTCACTACGGCGACATGATTATCGAGGTGCGGGGTGAACTTGGCGCGCTCCAGGCCGCCTTCGTTCTCGACGGCTCGCGCTCGCATGATGACGAGGTCGTTCGGTTATCCAGGCCGGCTTACCTGAATTTCACCTGCACATTCATGAGCCGCGGCGGCCAGAACTATTTTTACCACTCCGACGACCTCGGCAACGTGCTGGCGCTGACCGACGGCAGCGGAAACGTCGTCGAGCGTTACGACTACCAGGATTATGGCGAACCGAGTTTCCTCGCGAGCGACGGCACCGCGATGGGCACGAACGCCTCACCCGCCGGAAATCCGTTCCTCTTTCACGGCATGGAGTGGGATGGCGAGACCGGGCTTTATCTTGAGTCGTCGTTCGAGAAAGGCTGGCCGTGCCGGTACGAGGGGCCACGTTATTTCGACGCCAAGACCGGGCGTTGGGTCGTTCGCAGTACCGAAGCGGGCGCGGGACGACTCTCCGGCGGTCGCCAAACAGGCCAGAACGGCCGCAGCTTCGCAGGCGACAATCCGTGGAGCGGAAAATCGAAACCTCCGCGCTGTTTCGGCGCTTACCAACCCCATCCACAATCCCGAACGGCATTGACGGGCTACTTCGAGCACGGCGATAAACCCACCGCGTCGCAATTCGGTTCGCTGATTGATTCAGCGCTCAACTTCGTGGACGACCGCGGGCTGCTCGGCCTGCGATTTGGCGCGGTCGTTTACAAGGGAACGTGGGACGTGGGAGGCGACCGCCAAATCTGGAACAAGATCAAACGCGATCTCACCGTCGAAATGGAAAGACGCTCAGGGGGATTCTGATTTGGCACCTGGCCACCTCACGCTGATGAAATAGCCGGGCGGCGCCATTCCGCAGATCGGCGGTGGCCTGGTTGTGGAGATTGTTGAGTGGCAGTCCGGGCTGTCAAACCCGCGCCGCCGGCTTGTCCTGGCCATTGCGCTCAAAGACGAGGACGCATCGGACCGCATTCAACTTCCCGCTTGCCCGCAATCTCCGCCATTCGCCAACATCGCCGGGACTGGATTTGTTCCATGCGCACGCTCATCAAACACATTCTCGCCGCGGCCGAACCGAGGGACGCCGTGACCGTCAAAGGCTGGGTGCGCACGCGGCGCGACGCGAAAGATTTCTCCTTCCTCGAGCTCAACGACGGGTCGTGCTTCGGCAGCTTGCAATGCGTCGTGGACGCCGGCACGCTGGGCGACGAGCACATCGCGAACTTCACCACCGGCGCCTCGGCGGTGGTCGAAGGGAAACTTGTCCCATCGCCGGCGCAGGGACAGAAGTGGGAGTTGCGCGCCACGAAGATCGAACTCGTCGGCCCGGCGGACACGACGTATCCGCTTCAGAAAAAGGGCCACACACTGGAGTTTCTGCGGAGTATTGCGCATCTGCGTCCGCGTTCCAACCTGTTCGGCGCGGTGTTTCGCACGCGCAGCCGGCTGGCGCTGGCCGTTCACGAGTTTTTCCAGAGCCGCGACTTCTTTTACGTCCAGACGCCGATCATCACGGCCAGCGATTGCGAGGGCGCGGGCGAGATGTTCCGCGTGACGGCGCTCAAAGGCAACATAGACGAGAAGCCGGAGGCGGATTTCTTCGGCAAGCCGAGTTATCTGACCGTCAGCGGACAACTCGAAGCCGAAACCTTCGCCTGTGCGCTCTCGAACGTTTACACCTTCGGTCCGACGTTCCGCGCCGAGAATTCGAACACCGCCCGGCACGCCGCCGAGTTCTGGATGATCGAGCCGGAGATGGCGTTCTGCGATTTGCAGGGCGACATGGACCTGGGCGAGGAATTCATCAAGGCGATGGCGCGCTACACGCTCGAACACTGCGCCGAAGACCTCGCGTTCTTCGCCAGGTTCGTGGACAAGGGCTTGCCGGAGCGGCTCAAGTTCGTCGTCGAGCGCCCGTTCGTGCGCGTGCCTTACCGCGAGGCGATTGAGATTCTGAACAAGTCGGGAAAGAAATTTGAATTTCCCGTGAGTTACGGCCAGAACCTGCAATCCGAGCACGAGCGGTTTCTGACCGAGGAACATTTCAAATCGCCGGTGACCGTCTTCAATTACCCGCGCGAGATCAAACCGTTCTACATGCGCCTGAATGACGACGCCAAAACCGTCACCGCGATGGACGTGCTCGTGCCCGGCATCGGCGAAGTCATCGGCGGCGCGCAACGCGAGGAGCGGCCCGAACAACTCGCCGAGAACATGAAATTCCACAAGCTGAACGAGAAGGATTACTGGTGGTATGCCGACCTTCGCCGCTACGGCACCGTGCCGCACGCCGGCTTCGGCCTCGGCTTCGAGCGCCTGCTGATGTTCCTTACCGGCGTCTCAAACATCCGCGACGTGATCCCCTTCGCCCGCACGCCGGGGAATGCGGAGTTTTGAAACCTGGCGGCAGGCGCATTGGGTTGCGCCCGGGGCTGATCGTTCACTGTCGTTTCGCCTGTTCCGGACTTGAATCCCGCCGGAAGCCAATTCAACATCCCTGACCATGAAAGCCCAAATCCACTCATGCCATCGCCCTTGCCCGCCCAAAACAAATCTGCCGGCCAGCTTTGTCGCCATCGCGGTCCTGGCCTTTGTGCTCCCGGCTGCCGCCGCCGATTCATCCGCGCCTCGAAAAGTCGCCTCCGTCGAAGGCATCACTGAATACCAATTCGACAATGGCCTGCGCACGCTGCTCTTTCCCGACGCCTCGCAGTTCAAGGTCACCGTGAATCTGACCGTCCTGGTCGGCTCGCGCCATGAAGGTTACGGCGAGACGGGCATGGCGCACCTGCTCGAACACATGGTTTTCAAGGGCACGCCCCATCATCCGAACGTGCCCAAGGCGCTTCAAGAACACGGCGCGCAGTTCAACGGCAGCACTTCGGTGGATCGCGTGAATTATTTCGAGACGCTCGCTGCGTCCGAGGAAAACCTCGAATTCGCCATCGCCCTCGAAGCCGACCGCCTGATGAACAGTTTCATCAAAAAGTCCGACCTCGATTCGGAAATGACCGTGGTGCGCAACGAATTTGAGCGCGGAGAAAACTCGCCGCAAGGCGTGCTCGGCAAGCGCATCGAGGCCGGCGCCTACGAGTGGCACAATTACGGCAAGTCCACCATCGGCAATCGCAGCGACATCGAGCGCGTGCCCATCCAAAACCTCCAGGCCTTCTACAAAAAGTTTTATCAGCCGGACAATGTCGTGCTGATCGTGGCGGGCAAGTTCGACGAAGCGAAGGCGCTGGCCATGGTAACGAAACACTTTGGCTCCATCCCGCGCCCGACGCGCAAGCTCGACAAGACCTGGACGGAAGAGCCGGCACAGGATGGCGAACGGTTCGTGACGTTGCGGCGGGTCGGCGACGTGGCCGCCGTAGGCGTGGCGTACCACATCCCAGCCGGCTCGCACGAGGAAAACGCCGCGCTGCAAGTGCTCGCCAACATTCTCAGCACGCGTCCGTCGGGCCGGCTTTACAAGGCGCTGGTCGAAACGAAGAAAGCCTCCAGTGCCTCGGCATCCGCCGGTCGCGAGCATGATCCCGGCCTGCTGTCGCTCGATGCGGAAGTGCCGAAAGAAAACTCCCTTGATGAAGTGCGTGAATTGTTGATTTCGACGGCGGAGGAGATCGGCGCCAAAGGTGTCACCGCCGAGGAAGTGAATCGCGCCAGACAGCAAATCCTGAAGGCGCGCGAACGGGCCGCGACGGACACGGCGCAGATCGGCGTCTCACTCAGCGAGTGGATGGCGCAGGGCGATTGGCGGCTGTACTTCCTCCATCGCGACCGCATCGAGCGGGTCACGCCCGAAAAAGTTCAGGCGGCTGCCGCAAAATATCTTCAGCGGAACAACCGCACCGTTGGCGTGTTCATTCCAACCGGCAAGCCCGAGCGGATTGAGGTGCCGGCCACGCCCGACGTGCCCTCACTGGTAGCCAGCTACAAGGGCCGCGTTGCGCTGGCGGAAGGCGAGGAATTCGATCCGACGCCCGAAAGAATCGAAACGCGCGTTCAACGTCAGGAACTTCCCGAAGGCATCAAGGTCACGCTGCTGCCCAAGAAATCCCGCGGCGAGGAAGCAAACCTGACCCTCACGCTCCGCTACGGCGACGAGAATAATTTGAAAGGCTTCGAGACGGCGGCGGGTTTCCTCTCCAGCCTCATGCTGCGCGGCACCAAGAAGCTCTCGTATCAGGAATTCCGCGACGAACTGGATCGCCTCGGCGCGACGCTCACTGCCGGCTTTGGCGGTGGGGGACGGCGCGGCGGCGGTCGGCGCGGCGGCGGCGGCGGCGGTGGACTGGGCGCGGTAAGTTTTTCGATTCAGGCCAGGCGCGACACGCTGCCCGCAGTGCTCGAACTCTTGCGCCAGGTGCTCCGCGAGCCGCGGATGCCCGCCGAGGAGTTTGAGGTGATGAAGCGCGAACGGCTCGCGACGACCGAGCAGATGAAGACCGAGCCCGCGATGCTCGCCCCGCGGCTTTTGCAGCGGCAGCTCAACCCCTATCCGAAGGACGATGTTCGTTACGAGCCGACCGTCGAGGAATCCATCGCGCGCCTCAAGGCCGTGAATCACGAGCAGGTCGTGCAGCTTCACCACGAGTATCTCGGCTCTCAGGCGGGCGAGCTGACCATCGTCGGGGATTTCGATCCGAAAGGCTGCCTGCCAATTCTCAAGGACACGTTTGCCGGTTGGAAGGCCGCGAATCCCTACGCGCGCATCGCGTCGTCGGTCCAGGCCGGCGTGCCCGCTTCCCAGCACTCGATCAACACGCCGGACAAGGCCAACGCCACGTTCACTTCGGGATTGTTATTCCCGTTGCGCGACGACGACTCCGATTACGCCGCCCTGGTCATGGGCAATTACATTCTCGGCAGCGGCACGCTTTCGTCGCGGCTCGGCACGCGCGTGCGGCAACAGGAAGGATTGTCCTACGGCATCACTTCGAGCCTCGGCGTCTCGTCGCAGGACCAGCGCGCCAGCTTCACGATCTCCGCCATCGTGAATCCGAAAAACCTCCCGCGCCTCCGTGTCTGCGCGATGGAGGAACTGGATCGCTTGCTGCGCGACGGCGTGACGTCCGACGAGCTGAACAAGGCGCGTGAAGGCTACTTGCAGGCGATGAAGGTCGGGCGTTCGAGCGATTCCGGGCTGGCCGGCTCGCTGGGCGGCCTGCGCCATCTCGACCGGACGATGCTCTGGGATGCGGACCTGGAAAAGAAAATCTCGTTGCTCACCCCCGAACAAGTCGGTGCGGCGCTCATGCGCCACATTGATCCGAAGAAATTGGTGACCGTTAGCGCCGGAGATTTCGAGGCCAGCTCGGACGAAACGAAGAAGCCACTGACCGCGCAATGACCGCGGCTGGGAATCTAAAGCGCTTCCAACAGTGTTTGCTGAACTGCCTCGACGCGCGCAGCGGCAGGAGGCACAACTTGAGGGCGTGTTGCCCAAACCACTCAATGCGTTGGAGCGCGACCGGTCCCCGGCCGCAGCACATCCGGGTGTGGGTGTGTGATTGAAATTCTGGAGCATTCCCTCGCTTCCGCGCGCTGCGGACGGGGACCGTCCGCGCTCCGAAGGCTGTTCAGCCCTTTGGGCAACACGCCCTCAAGTTGCGCTCGGCACCAAGGTGCGTTTTGGATTTTGCTTTCCGCATCGGGTGCGACGGCGTAAGGTGGCTGCGGTTTGTCCGGTGGTGTAATGGTAGCACAAGGGTCTTTGGAGCCCTTTGTCATGGTTCGAATCCATGCCGGACAGCCAGGTTGGATTGACGAACCGCGCCTTGCGGCTGGCACCTCCGGCGTCGGAGAACCGCAACTCGCCCTTCGCCATCCGTGAATCGTGAAACGTGAAACCGCCGCGCTGAACAATCAATCCACTCTCAACGCATGTCCTCAACACCGCCTCCACCACCGGCGTCGCCAACAGCGCCACAACACACCGTCCCACACCCGCCGCAACCCGCGCCGCGGATGGGCCTGGCGATTGCCAGCCTCGTGCTCGGCATTCTCGCCTTCCTCGGCAGCGTGCTGGTCGTCGGCGGTTTGTTGGGGCTGGCTGGCTTGATCCTTGGCGCGATGCATCTGACGCGGCGGCAGGGGCGCAACGGCATGGCCTGGGCGGGGATCGGCTTGTCGGCGGCAAGCGTGGTCGTGGCCATCGGCATCGGCGTCGTGGTGGGCAGGTTCGTTACCTCGCCTGAATTCAAACAACAATTCAAGCAGGCCATGCAGGCGGCCACGGGCGGTAACTTGGAAGCCTGGGTCGGAGTTCCCGCGCCCGACATCAGCGTCACGACGCTGAGCGGCGACGCTATCAAACTGAGCGAACTCAAGGGGAAGCGGGTGGTGCTCGATTTTTGGGCCACGTGGTGTCCGCCGTGTGTGAAGGAGATTCCGCATTTCATCAAGTTGCGTTCCGAAACACCCGCGAACGAACTGGAGCTGGTCGGCATCAGTTCGGAAGACGAGAACACCCTCAAGGCCTTCGTGAAGAAGCGAGGTATCAACTACCCCATCGCCTCGGCGGAGGGCCTGCCAGCGCCGTATAACCAGGTGAGAGGGATTCCCACTACGTTCTTCATTGACCGGAAGGGAATCATCCAGGAGGTGCTCGTCGGCTATCACGACTTCGGCAGCCTGAAGAACCACGCCTTGGCGGCGGATTACGCGGGTGAACCCAAAGACGCACCGACCCTCGAACCATCGCCCGCGCCCGATTCGGCAGCCGAGCCGAAGCAGTCACGTTAGACTGTTTGCCGAAACTAATTTCCGAAAAGCCCCTCACCCCGTCCCTCTCCCCATCCGATGGGGAGAGGGTGGCCGAAGGCCGGGTGAGGGGTTTTCTGGTTCCTTTCCGGAAATTTGTTTTGGCAACCGTTCTAGCCTTTCCAGTCTGCGGCGGGAAAGTTGCGCCCGGTGGTGGCTGCGGCTTTTCCAATCACGCGCCAACTGCGTCCCACGACCAAGGCGCGTTACCCAATGCATGTCGCCTCCCCGCCCAACTCCTTGATTTCCTCCGCCAGCCGGTCCGCTTGCCGCTCCAACTCTGCGCTTTCCTTTTCCAGCAGCTTCTTTCTTTCCGCCGCCAGTTCATCCAGCACGCCGGGTTTCTGCTCACTCAACTGGCAGAGCTCGTAATCGGGGCTTTCCCGCAGGCGATTCAACGATTCGAGCACGGCGATGATTTCCAGTTGCAACGTCTCATGCAGCCGCCGGTCTCCCTCTCCGCATCCGATGGGGAGAGGGCCAGGGTGAGGTGCATCAATTTTTTCCGCGTCGCTGAAATCCAGCGTCGCCCAGCCCTGGCGCAGGATGAAGCCGTGCGGGTCTTCCGCGATCTCCCGCAACGTCTGGATGTCCCCCGCGTCCTTCGCCCGATTGATGGCGGCGGTCAGCTTGTGATACGTCTCCAGCTTGTCCGGCTCGTGCACGAAGCGGTCGGGGTGATCCTGAAGCCAGCGTTTTAACCACAGATGAACACAGATGGACACAGATGAAAACGGCCTGGAAATCCGGCGGGCGACATGCTGCGGGTGAAAAGTTCTCGCCCTTCTGAATCCGTGTTCATCCGTGTCCATCTGTGGTTTCTATTCCGGTTCACCGGCTTCAATTGCGCTTTGGCCTGCTCGTTAATGCGTCTCCGCCTGTTTCGCTTCCTCCTCGCCGCCGCGCACCAGCGAATCCAGAAACTTCCGCCGGTAATCCACGATGAGCCGCAGCCGGTCGCGCTGCTGATAATGCTCGCGCAACTGCCGGAACAACACCGCCTGCATGACATCCACGCGCGATTTCTCTTTCGTGAAACTGACTTCCAACTCCGCCAACCGCGCCCGCGCCGCCGCCACCAGTTGCCGCAACTGCTCCAACTCCGGATTGAGGTAAATCACCAGCGCGACGTGCCCGGCTTGCGCTGCCGGAACGCGTTTGGTTTCGCCGTCAATTCCCGGCGCGGCAAACACCGTCGTGTCCGGCTGCGCGGCGGCCATTTCCAGTTGCCGCAAATACCAGCGACCCATCTTCGCGTTGCGGGCATTGGAAGATTTGGCCAGCCAGTCCAGCCAGCCGCGCAAGTCCGCGTCCTTGCGGGCCTCTTGAATCAACCGCCCCTTGTGTTTCCCGAACACGAGGCGCGACGGAAACCACTCTTCCGCCGCAAACCCGACCAGCTTTTCCCAGGTATCCAGACCGCGATGCCCGGCAATGGGGCGAAGCACCTGCGCCATCAAGTCCGCGACCGTTTGCACGTCACCCAACGCCGTGTGCGCGCCGCGTTCGGGCAGGCGATAATACTGCCGCAGCGTTTGCAGCTTGCAGTTGCCGGCGGGCACGGGATCGAGCAGCCGCTGCGCCAACCGCAAGGCGCAAAACCCGCGACTGCCAATCGCGGCGATGCCCAGCCGCTTCCACTCCGGTTTCAACACTTCGTCCAGATCATATTCCAGATTGAACGAGACGAGCGGCTGGGAACGATGAAAACTTTGCGGTTCTGCGGTGCGTCTGACCTTTTTCAACGCGTTCAGCCGGCGCTTTATTGGGAGTAGTGGGGTTTTCAACAAAGCGTATTCGTAATATGCGACAGCGTGAGCGGCATCTCCTATGGCTTCGAGAACTTCGGCTGTTGTCCGGTAAGCTTCGGCGTGCTTGTTCGGAAAATTCTCTGGGATTCTCTGCACAGCTTTGGTCAGCATGTTCAAGATTCTTGCACCCTTTTGCAAATCCACGTTCTTGCCAGAACGTTTGAGCTCATCAAGAGCGTCGTTAAGTAGCAAGAAGCCGTCAGTGGGGCTCAAAGCCTCTTGGGTCTCGCAGCGGCCTTTTTTGCCGCATACTCATGAGCTTTCTGATTCGCTTGGATCTCGTAGATGACCAAGCGATCCCAAGCCGAGTGGGTATCCGCCGACAGAATAGCCGCGGAAGTCTTCTTGCCTCGCCAAGATTTAGCTCGAAGCTTCTCGCCGATGGCGTTCCATCTCCAACCGTCATCGTCGAACGGTTCGCCGTAGATGGTTTTGCACGCCTCGAAAATCTCGTTTGAAAAGGCGGAGAAGTACAAATCAATGCGGTAAAGATGGCCGTCGAAAAAACTCAGACTCAGATCATCGACTGCATAATCGCCGATGCGATTCATAGGCGTTGATCGGTATGTAAAAACCGTCGCGTTTTCGTCCGGTCGGTCATTGAAACTATCCGGCGGCAACACGGCACGAGCATCTTGTGGCGTCATCCCAAATTTGAACTTTTGGAACCCGTTCCTTTCATCCAATGCGCTAGAGACTGTTGAAGCAACCAACTCTAACGGAGGTTCAGCGTATAACCCGACCTCCTCATCGCTCAAACCGCGCTCGTTATCTGGAGGTAATGTGGAGACAGATCCGCCACGCCGATAAGGAGCGGCGACAACAGCGTTATCTGGTGGCTGCGAGAAGCCCAACCCGCCACGGCTCGATGGCCGTCCGGAAGTACTCGAACTAGAAGTTGTGCTGCGACCTGTGTTGCTTCGTGAAATCACCCAAACCGCCAATACGACAAGTGCAGCGATAAAAGCCCATGCCACGCCAGCACGCGACTTCTTTGGTTCGCTCTTCGCCTGTTCGTTTTGGTTTGAGGGAGGTGGCTGCGGAGGCGGCCACTCTGTTCGCTGCCTCTTGGTTTCTCGTTGCTGACGGTTCTCTTCTCGATCCGTCTCGGAGGGTGGAGATCGTGTAGGGCGCCTTGGCTGTGGAGGAGTCTCTGAAGCCAAATACTGCTCAAGAAGCTCATATGCACCGTTGATTTCCTTCAATCGCTCCTGCGCCTTTCGCTGTAGCTTTGGGTCATTCGGAAATCGGTCGGGATGCCAAACCTTCACCAGTTCACGCCAAGCTTGTTTGACTTGTTCAAGCGATGCGCCCGGTTCTAATTCGAGCGCCCGGTAGCAACGATTGATTTCGCTCGTCATATTTTCCTCATTATTCTGGATTTGATCCCCGATTGGCAATGTCGCCAAAAAGTTTTTCCACCTTCGCCTTCACCGCCGCATCCATCTTGATGAGCGGCGGCCAAGGGCGTTTGAAACCTTCACCCGGCAATTTCTTCGTCGCGTCAATGCCGAGTTTGCTGCCGCTGGCGATTTCGCTGGTGGCGTGGTCGAGCACGTCGGACGAGCCTTTGGTGAAGATGCTGTCGCGTTGCGGGTCGGTGTTGGCGCAGAGGCGTAAGAGGACTTCGCTGGTGTTGACCACAGATGGACACAGATGGACACAGATGAAACAAGCGGTCGGAAATCCCGCGTGCGACACGCGCGGGGCGCAAAGTTCTCGCCCCTTTGAATCCGTGTCCATCTGTGTCCATCTGTGGTTTCTGTTCCGTTCCACCTCCCCCTCACCGCCGCGCACCAGCGATTCCAGAAACTTCCGCCGGTAATCCACGATCAGCCGCAACCGGTCGCGCTTCTGATAATGGTCGCGCAATTGCCGGAACAACACCGCCTGCATGACATCCACGCGCGATTTCTCCTTCGTGAAACTGACTTCCAACTCCGCCAACCGCCCCCGTGCCGCTGCCACCAGTTGCCGCAATTGCTCCAACTCAGGCTTCCTCTCCCCACGACGCAGGAGTGGGGAGAGGATTGAGGAGAGGGGCAACCAAACCAAACGCACCTCCTCTCCATGAACCGTGTAGCGCAGTCCGTCCCGGCTGCGAGTTGGGGCAGCGTCCCGCTGCCCGCACGAACGCTCGGCGGGACGCCTGGCGAACTCGCAGGCGAAGACGCCTGCGCTACGTCGTCGCCCGCCCGGTTCAAGGGTTCATTGCGCGAAATTGCTTCTCGGCGAATTCTCTCCCCGGCCCTCTCCTCCATCCGATGGAGGAGAGGGAGTCGCTTTGCCGCGCTCCGGTTCGCTCTCATTCTCCGGCGCGGCAAACACCGTCGGGTCCGGTCGCGCGGCTGCCATTTCCAGTTGCCGCAAATACCAGCGACCCATCTTCGCGTTGCGGGCGTTGGCAGATTTGGCCAGCCAGTCCAGCCAGCCGCGCAACTCCGCATCCTTGCGGGCCTCTTGAATCAACCGCCCCTTGTGCTTCCCGAATGCGATGCGCGACGGAAACCATTCTTCCGCCGCAAACGCGACCAGCTTTTCCCACGTATCCAGACCGCGATGCCCGGCAATGGGGCGAAGCACCTGCGCCATCAAGTCCGCGACCGTTTGCACGTCGCCCAGCGCCGTGTGCGCGCCGCGTTCGGGCAGGCGATAATACTGCCGCAACGTTTGCAGCTTGCAGTTGCCGGCGGGCACGGGATCGAGCAGCCGCTGCGCCAGCGAATCCAGAAACTTCCGCCGGTAATCCACGATGAGCCGCAGCCGGTCGCGCTGCTGATAATGCTCGCGCAATTGCCGTGGAAAAATCGCGTGCGCGGGGCACTACAACTTGGAAACAGCCGACTTTAACGGTCGATAGGTTTGGGAAATGGTCTTGACGAGCAACCGCGAGAGGTTTCGAGCATCGCGCCCGTTCAAGTCCTGTAGCTCGTAGGTATCGCCTTCCCAAATTACTTCCCAATCAGACCAATTTCTAAAGTTATGAGTCAAGCGTTTGGGAAGCCGAGCGTTTAGATTCTGCACTCGCGTTCTCGCGGCACCACTGCTACACCATGCGGCAATCAAGATGGTAAAGCTGTCTCCAATAAATGGTCGTCGCGCTTTGGAACGAAGCATGTAGCTGATACCGAATCCAGGCTTCGCAAGCGGTTCAGGATATATTTTTATCTCGGGCGGGTTAGCTGCCCGTTCAGGCCACTGCCCGAACTCGCAATTGATGCGTGGCTTCTCCCGTGCAAAATAGTCCCCCGCCGCCTTATCAATGTGGGAACGCAAGCCTTCCAGAGTCGGGCGATGTTCAAAGATCGTCTCCAAGACCATTCGATGATTCCTGTTTAGGTAAAGTCTGCGGGCTACTTGTTCAATTCGAGTTTTCATAATGCTGGCAGTCAGAATGTTTTGGTCAATGAAATCGTGGAGGCTCGAAAGAAGAAGCCGCATCCCACCGTTAGCTGAGGAATGAAGCTTGTCGCACATGCTCACGAGAGTCTTGCAAGAACATCGGTGGCAGGGACACAACCCGCTAACAACGCCGGTCAGCGGCTCGCGCTCATCCGGAGTCAGAAACAAAAGCATTTTCGGCACAGCAGAAAATGCGTCGCACAACGCGGACTGGTAGTCCTTTAGCTGGTCATGCTGTTCGCCGCTCCAGACCTTGTTCTCGACTCCGATGATCCCAATCAAGTGTCCACGCCCGTTGAGCAGCTTGATAAGAATGTCCAACCTCCTGCGCTCCATCGTTCCCCACTCGCACAACGTAGAACTCGACGCGGCTCGCTTCGCTAACGCATTGAAACGACTGTCTCCTACTTCCGAAAGCCATTGTCTCAGAGGCCGCATGCCCAAATCGTGGCCGCCGCTTGAACTAAACAGAACGGCAAGGATTCTTGACCATGAATTCTCGCAGACGGCATCATCCAAGACTTGGAAAACATTGAACGCATCCGCTACTCCTGGCATTTTCGCGAGTCGTCGCCAGTCCTGCGACTGTATGAGCTGCTGGAATCCCCGTTCAATATCAGCCGCGTCAGTGAAGCCCGAAGTCATATTTCTCACGTTATCCTGCGTAGCCGAGGAGGCAATCACAAAGGCGCTGACAAAGGCGCTGACCCGCGATTGATTGTGCGTACGGGCGCCTCAGTTCCCACTCTGTAACGGTTGCCAACTTCTCGTATCCACGCACCCCGAACCGCCAATCATGCGCCACGCTGTCTTGCCTCTATCGCGCTCCGCCTTTAAGCCGCCGCCGGTGCCCCCGCTTGTTTCAAAGGCCGAAGGCTGAAAACGGAAGTCAGAGGGCAGAAGTCAGAGGACGGAAGTCGGAAGTCGGAGGAGCGCGGAATTTATTCCGCTTCGTCGCCCGACCGCGCTTGGGGCCGGAGAATGTTCTCACGTTGCCAAACATTCGGACGTTGAAGCGGAATGAATTCCGCGCTCCAAAATCTTCAAGCAACACGCGCTGCTTGCTTAAATTGTGGGGGTTGCCGATGCTTCAGCCATGAGTGCCAGCGAGATCCTGAAGGAATTGGAATCGTTGCCCCGTCCAGAGCGGACCAGCGTGGCCAAGCGCGTGCTGGAAACGCTTTGCCCGGAAACCAAGACGGTCGAACGTCTCATGCGCCGCATCGAGAACCCCGACATCCCGGAAGATGTCTGGCGCGGGATTGAAGATGCCGAGGACGGTCGCACCGTGGAGATGGAAACCGCTCTGCGCGACCAGCGTCTCAGCGTCCTGCTCTATCTCGACAATGAGGCGCATGATTTCCCGCCGCTCCGAGTGCGAGAGTTTTGGGATTTCTGAAATGATTTGCGCCTTGTTCATGGGTGCGACAGAAGTTCGGCGGCGCGTCGGCGTAACTGCTGGCGCTCGGCGGGCGTGAGTTTGTTCATGCGCGGTCGGTACTTCTCCACGATCAGCGTGCCTGGCGTTTTCTTTTCAGCGACTGGTTTCGCAACTTTCACGGTTTGTTTATCCTGTTTTCGCAGGCGAAAGTCAAATTGACTTGCAGCCAAACTCACGGGGCGCGGCCATGCCCCACAGGGCGCTCCGGTTTCAGGCTGCCGCTGGTGCTCGCGTTGGTTTCAAAGGCCGGAGGCAGAATCAAGAAGGCGGAAGTCAGCGGTCAGAAGTCGGAAATTGAACAGAGCCTCCTCACGTCGGCTGCTACGAAGCCAACTACGCCGCCGCCTGATCCTGTTTCCGCCGCACGATCGGCTTGCTCTCGCCCAGCACGGCGGTCCGCGTGATCTTGATGTCGAGGATGTCGCTGCTCTCGGGCACGTCGTACATCACGTCGAGCATGAGTCTTTCGATCAGCCCGCGCAATGCCCGCGCGCCAGTGCCTTTCCTCAGCGCCTGCACCGCCAGTTCACGCAGCGCGTCGGGCGAAAACTCCAGGTCCACTCCTTCCATCGCCAGCAGCTTGGCGTATTGCTTGGTCAATGCGTTCTTCGGGTCGGTGAGGATGGACACCAGTTGATCCTCCGTCAGTTCGGCCAGCGTCGTCACGACCGGCAGCCGGCCAACGAACTCGGGAATGAAACCGTAACTCAGCAAGTCCTCCGGCTCGACGTGTTGCAGCACTTCATCGCGCGCCACGTGCGACACTTTCAACGCGTCGGCAATCGCGCCAAAACCCATCGTGTGCCGGCCCAACCGGCGCTGGATCACTTTCTCCAGCCCGATGAACGCCCCGCCGCAGATGAACAGGATGTTGGTCGTGTCCACCCGGATGTATTCCTGCTGGGGATGCTTGCGTCCGCCCTGGGGCGGCACGTTGCAGACCGTGCCTTCGAGGATTTTCAGCAACGCCTGCTGCACGCCTTCGCCGGAAACGTCGCGCGTGATTGAAGGGCCGTCCGACTTGCGCGTGATCTTGTCAATCTCGTCAATGTAGATGATGCCGCGCTGGGCGCGTTTGACGTCGTAGTCGGCGCACTGGAGCAACCGCAGGATGATGTTCTCGACGTCCTCGCCCACGTAGCCCGCTTCGGTGAGCGTCGTGGCGTCGGCGATGGCGAAGGGCACCTCGAGAATGCCCGCCAGCGTGCGCGCCAGCAGCGTTTTGCCCGAGCCGGTCGGGCCAATCATCAGGATGTTGCTCTTCTCGATCTCGACGTCGGCGTGCGGCGTGGCGGGAGTCTTCCGTGCCGCTTCCTCGGCTTCGCCGCGTGTTGGCCCAGGCTGGATGCGCTTGTAATGGTTGTGGACCGCCACGGCCAGGGTTTTCTTGGCGTGCTCCTGACCGACGCAATGCAGGTCAAGCTGCCGGCGGATTTCGGCGGGCCGTGGCACCGCGAGCTTCGGCTGGCGTTTCTGGCTTTGAAGTTCCAGTTCCCGGTCCAGGACGTTTTTGCAAAGGATGATGCAGTTATCGCAGATGTAAACGCCCGGCCCAGCGATGAGCTTGCGCACTTCCGCGTGCGACTTGCCGCAGAAACTGCACATGGTGATGGTGGTCGGGCGGGCCAATGGAATTTACGATTTGCGATTTACGATTTACGAAACTGTCTTTGGGAATAGCGCGCGGCGGACTTGGCGCAATCGCAGAACCATCCAAAGACCAAGGCCGAACTGCAACAGAGACACAAATGCCAAGGCCGCGGAACTAGGTTGGGACAATATCTGCCTGCTCATTGCCGTGAGGCAGAAAACAAGGATTCCTACGACCATGAATGCGGTGTAATAGATTTGAACCTTTCGAACCACCTCGATTTCCATTCGCATAGAGCGAGGAATCAGCCAACCCTTCCACCGGGCGACAAGTTTATGAGCCTCGGCTTCAGTCATGGTTCAATTCAGATGTTCACCGACGTTTTTTCCGCCATCGTCGTGATATCCTTCCGCGATTGGACGACTTGATCCACCAAACCGTAATCCTTCGCCTCGTCGGCGGACATGAAGCGGTCGCGGTCGGTGTCGCGCGCCAGGTCGTCCACTTTGCGGCCGCAATGTTTGGCGAGGATTTCGTTCAGCCGGTCCTTGAGCCGCAAGATTTCCTTCGCCTGGATGCTGATGTCGGTGGCCTGGCCCTGCACGCCGCCCCACGGCTGGTGAATCATGATGCGGGCATTGGGGAGCGCGTAACGCTTGCCCTTCGTGCCCGCCGCCAGCAGCACCGCGCCCATGCTTGCCGCCTGGCCGACGCAGTAGGTGTTCACGTCGCAGGTGAGGTATTGAATCGTGTCGTAGATCGCGAGGCCCGCCGTGACGCTGCCGCCGGGCGAATTGATGTAGAGATGCACGTCCTTCTTCTGGTCGGACATTTGGAGGAACAGCAACTGGGCGATGATGATGTTGGACACCGTGTCGTCCACCGGTGTGCCGAGAAAAATGATCCGATCCACCAGCAGCCGCGAGTAAATGTCCCACGTCCGCTCGCCGCGCCCGGTTTGCTCGACGACGATGGGGACGAGAAAGTTGTTTGCGTTGGAATCTCTGTTCATTCTGTTGGCGGAACGTAGCGGACGGGTCTGGCAGCGTCAAGCCATGCCTCTGTTCCGAGTCGTCCGCGTTATCCACATCGTAATTGAAGCTTTAGAGTGTTTGCCGAAATTAATTCCGAAAAGCCCCTCACCCCGTCCCTCTCCCCATCCGATGGGGAGAGGGTGGCCGAAGGCCGGGTGAGGGGTTTTCTGGTTCCTTTCCGGAAATTTGTTTTGGCAACCGTTCTAACGAACGCGAGGACGAGCTGGATTCAGGTAGCCGGCGAATTGTCGTGGCATCCACAACGGCCAAGGTTCATGCTTCCGCATGAATTTTTCCGTCGAGCATCTCGGCCTGCCGGCGCGCGATCCCGCGGCGCTGAAGGACTGGTATCTGTGGACGCTGGATGGCCGTCTGGTTTACGCCGATGGCCAGACGCCGCCGGCGTTCTTCGTTCAATTGCCCGGCGGCCTGATTCTGGAAATCTATCAGGCGGATTCGCAACTCAAGGAAACCGCGCATAACAAGCTTTCGGGCTGGCGGCACGTGGCGTTGCGCGTGGATTCGATTGAAACCGCGCGTGCGCTGCTGGAGTCGCACGGCGTCAGATTCACGGCTTCGATTGGCCCGGCAGGCGGAGGCGGGCGCGTGCTTTATTTCGCCGACGCGGAGGGAAATCTCCTCCATCTGGTCGAGCGCCCGGCGGATTCCGTGTTGCACTAACCCAGCCCATTGCCTTCGGAGCCTCACCCACGGGCTTGCAGGTCGCCCGCGAGCTTACGCCAGATCAATGGCAGCGCACCGGCAAAGTCCTGCGGTCTTTCCGTCATCCAGCGCGTGACCTCGGCCGGCGGGAACCAGCCGCCGCGCTCGATTTCCTCCGCGTTCAACTCAAAGGGTCCCTCGTGCCGGCAGCGATACACCCAGACGAATTCCTGATCTGTTTCCTCGCACGCTGCGATTCTGAACAACCGTTCGAGCGGCTCAACCACGGCCAGACCGAGCTCCTCCCGCAGTTCGCGCACGGCACAGGTGTCGTAGTCCTCGCCCGAGTCGAGATGCCCCGAGGCCGAGGTGTCCCACAAGCCGGGCTGCCGGTCCTTCTTCATGGAGCGCTTTTGCAGGAAGAGTTCGCCCTGCGAGTTGAAGACCAGCACGTGCGTGGCGCGATGTTTCAAGCCGAGCCGATGCACTTCGCTGCGCGGCTTGCGATCAATCACCTCGTCGCGTTCGTTAACGACATCAAAGACTTCTTCACTCATGCGGCAAGCTTTTCTGTCAGCGCCACGAACTGCTCCGGGCCCAGCTGCTCCGCGCGGACTTGCGGCGAGAGTTGCAGTTCCGAAAACGCCAGCTCCAGTTCTTTAATCCGCCAGTCCATCTTGAGCAACTTCATCATCATCTTCCGCCGCTGGGAGAACGCGCGCTTCACGATCTTCACGAAAATCGTGCGGTGTTCGTCGGCGAGCTGCGGTCGCGCGCGCCGGACCAGCACCACGCACGCCGAGTCCACGTCCGGCGCGGGGAAAAAACAGCCCGCCGGAATTTTGAACCAGCCGCGCGGCTCGTAGTCGAGTTGAACCAACAGCGTGAGGACGCCGTAGTCTTCATTGCCCGCGCCAGCCATCAAGCGTTGCGCCACTTCAAGTTGAAGTGTCACCACCATGCGCCCGGGCCGGCGGGGCATTTGCGCCAGCTCGACCAGAATTGGCGAGGCCACCGAATACGGCAGGTTCGCCACGAGTTTCCAATCGCTCCAGTCGCGCGGTTGGTCGTGAAGGAAATCCAGAGCATCAGCGTGCAACAACTGCAACGCCGGCTTCCGCCCCGTCGCGAACCGCGCTCGCAGACAGTCCACCAGCCGCGCGTCCTTCTCGATAGCCAAAACCTCGCCCGCCTGCGCCACGAGCAACTCGGTCAGCGGCCCCAGCCCCGGCCCGATTTCCAGAACCTTGTCCGCCTTCGACAGTTCCGCCGCCTCGACGATGCGACGCAGTTGGTTGGCGTCGTGCAGGAAACTTTGTCCGAGGGATTTGGTGAGTTGAATCCCCCGCGCCGCCAGCATCTCGCGCATCTCGGAAAGTTTCATGCGCTTGCCAGAACCTCCTTCAACGCGTTTACGGTGCGCATCAGTTGCGACTCGCTGATTGTCAGCGGCGGCGTGAAGCTGATGACGTTGCTGCTCTCGCCCTCCGGCAGCAGGATGAAGCCGCGATGGAGCATGGCCTTGATGACGCGCAAGGTCTCCTCGGTCGCGGGCGAGCCGTCCGGCTTGCGCAGCTCCAAGCCGGCCATCAAGCCAACGCCGCGCGCCGAAATTCGCGATTGGTGATTGGTGACTGGCAATTGAAGTCGCTTGAGCAGGAACTCGCCCAGCCGCGCGCTGCGTTCGACGAGCTTGAGCCGTTGGATTTCCGCGATTTGCGCCAGCGCCATCGCGCAGCCGACCGGATGGCCGAGGAATGTGCTCGTGTGAATCGCCTCGCCCTGCGACGCAGGCCACGCGCCGTCCATCAGATCCGCCCGCCCAACGCACGCCGAGAGCGGGAAGCCGCCGGTGAGCGCCTTGCCCAGGCAAATCACGTCCGGCACGACGCCGGTGTGCTCGCAGGCAAACCACTTTCCCGTCCGGCCGAACCCGGTGTAAATCTCATCGAGAATCAAGAGCGCGCCGTATTCATTGCAGAACCGGCGGAGCAGCGGCAGAAACTCCAGCGGTGGAATATTGCAACCGCCGCGGCCTTGAATCGGTTCGACGAGGATTGCGCCGATTTCTTCCCGTCGAAACAGCGAGCGGATGAGCTTTGCCACTTCGTCGCACCCGACGTCAGGAGGCTCTGACAATCTCGGATTTCGGATTTCGGATCTCGGATTTTTAGAGGCGAGCCTCCTCACGTCGGCGGCTACGGGGAACGGAACGAACCGCCCGAACTCGCGGAGTTGCGGGCGGAACGGCGCGCGGAAAAAATCGCGGTGCGTAGCGTTGAGCGCGCCGTAGCCCGACCCGTGATACGCGCCCTTGAATGCAATTACACCGGGCTTGCCCGTGGCCAGCATCGCCGTCTTGAGCGCGGCCTCGACGGCTTCGAAGCCGGAATTGCAAAAGATGGTCTTGCCCGATTTCGGATTTCGGATTTCGGATTTCGGATTTGATTTCGCCCACTGCTCAAACGTGATCCGGCTCAACTTTCGCGCCAGCCGCGCCTTGAGTGCGTGCGGATGCACGTCGCCCATCGTGTGAAGCAGCTTGGCCATCTGCTGCTGCCCGGCGCGCACGACGCGTGGGTTCGCATGGCCCGCCGCCGCCACGCCGAACGCCGCGGTCAGGTCGAGATACTTTTTCCCGTCCGCATCCCAGACGTGAACGCCCTTTGCGCGCTTCCACACGATGGGCCACGAGCCATCCGGTTCGGTGAACGTCACGTTGCGTGATTCGTATCGGCGCAACAGAGCGAGGGTTTTGGCGGTGTTGTTCACAACGGGAAAATCCGAAGGTCGAAATCCGAAGACCGAAAGAAGCCCGAAATCCGAAGGCCGAAGAAATCCATATCCGCCGTCCGAACTCTGATTTCGGGTTTCGGATTTCTTTCGGATTTCGACATTCGGATTTCGGATTTCACACGCCCCGCTGCTCCGGCGGCCAGATGATTTTGTGGAGTTGCGCCTGGAAGCGCACTGGCAGCGCATCGGCGATGATGCGCTCGGCAAGTTCGCGCCGCGAAATCGGCGTCTGGCCGGGTGGAACTTTCTTCAACGACTTGTCCTGTTGCGAAGGCGCGAGTGGATGCACCCAGGAGAACAGCAGCGGACAAATGGCGTCGAGTTCATGTTGTGCGATTTGCAGCTTCGACCAATCGTAATCCTCGACGGTGCCGATGACGAATTTGATTTCGTCGGTGGCCCTGAGGTGCGCGAGGTTCGCCCACCGATTGCGCTCGACCTCGCCGCTGCCCGGGCATTTCAAATCCATGATCCGCCGCACGCGCGGGTCCACGCCCGAGATGTCCCGCTCGCCGCTGGTTTCCACGAACACGGTGAAGCCGTCATCGCAAAGTTGTTTCATCAGCGGGAGCGAGTTCGGTTGAAGCAGCGGTTCGCCGCCGGTGAGTTCGACGAGCGGCAATTTCGGATTTCGGATTTCGGATTTCGGATTTGAAAACGGCGTGGCGAGCCGCTGGATTTCACCCCGCACTTGCGCGAGCGACCGTTTCTTCCCTTCCGTGAACGCATACGCCGTGTCGCAATACGAGCAGCGCAGGTTGCACGCGGTCAACCGCACGAACACGCAGGGCAGTCCGGCGAACGTGCTTTCGCCCTGCAAGCTCAAATAGATTTCGTTGACGACCAGCGTGTCGGACATGCTCTGCGCATGGTAACGCGTGAACGGTGAATGGTGAATAGTGAATTGCGCCGGACAAGATTCGCGCGCTCACCAATCCTCAGGTGACTTCTCCGCCTGCCTGGGCTACTTTGCCCGCGTCATGCGAATCTCTCTGCCCTTCGCACTCGTGCTGTTTTCATCCTTGGCCGCGCAGGCTTGCAAATACCGTGCGGTCTGGTTCTGGCAGGAGGACGGCCACCCGTACGGCGCGTCGAACATCGTCGGCAACGCCGTGCTCGAGAACCAGACCGTTTCGTTTCTCACGAGCCGCTGGGTGCGGCGCGTCTATGGCAGCTACGGACAGCAACCCGTCACCAGCCCGACGATCAGCGCAAATTGGAACGCCAAACTCGATGCCGCCGGCATCCAGTCCCAGTTGCTCATGTCGGACAACACCTGGATATTTCCGACGAACCACTCCAGCCTGCTCACGAAAATCACCCAGCGCGTCCTGAACTTCAACAACGCTCCCGGCCGCACGGTGCCGCAGAAGTTCGACGGCCTTCACCTCGACATCGAGCCGCACGCGCTGACGAATTGGTCCGCGCTCACCGCCGCCGACAAGCGTCAATGGCTCTTCCTCCTGCGCGACACCTACGCCGTCGTCCGCCAGCACCTCGCCAGCAACGGCGTGCCCACGTTTCCGGTCTATGCGGACCTGCCCGTGTGGTTCGACAAATTGCCCGCGGACGCCGGCCAGATCGGCTGGACGAACGCAGCCGACCGCAACCAATGGTTCTCCGACATCGCCACGAACCTCACCGGCATCACCTTCATGGCCTTCGATCAAACCGCGTTGAGCGCCATCAGCAACGGCGTCGCCTGGGAACGCGCCAACATCGCCGGCACAGATGTGCGCGTCGGACTGGAGTCGGACATCGGCGCGACCAACACCTGGGCCACGCTCGCGGACTTCAACGCGATGATGGAAACCGTCGAGGCCGCGTTTGGTTTCGCCGACGCGGTGGACATTCAGGACTACACCTCGTGGCGGCAGGCGTGGGCGACCCTTCCCATCCTGCCCGTCGCGGTCGCCTACGCGGTCCGCTCGCAAGCCGCGGCGGCGGACATCAGCTTCGAGACCGAGGCGAATTGGACCTACGTCGTCAACTACTCGATGGATCTGTGCGGCTGGCAGGAAGTGCAACGCATCCCGGTCAGCGCACCGGGCAAGGCGACGATTCCGGTGCGGTTCGACAACGTGCAGGGCTTCTGGAGCATCACGCGCTTTGCCACGCCGGTACCGTGAAGGCGGCGCCAGCCGGGATGGCGAAACGTGAAGCGTGAACACGAAACGCGGCGAACCTCGATCCGCGTTTTACCCTTCACAAGTCACGCCGCGCTGGTCTCATTTCTTTGTCTGCATCCTGAGGATGCCGTTGGTGATGGGGCCGTTGATGCCGGACTTTTTCAAGCGACTGGAACCGTAACCGATGCCTGGGGCGCGCTTCCCGCCGCCGCCACCGCCGGGCGCGGCGATGCCGTTGGACTTGTTGGAGCGGCTGGAGTTGTAGTCAATTCCGTTGCCGCCGCCGGAGCTTCTGGTGTTCTTCGTGAAGGCGGGAATCGCTATCGTGGAGAGGATGGGGATAATCCCGCCGTGTGACTCCCCTCCACCGCCGCCACCACCGGGAGCGGTAATGCCGTTGGACTTGTTGGAGCGGCTCGAATTGTAGTCAATGCCACCGCCGCTCGCCCGATTGTTCGACGAAACCCAACGGGCGAAAACCTGATAGTCTCCACTAACGCCAGAGTCGCGCGAGGTTTGTGAAGTCCAATATGCCGAGACCTGATACGTTCCGCCATCACCGCCACCGCCGCCGGGACCGGCGATTCTTTGGGTGGATATGCGGATAAAACCATTTTTAACTGGGCCAGTGCCGGCTTGAGCTTTGGCAGTGTTCAAGCGGACAAAACCATTGACTGACCCGCCGTGCTCGCCGCTGATGAGTCCGAAGCGAACCAGGAATTCAACTTCGGCCTGATTGGAACTCCACGGGTTGTCGCCGGCAAAGCTTCTATTGCCAAACTTATCAACCTTCCAAACAGTGTCTCTGGGGCTGATGTAACGGCCCGTGGCCGGATCCAATTGCGCGTCGTAGAACGCCGTCTCCGTGTCCCAGAACATGCCGCGGAAAAGGAACGGGTTGCCGGCGGGTGATTCGGTGGCGGGCACGCCCGGCGGAACGAGCAGCGGAACACCATTGGCGTCCAGGAATTGCGGCATCCCGTAATCATCGTAGTCGTAGCGTTCGAGCACGTTGCCGGCGGCGTCGGTCAGCGCGAGCACGTTGCCGAGGTCGTCGCAATGGTAGTACTGCGCCTGTCCCGCGCCGGTGACGGCGACGAGCACTTCGTCGCTGACTTCCGGCATGACGTAGGAACGGGTCAGAACGCCGCTCACGCGTTCCTCGATGACACCGTCATCGACGTCGTAAAAGTATCGGGTCGTGAGCGGAGCCATCGGCGACGGCAGAGGGACGGTCTTGGTGACTCGGCGGCCGAGCGCGTCGTAGGAGTAGTCGGCGACCGGAGTGATCGTCTGGCCGTCGCTGTCCTGCGCGCTGACGAGCCGGTCCGCATAGTCGTATTGGTAGAGCGTCCGCCGGTTGCCGGCGATGGTGGCGACGAGATTGCCGTTGCGGTCGTATTGGTGCGTGCCAAACGGGCTGACCGTGTACTGGTTCATCTGGAAGTCCCCCGGCTCGGGCAGCATGTTGCTCATCTGGTAGGGCCGGGACTGGCCGTTGTCGATGACGGCTTGCCGGTTGCCGTTGGGATCGAGCTGGTAATCGCGGGTGGACGGAGGATTGTTGCCCACGAAGAAGTCGCTGGAATTGAGCCGATTCAATGCGTCGTGGCTCCACACGTTGCTTGAGAGCAGTCCGGCAACCGTGAAGGGGACGGTCTGCGCGCGCAGGGTCTTGTTCTGCGCGCGGTCGTAGGCGAGGACGCGCGAATCAATGAACGCGCCGCCGCCGGAAACCTGATGATTGACGCGCGCCACCTGTTGCCAGCCGAAGTCGCCGGGCGCATTGGGCGGGTTCGGGCTGCCGTTCCAGTGGACGCGGGTGTTGACGCCGTTGGCGCGGGTGATTTGCGCCAGGCGATCCGGGCCGTCGTAGGCGAACACGGCCAGTTGTGTCGCGGGTCCGCCGAGCGCCAAGCTCACGGTGGCGGGCCGATCCAGCACGTCGAACGTCGAGCTGACGATGCGGCCCGAGGGATGCGTGAGTGAAAGCCGGTTGCCCACGCCGTCAAACGTGGCCGTGGAGACAAGCGTGACCCCACCGGCCGTTTGACTCTGCTGCCTGACGTTCGAGCGGGAGTCCCAGGTGAACGTGTGAACGTGGCCGTCGTTGGCGGCGCGGACCGGGCGAAAGACGCCGTCGTAACTGAACTCCTCGAACGTGGTGGTCGCGGCGACTCCCTGGGCCGGCGTGATGTCCTTGCGCACGCAGCGGCCAAGCAGGTCGAAGGAATTCGAAATCACGGTGCCGTTGGCGTCATGTCCGCCGACGAGGTCGTCGGAGGTGTCCCACAGAAAGGTGACAATGTTGCCGTCCGGGCCCTCGATCTGCGTGCGGCGATCCAGCGAGTCGTAGGCGTGTAGCGTCGCGTTGCTGTTGCCGTCGGTGGAAGAGACGAGCCGGTCATTCTGGTACACGACGTGGCTGGCGTTGATGACGATGCCGCCCGCGGCCGGACCGGCAAAGTGCGTCTCATCGGTGACGCGGCTCAGTCCGTCATAGACGCGAACGGTTTCGTTCGTGCGCGGGTCGGCGGAGCGGACGATGTTGTCGCGCGAATCGAAGCCCCAGTTCTGGTTGTTGCCCGTGTTGTCAGAGGCGGTGATGCGACGGTCCCAGTCGTCGTAGGTGAACGTGGCGGTGAAGACCTGCGCCGGTCCGCCCAAATCTGAGCGGTCCGTCTGCGTGCGTGTCAGAACGTTCCCGTTGGCGTCGTAAGTGAAGCTGACGACGTTGGAGCCGGGGTCAGTAACGGCGATGAGACGATTGGCGGTGTCGTAGGCGTAGCGTCGGTCGCGGTCGCTGTCGTCCGAAACCACGATAGTCTGGCCGTTGGGCGCCAAGATGAAGGTGGTCGTCGCTTCACCGTCGCCAATGGGTTGGCCGGTCTGGCTGTTGAAGAACGAGCCGCGAACTCGCGTGAGCCGGTCGAGAGCGTCGAACTCCAAGCGGGTTTCGGTCAGGCGGCGGTTGCCGGCACTGCCGGGCACATCGGTCAGTTCGCCCAAGAGACGGTGGTGGACCAGGTTGTTGTTGGCATCGCGGGTGAACAATTCCTCGTTGCCCATCGCGTCGGTGGTTCGCGCGAGCCGGTCCAGGCCGTCGTAGGCGTAAAGCGTTTCGCGCGTGATCTGTCCTCCGGTCTCGGTCGTGCGCGCCGGGTAGCCGTTGGCGTCGTAATCGAAACGGTTCGTCGCTCCCAGCCCCGTGCCCGGCGCGGCCACGGACTCGAACGGCAGATTGCGTTCGTCGTAAGTGTGGGTGACGACGTTGTTGGAATCCGCGCCGCTCACGGCCTCGGGCAGTTCCACGCGAGAGAGATTGCCGTTGGGGTCGTAGTGAAAGCGGTTGGTGCGGGAACTGTTCGCGGTGAGTTCATCCGCGACGAGCGTGCGCCGGTCGAGTACGTCGTATTCATAGAGGCTGGTCCAGTGCGGATTGGACTGATTCAGCGTGCCGGCTTCGTCGCGGTTTTCATGGTTCACCCGGACGACGTTGTCGTTCGCGTCGTAGAAATAGTCCGTCGCCACGCGCAGGTTGGTGGCGGGGACGTGCGGCCTGGACTCGGCGCGCATCAGTTGATCGAGGGCGTTGTAGGTGAACAGTTCGTCTTTGCCGCGCGGATCAATCCGGCGGGTGATGTTGCCGCGGGCGTCGTATTCGTAGGAAGTGAGAAGATACAATCCGCCGTCATCGCGCCGCGCCGACGCCAGATAGCCGGCCTGCGGGCCACTGGCGTGGTAAGTGAACGTGTCCACGCGGCGACGGCCCTGGCCATCGGGTGCGTTGGTGACGCCGGTCAACTGGCCGAAGCTGTTGTAGGCAAAGTCCACAACCGCCGGGTCGTTGCCAACGATGAAGGGGTCGCTCTGGCGAATCAGGTTGCCCCGGATGTCGAGTTCCGCGGTGGAGACGTTGCCGTTGGGGTCGGTGCTGCGGACGGGGCGGATTGCGCCGTCGCCGAACAGCCAGTTCCCGTTGTTGCCGCGCGTGTCCGCGGAAAACATCATCTCAACTTGGGTGATGCTGCCATTGCCGTCGCCGCCGACTGGCTCGAATGAGTGACCCACGACGATATCGCAGAGCGTCACCCCGTCGCGCACCTGCGAGGAAGCGCGAACTGGCGACCCAAACCGCTGATCGTATTCAAACTGCCAGACCCGCGAGGCCAGGTCGGGCAGTCCGTCGCGGTCCACGTCAGCGAGGGGGCAGCAGGTCGTTTGGCGGAGCAGGCGGAGGTCGCCCTTTTTACGCGCCGCCGCCGCCGGATCAAATTCCCGTTCGTAGAGGCAATGCGTTTCGTTGCCGCGCGGATGCACGACGCGCGTGCAGAGCGAATCGTTGTTCCACTCGAAGCGCGTCTCGAAAAAGTCCGGATCGCCGGCGCGAAGTTTGTTGACGGGCCGGTTCGTCGTCTCGGAAACGTGCAGGCCCGCCACGGCGCGGCCCGTGAGCTCGCGCAGGAGCAGCAGCCGCTGGCGGGCGTCGTAGGAAAGTTCGCTGACGTTGCCCACGCGGTCGTTGACGATGATCTTCATGGCCGCGAACTGATTCGACGGCGAGGGCGTCTGCGCCAGATGGTTGTAGGTGACGAGGTCGTTGGTGTTGCCGGCCTGCCGCGCGATGCAGCGGAGGAATTGCAGGTCCGCCTGGTTGTGCTGAAAAACGAAGCGGTGCGCGGTCTGGCCCTCGGGGTCAGTCACGGAGAGCAGCAGGCTGTTCTCGCGCGGGTCGGCGAAACCGGTCGAGTAGGTGTAGGTCGTGAGCTTGCCGGAGGGGAAATCGTTTCCGTTCGGCGTGCCGGTGACGACGGGCGAGGTGACGGATTTCAAATCGCCGTCGCTGCCGTTCGTCTCGCTCGCGCCGTAATAGGCGTAAGTGACGCTGCGGCCGGTGAAGTCCGTCACCGAAACAATTTTTCCGTTGGCGTAACTGATTTGGTTCGTGCGGTCGAGTGCGTCAACGACGCGCGCGAGCCGGCCCGCGCCGTCGTATTCCAGACGCATCGTGTTGGTGTTGCGGTCCACGATGCGCGCCAGCTTGCCCGCCGTGGCCGAACCGTCGAACGGAAGAAAATCCCAGAAGCCCGTGTCGGCAAACGTGAGCCGGAACACCGTGCCCGTGAGCGTGCCGACGGAGAAATGTTCGTCGCGCGTGAACGTGCCGTCGGCGGCCTGGGCGAACACATCCGCGCGGCCCATGCCGTCGCGGACTTGGATGCCACCGGCGACCTGCGTGGCGCTGACGTTATAGGAGAAATCCCAGCGGTTGCCCTGCGCGGTGTTCGTCCCGGAGCGTGAGCGGTATATGCGTCCCCAGATGAAGTCCGGCCCGACGCCGGAGCAGGGGATGCCGAAGTCCTGGTCGCGCAACTCCACATCGGCGCCGGGAGTCACGCGAGGGCTGCTCGCTTTTCCCATGTACGGCGACAGCGCACACAACTGCACGCCCTCCTCGAACGGCCCGGCTTCCTTGAACATGGGACTGGCCCACGGCTCCTCCGGCGGCCCCTGCAACACCGACGGCGGCGGCGCGACGGGATCGAAACACTCGATTTGAAATGACGAAACCGCCGTGCCTCCTTGCGCCAGGTCAAACACATACACGCCCGGTGACGGCGGCGTGAAATTGCCGCGCATGAGACTCGGATGAAGGACCGTGAAGTTGGACAGCGTTTGCTGGCCGAGCCGCAACTCGGTGTTGGTTCTGAAGCATTGGCCAATGACGTGCAACTCCACCGCGCCGCCGAACGCGAAGCGCGCCGGTTCGATGCTGAAAATCTCCGGCTGCGGCTCAATTACCCGGTAGAATTTGGCTCCCTTGATCGGATCGGGGTCAATCCACGACATGGCGTTTGAGCTGCCCTTGATAACGTCCACAGTCCTCCAATCAGCATTCGGGCCCAGCGCCGTGGCGACCTGAATACGATACAGAGCGCCTTCGCGTTCGTACGGCTGCAAGTCAATGGTAGCAAAAATTATTGCCGCGATTATGGAACCCGCCGCCAGACCCGCCGTGATCAAAATTTCGATCAGAGTGTAGCTGCGTGTGGCGACTGGCTGGCGTGCGCCGGCTTTGGCCGTGCGGGGAAAGATCGGAAGATTCATGGTGTGCTCAACGGATTTGGTTTCACAGGCCGTTGCGAAACAAGTTTTCGCTAATTTTTTCGCCGTCGCGCCGCGGTTACGATCAGGCGGCGCTGCGCGGAGATCGGAGTCACGAGACTCGTGGTGGATTGATTTGCCCAGTTCATATCACACCCCGGCGTCCGATTCAAGCTTTCGTCTGCCATGATGCGACTGAGAGCGGCGGCAGAGCGGAGAAGGGGTTTTCTTAATCTTCTTCTTATTCCTCCCGGAAACTCCGGGGTTAAGGGATTAAGATTAAGAAGAAGATTGAGATTAAGAGCCGGAAACTGCCTGCCACTGCCAGTCACGCCTCCCTCGACACACAACGCCCCGCACCATGCACAATTCACCATTCACAATTCACGACTTTGCGCTAGGCTCGCGCCATGGAAATCTACGACCATCCGACTTTCCGCATGGCCTGTCAGCAGTTCGATCTCGTCGCCGATCATCTCCAGATCCCGCACGACGAACGCGACCGGCTCAAGTTTCCCAAACGCTCTCTGACTGTCGCGCTGCCGATTCACCGGGATGACGGCTCGACGGAGGTTTTCACCGGCTATCGGGTGCAACATTTCCTCACTCTCGGTCCGACGAAAGGAGGCCTGCGTTATCACCCGGACGTGCGACTGGGCGAAATCGCGGCGCTAGCCATGTGGATGAGTTGGAAATGCGCGCTCACCGGCCTGCCCTACGGCGGCGCGAAAGGCGGCATCACCTGCGACCCCGGCAAATTGTCCGTGACCGAACTCGAACGCCTCACCCGCCGTTACACGCAAGAGATGATTCCCTTCATCGGCCCGCAAGTGGATGTGATGGCGCCCGATCTCGGCACGAACGAACAGGTCATGGCGTGGATGATGGACACCTATTCCGTCCACACCGGCTACACCGTGCCCAGCATCGTCACCGGCAAACCGGTGAATCTCGGCGGCTCGCTCGGCCGGCGCGAAGCCACCGGACGCGGCGTCGCCTACCTCGCCAACCGCGCCACCGATACTACCGGCCTCGACATGAGCAAAGCCACCGCCGTCGTGCAAGGTTACGGCAACGTCGGCAGCATCGCTGCGTTGAGCCTCGCGCGATACGGCGCGCGCGTCATCGCCGTCAGCGACGTGCGCGGCGGCGTTTATAATCCGAAAGGGCTGGACTTGTTCGCGCTGGAAAAGCACATCGCGCAAAAGAAGACGGTCCTCAGCTTCCCCGAATCCGAGCCCGTCACGAACGAACAACTTCTCCTCCTCCCGTGTGATATCCTCGTGCCCGCCGCGCTGGAACGGCAAATCACCGAAGCCAACGCAGGCAAAATTCAATGCCGCATCCTTGCCGAAGCTGCCAACGGCCCGACCACGCCCGACGCGGACGTGGTACTCAGCCAGCGCCCGGAGATTTTCGTGATCCCGGATGTGCTCTGCAACGCGGGCGGCGTGATCGTGAGCTACTTCGAGTGGGTGCAGGACCTGCAAAGCTTCTTCTGGGGCGAGACCGAAATCACGGACAAGCTCTTTCGCATATTGGAAACTGCCTACACGCAGGTCCTCGCCATGAGCCGCAAGCAAAAGATCACGATGCGCCTGGCCGCGTTGAGCGTGGGCGTCAAGCGCGTGCAGGAGGCGAAGAGGATCAGGGGATTGTTTCCATGAAATGACTAGCGCCATGAAACCCATGATTTTTTTCAATGTCGGCTGGATGGACAAGTACGACGGCTTGGCCAAAATCCGAGGCGGTGGAGCTTATGTCAAAAAGCACGGATTTGGTCACGAAAGACTAAACTTCAAGCCCTACGACGGCTTCGTGTACGGCTTCGTTCAGGTCAAGGCCGGAATCCATATTGAGCGGTTGGGCGCTGGCAAAGCGGACAGTTCGATTGACGATGTTCTGGTCGTTTGGACAGCGAATGATCCTAATAGTGGCACGTACATTGTCGGGTGGTACGACCACGCAACTGTTTATCGGATTTGGCAAGCGCCGCCGGATGGCTCAAACCGAATTCATAAGGGCGAACCGCTTGGCTACTACGCAAAAGCCAAACAGGAAAACTGTAAGCGGCTTCCCTTTGATGAGAGAAATTTTCCACTACCCAGAAGACAAAAAGGAGGATTTGGGCAGGCGAACGTCTGGTTTGCAGACCATCCTTCCAATGTGGCACTCAAGCAAGCCGTGTTGGAGTTTGTGTCCAGCCGAAAACTTCAGGCTGCAAGCAAACCAGCTTCTGGAGCGAACCGCTCGTGGCAACCCGACCCGTGGAAACGAAAGAAGGTCGAAGACAAAGCCATTGCCCGCACGATTCAGCATTACGAGGCTCTCGGCTACATCGTTGATTCGAGGGAGAAAGATAACTTGGGCTGGGACTTGGAAGCAACGCGGGAAAGCAAATCCCTCAAGCTTGAAGTGAAAGGGTTATCGGGGAGCGAACTGTTGATAGAGTTGACCCCGAACGAGTACCAGAGGATGCGACAACATGAAACCAGTTACAGGATTTGTGTTGTCACCGAGGCCTTGAGCGAGAAGCCGTCATTGAAAGTTTTCGCATTCTCGCCCGAGAGAAATGCTTGGGAGGATGAAGACGGGAATTCGTTGATTATTAAGGAAGTCGTGAGCGCCAGAATGTTTCTTACCTGACGCAGCGCACCTTCAATTCACACCGCCTTGACACACGGCCATTAGTTGGCAACTTCTTTGCATGGCACACGCGCTGGCCAAAGAAAACGAGTTGTTCATCCGCCGCATGGTGAAGAGCGGGCGTTACAACAATCAAAGCGAAGTCGTGCGCGAAGCGTTGCGCCGGATGGAGCGGGAGGATTCCGACTACTTGAATCCGCCGCCCCTCACACCCGCGCAACTCGAAGAGATTTACGGGCCTAATCCGGAGGAAGAGGCCAGGGAGAACGCCTTTGGCCGAGCCGCGTTCAACGCCGTGCGCCGCGCCGCCCGCAAAGGCCGGAAACCGTGAACGCTTGGGAGGTTCACACTTGCGACCTCGGCTGGGGCGACCATCCCGTCGTCATCGTTTCGCATCCCATCCGTGCCGCACGCCGGGAATTTGTCGAGGTGCTCGATTGCTCCACACAGCGGGCCAGCCGTCCGCCGCTGGAAAACGAAGTCCTTCTGGATCCGACCGACGGTTTGGACTGGCCGACGTTTTGCAAATGCGATTGCATCTTCGCTGTGCCACGGGAGGGAATCAAAGCTCGCCGTGGTGCCGTCACGCGTGAGCGGCGGCGCGCCATCATTGCCGCCATTGTTCAGAGCCACGGCTGGAATGTGGTTTGATTTCCAATCACTTCACTTGGTGGCGGGCGGTGGCGCAGCCGCGCGATCCTTGCCTTGACCAGCGGCCAGCAATTCCCCAAGCAATGCTCCGCCGGCGGGCAGCATGGTGATGCGCGCTTCGCCGGCGATGATCTTCTGCGCTTCCAAGGCGTCGAACATCGCGGACATCACGTCGCGGTCTTTCGAAATTATTTCCAGCGCCTTGCCGACGATTTGCGGGCGGACGGCCGCGGCCTTCGCAAATTCAATCGCCGCCCGGCGCTCGGCGGTGCTGGTGATGATACTCACTTGATTCGCGCCGTCCTGTTTGATCGCCGACGTGACCTGGCGCAGGCGGTTGACGACCTTGCTTTCAATCTGTTTGATCATACCCGCGTCGCGGAAGTGGACTTTGCGGATATACACCGAGCCGAGCTTGTAGCCCCATTCGTGCGACTTGGGCGAGACTTCGTCGCGCACGGTGGCGCTCATCGTGTGGCGATTGGCCATCATGTTTGCGAGCGGCAGATTGCTCAGGCAGCGGACGGTGGAGTTGCTCACGTTCGCGCCGAGCGAGCCGCGCGGGTCGGTGTTTTTGAAGAGATAAGCGACGGGATCGCTGATGAACATCTCGTACCACATGCCGATGCCCATGGGCGCGCCTTCCTCGGAATTGACAGGCTGGCTGCGGAGGTATTCCTGGTCGAGCCGCATATCGAGCACATGGCATTTGCCGAGCCAGTTGATGATGAACGCGCGCCAGCCCATCTTCACCGGCAACAGATGCAAGCCCGGCTCGTCAATGATGGCAACCACCTTGCCGAACAGCATGTAAACGTGGCAGCGCCGTTCGCCGACGATGACGTAAAGCCCGCAAGCCCGCGCGAATACGAGTACCAGCGGCACGAGGATGAAACACCCCATGAAGGTCGCGAACGCTGCAATCAAGCCGTTCATTTCGGCACCTCCACAAAAACCTGGTGGGCCTGCTCGAACAATGAAAGCCGCACGTTGCGCGTGTAAGCTTTCAATGCCTCCGGCCCGCCGACTTTCTTCAGGTCACCCAATTGCGTTGCCAGCCTTTCCAGAGGCTCGACTTCGGCCTGCGCCTTGAGCGTCTCGATTTCCACGGCGCGTTTGGACTGGACGATTTTCTGGTCGGCGGCGGCCTGGGCGAGGCTGATGTCCGACGAAACCTGGTTGTGGGCGGTGTTGATGGCGGCGAGGGCGGACTCGACTTCCGCCGGCGGATCAATGCCGGTGATGAGCGTGGCATCCAGCATGATACCGTAGCGCGCGGCGGACGAGCGGCACTCCTGATCCATGTGTTCGTTCAGGTCGCGGAGGTTTTTGCGCAGATCATTGATGGAAATGCCGGCGATGTCCGGGCCGCTTGCGGCGATCGCTTCGGCGGATTTCGGCACTTCAAAATTGGCGATGCGTTCGCGCAGCACGGACACGAAATAGCCCATGACGTGAGCGATGGGTTTTTTCACACCGAAGAGATAGGCGTAAAGGTTGCGCTCGGAAACGCGATAGCGGATTTGCCCAGTGAGACCGGTGTTCAACTGGTCTTTTGTCACGGCTTCGAGAATCGTGCCGCCGAGATTGGCGTCCGGATGCTCCGGATCCCACGCCATGTTCGCGGTTTCGGTCGCAATGGAAACTTTGTGAACCCGCTCCCACGGCCATTTGAAATACGGCCCGCCCGGCGGGATGACGCGCACCTGAGGAAAGGCGTAGCGGGTTTTCTCGTCGGGGTTCAGCGATTCCGAAATGGGGTCGTCGAGCGTGGTGAGGTCTTGGACGCGTTGGGCGCGGTCGAAACTCGTCTTCACCGCCCGTTCGTTCTGGTTGACGGTGTAAAGCCCCGCAGCCAGGTAACGCACGAGAAACCAGGCGATAAAACCGAGCAGGCATCCGGCCGCGATGCTCATAAGTGGGATCCTTCCGACGCGGATTAGCTAGTTGAAGCTCGTACCGAAGCCAAGCACGAAAACCCTCATCACTGAGGCCGATCCGGCCAATTCACTCCAGCCCACGGTCGGTCAATTCGTCTTCGTCCAGGCCGAGGTAGTGGCCAAGTTCGTGCAGATACGTCGTGTGGACTTCCTCGCGGAAGATCGCCTCGTCGCTTTCCGCGAAGTCCCAGAGGTTCTCCAAGAACAGGACGATCTGCGGCGGCATCGGCACCGCGCCCTCCTCGGCAAATTCCGGGCCGTTAAACAAACCCAGTGTGTCCGGCGCGATGCCGTCGGCCTGCAAACCGGCATTCGGGACCCGCTCAAAAGTGACCGGCAGTTGTCGCGCGCGTTCCCGCAGCGGTGCAGGCAACTCAGCGAGCGTGGCTTCCACTTCGGCCAGAGCTAGCGTCTTCAGTCTGTTCCAGTTGAATCGCATCGTCAGGCCGCAAAATCAGGAGGAAGCTCATTGACTGATCGCCGAAGCCCCAGGTTCAGAGCGAGTGTGCCGTCAAAGTTTCTACGTTCCCATCCCTGGACCGGTCAGGGCGATTTTCGTTTGTGAGCGCGGCGGGCCTGTTGAAACGCGCGCAGAGCCGCCGCATCAGCTTCAAAGAACTCCGCCAGGTCCGCCAGCACTTCCAGGGTGGCCGGGCTGAGATGATGTTCGATGCCCTCGATGTCGAGGCGCTGTGTTTCTGCGTCGAGGCCAAACAGCGAGAAGAAGCGGGAGAGCGTGGCGTGGCGGTTCTGGATGTTGCGGGCAACTTCGCGGCCGAGGTCGGTCAGCACGAGGCCTCGGTACTTCTCGTACTTCACGTAACCCGCGCGACCGAGTTTCTGCACCATGCTAGTGACGGAAGCCTGCCGGACTTTGAGCGACGAGGCGATGTCCACCACGCGGGCGTAACCCTTGCGCTCGATCAACTCGTGGATGCGTTCCAGGTAATCTTCGGCGCTCTGGCTCGGCCTGGTGGCGGTCGGCATGACGGCGGGATTAAACACGGATTTGCGCCGGGCGCAAGAACGCCCTCGCCAATCGCCCTGTTCAGGCGTCGCGCCGAGCTGCCACGTCGCTCGCTGCAAGATTGGCCGCCTGTCCAACGGGTAAGTTGACTGGCGCAGCCTTCATGCGGTTGAAAATCCGGTTGGCTGCCAGCGCGAACGAAACCGCCACCAGTGCGACGGCCAGCGCCACGATCATTTGAGCGCTTGAAGTTATCGTGCCGCGGGTGCTGTAGCGATTGGCCCAATCCACCAGCAGGACGAAGCCGACCAGGGCTGCCGAAGTCGCGGCGAGCAGCCCGGTCAAGTTGCGGCACGGGTGGTACGCGAGCACGAGCAGGGCGGCCAGGATCAAGAGTGACCGCGCTGCCGGAAAGCGGTTGATGTGCGCCGCGCAATCCAGCCACGTCCGCCACGCGGGCAGGGTTATGACCGTCTTGTTCCCCACGCGCCGGAAGTTTTTGTCGGGCTGCGGCCCCATCAACTCGGCGTCGTCCACCGCGACCCAGACATGGTTGAGGTTCGCCACAATGCGCGCCGACTTGAAACCGCGCGCCCGGAGGATGCTTGCCGCCAGCACGGCGCGGCCGTCGCAGTCCTCCCGTTTGCGCGCCAGCACCTCGGCGGTGGTCGGCCAGTAATCGAGGTTGCCCCAATTGTACCAGTCGTACTCGTAGGGGATGAGATTATAGACGAAGCGCTCGACAGTTTTGAACTCGTCGCGGCGCGATCCTTGTTCCCGCAACTGGCCGTCGAGTTTGCGGTTGATCTCCGCGATTCCCGGGAGGTCGGGTTGGATGAGCGACTCGATGTGGCGGAAATGATCAAGCTGCTTGAGGGCCAGCCGCGGATGAGGATAAAGGGCAAAGAGCACGACCGCTCCGAACACCAGCCATTTCACGAGCCAGCGCCACGGCAGGGGAAGCTGGGCCAGTCGGGTCCACATGCGCCCACGCATACACGGTTTGCGCGTGGAGCGGAATGCGAAAAGCGAAGCGTGAACCTGAAGAAACCCGCGCGCGAAGCCAACGCTGCTCTTGTCATCGCGTCAATTCCCCAACAGATCATAAGGCCGCACCGCGTCGCCACCCACGCCGTAGCGCGGTCGCGCCTTGAGCGAGAAGCTGAAAGCCACGGTGTAATCGTCACGGCCATCGCGATGGTCGCGCGCCCGGAAGGTGAGCGCGCCGGTCCAACTGCGGAAGTCGCGGTAGAGGGTGTAGAACTGTTCCTCCATCCGTCCGTCGCGCGCCTCGAAATGTTGCGTGGCCCGGACGGCCCAGTTCTCGTTGAGCCGGTAGAACAGCGTGCTGCGGATGAGATTGTTGCCCACGCCCAGCGCCGTCGGCGACTCGCTCAAGTCATCGCGCAGGTAAAAATGGCCGAGGCTCCAGTGCCAGGTGTCGTTCGGCTGCAGCGTCAATTCGGTGAAGGACATCCGCCAGCGCCCGCTGTGCATGTCGTATCGCGTCAACGAGGCGAGCCGGAGCCAGGAGCGGGGACGAAACGCCAGGTCGGAATAAACGTCCGCGAAGGTGGTCTGGCCGCGGTCCGGACGCAGCCGCCAGTCGGTATAGACATCCCAATCCACGACGCTTTCGATCTGGCCGTCGCGTTTGGTCTGGAGCTTGTTGCGCAGGCCGAAGCGGATGACGTTCTGGCTGTCAATGGCGTCCACGGCGTTGTAGTCGGGATATTCGATGGGCAACAGGCGCAGGCTCGGCAGTTCGGAGTCGAACTGCGGCAACTCCGGCGGGCGGCGGCGCGGCGCGGGCACATAGACGTAATTGGCCGACGGCTCGAAGATGTGGCGCAAACCGTCGAGCGCCAGAAGTCCGTTGGTCACCGCCGGCCAGACGCGCGAGGCCTTGAACGACGCCTCGATCCCGGTGTTGAACACGCCGCGGGAGACCTCGCTGTTCGTGGCGCCCGGGCCGCTGGATTCGCTGTACCAGGTGAACCTTCCGCCAACGCGCGGCGCAACGTTCAACCAGCCGAAGAACGTGCGGGGAATGGTGAGTTGATGGTACGTGTCGGCGCGGCCCGCGGAGTAATCCAAACCCGTCGTCACGTCGTTCGTCTCGGCGAAACGGCGGCGGTAGTAGCCCGCGGAACTTTCGCTTTCGTAAAACAGCAGCGTGGCGCCGATCTGCTGGCGGAAGCCGGTGAGTTTCACCTCGGGCAGCCGCTCGACCGTTTCAAAAAAATCGTTCACGCGCGGCTGCACGAACGCGTCGAGGCTGAAATTGTCCCAGAGTTGGTTGGCCTCGAAGTAGGTGTTGGGTTGCGGGTTCTGTCGGTATTCGCCTTCGAAGAAATCGTGGAGCAGGAGCGGGTCGCTCTGGTAACGCACCAGTGACTTCACCGTGAAGTTGGTGAACGGCGTGGCGTCGTAGGCGAAGTTCAACCGCTGCCGGTCGCTCGGGATGGACAGCCCGCCGGCATCGGTCTCCGATTCATAATCGTAGAGATAGTAGTATTTCAGGCCAGCTTCGCCCCAACGGCCGAGATGCACGTTCACGTCCGGCCCGGCACCCGGCCCGCGCCTGGTGCGGTAGTCCACGTGCAACGCGCCATCCAATTGCTCGCTGATCGCCCAGGTGTACGTCCCCAGCAGATAGGCGCCAAACTGGCTGCGGGCACCCGGAGTGAAAGTGAACCGGTTGCCGCTGCCCTCGAGGCTGTGCGAGTAGTACGGGAAATAAAACACCGGCACTTTGCCCAGGTACAGCGTGGCATGCCGCGCCTGGAAGGACTTGCCCGGAATGATCCGGATGTATTTCGCTCGAATCTTCTCGAACGGCTCGGACACGTCGTCGGTGGTGACGTAGGCGTCGCGGCCGGAATAAACCTGATTCGTGGTGTCGCCCGCGAGCGCCACACCTTGCGCGAACACCGGCGGGCGGCCGGTGCGGAATTGTTCGGCCTCCATCTGACGCGTCTTGAAGTTGTAACGGATATGCTCGCCCGCCCAGATCTGATCGTCGCGCTGGATGCGCACCCGGCCATCGGCGATGGCGTCGCCAGTCTGCTGATTCACCGACACCCGGTCCGCGATCAGGCTGGCGTTGCCGTATTTGATGAGGACGCCGTTGGTACCAGTCGCCACGCCGGTCGTCATGTCAAATTCAAGCTGGCCCTCGGCGGGATCGAGCGACCAAACCTCCAGGTCCGGTTCCATCTGCGCGACCGCCGCGAATGCGAGCAGCAGTTGAAATCCTGTCAGGATCAGCGTTTGGCGCAAACTCGTCATGCGGCGCGCGCAGCTAACCAGAACACGCCGGGAGTGCCAAGCGGTATCCCGCCCGGAATTCCTGGAGCAAGTGTGTCTTGACGCCCGCCTTCACCCGGCAACGTGCGCCAGTCTTCGAAGCGTTCCGGCCTGGCTTTGAGCAGCGTTTCGCCCGGGTTGCCGCCACCGGTTACGGCTCAACCGACAACCGGAAATAATGCGGCGCGGCGATGAGATTTGAAACCGTCAGCGAGTTGGTGATCGCAGTGGGTGGGTTGTTGGTATGGATCGTTGTCCACGGGCCGCCGGGATTGGCTGCTTGTTGGAGAATCTGCCGCACAGATTGACCACCCGTCCATTCGAGTGCAACGTTCGTGCCGGGACGTTGGATTTCGATGAAGCTTAACACCGAAGCCGCATCGTTCGGATCGGTGTCGGCGGCCTGCTCCTGAAGGTTGTTCGCGCGGTCTCCGTCGCCGTCGGCGGTGGCAACGCCGCTGAGTGGATCGCCAAAATGCGCCTGTTCCCAGCCGTTGCGCAAACCGTCGCCGTCCGCGTCGAGATCAGGGTGGGCCTGGCGCGAGAGAATCAGCACGCTGTAGGGCCCGATGGCCACGGTGCCGTTGCCGCCGGAAACGTTGACGACAGAACTGCCGGCGTTGCTGAAGTCCGAACCGTATCGCGTCCAATCGGAATTCAGATTCGCGAACCAGTTGCCATCCGCCGGCCAGCCCGTGATGGCGTAGTTCGGAACGCTCGTCGAGGTGAAGTTCATGATCACCATCACCTGATCGCCCGCGCCCGCGCCCCAGCGATGGAACGCCAGCAGTTTCCAAGGAGCGTCATTGCGGACGACGTGACTGGTCACGTTCGGACCGGTGAGGCCGAGGCTCACGCCGTCGAGATTGCGACGGAGGTGGATCAGGTCGCGATAAAAGTTCACCACGTTCGAGTAGGTCGTCGCGTGCGTCCAATCGAGCGGGTTGTTACTGCCGAACTGTTCGTCCTCGAGCATCTCCTGGCCCATGAAGAGCATGGGTGTGGCGGGCCTCGTCATTACAACGGCCGCGGCCAGCATGGAACGTTTGCGCGCGAAGTAACCGTCCGGGTCGACCGGCTGGATGCGCGCGGGCAACCGCTGTGCTCCGGCGCCGTTGAGATCACCGACCAGGTCGTGGGTCTCGGAGTAGGTGACGCGAAAGAAGCCGTTTCCGTTGATGCCGTTCCACAGGGCGTTCATGTCCCGGTTGGCGTCCGTGCCCTCGACGACTTGCTGGATCAGCAGATCGCCGAACCCGCGATCCCACTCGCCGTGAAAACCCTGACCAAACGCCTCGTCCTCAGCGATGCTGATCACGCCGGGACGGTTGGCGCGGATCTCCGTGTTGTTGAGGTACTGGATCAGCGAGTCGGCATCGGGAATGTTGACGTGCCCCGGATCGTAATAGCGCATCGCGCCGACGGCGTCCCAGCGGAAGCCGTCCACGTGATACTCGTCCAGCCACATCTTGAAATTGTCTATGATGAAGGAGCGCACGCCGGGGTTGGTGTAATTGGGCCGCTCGCCCCAGGGAGTGCAGCAGATGCCGGAGTTGGTGTACACGTAGAAACGGTTCGCCGGACCAATGTCGAAGCCGTACAGCTCGAGGTCGCTCGGCCCCCAATGATTGTGAACCACGTCGAGCAGTACGCGGATGCCGCGCGCGTGCGCCTCCCGAACAAACGTCTTCAACCCATCCGGCCCGCCATAGCCCGCGTTTTCCACGGCAAACATGTCCGCCGGGTTGTAACCCCAACTGTAATCACCGGGAAACTCCGCCAGCGGCAGCAACTCCACGGCGTTGACGCCCAGGGACGTGAGGTGATCGAGTTTCGCCACGGCATTGGCGAATTTGCCGGGGCCGCCCGACGCGGGGGTGGGATCATGAAATGCGCCCACGTGCAGCTCGTAAATGACGAGACTGGATTGATCCACGGGCAATCGCGTGTCGCCCATCCAGTTAAACGCGGCCGGATTGTAAACGATGGAGTTGGCGCCCGAAGCATCGTAGCCGCTGTGGGTCACCTGCCGGCTGCGCGGATCCTTCCACCAGTAAGTGCCGTTGATGAAGTATTTGTACTGGCTGCCCACCGTTGCGCCGGACACGTCCACGGACCAGACGTCCGATGCGCCTTCCTCGATCATGGGCGTGATTCCCCAACCGTTGAACGAGCCGCGCACAGCCACGCTGGTGGCATGAGGTGACCAGACGCGGAACGTCACTCCCGTGCCGAGCACATCTGCGTACGGGGTCGCACCCACTCCGGGGCGCGAAGATTGCGCAACGCAATCCAGAACAACCAGCCAGCCGCACAACACGACGCCCGAAATTGAACGACTCAACGAATTCACAACCGCTACCGTAATTGTCCGCGCTGCAATGAGCAAACGCTGGTTCTCCTGAATGAACCGCATGTTTGTGCGAATACACCGATCGAGGAGCAGCGGACGCCAGTCCGTTCTGAGTTTATCCCGGAGCATGATTTCTCTTTTCAAGATGAGCCGATTCACGTCGGCTGCTACCACTCAAGAGCCCACACCATTTTCGGGCTGGCACGTTGTGTAAACGCTCACCACCGCCGGGCCGTCGTATTCGTTCGCGGCGAGGATGGACTTGTAGAAGTGATTCGACATCGCAGCAGTATTTGACCCTCTCCCCCTCCACCCCCTCACCAACAAACTTCAAACGGATGAGGGGGAGGACGGGAGGGGGAGAGGGTGATACAAGCCGGTCTGCGCCACGAACGTGTTCGGGTGTCCCGCAACGCGGGACAAATCTGCGCGAGTTCCTAGCGCCGCTCGATCTTGCCGGGAATGACCTTGCCGTGGACGCTGAACTTGGTGTTCTGGCCCATGAACGTGGCGGTGGACGATTGCCCGCCGGTGTTGGAATAAACCTGCGTGTCGAGCACGAGCACCTTGATGTTCATGCCGCTGGGTCAACGGGGTTTTATTTTTGGAAAATACTTTCTGCTCCGGCAAAACTTCCAATCGAACGCGCCTCGACGTTCGATTGAAAACCAGTTCGCGTGCCCAGCGTGCATCCCATTACATGCAGCGCGGGTTGGAATTCAGCTTGCCTTTTGCACGATTTGCCCCTAAACGGGCGGCATGACAACGGCCCGACATTCCGGCCACGTTTGGGTTTGTGGTCTTGTCCTTTGCGGGATGCTCGCATCTTCCGGCGACACGCTCGCTGTTGAGTGGAAGGCTTTTGAATTGAAAGGCCGATTTGACGAGTATAGCGACCGCGGCAGTCGTATTGGAATCTACGATACGGAATCTGGTTTCAAGCGGGACCATGTGAAAGGACAAGGCTTTACGTCTTTCTCTTTTGGATTAGGTCAGGCAGTTGAACACAATGCTGGGGATGTGGCACTTGTCGTTTGTGTCCACGGCCAGGCAAGTTCAACATTTTCGTTGGCGTGCAACCGAATGACGGGTCTGGTTGTGCCTGATACAGTGCCCCCTAATATCAACATCCAGTTGCCGAGAGATTTCAGGGCTGGTGGATACCCGCCAAGAACCATGACCGTTGGCCGATATTACTATCTCGAAGCCGGATCGGCGGTCTGCGTGATCCAAGTTTTGTCGTTCGAGGCAACTAATGTGCAGGTTTCAAAACAAACGTCGGGACTTTTCGGCGCCACTTATTATTCAGCCGATTGCAAGGCAACCTTCAGGTACGTAACGGCAACAACAGTGGAGGAATTGAATCAAGCTTTGAAGCCAAACCCGCAGTTCGCGTCAGATCGCAACCCGTCAGGTCCGCAACCGAAGCCACCTGTTCATGCAACACAGAACGACCAACCGAAGACTGGTTCCAAAGGCAAGAGCGAGCGAATTGCGAATCCGACTCTGACAGAGGAGTACGAAAAGTTTCAGAAAGACGCAAAAATCTTTAGGGCTATGCACTTGATTCCCCTAACCCCAATCGGTTGTAGTGGTCGGCATGGCCGAATACCCTCAAACCGTGTTGGAATTCAACGATCGCTTTCACGACGAATCCGCTTGCCGCGCCTACCTG
>Ga0247727_10000800_pt1 | contig 76975 bp, 86 predicted proteins | sample WisWelCaveWW1625_FD_202498 | JGI IMG/M metagenome (GOLD analysis project Ga0247727, IMG submission 202498) | Biofilm microbial communities from Wishing Well Cave, Virginia, United States - WW16-25 | ecosystem: Environmental > Aquatic > Deep subsurface > Groundwater > Cave microbial mat | place...
CCCGTTTTTGACAAGAAAAGAGATTGAATCCAGGAATTCGCTGTCAGAGATTGAACCGTCTGACCACGAGCATGCATTATCTCTTGACCACTGCGGGATTTCTTTTGTGATAGAATCTTGCTGCAAGTAGGAGATTCTGATTATCCCCTTGCTTATCAGATATTCAGTTCCCCTGAGAAACTCGTCATCAGAGATCGAGTCATTGCACCACCATCCAGCATTGTTTTTGATCCAGGATGGAACGGTATTTTGCGAACTCAAAACTATCGGAATTTCTGTCCTTGCAAGGCCGTTGCCTCCAAGATTTTCAAAGCGCATCACCAGCTTGTTTTGCGCGTCCTGCGGTATTGTGAGCTTGATCTCGTTCCACTTGGTTTTCTCACCAAGGCTCTTGCCGCTTGTTTTGTAGAAATCATTCCCGTTTGAGTCTATTACAACATCATAGCTTGCTGAAACAGACCTACCTGATAAGAAAATGTCGTAGATCTGGAACAAAAATGTCACATCATCTCCCGCATAGACATGTTTAGGAATGCTAGTTACTGCCACTTTGTACTGGATGTTATCGGTCGTCCCGACCAGAATTATGTCGTCGGATTTTGGAAAGAGCACAAAATCCATTTTACCATGATTTTCTTGTTTTTCGTACAGCCTCTCAAGTTCAGCCTGGTATAGGACGAGGTGCACTATTCTCGAGTCCCTAGGGAAATCGTCTACTGTCATTGTTTGGTTGGAAAGTAAGACCCCGTTTACTGTCACTGCATATTCAGAGACCTGCAGTGTGCCAAAGGTTTTTGGAATCACAATCTCTTGGTGTACCACTGATGTCTGGTTGATGTTTGAAATAGTCCATTCAAACGGCATTGAAAACGTTATGGATCTTGCCTTTGCGCCATAGCCAAGATTCGTAATGGTGTCATAGTACGATATTTGCGTGATTTCCTGCCTTCCAAAGTGCGCGTCGTTTACCTCAATTGTAGTGTATTCCGGAAACGATATCCCTGATTCAAATGTGACCGGGTTTGATTTTCCAGAATAGCTTTCCGCTGCCAGTATCTTTATTGAAAACTTGTACAGCCCGCCGGTCCCGAAGATTTTCCCCTTTGCATCTAGCGTGTTTTTTTCCATTCCAAATATAGAATCAAGCAGGCTGCCGCTTTGCTTTTTCAGTGTTGTGATTTTATCTGACTTGTCTGGGATGAGCTCAAGTGTCATCACCCCGTTTCTTGACTCATAGATTTCATCAAAGAGTGCATCGCCGTTTTTTATCGCCTTTATCTGGTATTTTACGTCGCGAATGGTGATTCCAGTGTTTGTATCAAACAAAAAAAAGCTGAGTTGTTTTTTTCCAGTAGAGTTATCGGTCTTAGAGTTTACCTCCATTGCGACCTTTTTGCCATCAAGGGATTGCGGCGGTAGCGTTTCATATCCGACGCCATGCCCAAGCGCGGAAGGAAAAGCCACTATTACAAGGACGCCGACAAAAACAGCAAGTAATAGTGTTTGCAGTATCATGCTTTCAGATCTTTTCATCATAAAATAAAAAATGAGAGGTTATCCAAGCGACCTTGAATGCTTTTGCGTGTGTGGTCTTTCGCCTGGGAACTTGCGTCGCATGTGAGCAGAAGGCCTTCCATAGAGCAGCTCCAGAAACCATGCCTCGTGTTCTATTTCTTCTCTTAGGATATCTTTTGCCACGTCATATGTCGCAGGGTCTTTTCCGTGCGTCATCTGGCAGACTTTGTTCCAGTTGACGATTGCCCCCTGTTCTGCCTTGAGGCACTTTTCCATTATCGCCCTCAGATCAGTCTTGTTCGGAGGCAGCTGCAAAAACTCGCAGCCGGACATTTTTATGAATTCCACCGCGTCGTTTGGGAGGCTTCCCCCAAGCTCGTAAATTCTGGACAGGCAGGCCTCAAAGTGGCTCAGGTCTTCTAGTCGCGCGTCCTCGATTACGCCCTTTATTCCCTCGCCCTCAAGACCTGTGCAGTGCATCCTGAGGTTTGTGAAATAGTAATAGGCGGTAAACTCGACAGACGCATTTGATACTAGGAGCCGTATTAGCTCGTCAACGTCCACGCCGTTCTGTTTTAGAATGTTTACGCCGACTACGTTTGGCTCGGTTTGTTTACCCATGTTTTAGTGGAAAAACTTGAAAATAAAAATCTGTTTGTTAAATGTTATTTTTGCGACTTTTTTGCCTCTTCTAATGCCTTCTTTGCTTTTTCCCACACAGCAGCCTTGGCTGCATCCATCACTTGCTGCTGCTTGTTAGTGTCTTTTTTTGATTTTGTCGTGTTAAGGTTAGCTTTTTCAAGTGCTTTTTGCTTGGCTTCTTCGGCAAGCTTTCGTGCCTCTTCCATGGTTTTTGGCTTTTTTGTCACAGGTTCTTCTGGTTTTTGCTTGGCAGTTTGATTGGAAGGTTTCTCTTGTTGTTCCTTGATTGCCGCCTGCTTTTCGGCAACCAGCTTTTGCCTTGCCGCAAGCGCGTCCCGTTTTGCTTTTTCATTTGCCTGAATCGCCTCATCCCTTGCAGCCTTTGCCTTGGCACTGTCCTCTTGTCCTGGCTTTTTTGGGATGCTCTTTCGCGCCTCGTCTATTTTTTTCTGCATCTCTGCCTTTGCCGCGGCGATTGGATCGGTTATCGTCTTTGTGCTGGTGTTTGTCGCAGTCTGGTTTTTCGGAATGATTTTAGGTGGTGCAGACTGGGATGTAGGCGTTGCAGTTGCCTCGTTTGAAGCGCCGCTTGGTCCAATAGAGTTTATCGCAGATACCCTATAGGTGTACTGCGTGTTGGTTAGTACGGTAGAGTCGGTGTATTTGGTGGAGGTGCTGTTGGTGCCTGACACCAGTGGCGAGAACCCTGAGCTAGTGCCTGCCTTTCTTTCAATCTTGTAGCCTGTCACCGGCGGGCCACCATAGCTTGGCGGGGAAATCCAGGAAAGCTCGATTTTTGTCGGCCCTGTTGCAGCTGCGGTGAGATTGCCAGGCGGGTTTGTCACAGTAAGTGTTGATGATGTCTTTGCCAGTGCTTCAGGTGACGGGGTGCTGGTTCCGTCCTGGCTTATCGCAGAAACCCTGTAGACGTACGTCTTGCCGGTAGTCACGGTGTGTGAGTATTTCAGAGTGGTATTGCCCGTGTTTGCGACAAGCGCTGTAAAGTCAGCAGGCGGCGTCTTCACCTCGATTTTGTATCCGGTTACTGGCTTTGTGCCGTTGTTACTTGAAGCCTTCCAGACCAGATCAATTTTTGTCGCAGAGACAGGATTTGCCTGCAGGTTTGTTGGCGGGGCTGGAGCAGTCTGCGCAAATGCCTCTGTAGAGTGCGAAACAAGTGCAAAGGATACCGCCATCACAGTAAACAGCATCATGAGTTTTGAAAGATTTGCAAGTTCCAACACTAAATGTGAGATCATACCCAGTTTTTAGACATTACTGATAAGGTATACGCGACTAAAATATGAAATTAGCAGCTTGAAAATTCCTCTTTTGGAATTACTTGGAAAAAATCCTAACTACGTCCTGCGCTATGTTTTCAATGTCGACTGTCGGCTCTGCCGATATCAAAAGCACTATCTTGCTCACGGGAAACGGGAAGCTTATCAGCACAAGTCTGTCCCTTCTGGCTGCGATATAGTTTATCGGCCCAAGTGTCTTGTCAAATTCCTTTCTGAGTGAAACCCTGGACGCAAACTCCATAAATCCGCTCAGCTTTGTCTCGTCGCCTTCTAGTGGCAATATCCCTTGCTTGAATCCTCCAGCTACTAGCACCCCTTGTTCGTTGATTATCCCTGCAAATCTAATCTCTTTTTCCTGCAAAAGCTGCTGGCATTTTGTTTCGTAGAATTTCTGCTGGAGTGCCTCGCTCATCAAGATATTATTTTTCAGGCCGCAATAAAAATTAGTCGTGTACAGTTTACACTAGGGAGTGATGAAAATGAATCATCGCGCATAGTCTCTATGTAATGTGGCTAACCAGTGCTTTGGTCTATTAGTAATGGCAGGCTCACCACTCGCCGAAGCTTGTGATCTATACCTCCATCCTATCAACGCAGTCTTCTACTGCCGACCTCCATCGTAAAAAGGGCTATTTTGTCTCAGGAAGGGTTTCGCGCTTAGATGCTTTCAGCGCTTAGCCCAAATGGCTTAGCTGCCCGGCCTGCCTTGTCAGACAACCGGTAAACCAGTGGCCACGCTGCTCTGTTCCTCTCGTACTCGGAGCAACTTCCCCTCAAATAGCCACGCTTCCATCAGGCAGAGACCGACCTGTCTCACGACGGTCTAAACCCAGCTCATGTTCCCTTTTAATAGGCGAGCAGCCTCACCCTTGGCCCCTGCTGCAGGACCAGGATAGGAAAAGCCGACATCGAGGTACCAAACCGCGGGGTCGATAGGAGCTCTCGCCCGCGACGAGCCTGTTATCCCTGGGGTAATTTTTCTGTCACCTCCGGGCCCCAATAGTGGGCACACGAAGGATCGCTAAGCCCGACTTTCGTCTCTGGATCCCGTGCGTTTGGAGATCCAGTCAATCCAGCTTTTGGCTTTGCCCTCTTCAACGGATTTCTGACCCGTTTGAGCTGAACTTTGGGCCCCTTTGATATCTTTTCAAAGGGGTGCCGCCCCAGCCGAACTGCCCACCTGCACGTGTCTCAGGTCTTCACCTGATAAGCGATACTGCAAACAAGGTCTGGTGTTACAACGGCGCTTCCTAACCTCCCGGAGGAGGTTAAGCATGGCTACCAGATACTCTATGCAATGTCAACTATACCGCAAGCACAAGCTGCAGTAAAACTCCACGGGGTCTTCTCTCCCCGATGGAAGATGATGGACTGTTCGTCCACCTTATGTAGCTTCACCGGGTTGTAGGCGGGGACAGTGGGGCTCTCGTTGTTCCATTCATGCACGTCGGAACTTACCCGACAAGGCATTTGGCTACCTTAAGAGAGTCAGAGTTACTCCCGGCGTTAACTGGCCCTTAGCTCGGTTGAACCCAAGTTTTAGGTACCAGCACCGGCCAGGATTCAGTGACTATACACATCCTTTCGGACTAGCAGTCACCTGTGTTTTTATTAAACAGTCGGAACCCCCTTGTTATTGCAACCTGCTGTCCCAATTTCTCATTAGGACTGCAGGCATCCCTTATACCTAAGGTACAGGACTAATTTGTCGAGTTCCCTCGCCTACGGTATACCCGATACTTCTTGGACTTCTCATCCAGTGCACCTGTGTCGGTTCTCGGTACGGACATGGCAAATTGCTCCCTACACGATTTTTCACGGTCCCCAAGACTCGGACAAACTCAGCTAACGCCAAGCCATTCCCATCTCGGATTGGTTCTCGTCATTACGACACTCCCCAACCCTCGGAAAGTTAGATACAACGACGGTTGTACTTGCCCTATCTTGAAACGATCGTATAGGTGATAACGCCCTTTGCCAGGTACTGGAATATTAACCAGTTTCCCTTTCGATTAATTCTGTTGAGATTAATCTTAGGACCGACTAACTCCAGGCTGATGACGCATTGCCTGGAAACCCTTGCACTTGCGAAGGTAAGGATTCTCACCTTACTATGCTGTTACTGCTACCAAGATCTGCAATAGCAATCGGTCCACAGGACCTCACGGCCCTGCTTCGACCCAATCGCTACGCCAACCTACCATGACTTGCCCTAAGACAAGTATCCAAAGTATCGGTACTATGCTTTAGCCCCGTCCATTTTCGAGGCCACCACGCTCGGCAGGTAAGTTGTTACACACTTTTTAAAGGATAGCTGCTTCTGAGCTTACCTCCCTGCTGTCTTGGCGTAATGACGCTCTTTCGCTTGACACTTAGCATAAATTTAGGGACCTTAACTTTGGTCTGGGTTAAACCCCTCTCGGTTGCGAACCTTACGTCACGCAAACCCGTCTCCCTGCTTCTACGACGCACATCCATTCAGAGTTTGAAGAGGTGGTGAGGAATTTCTTCCCCGCTCCACCCTATCAGTGCTTTACAGGAAGTGCCATCTCCACAGAGGACACCCTACGAGATGCTTCGGTTGGAACTAGCGAGCGCCGAGCTAGATTGGTTTTTGACCCCTATCCCCAAGTCAGACAAACAATTTGCACGTTAGAACTGCTTCAGCCCTCCAACGGGCTTTCGCCCGCCTTCAGCTTGCTCAGGGATAGATCGCTCGGCTTCTAGCCTTGCCGCCATGACTCTACGCACTTTCACACGCCTTCCCTCACAATGTTGCGGAAGTTCGGTTTCCCTTCGCCTTCACCCTGTTAAGGTTTAGGCTCGCCATGACGGTAAGCTCCTTGGCCCGTGTTTCTAGACGGAACGGGCGACACTGGTGACCAGAAACCCAAACCTTCAGCCCTATTGCTAGGACCTCCAGTCTGGAAAAATCACCTTCAATGCCACCCACGTCTGTAACCAGTAGGTTTCATGCACTTTTCACCCCCCTTCCGGGGTACTTTTCAGCTTTCCCTCACGGTACTAGTTCGCTATCGGTCTTGAGGAATGTTTAGCCTTAGATGCTACTTTCACCTAATTTCCTTGCCCACTGCCAAGGACAAGTACTCGGGACATGATAAGATCCAATACCGTTTCGCCTACGGGGGTATCACCCTCTATGCCGCAACGTTCCAGAAAACTTCGGCTGCGTTCTTGGATCGTAATATCATATCCAAACACCACATCTCTGTTATGTTACCATAACAGATTCAGTTTGGGCTGTTTCCTTTTCGCTCGCCGCTACTTGGGATATCTCAATTGATTTCTCTTCCACATGGTACTAAGATGCTTCAATTCCCATGGTTCGATCACCGCCCTTGCGGGCTGTGTGTACAAAAGTACAGGATTCCTATTCGGAGATCCCGGGATCATAGGACGCTTGCGCCTACCCCGGGCTTATCGCAGCTTGCCACGTCCTTCATCTCTTCTCAAGCCTAGCAATCCTCCTACTGGCGTCTATGCACTGGTATGATTAGCCACAATATTACACGACTATGCACGATGATCATCGCGTGGTCCGGGTGGACCCCGCTACATCCTTCATACGTCACTTTCATGACGCATTGCATCTGATGGTTTTTTTGTGAAGATTAGTTGTGCATTCCTTCACACATTCGTGTTTCTAAGGAGGTGATCCGACCGCAGGTTCCCCTACGGTCACCTTGTTACGACTTTTCCCTCGTCACTGACCTCAAGCTCGATAATGCCAATGAGACACTGCCTCACTAAAGGCCAACTTCGATGAAACGACGGGCGGTGTGTGCAAGGAGCAGGGACGTATTCACCGCGCGGTAGTGACGCGCAGTTACTAGGGATTCCATATTCGTGAGGGCGAGTTACAGCCCTCAGTCATAACTGAGGTATCGTTTGATGATTGCCTCCTCCTTTCGGATTCGGAACACATTGTCAATACCATTGCAGCCCGCGTGTAGCCCTAGGGTTTCGGGGCATACTGACCTGCCGTGGCCCCTTCCTTCCTCCACATTAACTGTGGCGGTCCGTCTAATTCGCTCCACTACTCCAGAGAGTAATGGTAGCAACTAGACGCAGGGGTCTCGCTCGTTACCTGACTTAACAGGACATCTCACGGCACGAGCTGGCGACGGCCATGCACCACCTCTCAGCTTGTCTGGTAAAGTCTTCAGCTTGACCTTCATTCTGCTGTCGCCCCAGGTAAGATTTCTGGCGTTGACTCCAATTGAACCGCAGGCTTCACCCCTTGTGGTGCTCCCCCGCCAATTCCTTTAAGTTTCATACTTGCGTACGTACTTCCCAGGCGGCAGACTTAACGGCTTCCCTGCGGCACTGCATTGGCCACAAGCCAAGGCATCACCGAGTCTGCATCGTTTACAGCTGGGACTACCCGGGTATCTAATCCGGTTTGCTCCCCCAGCTTTCATCCCTCACCGTCGAACGTGTTCTGGTACACCGCCTTCGCCACAGGTGGTCATCAATAGATCAAAGGATTTTACCCCTTCCTATCGAGTACCGTGTACCTCTCCCACTCCCTAGCTGCCCAGTATTTTCGGCGGCCTATACGTTAAGCGCATAGATTTAACCGAAAACTTGAGCAGCCGGCTACGGATGCTTTAGGCCCAATAAACCTCCTGACCACTCGAGGTGCTGGTTTTACCGCGGCGGCTGACACCAGAACTTGCCCACCCCTTATTCACCGGTGGTTCTATGACCGGCAAAAGACTCCTTTAGCAGGAGACACTCGGATTAACCTTGTCGTGCTTTCGCACATTGCAAAGGTTTCTCGCCTGCTGCGCCCCATAGGGCCTGGGTCCGTGTCTCAGTACCCATCTCCGGGCCCCTCCTCTCAGAGCCCGTACCTGTTATAGCCTTGGTGGGCCATTACCTCACCAACTAGCTGATAGGCCGCAGTCCCATCCTACGGCGATAAATCATTTGAACCACAGGCCATTCCAGGCACTGTGATCTATCGGGGATTATTCTCAGTTTCCCGAGGTTATCCCCGTCCATAGGTTAGATTAACTACGTGTTACTGAGCAGTCTGCCTTGTATTGCTACAACGACTCGCATGGCTTAGTACCAATCCGATAGCAGTCAGGTCCCGCAGGATCAACGGGATTCTGAATATTTGGTTTATTTTCATTTTATTTGGAATTGGACGGAATGCACTAATCTTCACATAGTCAGATTAGATCTTTTGATCAAATCCTCATTTTGTATGCGTAACTGGAGGCCCGTAAATCACAAAATGGTATAGTACCACACTTCATCACAAGCGCCGCCATAGCGTTACGTATGCAAAAGGAAAACATAGGAAATAGCAATATAAACCCTTAGAAAATTTTCCAAACAGGATTGAAATTTTCGATCAAAAATATATTCGTCAATATAAAGTGAGAAGTCGAATTGAAAACAGAAAAAATTTACAGAGAAAAGACCCCCAAGTCGGCCAGTCTTTTTGCAAAATCAAAAAAACTCCACGTAAATGGAGTAAGCCACAACATTCGGTTTTTTGATCCGTATCCGTTTGTGACCCAGTCTGCCAATGGGAAGTTTCTAACCGATGTTGATGCAAACAAGTATGTCGATTTTTGGATGGGCCACTGGAGTCTTATTCTTGGGCATCTTCCAAAACCGGTCTTGGCAAAAGTAAGGGAACAAACGCAGAAAGGCTGGATGTATGGAACTGTCAACAAAAACACGATTGAGCTGTCTGAGATGATATCAGGCGCAGTTCCTGTCGCGCAAAAAATTCGTTATGCCACGACCGGTACTGAAGCAACGATGTATGCAGTAAGACTTGCGCGGTCAGTGACAGGCAGGAAGACAGTTGCAAAAATTGATGGCGGCTGGCACGGGTATACGTCTGATCTATTAAAGACGGTCAATTGGCCGTTCAGAGATTCTGAAAGTGGCGGCCTCACAGACGAAAGGCACATCATATCGCTTCCATACAATGATCTGGAAGGATCACTTGAGATCCTAAAGGCTGCAAAAAAAGATCTGGCCGCAGTAATTGTGGAGCCTGTCCTTGGGGGTGGAGGTGGCATCCCTGCTACAAGAGAATATCTTAAAGGACTAGAGGAGTTTGCAAAGAAAAACAACTCGCTGTACATACTTGACGAGATAGTGACAGGATTCAGGTTTAGGTTTGGGTGCATCTACGATTCCATGAAGCTAGACCCCGACATCGTCACACTCGGTAAAATTGTCGGCGGTGGATTTCCGATAGGAGTCATTTGCGGTAAGGACGAAATAATGAGTCATGCCGACACCACCAAATATTCAAAAACAGAAAGGGCATACATTGGCGGCGGGACTTTTTCTGCAAACCCAATGACAATGTGTGCCGGCAGTGCGACACTTGAAACGCTAAAGAACAGCAAATCCATTTACTCAAAGATTGGAAATCTCGGAGAAACCGCAAGAAAGCAGCTAGCCAAGGTCTTTGACGGAAAGGTAGTCACCACAGGTGCTGGCTCACTGTTTATGACACACTTTGTAACAAAAGACATCAAGAAGATACGAAATGCCACGGATGCATCAAGATGTGATGCAAAGATGCTGCAGAGATTTCACTTTGAGATGATTGCAAAAGACGGATTGTTTTTCCTTCCAGGAAAGCTCGGCGCATTTTCCAATGCCCACTCTGATGCAGATGTAAAATCACTCGTGAATGCAGCAGCCAGATTCTCCGCATCCATTTAAGATATAGTGAAATAACGCAAATTCGAAACAGATTCCATGATATCAGTCGACCTTGATTCGGTAAAGCCAATCGACGGGAACGAAGGAACCAAAATCAGACAAATTTTTCATCCGCACAATACGATGCTTGGAATCAGGTACAGCATTATCAAATGCACACTTGAGCCAGGCAAAGACTCTAAACAGCACATACTGAAATCGTCCGAAGTATACTATGTCTTGAGCGGGAACGGGACTCTGCAAATAGATGACCAAGAATCCCAAATAAAAGCGAACCAGGCAATCTATGTACCTCCTCACTCCAAACAGTTTATCCAAAACACTGGAAAGACACCACTAGAGTTTCTCTGCATAGTTGATCCTGCGTGGAGAGAAGAAGACGAACTGGTGATAAAATGAACGAAAGCCACTGTCGTTATAAATAACGAACATTATCACAAGAATCGTGAACGGGATAGACACTCTCCTACACAAAGCAATACTGCAATCAATTCAAAAAGAGATTGACAGCAAGAAATTTCAGGACATCGAGCAAAGCCTACAGGAACAAGGCATCAAATTCTCCGATCTGATAAACAAGTTCGGAGAGATAAAAAAGCCGCTTTTCGAATTTGAGGAAGAGTTGAAGAGAATAGACGATCTAGTGCTCAGGGGGTTTCTTGTGGTTGAAAAGGGCCACGGCGAAACATGGTTGACAATAAAGAATCGCTATCTGACTGAATCGATCCTAAAGACATTCGCAGACGAGGATAAAAAACAGATTTTGGATTTTACGAGAACCAAATCAGAGACAATACCAAGAACACTAGTCTCATGCAATCTTCCAAGCACGTCAGGGTATAGAAAGATGAGGCAGCTGATTGATGATGGATTTGTCATACCTGCTGGTTTGGTTGAGACCGTCGAAGGAAGGCGCACGATGCTTTACGAGTCGATCATTCAAAAGATCCAGATAGTAATCGACAAAAATGAGATACATGCCAAAATTAGTGTTCCAAAAGAGGTCATTGATTCTAGCGGAATAGTAAAGATGCTCGTAGAAGCGGGCCGAGGCAAACGCATCATAGCAAACTAGCCATATTTTTAAAACAGTTAGGGTATCCAATATCATTGGATACTGTTCAGGCATGCCAAGTCTTACAGATAAAACCAGGCTCGTCATTTAATGAGATCAAATACGCATATAGAAAAAGAGTGCTAGAGTCACATCCCGACAAAAATGACGAGGAAAAAGACGGAATCAAATTCCGGCTCGTTACTGAGGCATATCATTTTCTAAAAAATGACAAGAAGGCAATCAATTCAAAGATCAGAGAAAACGCAAACAAGTACGCCGACGCCAAAAAAGAAAAAACATTTTGGCGCGCAGGCTGGGGTGCAAGGCCTGACGACAGGCCCCCAGAAGAAGACTGGGGAAAATACACAAAACAGACTGAGCAAAGTGATCCTTTCTTTTGGAAAAAATACGTGGCCGAATTTTGGAAAGAATACGAATCTAAAACGCCAAAGAGAGACGATCCTTCTGACTTTGAGATCACTCAAGAAGCAAAAGAGCAAGACTTGGTTACAAGTGTAGACCACAGCCTATGCATTGGGTGTTGTAGCTGTGAAACAATTGCGCCCAGCGTCTTTTGCGTCGACAAGCACTCAAAGATGAACCCCAAATCAAGCGTAATTAATCAAAAAGGCGCAAACCCCGATAAAATCATGGACGCCGCACAAACCTGCCCCACAAAGGCAATCAAAGTAGATGATCAAAAAACTGGCAGAAGATTGTATCCTTACTAACAAGACTTTAGTTTTGAGAGTATTTGATCAAATTCCGAGTCGGAGATGCTCGGCCTTTTTGTAAACATGCCATGCACTGCCGATGCAGAGTCGTCTGGGCTTCGAGGTATAAGGTGAACATGTACGTGTGGAACCTCTTGGCCCGCATCTCTCCCATTATGTATTGCGACTAGTGTGGCACCCGTGACGGTGTCAACTTTTGCCACAACCTTATTGACAGTTTCAAATAGATCAGAATTATCTGGCATTGGCATTTGTTGAATTTTTTCGTAGTGTTTTTTCGGTATTACAAGCGTGTGTCCCTTCGCTAGTGGGAATGCGTCCAAAAACGCAATCGAGTTTTTTGTTTCCAGCACAATCCTTGCCTTTATTTGTCCACTAACGATTTTACAAAATATGCAATCCATGATTACGCTAGCAGATTGTCTCTGATATATTTTACAAAGCAATTTCGTTTTTTATAAATAAAAGCTCGAAAATGGACTGACACGAAATATAAGGGATGTAGGGCAAACAAAGGGATTGTCTATTAAAAACATAACAGTTCTTGGTTCTGGTGTGATGGGTCATGGGATAGCCCAGGTGAGTGCAATGTCAGGATACAATGTTGTGCTGCGAGACATTGAGCAATCGTTCTTAGACAAAGCGATGGAGAAGATAAGGTGGAGCCTTGAAAAACTAGTCACAAAAGAAAAAATTACAAAGGCAGAGTCAGATGACATACTTTCCAGAATCAAGACCGAAGTTGATCTTGGCAAGGCAGTCAGCTCAGCAGAGCTCGTAATTGAAGCGGTTCCAGAAATAATGGAGCTCAAAAAGAAAGTATATGCGGAGCTTGACAAAGTTGCAGGCGACAAAGTCGTTTTTGCGTCAAACACGAGCACCCTGCCAATTACTGAGATTGCAAACATCACTAGCAGGCCGGAAAGAGTCATAGGAATCCATTTTTTCAATCCGCCGCAGCTCATGAAACTAGTCGAGGTCATTCCTGGACAAAAGACTGCAAGGGAGGTTCTTGATTTGACGGTCAACTATGTCAAATCGGTAAAAAAAGAACCGGTCGTTTGTAAAAAGGACGTTCCCGGCTTTATTGTAAATCGCCTTTTTATCCCACTCGTACACGAAGCGTGCTGGCTAAAGCAACGCCAAGGTCTCAAGCTAGAAGAGATAGATTCTGCCGTCAAATTCACAATGGGCTTTCCGATGGGGATTTTTGAGCTCGCAGATTTCACCGGAATGGATGTCATTCACAAAGCCACCGTCGAGCTACAGATCCGAGACAAAAAAGTCATCTTTCCACATCCAGATGTTGAAAAAATGTTTAATGAGAAAAAACTTGGCCAAAAGTCAGGTGAGGGATTTTACAAATATGCTGACGACAAATACGAGCGGATTCAGCTAGATGAAAACCTGGCAAAAAAATGCAACCCTATCCAGCTGGTAGCAAACATCCTGAACAATGCGGCTTGGCTGGTAACAAACAACGCAAGTGACATTGTAGAAATAGAAAGGGCCGCACAGCTTGGACTTGGCCTCAAAAAACCGATTTTCGAAACAGCAAAAGAGATAGGAATTAAAAACATCGTAAGCCAGTTAAACGAGCTTGCAGGAAAGCATGGCGCATTTTACGAGCCGGATCCCCTACTTGTTTCTATGCAGTGATCTGACTTAGGACATACTTGACTGCCTCTTTTGGGGTGTCTACTCCGACAATTTTGACGTTTTTTCTGTGATCAAGATACTGTTCGGCATATTTTGTCGCGATTCCTCCCGAATTTTTCAGGGCAACCAGCGGTTTTTTGTGCATGTATGCAGCGCAGGCCTCAGAAAGCGTCCCGGAACCACCTCCAACTATTATCACACCGTCTGCAGACAAGGCGTTCAGAAAGTCCCTTGACAGCCCAAGGCCGCTCGGAATAACAATGTCGCAGTATTCGTTTGCAAACGACGGATTGTCCTGAGGTATTATTCCAACTACAAGCCCTTTTGCGTCATGTGCGCCATGTGATGCAGCCTTCATGACTCCGCCCAGCCCGCCGGTAATCAGAACGGAATCGGACTTTGCCACCTCTTGCCCTACCTCATATGCAATCAGTTCCATCTCAGGGGTGCAGCCGTTTTCATTACTCCCAATAACAAGAATTTGCCTTCGCTTTTGCATTTGCTTATCGTGGATTTGCCCCAGAAATATTGTTTTCACGAGCTGAAAACGATCTATAAGCGTAAAGGATATAAAATTACGGTGCCAAGTTAATTCATGACAAAGAGAACCATGCCAGTTTGTATGACTCCTGAACAATACGAAAGGCTTGCAGAAATCGCAAAGATGTACGGAATGGTTGACGCAGGTCAGGCAGTCGAAGAACTCCTAAAAGAGATCTAAGACGCTTCCTTTTGAATTAATTACATTTTTTAAAAGATACATTTCAGGAATATTGTTGGGATTATTCAGTAAAAAACCTGCAAACTGCACTGTCTGCAATAAAGAAACAACAAACAAACACAAGCCAAAAAGAGAGTGGAACTTGCAGTATCCATTATGCACAGATTGCTACATGAAAACCATGAAGCAGTACTATAGCGGAACATACAAGCAAAAATGCCTAAAATGCGGTATTGAGAAGAAGATCACCGATTTATGGGAGCCAAGGTGGCAGTGGGAAATGGACGGGTTACTTTGCAAATCATGCTTTGATGCCAAAGAAGTCGATTTTAGTGAAAAAAAAGAGTTTTGTAGTGTTTGTGGCACCAAGATGAACTTTTTCAGACATAACCCAAAGGCAAGCTGGAAGATAGATGGGCAGATTTGCAGAAAATGCTGGGACGAGCAAAAGGAATCCCATAAATGAAGTTTTTTGGAAGGAGGATAAGGTGCGAGTCGTGCGAATGTGTCTTTGCGACTCAAGAAGAATTAATGCAGCACCAGCAAATAGTTCACGGTAAAAACCTGCCGTATGACTGCAAGGTTTGCAATCAAAACTTTGCAAGTATGGAGGAGATGCGAACACACTTGCAGAGAAAGCACAGCTACAAAAATTAGATTGCTTGGACTGTTTTGACTAACGGTGGTCGAACCTTGGTAAAAACTCGAAAGCCGCAAATGCATTTTATCTCAGGCAACCTGCTAAGCTCAGAGTTTGTCACACTTGTTCCGCACCTAAGACATTTGTAAATTACATCAAATTTTTCTTCAACCGGCGCAGATTCAAGAGGTGTTGGTTCTTCAGACATTTGACTTGTCACCCGCATTCTGTAATTTAAGGCTACTTTAGTGATAATTCGATGTAGACATCGTCTGGAATTTTAAGGCGCATTAACTGTCGTATTGCCTTGTCGTCAGCGCTGAGATCAATAATTCTTCGGTGCATTCGCATTTCCCATTTTTCATATGTTTCAGTTCCGTTCCCACATGGAGACTTGCGTGTAACGACGTTGAGTCGTTTTACTGGTAGGGGTGTAGGTCCCTTTACGCGGACGCCTGTTTTTTCGCCAATGCCCAAAATCTCTGTGCAAACTCCATCTAGTTTTGGCAGACTTGTGCTTGTTAGTTTTATTCGGGCAGATTGGGTCAATCTAAAAACCAGTCTTATGGCTTGTGTTCTTCAGTAATGTCTTTTACAATGCCTGCGGCAATTGTTGCGCCCATGTCTCTGAGAGCAAATCTTCCCATTTCCGGAAAGTCTTTGAATGTCTCAATGCATGTTGGGCGTACTGGTCTGATTTTTACAATTGCGGAATCTCCAACTTTTAGGAATTTTGGATTCTGCTCGTCCACTGCGCCAGTTGCTGGGTTTATCTTTGCTTCAAATTCTGTAATTGTCGCAGCGACCTGTGTGGTGTGTGCATGCATGACTGGTGTGTAGCCAGGTGCAATAGCTGTTGGGTGATGAATTATTATGATTTGTGCTCTGAATTCTTTTGCGGCTTTTGGTGGGCTGTCTGGGTGTCCAAGGACATCTCCTCTTTTGACGTCTTTCTTTTCAATGCCTCTTAGGTTGAAACCGATGTTGTCACCTGCTTCTGCAGATTCCATTTGAGTATGATGAGTTTCAATTGATTTGACTTCGCCTATTGCACCAGCTGGCATGATTACAATTTTATCGCCTGCCTTGAATTTACCCGTCTCGACTCTTCCTACTGGTACTGTACCCACACCAGTGATAGAGTAGACGTCTTGGATTGGAAGTCTGAGTGGTTTCCCAATTGGTTTTTCTGGAACTGCAAAATCATCAAATGCCAGAAGCATTGTCTTTCCAGTCCACCACGGCATGTTTTCTGACTTTTTTACCAGGTTGTCTCCTTTCCATCCAGAAATTGGAATGATTGGGACTGACTCTAGTTTGTAACCTACAGATTTGACTAATTTTTCAGCTTTTTCTTTTGCAGCCTTGAAAGCTGCTTCAGAATATTTGCTGTCGTCCATCTTGTTGATTGCGACGATTAGTTGGCTTACGCCGAGTGTTTTTAACAAAAATGCGTGTTCTCTTGCTTGTCCGCCCGGAGCAATCGCAGTGTCTGTCTCGCCTTCTTTTGCAGAAAGTACTAAGACTGCGCAGTCAGCCTCTGATGCGCCAGTAATCATGTTTTTGATAAAGTCCCTGTGACCGGGAGCGTCTATCAGGGTAAAAAAGTACTTTGGTGTTTCAAATTTTTGAAAAGCTAAATCGATTGTAATGCCCCTTTCTCTTTCGTCTTTAATGTTATCCATAACCCATGCATACTTGAATGTGTCACCTTTTCCGGTCTTTTCAGACTCGGCAGCGTGTGAAGCGATGGTCCTTTCGTCTACCAAGCCCATATCCATGAGAAAATGACCCATAGTGGTTGACTTGCCGTTATCGATGTGACCAGTCACGATCAGATTCAGGTGTGGTTTTGTTGCCATAGGCTTTTCGTGCTGTGAGGGGTTTATTAGAGTTACGATTTTTTCAAGACTTGCTCTTATTTTTTAGATTTTTTTGATCAGAAAAAAATGCGAGTTTCCAGAAGGCTTGGACCGGAGATCACGTGGACGGAGGTAAGTCGCTTGACAAAATGCCCAAAAGTGGTTTTTGCCAATTTCTGATTTTCTTGTCAAATCCCAATCAAAGACATAAATCAAAGTAAAAAGTCAAAAAAGTCATGAAGGTGACCGTTTCCGCAATCAAAGCTGATGTTGGAGGAATCGGAGGGCACACAAGGCCTAGCGACGGGTTGCTTGATGCGGTAAGAAAGACGATAAAAGGCGCTGGAAACCTTTTGCTTGACCACTACATTGGGTATTCTGGCGACGATGTTCATATCATAATGTCCCATAAAAAAGGCACAGACAACTCTGAAATCCACGGGCTTGCGTGGAAAGCGTTTGAAGAGGGAACCAGAGTCGCCAAGTCAGAAGGACTCTACGGTGCAGGTCAAGACCTGCTAAAAGACTCTTTTTCCGGAAACGTCAAGGGGATGGGTCCAGGTGTCGCAGAAATAGAGTTCGAGGAAAGGCCAAACGAAGCGTTTACTGTTTTGGCAGCAGACAAAACCGAGCCGGGCGCATTTAATTATCCATTTTACAGGTTATTTGTTGACGCATTAAGCAATACAGGATTGATCGTAAACCAGTCTCTTGCTGCAGGGGTGAAATTCAACATAATGGATGTGGAAGAAGGAAAGATCGCCGAACTTTCGCTGTGGGAAGACAAGCCAGTTCTAGAGGCTGCCCTTATGTATCCTGGAAGATACGTCGTTTCTTCTGTTTTTACAAAGTCGGGGGAGCCAATCGTCGCCTCATCTACTGACAGACTGCACAACATTGCTGGCACCTACGTAGGAAAGGACGATCCGATTGCAATTGTCAGAACCCAGAAAAACTTTCCGGCAACTGAAGAGCTAGGAAGTGTTTTCAACAACCCGCATTACGTTGCAGGGAACACCCGCGGTAGCCACCACATGCCATTGATGCCAGTCAAGCTAAACACGGCTGCATCGATTGACTTTTGCATTCCAATCGTGGAGGCATTGGTGTTTTCTATGCACGACGGCAAATTCACAGGTCCATTCGATGGATTTTCGACCCCAGACTGGGACTATGTAAGAAACATAGCAGTACAAAAGGCACTTGCCATGAGAAGCCAAGGGTTCATTCACCCCGCGACACTGGTTCCTTCGGAACTAGAATATGCTGAAGGATACAAGGCAGTAATCGAGGGATTGCATAAAAAGATGAAACCCGTTGAATCCTCAAAAGGATCACACGGGAACAAGAAATACGAAGACCCCGATTAAACAAGACTTACCAATTAGGCCAAACTATACAACAATAAGGTTAAGTGTGACAAATCAGACATTTAGTCATGGGTCCAAAGCCAAGCAGGGACAGCATTGTTTTGTTCGGATTCGGCATTATCTCCAACATCTTCATCTCAGTGTTTGGCCAAATAATACCAAATGCGGTGACAGGATTTTTCCGAGAGATCGGGGCGGCGTTTATTCTAGTGCTCGTTTTTGCATTTGCGTTTACATGGTTCCTAAAGGCAAGACCCCACAACAGGCCAAAAAAGTACTTTGTCGTCATATTTGACGTATATGGGCAGGAGGTTCAGATCGATGGCATTCGAACCGAGTTTAGAAATCACGACGTTGCGTGGAGTTTCATGAAGCAGTACAAGGCCGACTATCCGATGCACAATTTCGCGATGGTTGCAGATACAAAGAATTCCGAAAAGAAAACAATTTTCAGATACATCTAAACTAGTTTTAAGCAAAAGTTCTAAATACCAAACTAAGAGAACCCAAGCGAAGTGGCGCTAGACGTTATTCAAGAAAAGAATCTTACGGACATAATTAATTATGCATTAGAGTACCCAAGCATGGTTCTCTCCATTACAAAGAGCAATGTCGAGCAGGCAAGATCAGTTGATTTTGTTTATGGGGTGTACATCGGATACATCTCTGGCGTGTTTTTTGACAAATTTCTTTCCGAAAATAACAGATTCCTAAACGATGGCGAGCTATCTGACTTTTACTCAAAGTTAGCAAGCAGGAATACAGAGATCATGCTAAAGATCAAAGCACACCTTAAGACGAGCTAACGAGTCTCAGACGGCTTACTTTTATTTTAGACCGAGTAAAAATCCCAGTGTGAGGTTTTCTTTAATTTCAGACGCATTTGAGAAAATGGAATCGACGTCAAAGAGGCTAGAGCTTACACAGCACCTAGTCGATCTGTTCAAGGTCACACCGAAAGAAAGTATCTCAAAGGTAGTCTACCTAATCCAAGGAAAGCTCCGGCCGGACTATGAAGGAGTAGAGCTCGGCATTGCCGAGAAGCTTGCGATGAAGGCAATATCAAAATCAGCAGGCATACCGACCAGAAAAATTGAGCAAGTGTTCATAGAAGATGGCGACTTGGGACATGCCGCTGCCAAAATCCTAGAACAGAAAACCCAGACCACGTTTCTTATGCAGCAAATAACCACAGAGCGTGTCTATGAGACTCTTTTCAAAATTGCAAAACTCGAAGGGGCGAGATCTCAGGACATGAAGATGAAGTACATATCAAGTCTCTTAAATGACGCAACTCCTCAAGAAGCCAAATTCATCCTCAAAATAATGATGGGCACACTACGACTTGGAATCGCAGACAACACGGTAATGGATGCACTCGCAATCGCATTCACAGGATCACGCGAAAATCGAGAAAGGCTGGAGGCGGCCTACAATGTTTCGTCTGATCTTGGAAAAGTCGCAGAGGCGGTCTCTCAGGACAACATAGAAGGGTTGAGAAATTTCCACATCGAATTGTTCAATCCAATCAGGCCAATGCTTGCGGAACGCGTCAAGAGCGCGGAGGAGGCAACAGAAAAGCTAGGAAAGGAATTTGTTGCTGAATATAAGCTGGATGGAGAACGCGTGCAGATTCATTTTGGTGATCAAAAAGTAATTTTGTTTTCCCGGAGACTTGAAAACATTACAAACTACTACCCGGACATAGTAGAGAATGTTCCAAAAGCGCTGAAAACAAACGAGGTCATTTTGGAGGCGGAGGCAGTCGCGATAAATGAAGCCAGCGGTGAGTTTCTTCCATTTCAAGAGCTGATGCATCGAAGGAGAAAATACGACATTGCAAAAATTGTCGAACGGTACCCAATCACGATCAACCTCTTTGATATATTGTATCTAAATGGGAAGGATCTCTTAAATTCCACGTATATGGACCGGAGAAAAAAACTAGAAGACATAACTCTAGAAAATGAATTCATAAAACTAGTTCCAAAGACTATAGTAAGATCAGAAGGCGACGTTGAGGACTTTCTTGAGAATGGCATTAACGCCGGATGCGAGGGACTGATGCTCAAGGTTCTTGACGCCACATACAGAGCAGGTGCAAGAGGGAATAATTGGCTGAAGCTAAAGCGCGAATACAGAAACGAGTTAGGAGACAGCCTTGATTTGGTAATAATTGGCGCATTCTTTGGCAAGGGAAGGCGCACAGGTAGATACGGGACGCTTTTACTTGCCACATACAATCAGGAAAATGACACCTTTGATAGCATTTGTAAGGTCGGAACTGGGTTTACAGACGAGAACTTGGATCAGTTCTACCAAATTCTTTCAGACAAGGTCACTATCAAAAAAAATCCAAGAATAGAAAGTGTGATGGAGGCAGATGTGTGGTTCGAGCCAGAACTTGTAATTGAAATTGTTGCTTCTGAAATCACGCTAAGCCCAATTCATACAACGGCAAAAGACGCGATACGAAGGGGGAGTGGACTTGCACTCAGATTCCCAAAGTTCACAGGTAAGATTAGAACTGAAAAGGCGCCGGAGGACGCATCATCGGATCAGGAGGTCATCGCACTTTACAAGAGCCAGAAGAAAGTCAACCAGAACATTTCTGACGTCTAGCCATGCAAGATTAATTAATCCCCTACCAAGTTATACAAAAGGATGTATAGTGGGGAGCTAGAGGTCCAGGCAAAACGAAAAGCAATCGCAGTTTTACAAGATGAGATAAATAGAATTCTAAACGCTGCAAGAGAACTTGCAACTTTAACTGACCTGATCATGAAAAAGGACAAGGCCGGAATCAAGGCAGTAAATGAGCAGATATCAAGTATCGAAGAAGAAGTGGAAAATCTCAGACGCAAGATAACGCGCGAAGTTGCTGATGTCGGCGGCCTTATCATGAATAGGGAAAACCTACTCAACACCGCATATACAATGGATGAAATCGCCGGATACATCACCGGAATTGCATTCAAGCTGTCAATCATCAAACCAACCACACTAAAAAACGCGAACCTGGATGCAGATATTGCAGCCTTGATTGAACTGCTAGTAGACGAAGTGTACAAGCTTAACGAAATAGTCCGTGGCCTAAACACAAACACTGCAAACGCAATCGAGCTCGCCCAAGAAACCCAAAAAATAGAACGCGAGATAGACAAAAAATATCGAATGGCTGTACTCAAGGCACTAGACGAAATCACCAACACCAAGGAACTGTTACTTGTCAAGGACGTAATACAAGGAATTGAAGAAATGTCAGACAAGTGCCAACAGGTATCTGACTCGTTTATTCTGCTTGCGTTAAGCCTTTAACCCAATTTTCATTGTTTTAAGCTAATCCCAAAAACAAAATAATTTTTAGTGGTGAAATAATGAGATCATCATGCAAGGCGAGTTAGTAGAGAACAGAATTGTCATATGGAACACTGAGGACGCAAAAAGCATCTTTTCTGAGTCATACTATGGAAAACCAATTGGAATCGCAAAGCCAAAACCAGAAGAAATCGATGTGCCATTAATTTTAGACTTGATTGAGGGACATTACTTGCAAGAAAAATCACAAATAACAATACACAAATCAAAAAAGAAAGTCACAAGGCAGCAGTTGCTTGAAATCTGTAGAAGCGAATACCATAACTTTGATAAAAAATATCAAGTTTACAAGGACTTTAGGGATAAAAAGTACATTGTCAATCCAGGGATAAAATTTGGATGTGATTTTGCCGTGTATCAGCGTGGGCCTGGAATAGACCATGCGCCGTACCTGATTCAAGTATACAACAAAAACGACACAATTTCTTCGACAGGGGTAGTACTAGCTGGACGACTGGCTACCAGTGTGAAAAAAAATTTCATCTTGGCAATACCCCACGGGGACAAGGTAAATTATTTGGCGCTTGATTGGTGGCGGGCCTAGATTTTTTTTACATGCTCTGCAATCTTGTTGTAGATTGCATACAGGTCTTTTGTTATTTCAAAGTCGTGAGAGTTTTTCCATTTTCCGTAGATTCTAATTTCCTTGACTGCAGGATCAACGAAAATCGTTGCATCATTGACAGACTGTTTTGATATGAGCTCGTTTAACTCGGCATCCTTGTTCAGATCCTCTGCTAAAAGGCCGCCATTCCACACTATTGATTTTACTTTTTTTGCACCAAAATGGCCTTCGGTGTTTAGAATTGTTCTTGCCACATAGTTTGCTGGATGAACGGCATCAAGTTTTACGATGAAATGCGCCTGAAGCCTGTCCTGAGTTCCCCAGTGTGAAATTGTCGAGTCTTGCATTTTTTCTAACCCTTTTGGATGATTTGAATTACATCAACGTTGGAATCTTTTAGCTCCACTACGCCTCTATTGGTAATCATTCGTGTAGCTTGAGAGAAATTTCTTCCATAGTAGTCCTTTGCCTTTTCTACTGGATCTGTCCCGATTTCCTTTGGGGTGGAACTGACCCCAATCTCTTTTAGCATATGTGAAACCTTTTCTGGCCAAGTTTCATAAACAAAAGTATCAGACTCGGAGTCATGCATATTTGTCGTTGGCTTGATACCCACAAATAAAGTTTTGACACGCAATTGATCGAAATAAATAGCACAAGTTAAATGTCAAATCTATGTCAAAGTTCCAAAACAAAGTCGTTCTAGTCACAGGGAGCGGCACTGGAATTGGCCAGACAGTTGCCAAGCTATTTGCTGAAAATGGGGCAAGCATAATCATTCTAGGCAGAAGAAAGGAGCCCCTTGAAGAAACAAAGAAGATTCTTGACGAGATAATTAACAGAGTAAAAAGCAATGCGAGAGTTTGGCTTTTTTCAGGGGTTGATGTAAGCGACGAGGTTGGCGTATCACAAATGTTTGATAGCCTCAAAAACTCTAATGTGTTTGTAGACATAGTGGTAAACAACGCAGGAGTCTCAGGGCCTGTGACATGTTTTCCAAACTCGCCGCTTGACGAATTCAAAAGTGCAGTCGGCATCCATCTCACAGGCACATTCTGGACATCTGTTCAAGCACTAAAGGTGATGAAAGAGGGCTCGAAGATAATTACGATTTCAACGTTCTTTACAGAAGAGCGATCGTTTGAACAGCGACCGTATAGATTTCGTAGCCCATACACTGCATCACAAGGAGCAAAGAATAGGCTTGCTGAGGCAATGTCTTGGGAGCTGACAGAGAAAGGAATTGTTTCAATTGCCACAAACCCAGGACCTGTTCACTCTGACAGAATTTACAAGACGGTTTATCCAAAGGCTGCTGCAGAGTTTTTACGCGTCAGCGGTTTTGAGGATCTCAGCCCAACCGAAGTCGAGACCGCAAACAAAGACATTGTTGGGCTACTTGGAGAAAATGAACAAACTGTCAGCGATGGCATCAATAAAGCCGCCACAAATGTAGCAAAAATGAAAAATGGTGACGTTCAACAAATTGCGCAGACGTTGAGAAAGCTATTAACAAAGATACAGGAAATTGCAGAAAAAGTTCAAAAAAATACGTCATTCATGATTGCAGATAGACAGTTTTTGTCTCAAATTCAAGTTGCCCAGACGGTCTTGACCCTTGCCGACGATGACATTGCAAAAATACTAAACGGCAAGGTAATTCCGGGTGACCGAGTATTCTACCCAGTAAAGCCCCACATCACCACCATGGTTCCCCCCGTGTTACAATCAAGTTTTGCGTCCCAAGCAGTTGTGTTTGCAATTGACGCCACAGACAGCACAGACTCAGAACGAGCAGAATTTCTTGCACGCCATGTAGAAAAAAACGGTGGAAAGGCAGTCTGTCTTATCTCCGAGACGACCCCAAAAGAATACCAAGATGCAATTAGTTCGAAATTTCACTCGCACGTTGTAGACCTGAGGAGCCCGGAGGAGGTTCAAAGATGGCTTACTGCCGCAAAGAGCCAAGGAAGCCTATCCGCGCTAGTATACATCACAGGCAAGGTTCCTGCAGACATAAAGATCACGGAGCTTTCACGAAATAAATGGGATGGCCTTGTTGACAAGTTCATAAACACCCCCGCTACGGTGCTCCAAACTGCATTTGAGATTTTTGTCCCAGGTGGTAAAAAAGACCCAAGACTATACAAAAATGCCTTCGGTACTGCAATGATAATCGGCCCAGACTTGCCCACAGGCACCAAGGTTTCAGGGGCAGACAGGGCTCGAGTTGAGGTATTCAGAGGCGCACTAAGGCCATTTTTTACTACAGTGAATCAAGAGCTCAGCGACGTTCTAAAATCAAGGATAAGATCATTTCTTGTCTTGCCGGGGAGCATTGATGGAAAAGATGTAGACAATGACAAAATAGCACGCGCCTTGGACTATTTCGTCACAGATGCTGCAAGAAGTTCTTCAGAAGTAATATTCTGCACAGACGAGACAAGAGAGTAATGAAAAAGTTTTCCGACCTAAAGGTTGGCGAGGAGTTTTTTTCCACATGTACGTTTTCAAAAAAGGAGCTAGAGTCATATCTTGGCTTTTCAAGAATAAAGAATACAATTTTTGATAATGATGAATACAACAGCATGGTATCAGGTCGAGCTATAATTGCTAGGATGGAAGGCGAATTTACTAGGCTCAGCCAAATTTATGGCAACATGATTTTGCTTTATGGCATGGATGGTGATCCAAACTGGGAAAACAGAAACACCCGGTTTCTCAAACCGCTACACGTAGACGAGATACTGAAAATAAAGTTCACAATATCAGACAAAAAGGACCTTGATGATGAATTTGGCATGGTTTCGGTAGATTTTGAAGGCAAAAAAGACAACGGGGACTCGGTAGTTATTGCAAAACGTAACATCTACAGGATAAAAAAAGAACCTCCACGATAGGGTCAGGTAATTTTACGATTAAAACGGCTATTCAGGCACACAGATAGTTTCCAGTTTCCCGTCTTTTACTTTGATGTGCAGAGACCGGTTGTCTTGAAAGATCAGCGTTATTCCACCATCTTTGTCTGGGTCTTCTACTTTAATTAGCTCCTGCATTCGGATCCCGTCAAATTTTACCATGCTGTTTTACCCGCAATGCCGGATTATATTCCTTAACCAACGCCTAAAGTCCAGATTCCTGCACCGTCCAAGAAAAGCTTGATTGCCGTGGCAGCTATCACCAAGGTTATCAGTATTCTTATGCTGTTTTCTTTAAGCTCTAAGGACAGCCTTGCGCCAACCAGTCCACCTCCAAACGCACCGACTGAAAGCAACAATGCGTAGCTAAAGTCAGAATGCCCAAGAAATGAATGAGCTATCATCCCAGATGCGGATGAAAACAAAAGTATCAGCTGTGATGTTGCGGTAGCGTTTTTGATGAGCAACCCAAGCCCTACTATCATCAGTGGCACAAAAATTATACCTCCGCCGATTCCAAAAAAACTTGATAAGATTCCAGCAAAGAAGCTTATTGCTACAGAAGCTGCGGCCATTTGTTTTGAAACATTGTTTTGCTTTTGCTCCATGTTTCTCTTTATGAAAAGATAAAAACACGCCCCAACCAGTACAAACCCAAATAAGATTTTGAATAATGTCGGAGTCACCTCGGCAGATACAAAGGCGCCGAGAATGGTTCCTGGAATCGACAAGAGCCCAAGCTTTAGTCCTATTTTGTAGTCTATCCGTTTTTGTTTTGCATATGATGCAGTCGACGCCACAGAATTACTAAATGCTGCAAAAAGGCTGCTGCTCGAGGCAATTGTTGGGGCAACGCCAAGAAATGACAGCACCGGAACTATGATTATTCCCCCTCCAAGGCCGATGATGGAACCCACTATTCCTGCCACAAATCCGAGTGGAATTAGCCACAGATTTTCAAACATTTTTGCTATACTGGGTTATTAGCTATTGAATCTTGTCTTAGAACTTGGCACGTATGTTCTTTGGTAGTGAAACTGAAAAGATTGTAGGCCTATTAGTCACGCTGATTGTTCCTTGGTGTTGCTGAACTATGCTTTTTACTGCTTGGAGACCAAGCCCGGTGCCGCGCAACTTTGTGGTAAACAATGGTTCAAACACCTTATCAAGGAGATTTTCTGGTATGCCAGGGCCAGAGTCTTGTATTTTTATTGTCACCACTTCAGATGTTTCATCGAATCGTATTGTTATGCTGCCCGAATTATCCATTGCTTGAACTGCGTTCATTATCAGATTTGTAAATACGGTGGTCATTTTTTCCATGTCACAAAAAAGTTGGATGTCATTAGACGGCTTGTGGATCTGAATTTTATCAGGTATAATTAATTTATTTATGGCTGAGTTCATTATTTCACGCAGCGAGTATTTGGCACAGTTTAACGGTGAGACTTTAACGAAATTCAACACCTCATCTAGTTGAAACGCCAACCTAGAGGAAGCTGTATCTATTGAACCAAGAAGCCGTAAAAGGTCTTCGGAAATGTTCGATGAGTGTTTTAGCTTTACAAGTTCGACTGTGTTTTTTATTATAGTCAATGGGTTGCGCATGTCGTGGGCAAGCCTTGCAGACATTTCTCCTATTGCGGAAAATCTCACAGTCTTGAAAAGCTCAGATTGAAAACGACCCAGCTCGTTGATCTTCTTTGTCATTTCCTCAAGAAGCCAATCGCGTTGTTCCTTTATTTCGTCAAATTTTGCGAGCTTTTTCTCAAGTATCTCCAGTTCCTTTTGTTGAGATGCATACTCTTTTGCAATTGCCTGTTTTTCATTCTCAAGTGTTCGGATTTTATCCAATGAGTTTTCACTGTCCCGTTCCACACGTAGCGATGATTTAGGTTCCACCAAGAGCCGTTAATTCTGATTGAGCTTGGATAATAACGGGCTGTCTGTTCAGATCAGACAGACGTCGAGGATATGAATAGCTGCCAAAGATAGCCGTCCTTGTTCGTAGTTAGTTCCAATTGAATTGTTTTTGATTCCAAGACCAGCTGTTTTGACTTGCTATGAGGTTTTGTGTCGCTTAGGTGAAACTGACGTAGCCCTTCAATCCATTCCTGCACATCAGCAAAATTGTCAGGCCTCTCTTGTTGCCAACAATCGCAAACCAGACTTTGAACTGTCTCATCAAACACAATTTTGACTGAATCAATTTCTGACATGAATGGATCTGTCTGAATTAATGCAATAGTAATTTTTGGTTCACCAGACGAACCAACCATATGGATATTACCAAGGAACCTGCTGGCTTTGTCCTTGAGTTCTGTTGACGTGCAGTACTCGACGGTTTTTTGTTTTTCTGCACTTGTAAAAAATTTACAATACTTTGCTATGTCTTCTGGATCTTGCAGTTTTATTGGAGAGGACATCGAGATGCCATGTTCGGCTAACTTTTGTTTTAGTACGAGATTGTCTTCTACGTATCGGTTTTGCTGAGTTTGTTGTTCATCCCCATCAATAAACATGGCAAAAATCATCAGGACTACTGCGACTCCAGCGATGATGAGTAGAAATTTTTTATTCATCGTTTTTTGTTGATCTTTTTGCACTACAGATAAGCGTTTCCAATGGAGAACATCAAATTGAGATTATGTCCAGCTTCGAATTTTCTGTTATGTTAAACTTGTCTACAAACCCAGAGGTTACCTCGAGCACATATTTTGCGTTCATTTCATTTCCATTTGTGAATGTGCAGGCCATGGTTTCCAGAGCGGATTTGCAGGGCTGGGCATCTTTTTCAATGTGTACTATTTTTCCATCAGAGTCAATCCAGATCACATCTAATGAAAACTGCATGTTTAGCATCCACATTGAACGTATTCCTTCGTCCTCAAAAACAAAAAGCATCCCTTGGTCATATGGTAGTTTTTCTTGGAACATGAGTCCCCTGGTCTGCAACGGCTTTGTGTCAGCTATTTGTACTTGTAGAGTGACATCGTCGATTTTTATGATCCCGGTTGGAAACTCTGCTTGCTCCAGTTTGACATCCTTTGGTATAGACAGCATACCAACTACGCCAATTATTACGGCCGCTATGGCGATTGGAATAAGAACTTGGGCTCTAGTTGCCACAAAAATACAAAATTATCTGGTCATTAAAAACCAACGTATCATTAGAGGACGGTATCCCTGAAATGGGACATTATTTGCTGATTGTTTTTCGTGGTCTTTCCTATGTCTTTTAGCGTGGCGCCGTTGTATTTTTTTTCAAGGTACTTGCCTGCAAGTATCATCGGGCCTCCTATCGCATGCGAGATAAATGTCGGTTCAGGGAACCAAAATATGATAAAGCCGACCTTTTGGATCTTTCCTCCTGGATCTGGCGCCTTACGCAGTGCCCTCATCGAACCAGTGGCGTTTTTGTCATCAATTTTTGATATGTCAGAGTAAACCGCGTGTCGCCGCTGTATGGAATTAGACATGTGTCTTATCTTATCGATGCGCTTGAACATCTCATCCATTGCACAAATCGCTTTACGCAAAATTAGTTAAGAATCAAACGCAATGATCTAATACTTTCAAGTCAAGATCAAATGACTTGCCGCCGTCTTTAGGCTAGAATATAAGGTACGCCTGAGTTATGAAACCAATTTGAAGAAAAAAGGCGAAATCAGGCTAGAGTCAATAAAGGCGGCCCACAAGTCAGCAAAACCAAAGATGGTAAGAATGGAGGACTATCTTGAAGTCATCGCAGAGCTTGTGGAACTGAAAGGATATGCCACAACATTAGACGTATCAAGATACATGAACGTGAGCGCTCCAAGCGTGACAAAGATGCTTCAAAGACTAGACGAGAATGGGTACCTGAAATACGAAAAATATCATGGCATCAACCTTACCCCGAAGGGAACCAGTCTTGCAGACACGATACGACAAAAACACGGCATACTTTTGGAATTCTTTGAGATATTGGGAATAGAACATGAAACCGCAAACCAAGATGCGGAAGGAATAGAGCACCACTTAAACCCCAAAACGATCAGGCAATTAAGAAAGTTCATCACATATTTGAAGTCAAACCAAAAGCTTCTTGATGGATTCAAGAGTCCTTGATAAATATTTCAATGTCATTTTTTGAAAAAGCCGAATGCGCTAGAGATTTTCCTGAGTCAGATCGTTTTGATATCTTGATCTTACCATGCCTTGCAACTCTGGCAGTTGTTATGTATTGCCCTTTCACATAGATCTCAGCTAGCAGGCCGTTGCACCTTTTATTTACCCCAAACAAGAGTGAATTGCTCGATTCTGAAAAATCAAACTGGATGCCAGATTTGCCAGAGTCCGTTGAATAGTCCGAGTCGTCTGCATCTTTTGATTCTACATTTATGTGAACGTGCAAGATTTTTTCAAGATCGCTTATTGTCGAGCCGCCTTTGCCTATCAGTAATGGTACTGATTCTTTTTTGACCTTGACTTTGATGTTGTTCTCAGATAAAATTTCGATTTCTGGATTTGGGTCGAATCTGCGCATCGTTTCTCGGATTTTCTCGGATGCCAGTTTTTGTATCCCGGACTTTGTTTCAGTCGTTGAGACAGGCACGATCACGTTCTCCTCTCCGAATGTATAGATTTCATATTCCAATGTGCCGGTTTCAAAGTCACGAATCTCTATCACAGGTCTTGCCAAATCCTGCTCAAACATGCCGGACGGAACCTTCACTTTGAGTTCCAAATCATACACTTTTGAGATGGCGCCGTCTTTTACAAACACCACTGTATCAATTACGCTAGGAATCATTCCAAGTTCTATTTTGCCAATAAAGCGCTGTATTGCATCAAGAGGCATGTTTGCATGAACCACCCCTACCATGCCAACCCCCGCAAGCCTGAGATCCGCAAAGACACCAAAGTCACCACGCTGTCGAATTTCATCAAATATTGTATAGTCAGGCCGAACTAGGAGCAGAATGTCTGCGGAATTTTCAAAGCTGCCTTCCAGTTTTGTGTATTGCGTTATTCCCGCGTCTACCTGCAGATCCCGTGGCGATTCAAATGTTTTTACAATGTTTCCTTTTGCAGCATAGAAATTAGCAAGGCTTGACGCAAGCGTGCTTTTGCCAGATCCAGGTGGGCCAGATATTATTATGCCCTCGGCGTGCTCTGTAAATCTATCCATCAGCTTACTAGATGCCACATACTGATCAAGGGACATTTTTGTAATCGGGTGGACGATAGTTATTTCGTGGGTTTCTGAAAATGGCGGCCTAGTTATAGCTATTCTGTAATCCTCATACTGAACTACAAGAGCACCAGGTTTTGAGATTTCTATGTTTCCTGCGTTTGAAATTTTTGTGGCTTCAAGTATTTGTGTTGTTATTAGTTCCAGGTACTGATCATCAAGTAGCCGGTCTTCAATCTTGACAAGTTCAAACGCGCCAGGGCGTCCTCTTTTTGCAAGTGGCGGGTTTTCTTCTTTTAGATGCACACTCATTGTATCTTTATCAAAAAACCTCAGAAATTCCAGGCGCTCGGTTGTTTTTTGAGAGCTTTGATAATTTATAGAAATTCCTTCGACTTCAGCAATCAGCCCCTGCACATAATCTGCAGTGTACAATACTGCAGAATTTTGTTTTGCGACATCTTTTATTATGGCGTCTATTCTCCCATGGCTTGCGAGTTTAATATCATCAAGACTTGGCCTTTGGCCGGCAAATTGTAACGCGATGTTATTTTGCTTACATAGGTTGCTGATTTTTTTTATTTCTTCCAGTCCAACAAAGCCTTGTTCTTTTCCCTGTGACGCCTGAGATTGCAGCTCATCTAAAACTGCCGTAGGTATGATCAGATCCAAGTTTTGGAGGCTTTTTGATTCGATTAGCTTTGTGATGTAACCGCTGATAATCACGCTCGTATCTGCCACAACTTTAGACATGACTACAAGGTCATTTTGGGACTATTAATCATAACTGGTAACAGACTAAACTTTTCATATGAGATAAGAAAATGGAAAAATGTTGCCGATAGAAGATAAAGAAATCCTAATCGTAGAGGACAGCCAAGCAGTTGGGATTCTTTTGAAAGAATTTTTAAATAAACTCGGTCTGAAAAAAATTCACTACTGCCAAAACGGGGAAACCGGCATCGAGGCGTTTAAAGAATTAACAAGTTCAGGTAGTGCCCCTTTGGTCTTTTTGGATTACAACCTTCCAGACATGACAGGATACTCTATAATGACACAAATGTTAAGCATAAGGCCTGACGTTAAAGTCATCATCGAGTCTGCACGCGACAGAACAGAAGATTCGATAAAAGACGTGATTGCGCAAGGAGCATACCAATATCTGGCAAAGCCCATCAGGCTGGAAAAAATAAAGGAGCTAATCGAGACGCTAAAAATGGAGGAAGAGCAATCACTTGATGAAGATACTGACAAAATCCTTGAGAAAATAGTATCTGGCTCGACCCAGGTGAGTCTTTTGAGGATCACGCAGTATTTGAATAAAACGGAGTCTGATGTGCTTCCACTTCTCAAGCGCATGATTAATGATAAAAAAATTGTGCAGATAAATGACATCAAGGAAGTTGCATGCCCAAGATGTAGCGCCGTCCGCATTGCACAAACGGTTCATTGCCCAAAGTGCAAGGATGTGAACTTCAAGCAAGATAAACTAATTGAACACTACAAATGCGGCAACGTATCTTCTGCATCATCATACATTGACGACAGATGCCCAAAATGTCGCAAATTAATCGAAACATTTGGCCTTGACTACAGGGTCCAAGACAACCTGTATACGTGTAATGGTTGTGGGGAGGTTTTTTCAGAAATTTTAACAAACTACTTGTGCTTAAAATGCAACGACAAGTTCACCCTAGAGCATGCCAAGCTGTTATCAAGTCACGGGTATAGCTGGTTAAATCAATCATTTTGACATTGTTTCATCGATTAGTTTTAGCACATAACCAAAATCAAACGGTTTTGAGATAGAGGAAGAGGCCCCAGCTTTGAGGCACTCGTTTATGATATTTTGATTGTCGCTTGCAGTGATCAGTATCACTTTTGCCTGCGGATGTTTTGCCATTATTTCTTTTAATACCGACAGTCCATCTTTTTTTGGCATTGCCAGATCAAGTAAAAGTAAATCTGGAACTATCTTTGAGAATATTTCAACTGTCTCATTTCCATTTATTGCCTCGGCCACGATTTCATGATTGCCAATCAAGAGAATGTCCTGCAATACCAAACGTATTGCGTCCGAGTCATCTGCAATCATAACTCTAACCATATCAGCAGTTTAACTACACACCTTATAGAAATATCGATTATCTAAGAGATGTTAACGATTTTTTCTATTTCGGTCTTTAAGAGGTCAAAATCTTGGTCAGCCCCGCCTAGTGCGTTTTGCATAAACTCTTGGGACTTTTTTGTCGCAAGATAAATGCCTTGAACCGAGCCTCCGGCAAGTACAACTTTTAGAAGCTTGTCTATTAATGCCGCAACGCTTCCGATTTGCTCATTTCCCATCATTGGTGCAAGTCCCTTTATCTTGTGAATATGTTTTTCAAAACTTGTCGCGTTTTTGTAAAAAGTACTGTCGTCAGAGCAGTCTTGCAGCAGAATGCCAATTTCGTCAATATCGTCACTGATCTCTTTTTTAGCTACGCGTAAGAATTCATCAGACATAATGGCTTTATTTGAATGAGCTTTTTATACCCTACAGATACATACAAACTAAAAATGAAAATTATCAACAAGACATATTTCTTGATAGGAGTTTTAATTGTAGTTGCAGTCTTTAACTTGGTCATATTATACGCTACCCAGATCACTACGACAACTGAATCATACTCTATCATACGTGCAAGCGACCTAAAAGCGAAGGTCGAGACAATTGCAAGTTTAGCAGCATCGATTGCAAGCGGCAATAAAGGCGATCGCAATATTATGCAAGACGAAATTAGCCAGTTTGACATGATTCTTTCTGCATTAAAGGGTGGAGGGGTAATCAGAGAGCAAGATGTGATTCCCGTACCAAATAAAATCATTTCAGAATATGAACTAGTCGAGAAAAACTGGCAAGTATACAAAACAGATGCTTCAAAAATCCAGACATTGACAATATACAACGACAAGGTCGTAGCTGCGTTAAACTATGTGTTGGAAAGGAACTCTGAGCTTATACTTACCACAAATTCACTGATAAGAGATTTGGATAATCTAGATAGAAATTACAATGCACATAGAGCTATTGCCGCGGAGCTACATGAAACCGCAAAGAGAATAGAACAAAACGCGCTACTGATTTCTATTGGGCAAGAAGATGTAAGAAAAGACTTTGCCCGAGAAAGACTCGCATTCGACATAGGAATCAGATCTCTTCTAGGTGTGCCTACAGATGATCTTAATTTAAAAGGCTCTGATGTAGAGGGCAAGGCACTTATCCCCATCCCGAGGCAGAACTCGAGATCTTTGGATGATCTTGATGCATTGTGGGAATCAGTCAGATTGAGAGTAAAAACCTTAGAAACACAATCTATTCACTCTGATGAGTTTAACGTGGTATTTTCCAACCTAAACATGCAAAGGCAATCCCTGCTGGATTCGATTGACACATTTCTTGATAGATGGAATGATGACAGAGTTGACAGAAGAAATGTGGGTCAGCTGGTTGTACAGTCATTGCTAGGAGCAGACATTGTAATTTTCCTAGTCGTTTTGGCTATCATTAGAAAGTCTTTGACGCCTCTAGAAATGATCACGCGCGCCATTTCTCGAGTAAAAGAAGGCGTCTATGGTGAGAAAATAGAGTACACCAGACAAGATGAAGTAGGCGAGCTTGCCTCATCCTTTAACACAATGACGGACACCATCAAGCTGAAAGAAGATGAGGCGAGAAAAACTGGCATTGCAAAAGATGAGTTTCTTGCAATGATCACGCACGAGTTAAAGACGCCGCTGGTTCCAATTCAGGGATATGCTGATATCTTATTGAGCGGACATCTCGGAAGTCTCACAGACAAACAGCGCGAAAGAGTTTCTGTAATAAAGTCAAGTTCAGTCACCTTGCTGCAAATTATTTCAGATTTGCTGGATGTCCAAAAGATCGAGCTTGGTCAGCTAAAAATGAAAAAGACCATGGCAGACATCCGTGGGACAGTTACAAAATCCATTCAAATATTTCAACCCCAGATCGACGAATTAAAAATAAAAGTAGAGAACACGGTAGAAAAAAACACGCGAGTCCCACACGACACCGATAGAATAGCTCAAGTGCTGACCAACTTGATAAAAAATAGCTTAAAGGCAGTCAAACCACAGACAGGCGTGATCAAGATTCACTCGTCTGAGGATCAAGATGAGATTAAGATTTCTGTCATTGACAATGGTACTGGGATACCGCCTGAAAAGCAGTCCAGTCTTTTTACCAAATTCTATCAGGTTGACGCATCGTTGACAAGGGAGAAGGGCGGGAGTGGTCTTGGACTTTCCATTTGTAGGGGAATAGTTGAAACGCATGGTGGAAAAATCACCCTGGTGAGCAAGGTCGATAGTGGAACCACGGTTATCTTCTCCATACCTAAACACGATGCTCCGTCTAGCGATTCAGGCTAGTCTACGCTCAACGAAATAAAACCAACGGTGTAAAAACGGCTCACACAGGCACACATAACTCAAGTTTTTAGATCCACACCATGGGAGAAACTAACCAGCCGAAAAATATGGAATTTTACAGTGCGTGTACCGAGTATTTTACAGCGCTACGAAAGCAGGGAAAAAAGGACGACGGTTTTGAGGACGAGTTTTACTATACAATGCCAATGATCTCAGGCATCAATTAACAATATTAGTGCAATATCTGCCAACACATCATGTTGCACGACAGTGCAGAAAAATCAGTAAGACTTGCTCAAATGCACGGGGCCACATACTGTGATGTAAGATCCGAGATGATTGAAGGTCAATCACTCGTAGTTGAGAATGGTCACCTCGAGCATAGAATGACAAGGCATGAACAAGGTATTGGTGTGAGAGTTTTATGTGACGGCGCGTGGGGGTTTTTTTCCACAACAGATTACACCAAGCTCGAGCGAGGCATAGAGGGCGCCATAAGAGCTGCAAAGCATAACGCCTCACAAAAAAAGCTCAAAGTAAGACTGGCAGAGTCACCAACAGCGCAAAAAAAGATTTTGTATCCAGCAAAAAAAGAGCCCACATTAGAGGAATTAAGCAAGATTGTATTTGAGTGCGACAGGCTTATCAGAAACAATCAGAAAATCTCAAGGGACACAATAACGGCCTCCAGTGTCAACATCTCCAAATATTTTGTAAATAGCGACGGCGCAAAGATTGAGCAAGCCATTTCGGACATCACCGTGGATTTGACTGCCACTGCACATGGATCAGGTGTGACCCAATCCATAAACACTACAGAGGGAGGTAGAGGAGGATTAGAAAAAATAATCGAAGATGTCAACATTCACTCTATTTCAGAAGAGATAGCAAGCAAGGCTGCAATGCTTCTTGATGCAAAGACACCAAAGGAAGAAAAATCCACGATAGTCATGAATCCAGATTTTGTCGCATTATTGACGCATGAAATTTTAGGACACCCTTCTGAAGCAGACAGGGTTTTGGGAAAGGAGATGGCGTGGGCAGGCGGTGCGTGGTGGGCAGGTATGCTTGGACAAAAAATAGGCTCAGAAAGCCTGAATGTAATTGACGACCCGACAATACAGGGCAGTCTTGGGTGGTATGAATATGACGATGAGGGCATAAAGTCACAGAGAAAGGAGCTCGTAAAAAACGGAGTACTTGCAAACCACATGCACAGTCGCGAAACTGCGAGCATCTTTGATGTAGAGCCAAACTCGAGCATGCGGGCGACATCATATTCGTTTATGCCGCTGATCAGGATGGCATGCACATGCATAGAAAAGGGAGACTGGGATCCTCAAGAAATGATAAAGGATGTAAAACATGGATACCTTGTTTCAAACATGAAGGTGCCGTCAATAGACATGAAGAGGCACAACTGGAGCATATCATGCCAATACGCAAACAGGATTGAAAACGGCGAGGTCAAGGAAATGTTGAGGGATGTCATAGTTGTTGGTGTGGCGCCAGAATTTTTCAGATCAATTGATGCGTGCGGTAAAGATTTTACTGTGAGGCCAATTACAAACTGTGGAAAGGGAGATCCCATGCAACAAATGCGGATGGGAAATGGCGGACCATCCATACGCGGAATTGCCACCATACGGAGTACCTAATATGGATAAATTACAAGAGACCAGAGAGCAGGTAATTGCTTGCACAAAATGCGATCTATGCAAAACCAGAACAAATGCAGTACCAGGTAAAGGAAACCAAAACGCTGGCATAATGTTCATTGGGGAGGCGCCCGGGAAAACTGAAGACCTTCAAGGTGAGCCGTTTGTCGGTGCAGCCGGAAAGAAGCTCAGCTCAATGCTAGAAAAAAATGGCATTCTGCGAGAATCTGTATACATTACAAATGTTGTAAAGTGCAGGCCTCCTGACAACAGGGTTCCAACCGAGGCAGAACGCACCTCGTGCAGAGAATATCTCGAAAAAGAGATGGATTTGATAAAGCCAAAAATAATTTGTGTGCTTGGAAATACCGCAAGCAATTCCATCTTGGGCCAAGGTGAAATTACAAAAAACCACGGTCAGACTGTAAAAAAGGACGGCAGGCTGTATTTTCTTACTTTTCATCCGGCCGCAGTCATTTACAATCAGGAATTAGGCTCGCTTTTGGAACAAGACATCCAAAAATTAGGCAAAATCCTACTCGAAATGAAATGAGCAAGCTTGAGAGAGAGTTCTACGCACAAGAAACAGTGTCGGTGTCACGCCGGTTATTGGGGAAGATGCTTGTCCGCAAAATTGGCAGACACGTCATATCTGGAATAATAACTGAAACCGAAGCATACAGACAGGAAGATGATCCTGCAAGCCATGCATATGGTGGCATCACGGACAGGAACAGAGCAATGTTTGGCCAAGTTGGACATGCTTATGTGTATTTTACTTATGGGATGTATTACTGTGTAAACACCGTTGCAAGAGGTAAGAACTACAAAGCTGGCGCAGTTTTGATCCGCGCCCTCAAGCCGTATGATGGAATAGACATCATGATCAAAAACAGGAAAACTGACGATATTTCCAATTTGACAAATGGTCCTGCAAAGCTGGCAATCGCTCTAGACATAACAAAAAGTCAGTACGGCGTGGATTTGGTGAATTCAAAGTCACTTTACATCACGGAAGGAGCAAAAATCGATCAGAAAATAACTTCCAGCCCCAGAATCGGGATAAAACGGGCAACTGACAAATTGTGGAATTTTAAAATAAAAATCTAGTTTTGGTTTTCGTCGTCTTTTTGCACAGTCCACGGAGCAACACGCCCGAGAATTTTTTCCCAGTTCAGTCTTAAAAGCAAAAAGACTGCCGCGGCCGTCATTGCCACAAATATGCCCAACCCCAAGTAGATTGGAGTTGGGTCTTTTATTTCCTCCAGGAATGGTTCCACATAATTTCCACCAAAATAATGAGACAGCAAAACGATTACGTAGCAAAGAACTATTTTGCCAGCAAGTGTCGAGATGAAGAAACGGATTGGGCTGTATTTTGCCAATCCCAGAGGCACGTAAATCAGGTCGTCCGGAATTGGGGTTGCAGCTGCTACAAATGCCGCGGCTGCGCCATATCTTTTTACGAGCCTTTCAAATGGCTTCATTCGCATCCTGGTCTTTTCTGTGATTATTCTTCTGCCCTCGTAGCTTATCAGAAATATCACCTGTTTTGCTATAGTTGACGTTATAGCGGCAATCAATGCAAGATAATGAATGTTGAACTTGTCCCCTGCAGACATGGTAGCAAGTAAGATAAACGATGGCAAAGGGAGAAACGGAACAAGTGAACCAAAAAAGCTAATCAGTGCAAGGCCAAGGTAGCCGATTTCGTCAGCAAATGGAAAAATTGTTGTCAAGTCCATAGAAAGTGAGCCCTGACTTGGACTATTAAATTGTCTTGCTACATACCACGATATTAAAATACGATGTTCCGAAAGAAAACCCAAATGACAAAAAAAGAATTTGGTGAAATTTGTACGAGGATTTCTTCAATAAGTCCTTACATCAGATTCGTAGGAATAATCAACAAGGACGGAAAGCTGCGCGCATATCAAAGACGGGCTGGACTCAAAGCGCTTTTGGGAGCAAAAGATACAAAAGACCAGTTCTCAGATGTTGCGATAAAGAAAGATCTTGAGGGCAAATTCAACAAGATGCTTGGCAGGGTGCAGTTTGTGTGGGAAGAAAGAAAAAAAGTGCAGACCATTTCATTTACAATAAAAACTAGTCGGGTATGGGTATCCATTGATAAAAAGGTCGTCCGTTCTGAAATGTTAAGAATTATCGATTCTTGTCTACCAATAGTAAAAAATTATTCGTCGTAAAGCCAACAAAGTGTATAGCCAGAGCCTGTTTTTAGCGCAGGCGGATCTTTTTTGCACTTGTCCATTACTTGTGGGCACCTATCTGCAAACCTGCAGCCTTGTTTTGGGTTCAAAAGGTTTGGCGGGCTGCCTGAGATGTATTTCGGTTTGGAATCGCCACGTAGTTTTGGAATTGATTCGATGAGTGCCTTCGTGTATGGATGTTTCGGGTTTTCAAATATTTCTGTCGTGTTTCCAAATTCAACCATCTTGCCGCCATACATGACCCCGATTTTTTCACATATTTCTGACACCATAGCAAGATCATGCGAAATAAGCATGAATGAGACCCCTTGTTTTTTTAGCGATTTGAAGAGGTTTAGGATTTGCGACTGTATGAGCACGTCTAATGCAGTCGTTGGTTCATCGGCAATGACTATTTTTGGTTTGAATAACAGGGCCATTGCAATCACTACGCGTTGTTTCATTCCCCCACTCAGCTCGTGCGGGTATTTTTTTAGCACGTCACCTGTCAAGCCGACAGATTCCAGTGCGGAATGGATTGTCTTGGCGTGATCCCCTTTGGCCCCATGCTGCTTTATTATGTCTGAGAACTGCCGGTAAATCGTATAAACAGGGTCAAGGGAGTTCATAGCCCCCTGAAAGACCATCGAGATTTTTTTCCAGCGGTATGATTTATTGAACTCTTCTTCCGTAAGATCCAAAAGAGATTCGCCCTCAAGGAGAACTTTTCCTGATATTATCTTCCCACCAAGAATTGTCCTCATGAGTGACAGCCCGAGCGTACTCTTCCCGCATGCGCTTTCTCCTGCAATTCCTATTGATTCGCCTTTTTCCATTGCAAAGCCCACGCCTTGTACTGCTTGTACGTCTCCTGCGTTGGTAATGTAGTGTGTAGTCAGATTCTCAACTTCCAAAAACTTTGTCATGAGATCATCAACTTGATTGAAAAAGATACATTTAACTTTGTTTTATGGCGAAGAAAAGGAAAAGGCGTATGAAATTTAGAAAGACCCACGACATAAGCGAGATTTCAGATTCGATGCAGGGACAAGTGGTTACCATCGGAGGCTGGATAGAAGATCTCAGAAAGCTTGGAAAGCTGACCTTTCTCACTGTGCGAGACGTTACAGGCCTTGCACAGATAATTGTCAAAGACGACGCGCTAATCCCAGAGGAACTGACAAGGCAGACAGTGATAATGGTAAGAGGTTTGGTTCAGGGTACTAAAGCTCGCGATTTTAAATTTGAGATAAAGGCGGACGGGATAGACATTTTGACTAGGGCAGTACACCCGCTGCCAATTGACCCAATAGGCAGGCTTGAGAGCAATATCGACAACCGGTTGAACGCGAGGGCGCTAGATCTTAGAAACCAGCGAGTAGCTGCCATCTTTAAGATCAGGCATCATGTGCTGGCATCGCTTAGAAAAACACTCGCAGAGAAAAAATTCATCGAGATAACCACTCCAAAAATAATCGGCAGTGCCAGTGAGGGTGGTGCGAACTTGTTTTCCTTGGACTATTTTGGCAAAAAGGCATATCTCGCACAGTCTCCACAGCTATACAAAGAACAGATGACAATAGGGCTTGAGCGGGTCTTTGAGATTGCTTCGTTTTACCGTGCGGAAAAATCCCATACAGGTCGCCACCTTTCAGAATTTACAAGCATAGACATCGAGGCGGCGTTTTTTGATTATACCGACGTTATGGATGTCTTGGAGGATTTGGTCGTATCCGTGTTCAAAGATGTTGCAGGAAACTGTAAGGACGAGCTTGCCATTCTTGAAAGAAACCTAGAGATGCCAGAAAAGCCGTTTGCCAAGATCACATATTCCCAAGCGCTAGACGAGCTTGCAAAAGCAGGAACCAAGCTTGCATTTGGCGAAGACTTGCTTGATTCGCACCTAAAGATAGTAGGCCAGAACCATCCTGGGCTTTTCTTTTTAATTGACTGGCCGATGAGCCTCAAGCCGTTTTACATTCATGAAAAAGACGAAGACCCAAAGATATCAAGGTCGTTTGACTTGCAGTATGGGTACTTGGAGCTATCATCTGGTGGTAGAAGACTCCATGATCCTGCAAAACTTAGGGCGCGGTTGGCAGAACAGGGCTTGGATCCTGCAAACTTTGAAGACCACCTAAGGGCGTTTGATTGGGGCATGCCTCCACATTCCGGCTGGGGCATGGGCCTTGATAGGCTAATGACAGTAATTGTTGGAACAGATAATGTCCGTGAAGTGGTGCTGTATCCTCGAGACCCAGAAAGGCTAAGCCCATAAAAAGATAAATCCAAAAGAAGAGAAAAAACCTAATTGGCAAGCTGTGAGTTTTGCAATTCCAAATTTGGCGATAGAAAGTGTTACTTTTGCCAGAAACACGTCTGCACCTCATGCATGACAGACGACAGAACCCGCTGCAAGCGATGCTTCATCGACAAGAAAAAGCTTGGCCTGAAGGCAATAATCAAGAAAAACAAAATAATTGTCGGGTTTGTTGCATTTGTTTGGTTTTATGCCGTGTTTCCAGGACCGCTCATCCCAGGGCTCCATCAGGGATATTACGTTGTTTTTGTCATTGCGGCAGTCGTTTGTATGATACCGCTTTGCCTGATGATGTTTTTCTGGTCAAGAAACCCCCCAGCATCAGATGTCTAGGCTATAGCGAGGCGACTATCTGTGCCGTGAATTCCTTTGTTGTCATGGTACCGCCAATGTCACGTGTCTTTGCACCCTTTTTGACTACCCCGTAAACTGCATTTCCTAGTGTATCAGCTACTTCAAGACACTTTTTGTCTTTGTGTTTTGCACCGAGCCACTCTAGCATCATTTTTGCAGACAAGATGAACGAGGAGGGATTTGCGATGCCTTTTCCTGCAATATCAAATGCCGCGCCATGAACCGGTTCGAACAATGCAAATGAATCACCAATATTTGCTGCCGGCGCCATCCCAAGGCCTCCCACCACTTCTGCTGCTTCATCGGAGAGAATGTCTCCAAAAAGATTCGTAGTGACTATCACATCAAATTCTTCTGGCCTTCGAATCAGGTTCATCGCGCATGCGTCTACATACATCTGTTCGAACTGGATTTGCGGATAATCCTTTGCAACATTTGAGCAGACCCTTGCAAACAAGCCGTCAGTTTTTCGCATTACGTTTGATTTGTGGACGCACGTTACCTTTTTCTTTCCGTTTCTCTGCACCGCGGACCTGAACGCGTATTCCGCTATTTTTTTAGATGCTTTCTCAGAGATGATTCTAAATGCGACCGCGGCATTTGCTATCTCAAATTCCTGTCCTGTGTAAAGATCCTCGGTATTTTCACGGACTAGTACCATATCGATATTTTCCTTTAGCGCAGGCATGTTTGGATATGACCTTGCTGGGCGAATATTTGCGTACAAATCAAGAACCCTCCGCAACACCACGATTACGTCTGCAGCACTCTCTCCCACAGGTGCCTTCATGCAGGCATCAGAGCCTTTGATTGCAGATATGGTGTCTTCCGGTAATGCCTTCCCGTGCCTTGCCAGTGCCGAATCCCCGGCATCTAGCTTTTTGATATCAAATTTTAGGCCCAGCTTGTCGTGAATGGTGCCTAGTACAGATATGGCAGACTCGGATATCTCAGGCCCAATACCATCACCAGTGATTAATGAAATGTGGTACATTTTGGAACCGGCTAGCTACCAATCTTCTTATGTTTTAGCGTCTTTTTTAGCATTATCCTGTTAATGCCTTCAATTACTGCTTGAACACTAGTTGTGACAATGTCCTCGCCGATTGACTTTGCAGACGACATGTTGCCATATGCGTCTTCGACTTTGATTGTCACTTCGCATAACGCGTCAGACCCTCCGGAAATGGAATCGAGCTTGTATTCTTTGACCCTTATTTTGGCAATCTCTCCTGTTATTTTTTGGATTGCGTTTAGCGCAGCATCTACAGGTCCTACCCCATAATCGGTTCCGATGTGATCAATTCCATCGATGTTTAGCTTTACAAACGCATACGGCATGATGCCTATTCCTGTAGAGACCGAGAATCCGCTGAGCTGGACCAGTCTTTTGATTGCATGCTCGCCAAGAATTTCATTTGCAATCGACAATAACTCAACGTCTGTTACTTGCTTTCCTTGGTCACCTATTGCTTTTACTTTGTCCAATATTTGTTTGAGCTGGCTTTCATTCGGCTTTACCCCGTATTCCTCAAGCATTGCGGAAACCCCGTGGAGTCCTGCGTGTTTGCCTACCTGCAACCACCTGGTACGGCCTACCAACTCAGGACTGATCGGCTCGTACGTGAGCGGATTGTTGAGGATTCCGTGCGTATGGATTCCAGATTCGTGTCCAAATGCATTTTCTCCGACGATTGCCTTGTTTGGCTGGACTGCTATCCCAACCAAATTCGAGACGAATTTTGACGTCTCGTATAGTAGCTTTGAGTTTATTCTCGTCTCCCATTTTTCTCCAAATTGCAAGCATTGTAGCGCCATGACAAACTCTTCAAGTGACGCATTCCCAGCACGCTCGCCAATTCCGTTTATTGTAACATGTGCACACTGCGCGCCTGCCTGAATTCCCGAAATTGCGTTTGCTACTGCCAATCCAAAGTCATTGTGGCAATGCACGCTCACTGGCAATCTTGTTGCAATCACTGCGTCCTTTGTTATTTCCGCCATGTATTGTGGTGTGGAATATCCAACGGTGTCAGGAATGTCGATTCGGTCCGCCTTTGCCTTTGCCACCTCAGTAAAGACGTGTTTTAGAAACTCCCTATCGGTTCTTGTGGCATCTTCGGCTGAAAACTCTACTTGGAGGCCATGTGCTTTGCCATACTCTACTGCCTCGATTGCCTTTGCAAGCGCCTGTTCCCTAGTCATTTTTAGTTTGTATTGCAAGTGAATGTCAGATGTCGCAATGAATGTGTGAATGTAGTTGAGCCCACAATCAATCGCGGCGTCGATGTCCTTTTTGCTCGTCCTTGCAAGGCCGCAGATCTCTGCTGTAAGATTTTCCTTTGTTATTAGCTTAATCGCGTGCTTTTCACCTTCAGAGATTACTGGAAAGCCCGCTTCTATTGCGTCCACTCCAAGCTCGTCAAGTCTTTTTGCGATGATGAGCTTTTTTTCTGGCGATAGTGCAACGCCCGGGGTTTGTTCTCCGTCCCTTAATGTGGTATCAAATATTCTGACTCTCAATCTCCGCCCCTCTGTAATGCGGCAACTCCCGTCCTTGCTATATCCAAGATCTCGTACGGTTTTAGTAATTCTTGTAAATTGTGTATCTGATCAGGTGTCGCAGTCAATTCTAGCATGATAGAGTCCTTTCGCGCGTCGTGGATTTTTGCTCCAAACGAGTTTGCAATGTTGTTAATTTCCATGCTGTCCGATGCCTTTGAAATTTTGATCCTAAAGAGTACCAACTCCCTATACACGGTTTTTTTGTCGTCTAGTCGTTTTACCTCTATTGTGTCAATCATTTTGTCAAGTTGCTTTACAATCTGATCTATTTGACGCTCATCGCCAATCGTAGTGATGGTTATTTTTGAAAACTCTGGGTCTTGTGTAACACCTACCGATATGGAATCGATGTTAAAGTTTCTGGATCGAAATAGATTTGTTACCTTGAAGAGGATCCCTGGTTTATTTTCCACCAATAATGAAAGAATTGCCCAGACCAAAGTTATCACTATGATGGTAGTATCATGTCCTTGAGTGAGGTTCCTGGCGCCACAAATGGCAGTACGTCTTCTTCCGGGTCTATTGGTATGTCGATTACTGTTGCGACGTCGCTTTTGAGGCCGGCCTTGATTGCGTTTCCTAGCTCGTCAAGATTGCCAACTCGGATTCCTTGTGCGCCGTATGATTCTGCGAGCTTGACATAGTCTGGGCATTGTTTTTGATCCACCCCAATCATTCTTCTGTCGTAAAATGTTCTCTGCCACTGGGCCACCATTCCAAGAGAGTAATTGTTTACTAGAAATACGATCACAGGTAGATTGTCCAATACGGCTGTGGCAAGCGAGTTTTCAGTCATGTTAAAGCTTCCATCCCCTGCGATGTCAACTACAGGCAAGTCAGGCCTTGCTGCCTTTGCCCCAATGGATGCTGGAAATCCCCAGCCCATCGTTCCAAGGCCTGTTGAGCTAAAGAAGGTACCAGGATGAATCACATCATAAAATAGAGACGCCCACATCTGGTGCTGCCCTACCTCGGTAGTTACGATTGACTCTGCAGGTAACATCTCACGCAATTTTCTCAAGATTCTTGCCGCAGTAAGTTCGCCTGGATGAAGCTTTAGGTTTTCTCTCCAGTATTGTTTGACTTCGGTTACATGCGCCAACCAAGCATTTTGCTCTGATTTTTTGAATGCCTGCTGCATCAATAGCTTCAAAAAGATTCTCAACGATGCCTTGACGTCTCCGACTACAGCAACGCTAGTGGTTTGATTTTTGCCAATCTCTGCCGGATCCACATCCAAGTGGATTATCTTCAGATGTTTCTCAAATTCGTCAAATTTGCCAACTGAGCGGTCTGAGAATCTAGTCCCGATTGCCAATACACAGTCTGCTTCAGTCATGATTTTGTTTGCCTCTGCATGCCCATGCATTCCAATTGGGCCCAACGACAATGGGTGATTTTCAGGAAATGCCCCCTTACCTTTGAATGTGGTAACCACCGGAATCATGAGCAATTCTGCAAGGGATTGTAGTTCTGCAAATGCCGCAGATATTATCACGCCGCCGCCTGCCAAGACAATAGGCTTGCTGGAAGATAGTAACAACTTGATTGCCTTTTCTATTGCAGCCATGTCTGGGTCTGTCCATGGGTGATATCCGCGAATCTTGACTTCGTCCGGAAATGAAATGTCTGCCTCGTTTTGTTGAACGTCTTTTGGAATGTCAATTAGTACCGCGCCTGGACGGCCTGTTTCCGCAATGTAAAATCCCTTCTTTACCACTTCTGGAATCTCGGCTGGCTTTGTTGGCTGAAATGAATATTTTACGATCGGGTTTGATATTCCAATGATGTCGCTTTCCTGGAATGCGTCACGGCCTATCATTGCAGTCGGCACTTGGCCGGTTATGGCAACCATCGGGGCAGAGTCGGCCTGTGCAGTCGCAAGGCCTGTCACAATGTTTGTGGCACCGGGCCCAGAGGTGGCAAAGCACACCCCTGCTTTTCTGCTCACTCGTCCAAATCCATCTGCCATGTGGGCAGCAGACTGTTCGTGTCTTACCAAGATGTGGCGGATGTTGCTTTTGTACAACTCGTCATACATTGGAAGGTTTGCACCTCCCGGTAGCCCAAAGATCTCCTTGACCCCTTGTTTTTCTAATGCCTTGATTAAAGCCCTAGCGCCTGAAATTTTTTCCATAAATTAATCACCAGAAATGTGCGCTGTATTATAATTTTACAGCACCAGCTCGACTAGCAGCAAATCCAGCAGTGCCGTCGAACTGTATGTCATATTCAATATGACAGATCGGAAACTAGCGATATAAAGATTCCCCAGCGCACCCAAAGCCAGTTTTATTAGATTCTGGGCACAAGGCTTAAACTCAGATATTCCAAAGCAGAGCGCAATGTCAGAGCGAGAGCAGATAATCAAAGTGATTGAAATGTTTTTTGAAATCGGCAAGACAAAGGACTTGGTTCCATTACGAACCATCCAGTTTGATGACCCTAGCTTCTCTAGCTTCAGTGATGTGCCGCCATATGATCTCAAAGACTTTAAGACGACAGTAGCCCTTGAGGAACTCCGGTTTGTTAGCATATCAGATTATGATTATGAGGTGAAAAACCCAAAGATCAGTATCTTTGGTGATGTTGCAGTGGTTGCCTTTGAGCTTACCCAGAAGGGGATGTTAGTGGACAATAAGGCATTCACCGGAGAGCACATCGTAATAGATGGAAGGGCAACCTTTGTTCTGGTCAAAAAGCCGAGCTGGAAGATAGCCCACATACACCTATCAAAAATTCCCTAGGTTGGTAAAATTTTAAAAATTTATTGTGTTTTTGCCTGAGCTGCTGCCGGCTGCGGCTGCTTTTGCAGTTCTGGTTTTTTTTGCGGTTGTTTTTTCTGTTGGTTTGGTTTTTGCGGGTTTGATCTTTGTTGTGTTTTTTGTGTCGGTGGTCTGCTTTGTGTCTGTGGTCTGTTTTGCGTCTGTGGTCTGTTTTGCTGCGGTTGTGTTTGGTGTTGCGGTATGAGATTGCCTGATGGTTGATTGTTCTTTACCGGATACTCTTGACAGAGTTTTTTGAACATGTCATATGCTTGGTCGACGCTATAATTGGAATGGACTATCGCCCTGACTGCGCGAATCATCGGGATTGGGTATTGTGATTGCCATATGTTTCGTCCCATGTCGACGCCTGCGGCTCCTGCTTTGATTGAGTTGTATGTCAGTGCCAGCGCGTCGCGTTCTGGGATCTTTGGCCCCCCTGCAACAATCACTGGGATTGGGCAGCTGCTTACGACTTTTTCAAAGTCTTCACAATAATAGGTCTTTACCAAGTGTGCCCCAAACTCTGCTGCAATTCTACACGATAGTGATAGATATCTTGCGTCGCGTTTTTCAAGCTCTTTTCCAACTGCAGTAACTGCCAAAACTGGAAGCCCGTACTCTTCTGCCTCATTTACGAGGTTTCCGAGGCTTACAAGTGAATTATGCTCGTATTTTGCACCAACAAAAATAGACATTGCCAGTGCAGTTGCGTTGATTCTAATTGCGTCCTTGACGCTTGTTGTGACTTTTTCATTTGAGAGATCATCCCCAATTATACTAGAGCCGCCAGAAACTCTCAAAACTATTGGCACTGGAAAATTTGCATCAACTGAGGTTCTGACAACGCCTCTTGTGACCATTAAAGAGTCGCAGTATTTGAGTAAAGGCGCGATTGTTCTTTTTGGAACCTCTAACTTTTCTGTAGGTCCAAGAAAGTAACCGTGATCTACTGCAAGCATTACGCCTCTGCCATTGTTTGGTTTGAGTATGCTTGCAATCCTGTTTTTTAGTCCCCAGTCCATTGTGAGGTTTGGAAAATCCGTACCCTTCTTAATCTTTTCTAGTATGAATGATTATTTTCATGGCGTCTTTGCCCGTATGTGCGTGCTCAAAGGCCTTTTGCGAGTCATCGAGCTCATATCTATGCGTGATGAGTTTTTTGACATCGACTTTGCCCGATGAGATCAGTTCAAGCGAGTGTGTTGTATCCTTGTCCGATGCCGCATAACTTGGAACCAGTGTCAATTCCTTTGAATATACTACGCTCATGTCGATATCCATTGTAGCTCCTTTTGAGGGAACACCAAAAAGCACGATAGTACCTCCTTTTCTTGTTATCGATATGGCGTCTGAGACGGCTTTTAGGTTGCCAGTTGCCACAATGGACACATCAACTCCGCGGTTTTGTGTCTCAGAGAGAACTTTTTGTATAGAGTTTGGATCGGATTTTAGAGGAACCGCCCCGAAGCTTTTTGCAAAATCAAGCCGAAAGTCATTCACATCAAGACAAAAAACCTTTGAAAGTCCGTTTGCCTGTGCAAGCATTACGTGCATCATTCCGGTAGGGCCAGCTCCAAAGACTGCCGCAGTGTCTCCTTGCTCATGTGAGAATTTGTCCCATGACCTAACACAGCATGCAAGTGGCTCTATCATTGCGGCTTCATCAAATGACATCGTGTCTGGAATTTTGAGCACGCCGCCATGGCTTACATTCCATTCTGGTACGACATATTCTTCTGACAATCCGCACGGGGAGAGATTCGTCTCGTAATATTTCGGACACATTGTCTCGTTTCCATGTTTACAATAATGACAGGTGTAACAAGGAACATGGTGGTGAGTAAACACACGATCTCCTGTCTTGAATTCCGAGACACCGGGCCCAACCTCAAGTACTACCCCAGCAGGTTCGTGTCCCAGTCTCATGGATGGTTGCCCATATTTTCCGAACACTTTTTCGACATCAGAGCCGCAGATTCCGCATGATTTCATTCTGACTAGAATGTCACCAGTCCCGATGTTTGGCTTTGCGGCATCTTGTATCTCCACACTGGATGGGCCTTTCACAAAAGCTGCCTTCATTTACATTCGTAGCAGGTTTTGAGTATAAGTACGATTCTGCAAAATTTGATAGGTTTAGACTCCCAAGATTGTCTTGAGCATTTTTCGGTAGTCGACTTCTTTTTTTTCACTACCTACAGAAGGAAGAGAGAATACGAGCGGCTTTGATTTTGTAGCGCGCAGTTTTGTCAGCTCTGTGTTGATTGGTGTTGAAATGTCTTCGCTGATAATCACGAGCCCCACGTCTGGATCATCTGCTAGTTTTTTTATCTCGGAAAAAGCGCTTTGCGGGCTGTCAACAACAATCCCCTGAACTCCGGCTAGCTGAAAGCTTGTGACAAAAATTCTGCTGCCGACAGTTACAATCTTCACAATTTGGCGTTTTCTCTGATGCCAATTTAACCGTTTTTGAGTACTAGAAACGTTGATTTATCATCCGATTCCCACAAATGCAATGTCAGAAATTGACGCGCAGAAACCAGTCTATCTTTTTGTTCACGGAAGAATGGATCTGATGCAAAAATCAGTAGACGCCCTAATCGGTAAAGGGTTCTCAAAGGACAAGATAGTCTCTGCGCTTCCAAACAAAGTAGGCCAAGTTGGAGATTACATGGCAATGCTTTGGATGCCCCCGAACCCAGATCACATCAAGATCCAAAAGATAACAAAAGTCGATCCGGTGGAACCGCAGGGAATTATTGGCCTATGGAAGGGCGTATCAAAAGAAGACTTGTTCACGGTTCAGCTATAATTGCCAGACTTTGAGAATTATGCTGGTCGTTTAGTTTAATCGTGCCAAAAGTTATAAAGAATGATAAAAAATTCAGCTTGATGACGTTCAAACTTACATGCAGCGATTATGGATTCGAGTGTGGCTTTGCACTAGATGGAAACGAGAGCCTTTCCATGATAAAAAAACTCAAAGACCACTTTGAGCATGAGCACGGAATAGACTATTCCGTTGACGCCATAATCCAGATGCTTGTCAATAAGGGATACACACGCGACTCGATAAGAAACGAGTAGATTACAACTCTGTAACAAGACTTTTTAAAAAATCAGTGTATTCGTCGTCTGAGAATTTGACGACTTCGACATCTCCTTGTTTTTGTGCCATTTTGACAGATTTCAAATGATAGCACAATTTTGTTTTGCTGAAATAATATCCATCGCAGGAACAAAACTCTAGTTCTGGTGCAAGCCAGTATTCCTTCCCCATGCCAACTACAGTCCAGACCTGTCTTTGGCTTGGCTCAAAGATGTGAAGTTTTACTCTTTTTTCAGATAGCATAACTGACGCTTTTTCTTTTTTTGGCACAAGAAATTAATCCGAAATCTATCGTATAACTTTGATGATGTCGACGAGAATAGTTCCAAGCGAACCTGCACTTGTGCTCGAAGGACAGAAACGCCACCTGGTAGTTACTGATCTTCACATTGGTTTTGAGGGTAACTTGGCGCAAAACAGGATCTTTGTTGGGAAAAATACAATATTAAATGAGTCAATCGAAAAAATCTCCTCAATAATCGAGTCGCAGAAACCAGACGACATTATACTACTTGGTGACGTCAAGTCTGGAATAAACCGGATTTTAAAAAACGAATGGGACGAGATCCCCGAGTTTTTACACAAGATTTCAGAAAAGGTCGATGTTACGTTAATTCCTGGAAATCATGATGCAAATATTTCGCGTCTTGTACCAGAAGGCATTATGCTGATAAGCTCAGTAGGAATGGTTCTAGAAGACGTGTTATTAACACATGGCCACACTATGCCTTCTGAAAACTTTGGCCATGTTGGTAAAATAGTGATGGGTCATTTGCACCCTGTTTTTTTCGATGATGATTCGATTCTAAATGGACAAAGAGTATGGGTTTCGATTAAAACAAAAAAAGAGAATCTTTTTCCATCTGCGTCTGGCGACCTAGACATCACCATAGTTCCCTCGTTTAATCGGTATTTTTATGCGACAAAAAAGAGACAGTACAAAAGATCAATTTCTCCGATTATTGACAAGATAAAGGGTGTATCGACTGCAAGAATTGTCACCTTAGACGGCACAATAATCGGTGACGAGTCTCTTCTTTCACATGTGATTTAGATTGGATCGTATGGCTCTAGTGGCTTTTTCGTAGTTTCGTTGTTGTGAAGCCACTCAAGTGTTTTGATGAATGATTCTGCGAGCTCAGTTGTAGTCAGAACCGGGATTCCAAGCTCAATTGCTTTTCTTCGGATTTGATATTCATCATACAGCATCCCTACGTATTTTTCCAAGGTGGAGGTGGATGGAATGTTTACTATAAAGTCGATTTTTCTCTCATACAGCAAATCTGCAATGTTTGGCTTCCTTTCTGGCTCTGAAATTTTGTGGACGATCTGCACGTTTGCAATGTTTTTCTTTGAGAGAAACTCTGCGGTGTGCTCTGTTGCCAGGATTTTGAATCCGAGATTTTTTAGCATCGCCATCGTTTGGCGAAGCTTTTCTTTGTTTTCAGCGCCACCTATTGTGACTAGCGCGGTTCCTTGTTTTGGCAGATGGTAGCCGACAGATATGAGCCCCTTTGAAAGCGCATCATAAAAGCTGTCCCCAAAGCATGCCGCCTCGCCAGTAGACTGCATTTCTACTCCAAGTACAATGTCTGCTCCGTCAAGCTGCATAAACGAGAACTGTGGCACCTTGATTCCATAGGTATGTGTTTTCTTCCATTTGTCTGAAGGAATTTTTGGTAACTCTTTTCCAAGAACTGCAAGTGAAGCTAAATTTATGAGATTTGTCTTGATTAGCTTTGACACAAATGGCATGGAGCGAGATGCGCGAATATTTAGCTCAATCACATATACTTGGTCGTTGTGTATCAGAAACTGCAAGTTGAACGGGCCTTTGATGTTAAACGATATTGCTATCTTGTTTGCATAGTCAGTTATTGTCTCGACGTGTTTGTTTGATAATCTCCAAGGCGGAATCACCATCATCGCGTCTCCAGAGTGCACCCCAGCCGCATCAATGTGTTCCACTATTGCGCCAATTATGACGTTTTTTCCATCACATACACCGTCGACATCTACTTCAATTGCATTTAGCATGAATTTTGTAATTACTACAGGATGATCTGGTGATAGTGTTGTTGCCTCACCAACATATTTTGTGAGCTCTTCTTGCGACCAGACAACCTTCATTGCAGCGCCGCTTAGGACGTATGATGGCCTTACAAGTACCGGATACCCAACCTTTGAGGCAAAAGACTTGGCCTCAACAAAGTTCGAAAACGCCTGCCATGAAGGCTGCTTTATGTGCAGATCATCAAGGACTTGGCTGAACTTTGAGCGGTCCTCTGCCCTATCGACGTCATCAGCCGAAGTACCAAGTAGTTTGAGGCCCGACTTGGCAAGTTTCGGAGTCAGATTATTGGCAGTCTGCCCTCCAACTGAAGTCACTATTCCCTTCGGACTTTCAAAATCAGCAATGTCTAGAATTCGTTCTAGTGTTAGCTCCTCAAAGTAAAGCCTGCTGCAAATATCATAATCGGTAGAAACAGTTTCTGGGTTACAGTTGACGACTATGACGTTTTTTTCTCCGTTTTCCTGCAGCCCCCAGACCATGTTTACCGTTCCCCAGTCAAATTCCACGCTGCTCCCTATTCGGTATGGCCCTGCCCCAAGGACGATGATCCCACGTTGATCAGGCTCTACTGAGATGTCGTTTTCTGTTCCGCCATAGGTAACGTACAGGTAGTTTGTCTTTGCAGGCCATTCTGCCGCAAGAGTATCGATTTGTTTTACCGCTGGCAATATTCCCATGTCCTTTCGTATTTTTCGGATCTCAAGTTCGTCTTTTTGTTTTGCCTTCCCTATTTGCCTGTCAGAAAACCCGAGATGTTTTGCTTTTCTCAAGAGTTGTGCGTCCAGAGGTTTTTCTTTTATCGATTGCTCCATTTCTACAATGTTTTTTATTTTTTCAATGAACCACGGATCAATTGCAGAAAGTTTTTGGATCTTTTCAACAGGCATGCCTTTTTTGAGTGCAGCCGCAACATAATACAGAATGTGATCGTTGGGATTTAGAAGATGGTTTTCAATATCCTCTACGTCGTATGTGCTTCCGTTTGTCCTGTTCAGAACAAGTCCGTCATTTCCAATATCTAGCATTCGTATTGCCTTTTGGAGCGATTCTTCAAAGGTTCGCCCGATGGCCATGACCTCGCCTACTGATTTCATCGTGGGACCGAGTTTTCGATTTGCAAGTCCGAATTTTGCAAAATCCCAGCGGGGATGCTTGCAGACGACATAGTCAAGTGACGGCTCAAAGCATGCGGTGGTGGTTTTGGTAATGGAATTTACAAGTTCCGGGAGCGTGTACCCAAGGCCTATTTTTGCTGACATGTATGCGAGTGGATAGCCTGTTGCCTTACTTGCAAGTGCGGATGACCTTGAAAGCCTCGGGTTGATCTCGATTGCAACATACTTGTCAGAGTTTGTGTCTAGCGCAAACTGGATGTTGCATTCGCCAATTATACCGACGTGCTTTGTCCCACGAAGCGCCGCGGATCGAAGCATGTGGTATTCTCGATTGTCAATTGTCTGTGACGGTGCAACGACTACGTTATCACCCGTATGAACACGCATTGAAAGGACGTTTTCCATGTTACAGACAATTACGTTGTTTCCCTCGTAGTCTTGCATTACCTCATACTCGATTTGCTTCCAGTGTCCAATGTATTCCTCGATTAGAACCTGGCGCACAAGGCTTGCGTTTAGTCCTCGCTCCACTATTTCGTGCAGCTCGATTTCATTGTACGCAACGCCTCCGCCTTTGCCTCCAAGTGTATAGGCTACTCGGATTATTACTGGATATCCTATTTCTTCTGCCACTTTTTTTGCGTCATCAAACGAGTTTACAGTCTTGCTTTTAAGAATCGGAATGTCGCACTCTTTCATCGAGTCCTTGAATAGCTGGCGGTCCTCAGTTTTTTGGATTCCTAAAATTTGTGTGCCAAGAACCTTTATCCCGTATTTTTCCAGAACCCCAAGCTCTGCAATTTTTACCCCACAGTTAAGCGCAGTCTGCCCACCATATCCAAGCATTATTCCGTCTGGTCGCTCTGATTCTATTATTGCAGTGACATACTCTGGAGTAACAGGCAGTAGGTATACCTTGTCTGCAAATCTTGTGTCGGTCTGAATTGTAGCTATGTTTGGGTTTATCAGCACGCTTTTGAAGCCGTCTTCTTTGATTGCCTTGAGGCACTGGCTACCGGAGTAGTCGAATTAGCGGTCGTTTTTGCGACTTTCGCCTGCTTCTCCGATTTTTAGTGCCCCGCTACCAAGCAATAGAATTTTTTTCAGACTTTCATTTCGAATTAGAATCTCCCCCCTTTATCAAATGGTCGAGCTCATCAAAGACATATTTGCAATCATATGGCCCCGGTGAAGCTTCTGGATGGAACTGGACTGCGATGATCTTTTTGTTTTTGTGTTTTATCCCCTCGACTGTTTTATCATCTGTGTTTGTAAACCATAAATCAAAATCGGTGTTCTTTAGCGAGTTTGGATCGATGCAGTATCCGTGGTTTTGACTTGTGACATAGACTTGGTTGTTTTGCAAATTAAGGCAGGATTTGTTTTGTCCCCGATGGCCGTACTTTAGCTTGTACGTTGTGGCGCCCCCCGCAAGCCCTAGAATTTGCGCACCAAGACAGATTCCAAGCGTAGGGATGTTTTTCTCAATCAGATGCTTTGCAGTCTGAATCGTCTGTGGGCATTTTTCAGGATCCCCTGGGCCATTGCTCAGTACCACTCCTTTTGGATTATGCGACATGACTTGATCAATTGATGCATCCCATGGCAATTTTACTACCTTGTAGCCAAGGTCACGAACGTTTCGCAGAATAGCATTTTTCGCACCAGTATCAATTATGACGACGCATTCTTGCTCAGAACCATATGATTGGGTTTGTTTTGTTGAGACTTGGCCCATAAACTCGTCTGACGCGTACGGTTTTGCCTCAGATAGTTGTTTTTTGATTTTGTCAACATCGATTGGCGAGTCAGAAACTACGAGCATTGCCATCATGACGCCTCCAGTCCGGAGTTTTTTTGTCAACTCGCGCGTGTCGATATCAGAGATTCCTGGAATTTTTTCTGTATACATCCACTCATCCAGCGTCATGGCAAGGTTCCAGTGGTTTGCGGTTTCAGATAGCTCGTGAACCACCAGTCCACGCGCCTGGATTTTGTCTGATTCAAAGTATTTTGAGATCCCAGTGTCATCTTTTGCTTTTGGGTCTGGCACGCCATAGTTCCCAATCAACGGATAAGTAAGAGTAAGAATCTGTCCGGCATACGACGGGTCAGTCAGCGTTTCAGTATAGCCAACCATTCCAGTGTTGAATACAAGTTCGCCAAAAACAGTTGTCGGATATCCAAAGCCTTTGCCATCCAAGACAGTACCGTCAGCTAAAATCAGCTTTCCGTGTTTGTTTGCGTATTGGGCTTTTTTTATCGAAATTGTGACCCTCGAAAAGTGGATTTCGAAGCTGATTTAAGTTTTGTTGTCGCGATCGCAGCTAAAGTTTAGAGAGCCTTGAACTGCTCGCTCCACTTGTAGTAAGCTCGGATCATGTCCATTGTGACGCTTGGTTTTCTTCTCAACATTATCTCCTTAAAGTCTGCCAGCGAGAGATCACGTGGCTGCGGCGATGTTTCGCCTGCCACAGGCTCGTGATAATCTGGACTGCAAAACAGATCGTTTACCACCCTTAGTTGTGCGCTCTGGCAGACATCCTTTATGTCGCTTGCAGAGTAGCCATCAAAGATCTTGGCAAGTTCTAGTGATTTGATTTTGTCGTCTTTTCTGAGAGGGTCCGTGTAGAGCTCAAAGAGTTTTTCTCTTGCCTCAAGTGTCGGTAATGGGACATAGACTCTTTTTTGGAATCTACGCAAAAACGGCATGTCTAGACTCCATGGCTTGTTTGTTGCACCTACGACATACATTTTGAGCGCCTTTCCCTTGCCGCCGATTCCGTCCATTTCAGTTAGAAATTGATTTCTAGTTCTTACCTCGCCTCCTACTTCGGAACTTCTATTTCCTAAAAGAGAGTCGATTTCATCAATGAATAAAATAACTGGCTTGTTTTCTTTTTCCGCATAGCTTCGAGCCATCTTGAATACTTTGGAGACGTTCTTTTCTGCCTCGCCAAGCCACTTGCTCATCATGGATGCCGCGTCAACTACAATGAAATATCCATCTAGCTCGTTTGCAGTAGCTGCGGCCAGGATTGTTTTTCCGCATCCAGGTGGGCCATAGAGTAGTATTCCGCGCGGCCATCCCAGTGGAAATAGATCAGGTCTTTGTGTAGGGTAGACAATCGATTCGCGCAGCGCGTTTTTTGCATCGTCTAGTCCTATTACTTCCTCCCAGCTAACGTCTGGCTTTTCTTTCATTATCAGCTCATCAAAATCATCTTCGTCCTTTTTCTTTTCAAGTTGGGCCTTCTGCTCTGCTGGGGGCGCATTTGGATCAACTGCCGGTTCTAGGTCCACGCCGTGTGACATCTGCAGTGCCTTGATTCGGTTCTCATATGCCCTGCATCTTTCGGTGTAAATCTTGTTGAGTTTGTTATCTGGGTATAATTGAATTAGCTTTACAAGTGAGTCGATAGCCCTTTGATAGCTTGCAATGGCCATGCCTCTTGCCCCTTGCGAATCAAGTCTAATCGCATCGGACGCATACCTGCTCGCATTGTTTTCCAGTTCCTGTGGTGCCAGACTCATTTTACAATACCTGCTCGTACTGAGGTTCAGGATTTTGTTGGTATGCATGGGTGTAAACAGGTATAGCAGATTTGGTTAAATTTATTCTACCTTCCTTTTTCGAATCGTCAAAGGAAAAGTTTGCAGAGACGTCATTTTGGGCGGTCTTTATTTCAGAAACCGACGATTTTGCCAAAAATATGAGCTCTTGTACCTCGTCGTTTATCTCGGCAAGCGAGCCTGTCCAGTTTCTAATAAGGTCGGAAAACTCCTTCAAAATATCGTACGCTTCCTTTTTGTGCTGGTGTTTGAGTAGGATTTGCTCCGTTAGGATCAATACTTTGTCGAGATCCTCAAGTTCGTCTAGAGTCAAGTTTTCTATTTTTCTCTCGTATTTCGGATTTGATTCTAAAATCTTCTTTTTTATCAAGGCCGAGATGCTGCGCACTTTGTCAAGATCCTTTTCCACCCCATTTGCCTCAAAGGATTTCATAAGCAAGGCGTCCTTGCTAGAAATTTAGATTAGGGTACTGCGTGCGAATTTTAGATTTCACTATCAAATTTACTTCAGCTAAGATACGCGTGGACTCGAGGTTGGTCTGCTTAAAGTCGAACTTGGCTTCAACCAGGCTCCCCGAGTCCATCACGATGCTGCCCAAAGTAGTCGATAGTTCAATTAGGTCATGGCTTGAGTTTGGCATATTTGCGTAAATGTTTGAGTTTATCATTCGGATAATCGAAATTAGCGGAGATATCACAGTTGCAATGTCATCAATCTGCGATACAGACTCCAGCCTGCTCTTGGCAGCCTTCAGTGCACCTATTGTGCAAGATAGGTTCGCTTGGATTTCTATCTGTTTTTTAAAGTCGGCGTTTTCCGTCAGCTCCGCGTTTTTTGAGTAAAATTCTAGGTTTGTTTTCTGGAGTGCCGAGTGTTCTTTTTGTAGTTTCTCCAAAATCACTTTGAGCAGATATGCGCAATATTCCAGCCTTGGTGTTATCGAGTGGGAGTATGGGGTTGGTAAAATCTGCATAGTTTCATTTACAAATACCGAGCTTGCAACCATGTCTGATCATGGACTAGTTTTTAGTTTATTAGAACAGTGTCACGAATTTTGGTTTAACCGCAGTAACAGCACCCAAGAGTTACACTTTTTTTCCAAGCGTTTGTTCAATGAATTTGACAATCGATCTTACCTAAGAATCTCAGAACAGCCATCATGGGAAAAGAGTACGAGATTACTGTCAGTCTTGAGGAGTTTGGCCTCTCAAGATACGAAGCCCGTGCGTACGTGACCTTGATTACAAAGGGAACCATCTCCGCAAGCGATGTCGCTTATTATTCAGAACTGCCAAGAACCAAGGTTTATCCGGTCTTACTCAAATTGCAGCAGAAAAAACTCGCCATGCTCTCAAAAAGCAAGCCCGTAATGTGCACAGCCATCACTCCAGACGATGCCTTTGATGAAATAGTCCACGAGCAGATAAGCAAAGTTGAGGCGATGAACACGCTTGTCTCAAAATTAAAGAAGATCAGCGAGGAAAGCAAAAAAGCCAGAGGGGCAGAAGAAAAACGATACTTCCACCTGCATCCTAACTATGTCGTAAACCAGCTCAAAACAATGGTAGACGGTACAAAGTCATCGATTCACATAATGACAGACTCGTGGGGGTTGAGTATTTTGGCCGAATGTAAGGAGGAATTGCTCTCTGTACTTAGGCGAGATCTCGAAGTCAGGCTAATCGTTCCTACACAAGTGATCGGCAGCGAGTCGTTTAGAATGATACCAGACGGAGTAAAGATTAGATCGTCTGAAATAACTCAAAACTGCTTTATTTTTGACGATACGGAGCTGTTTTTAATAGACAGTACGAACGGAAAAGGCGCAATATTTTCTGCAACTGATATTTTGGGTGGAAACCAGACGAGACTTTTTGCCCAGATTTGGAAGGGTGCACTCAAAATTGACAATTTATCTGAGATGACAAAAAGCCAGGCACTAGAGGTATGCAAGATAATCAACGTCATAAATGAAAATGGCCTTGGCTTTGCGCTTCATTCCAACATTAATTCAAAGGCCAAGTTTGTTGACTTTGTCAAGTGTCTGGAAAAGAACGGGATCTCGCTAAAAGACAAGTCACTTGAAGAGATTCTAGATATCGTAAACTCTACGCTTGAGATGACTTGCTCTGGCAGGTTACAATACGACCAAAAGACAAACAGTGTCGTTTTGGAATCAAAGATAAACAGCGGTCATTCGCTGCCATGGGCCATGCTAATTGAGAGCTACCTTGAGCAAAAAGGCAACAATGCCAAACTAATCTATCATGTTGATTCGCACAAAGGCGAGTCAATCCATCTAAAAATCATCTAGAAAGGTATCTTTCTGTGGTTACAACCGCAAAAACATTTACAAGAACTAGTACGCTGAAACGAATATGATACAAGAAAGGCTGGATAAACTAGGCATCGTTTTGCCCACTCCTCCAAAGCCCGCAGGATCATACATCCCAGTCACGGTATCAGGCAATTTGGCATTTGTTTCGGGGCAAATTCCAATGCTGGACGGCAAAGTTGTCTTCACCGGTAAAGTTCCAACAGAAAAATCAATAGAAGAGGCTCAAAACGCAGCCAAGCTTTGCGCAATCAACATTTTGGCACAGCTCAAGACAAATCTAGGAAGTCTTGACAAAATAACAAGGATTGTTCGTGTATCAGGCTTTGTAAATTCAACGCCAGAGTTTACAGAACACCCAAAAATAATCAACGCGGCATCAGATCTTTTCTTTGAAATTTTCGGAGAAAAGGGAAGGCATACGAGAATTGCAGTCGGCGTATCAAGCCTTCCGTTAAATTCCACAGTGGAAATCGATGCAACGATAGAGTTCACTTCTGATTGAGTCTTGAGTTGAATTCTTTGATAAATGCCAAGATCTTGTCTTTTGGAATTACAGCACCACACGCCTTGTCGTGTCCTCCACCGGAGCCCCCAAACTCTTGCGCAAGAGAGTTTACCAATCTGCCAAGATGAACCTTGCATGCCTTTGAGCCCCTGATTGAGACAGCATAAATTCCATGATCAACTCGCTCTTTGTATGCAACACCCACGTCTTTTCCTGAAAGCCCCAAGACAAAGTTCACAGCACCACTTGCGCCCGCATCAAGAATCTCCATGTATCCAAGGTTTTTCATTGTCTTGAGTGATTTTTTGACTTTTGCTATCATACCTGCAAGTTTTCCGACTTGGATTTGCGCGAACTCGAACGAGTTTGGAATTTCGTGTGGGTACTTTGCCTCGCTTAGGACCTCTACTAGGTAAAGCAGATAGTCTGGATCTTTCTGATGCCCCACAATATTGTACGTTAGAACAGTAGCCGAAATCAGCGCAAACTGTCTATCGTATATTTGTAAAAGCTTGGATGCCTTTGGTCTATCCTCCATATAGTCGGTGATTGCCCCGCATGCAGCTATAAACGAAGAGTGCTCAGATAGCTTTGATTTGTACGCATCGTAAACTTGGACGGTGGTGCACTCGTTTACGTCATGGATTACTTTGACTTTGACCTTTTGCAGTTTTTTGACTATTTCTGGGTCGATGTCATGGTGATCAATGTACGTAACTGATACTTTCTTTTTTCGAAGATCAGATAAAATCTCGACGAATCGTTCTTGGTTGTTTTTGCTCAGACCGACATCGCATATGAGAAGAGTCTTGAGCTTGTCGTCTTTTGCCACGGCCTCAATCGCAGGCATCATTCCTGGATAGTCAACTAAAACCGTGTCTCCACCAAATGCCTGCCTGACTAGTGCCGCAGAACTGATTCCGTCTGCGTCCTCCATGTGAGAAATACAGACAAGTTTCTTTGCAGGTTTTGTTGTTTTTGTTTTTTTTGCAGCAGTCACACTCGGCCTCGCCGGTAACCTTATTTAAACAAAATTATTCTTTTTTCGGATGATGCGTTGCCACCAAGATTTGTTTTCTGTCCTCATCTGACAGCGAGGAATAAACGTCATAAAACGTGGTGCCACCAAGCTGTGTTTTTTTGTCGATTTCTGCCAGTTTCAACAAAGCCTGAGGTGATGCGCCAAGTATCATATCATCTATCTGCTTGATGAAGTCTCGTTCTGCCTGACTCATAATTTTGAGTGAAAAACAAGCCTATAGTGACAAGCTTTGCCAGATTAGACCAAATGCTAAACTATGGAAAACTTAATAGTCAAATTTTGAGCACAAATACCAAATTGGAGACAAAAAACATAGGACTTCGAGACATCGAGATTGCCGATACCAAGATCTCCGACATAGACGGCGAACATGGCAAACTCATTTACCGCGGATATGACATTTTAGACTTGACAAAAAACTCGACCTTTGAAGAGACAGCGTATTTGCTCCTAAACGATGATCTGCCGACACGTACTGAACTTGAGGACTTCAAGCAGCGGCTAATCGACGCCCGCGATATGCCAAGGCAGATGCAGTCAAACATGAGAAACTGGAAGAAAAATGCAGACCCCATGGTGATGATGCAGGCGTTTGTCGTGGCACTTTCTGGATACTATGACGACAAGGGCGCAAATGATGAGGAGATAAATTATCAGAGCGCAATCAGCCTTGTTTCTAAAACGCCTACAATAGTAGCAAGTTGGGAACGGGTCAGGACTGGAAAGGACATCGTGGACCCAGACCCTAGGCTGAGCCATGCCGCCAACTTTCTCAATATGCTCGTAGGAGAAAGACCTGATGCAGAAACCGAGAGAATTTTTGATATTTGCCTTATTTTACATGCAGACCACACGTTTAACGCATCAACGTTTGCAGCAAGGGAGGTTGCGTCTACAGGAGCGCATATGTATTCTGCAGTGAGTGCTGCGATTGGAGCGCTATCAGGCCCGTTACATGGGGGCGCAAATCACGAAGTGATGAAAATGCTTTTGGAGATCAAGTCAGTAGATAATGCCGAGGCCTGGGTCAAAGATAGGCTTGAACGGGGCGAAAAAATCATGGGGATGGGACATGCCGTTTACAAGACGTATGACCCACGAGCTCAAGTACTAAAAGAGTTATCAAAAAGGCTTGCAAAAAAGACAGACCAGCCATGGTTTGACATTACAGAGAGAGTAGAGGAGACGGCAATACGTGAGATGAAAAAACAAAAGGGAATTGACATTTATCCAAACGTCGATCTTTATTCTGCATCCCTATACTACATGCTAAAGATTCCGCCAGATCTCAACACGCCGATTTTTGCAATATCGCGTGTAGTTGGATGGACATCGCATGTAATTGAGGAGAAATTTGCACGTGCTGCACCAAAACCAGTATTATACAGACCAAAGGCCACATACGTTGGAAAATACTGCGGCCCGCAGGGATGCGAGTACAAATCAATAGATCTTAGACAATAGTCATTTATGTCTAGATTTTGAAAACCATAGAATGGTCTGGTTCAAGTGGGATGATTACGGCAAAAAACCAAGATCACGAAAACTGAAAAAGAAAAAAACAAAACCGAGAATCGAGCCTCTTGCCAAAGTCATTCCAGGAAAACACAAAGCAGAGTTCAAGAAGGCAAGCGAGCTAGACTAGTTTCTAGTATGGAGCCATTGTTTTGCACGGTTGGACACGTCATGCTTGTACAAAACTTGGAAAACCATTTCGTAAAATGAGATTCCCTTTTTTTGTGCCTGCGAGTCAAGCCATTTGATGCCTTCTGCCAGTTCAGGATCAGAATCCGAGAACTGGACCAGTTCGTCGACCATCCTTGTAAAGAAGACAAAGGACTTTTGCATCAGTTGTATGTTTTATGATTGATTATTCAGACCTGAATTCAAATTATATAGACAAACGAGGAGCTTTTGATTGACAATGGAACATGTTTTGTACTCTGATGGAAATGAAAAAAGAATCTGCTGGACAATCAAAACTGACGATACCACAAAAGAGCAGTTTAGAGAGCACGCAGATATTTTTCTAGACAAGGTTACAGAACTACAGTCAAAATACATTGCACTGCATGTAGGGTTGTTTTGGTCAATCGGGGTCTTCATAATAAAAAATGATGACACCGTCAAGATCATGCTAGATTCCGACGAGATGATCTCTCACTTGTCAGTAGATGCAAAGTCGCAAGACACGATAACTGAGCACAGGAAGCGTTTCATAAACCAGCTTGCAGAACAGAGAAATTTGAAATTAAAGTATGAAAAAATAACCCGGGAAAATAATATCGCATCAAAGCTGCTATGATCTTAAAATCAGTCCTATGTCTAGCAAATTTGTGTGTGTCGGGCCAGTCATCACCAATCCTCCGTACTTTTTGAAAAACGAATTTGAATCGTTGTTATTCAAATAACGATCGATCTCAGTTTTTTGTGATGTAGCTGAAGAGATCGCTCCAGCATGCTTTGTGTTTCCATCTATTCCGTCAGTGCCGATCGATGCGATAACAACATCTAATTTTGATTTTTTTAAAATTTGCAATACCAATTCTTGATTCCTTCCGCCTTTACCATTTCCTTTTACTCTTACCGTTGTCTCGCCGCCAAAAATCAAACAGGACTTTGGTTTGTTTGGAAAATTCTGTAAAATCTTTGTTGCTGCGGATTTGACATCACCAGACAACGGGGACAATGTTTTTGTGTTATATCCGAGACTTTTTGCTTTTTTTACTACTGCGCTGATGCAGTCTTTGTTTGATCCAATCAGAATGTTTTGTATTTTTGGCGTCTTTGGAGTTTCCGGTATCTTTCCCCTCACTCCTAATTTGAGATGCAGTAGAACTGACTTTGGAAGTTGGCTTTCCAAATGATACTTTTTGATGATTTTCAGGCAGTCCATAAAGGTCGTTTTGTCGCAATATGTAAGGCCAGAAGCAACGGAAGACAGATCATTGCCAACCACATCAGACATGACATAGGAAATTGCTTGGCAATTGAGATTTTCCAAAAGTCTGCCGCCCTTTACCAATGAGAGATGCTTTCTTAGCGCGTTAATTTCCTTAATCGATGCACCACATTTATGCAGATTTTTTGTAAGCTTTTGTTTTTCTTTTAGCGTGATACCGTGGGGTAGGCAGACTAGCGGGGACGTGCCGCCAGATACAAGAAATATGACAAAGTCATCTTTTTTTGTATTTTTTAATAGCTTAATTATTGATTTTGCCGCAACAATACTTTTGCTGTTTGGTATTGGATGCGGTGCGCGGATTACTTTGAATTTTTTGCCCAATGAAACTGGTGCATGGGTTTGTGGGATGACGATAATTCCGCCATCAGAATTTATTTTGGCATGAACGAACTTTCCCATGACATCTGCGGCTTTACCAACAGAGATTATGTAGATTCTTTCATATTTTGAAAGAAGAATGTTTTTTGGTGCAACCAACTCGTTGTTTTTTACAAATTTGGCAAGAAACGCTTCAGGTCTTGCAGCTTCCAGTCCTGCCTCTAAGCATTCAAGCGCATCATGTGTTTTTTTGTTCTCAATGCTGCGGCGATTCTGAATCAACGACATAACATAACCATCGAGGATTGCCTTATTAATTTAAGAGCCGGAACGTCTGAAAGAGTTATTGTCTAGTCATTCCATTGTATTGTATAATTCAAGTTGCACAATAAAAAAATGACACCTGAAAAGAAAATTTGTTGGGCAAATACAAAAAGCTTTGAAGGTTCGGACATCGTAGTAGTTGGAATACCTAACGAGTCTGGCTCTCATGCCAGGCGAAGAGGGACCTCCAAAGCGCCAGATGCAATACGAGATGTCTCAAATCAGGCGGATGTTTACGTGCACAAAAAAACCGCATCGTTAGCACTTACAGCTAATGGGCATCCAAGTCCACGCGTTTACGACTACGGCAACATTCAGAAAAAACAAATTCCGTATGTTTTTAGCAAAATATCTAGTTACTCAAAAATCGCCATAACAATCGGCGGGGACCACTCTAACACAGCACAAATCATAAAGACGCTGGGAAAAAGGCTCGGGCCAATCTCGCTGCTATATTTTGATGCCCATCCAGACATTATCGGAAGTAGGGGCAGCTATTACGGTTCTGTTGTTTTTGATTCTCTGTCCTACATTGACGTAAAATCAAGCGTGCTTGTTGGTGTCCGGAGTCCAGAGCAGGAGGAGATTGACAACATAAAATCACACGGCATTCACGTGATTACGCCATTTGATGTAGTTGAAAAGGGAATAAAACAAATCACACGTACAATTCTTTCTACCATTAAGAAAAACACCTACGTTTCATTTGATATGGACTGTCTTGATCCCGCATATGCTCCCGGTGTTTCAGTTCCGGTTCCATTCGGTCTTGAAAGCCAAGATGCCGCATATCTGATTAAAAAAATCGCGCAGAGAGGAATTGTCGGACTAGACATAATGGAAGTCTCTCCTGATTATGATCTAAACGATGTTACGTCTCACCTTGCATCAAGACTTGTTGGCGAGATTATTTCCTCGTGTAAGGTATAAGTATTCTATTAGAATAGCACCAGACATGCATACAGTAAAAATACCAAAGATTATTCATTTTGGTAAAAATGCACTCTCCGAAGCTGAATATCCAAAAAATGCACTAGTCATAACCACGGCGCCACCACCAATTTCATCAAAGTGGCTTGGCAAGATGGGCATCAAAGACTACATGTTGTATGACAAAGTAGAGCCAGAACCATCAATTGAGACGGTAAACACAGTTATTTCAGAATTCAAATCAAAGAACCTATCATGTATTATCGGCCTTGGCGGCGGGAGCTCACTAGATGTTGCAAAATATTCCGCAGCAGAAATGAAGCTTGAAAAAATTCTGATTCCGACTACGTTTGGGACAGGTGCAGAGATGACCACATATTGCGTCTTGAAATTTGACGGCAAAAAGAAGCTTTTGCGTGAAGACAGATTTCTAGCAGACAGAGCAATAGTTGACTCTTACTTTATGGATGGAACCCCGGAGCAGATTGTGAAAAACTCAGTCTGTGATGCGTGTGCACAGGCAACAGAGGGATATGACAGCAAGCTTGGAAACGAGTTTACAAGAACTATGTGCAAACAAGCCTTTGAGGTCTTGTATGATGCAATAATGAACAACAAACCAGAGAACTACCCATATGGCTCCATGATTTCTGGAATTGGATTTGGCAACTGCTCAACCACACTCGGACATGCGTTATCATATGTGTTCTCAAACGAAGGAGTTCCGCACGGATACTCGCTTTCATCATGCACCACTGTTGCACACAAATTCAACAAATCAATTTTTTACGAGCAATTCAAAGAGGTCATGGAGAAACTCAAATTCGACAAACTACCTCTCAAGGCCCCATTTGATCAGGCAGCAGATGTTGTCATGACAGACAAAGGACATCTAGACCCAAATCCACTTCCAGTCACAAAACAAGACGTAGTGCAGTGTCTCAAAAACATTGTTGAAGGAAAACTCTAATCCTTTTTCTTTTGTCTAAATTCGCAGCATCTTACTAAACTTAAATACCGCAAAGATCAGATCAGAGAAAAGATGTTAAAATTTGGAATTCAAAATGGCCTAAATGTAGCTCGTGCCGGGTTTTCAGAAGATCAAATACTTACTGCATGTTTATTGGCAGACAGAGTTGGCTATGATTCGATTTGGTATATGGATCACTCTAATGTCCCACAATGGTCAAAGGCTACGGTTTTGGACCCATGGGTCATGCTTTCCGCAATAGCTGCCACGACACAACGAGTTGAGCTTGGAACTTGTGTTACGGATGCAATCAGAAGGCACCCATCAAACATTGCACTTGCCGCAGTTACACTTGATAGAATCTCGAAAGGCAGAGGAACGCTTGGGATAGGTGCAGGAGAGGCCCAGAATTTAAAAGAATTTAACATTCCATTTGAAAACCCGGTAAGCAAATGGGAGGAGCAGCTCCAAGTAATCAAATTGTTGTACGGATCGTCTCCAGACCACAAAGTCAGCTATGATGGTAAATATTATCAATTATCAGAAGCTTGTCTTCAAGCAAAACCAATTCGAAAGCCGCACCCGCCAATATACATGGCAGCTGGAGGGCAGCGTACACTACAAATGACTGGAAAATATGGCGATGGTTGGCTCCCAATCGGGTACACCCCAGAATTATTTGAGGATCATGCGCAGACCATCAAACAGTCAATGAAAGAAAGCGGGAGAACCAAGGAAGAGCAAGAAAGCTTCCAGTATGCACTAGATATCGATGTATACTTTTCAGAAGATGCAGAAGAGTCATGGGCAAAGATGAAAGAGGCAGTCAAGGTATCGTTGTTCAAGCCAGAGGTTTTGCGAGTGCATGGAATAAAACAGATTGAAGGATTTGACTTTAAGAAATATTTCACGGAATACTCGATGTCAAACCAAGACTGGATTGTAAAGATGCGAGAAGGTGCAACAACAATTCCGGATTCTGTTGCGCGATCATCAGTTGCGGTTGGAACCCCCGAAGATGTGATCCCAGTGTTTGAGCGATTTATGAAGGCAGGCGTGAATCATTTTGTGATCAGGTTCTGGGGTTCAAATTATTTTGGCTCAATTGACAAGTTTGCCTCAAAAGTTATGCCTCACTTGAAAGGAAAAAAGTAAGTTTTCACTCTTTTTCATAGTACAGATGGCCACAATCGATGAAGTAGAAGCATATGCAAGGGCAAAAAATGCAGACATTGCCTTCTGCAAGGGCATAGTATTTCGATTAAAGTCAATAGGAATAATGGATGAAACTGTACTTTATTCGACGTTTTTATACAATACCAACTCTAGTTTTGACGAAATTCACGCGAGATTTGGAAGAGAGATAGCAGTCCTAGTAGCATCTCTGGCCAGAGACAAAAGCCTTCCAAGGAAGCACCAGGAGGAACAATACGTAAAACAGCTACAGGGCGCTTCCTGGGAATCGATTCTAATTAAGCTGTGTGAGATATCTGCAAACCTCAAGATAATCAAAGAATCCGTCATGTCAAAAACAAAGAGAGGCAAACTGCTCAAGTCAAACATCCATTATCTTAACGTGTTAAAAATCAAAATTAGTGAAAATAAAGACAAGACCCAAGGAATTGACAGACTTCTTGATGGAGTAAACGAAACACTAGTCCATTTTGGGCAAAGACCAATCAAATTTTAAAAAATTTGCAGATATGTCTAATCAGAATTGTTGCTATGTTTTCCATAGTTTGCATTGAACTCATCATTTACTTTAAGCAGTTGATCTCTTGGGGTTGCCGCCTTTTCATAAAATGCTTTCCGTGCATCATGTTCAGAACCGCCACTTTCCAATACGGCTTGCAACGCCGCAAGGCCTTCTCTTGTTTTTGTCTCTGTGAAATTAAACTGCGCCCAATAGATGTCTTGGACTGTAGCATCCATCTGTGAAGCAAAAGACAGAAATGCATTTCTTGGATTGAATGGATCGAATTGCCCAAACCACGCCCCCAAATCATTTAACAGGTTTTGATTGGCAATTTCGCGCTGTGCGTCTATGAATTTTTGTCGATCATTATTTTCTTGCAATCTTTTTAATCGTTCGGATTCTTGCTGTTTGTTTTGTTCAATGTTTTGAAGAATTTTTAACGCTATTGGGTCTTCGCGCATCTTGTCGGCAGTCACAACTTTGAATGTGCCACCCAGACTTTGCTTTTCACTTAATTCAGGCCTGGCACTAGCAAAAAACGCGGTATTTGTGTAACCTGTAAGATAACCGTCTTTTTGGGCCTTGATATTGACAGTAAACTTACCACTTAATGGTGGAGATGGCGGTTCGTACATGAATGCGCCGTTTTGGTCAGAGGATGTTTCTATGGTACCAGACCATGTTGTAATAGAAACGACTGCATTTGGCACTGGGTTTTGTTTACCGTCCCTGACATAGCCAGTTATTGAGTAAACATCTACCTGATCTAGTTTTGTAGTGATGACAAGCTTTTCAAACGACTGGGCTCCTGCCGTACTGACAACGCACCAAGACGCTATTAGCAATATGAGAAATGCTTTCACTTTTGACGCTTTTACTTTTGTACCTTAAGCTGGAATATCGATTTTTTCCTATTTTTTTGTTTAAAAAATGGAGCTTGCCATCCACGCACATTCAAAAAGGCAGACTTGGAGCTCGAATTTTGTTTGCAGTCTTAGGTTAAATTTTGATAAAATCCCAGTCATGTGATGAAAGGAGACGTACTGCTTCAGAACGTACAGGTAAGGGGCTTTGTTCCTGCAACTGCAGGCAAAGGCGTCATGGATGGCAAAAAAAAGATCCGCGATGCGGTCGAGACAAAGCTCGGAAAAAACATCGATAGTGTACGAAAGCGATGCGCGGGCAAGCCACTTTCCATAAACGTCATATTCTATCTTCAGAGGAACTCGGCCCATGCAAAAAAGGACCTTGACAGCCTCTCAAACGTCCTTCTTTCCGTCTTATCAAAGGAAATGGGCGCAAAAAAGGAGGCTGGACTTGACATCGTAGGCGATGATTCAGCCATTTACCGATTCGTGTTTGAGAAAATGATCGTGGAGTCAGCAGAAAAGGAAGGCCTCGCGTTTTCCATTTACGAGTGGTCTGAGTCATAATCTGGGGAAAAAATGGCATCCAAGGCTTAAGGCCAAAAACGGTAGTATTTTGGCGACAGCCTCAAATACCTAGTTTAGAGTAGTGGTTCCAAATAATTATCTGGTGTGGTGATTGATCGGCACACATTTTGTACAAAAAATTAAACTAGTCTTGGAGATTTGAAAAATAAGAGGAATCAGAATTTCTTCTGATTAACTAACAGTTACCGTGCCTTTCATCCATGGGTGGACTATGCACAGGTATTCGTAAGTTCCTGCAGTATCAAATTTGTGTTTGAATGATTTGCCAGCACTGACAAGCTGAGAGTCAAAACTGCCGTTTACGTCGGTTGATGTGTGTGCTGCCGAATCTACGTTTTTCCACATAACGGTTCCTCCAACTGCGACTTGGATATTGTTTGGAACATAACATTGGTCGCCACACTCTGTGTTTGTTGCGGTTTCTTTTGCCATTTCCACTATAACACTGCCTGAGGTTCCAGTTGTCCCTGCAGATTCTTTCTTCTCAGCCACTTTGGTCTTTATCTCTTCTTTCTTGGCGTCTTTCTTTGCCATCATCTCTGCTTTCTTTGCGTCTTTCTTTGCCATCATCTCAGCTTTCTTGGCGTCTTTCTTTGCCATCATCTCAGCTTTCTTGGCGTCTTTTTTGGCTATCATCTCAGCTTTCTTGGCGTCTTTTTTGGCTATCATCTCGTCTTTCTTGGCGTCTTTTTTGGCTTTCATCTCGTCTTTCTTTGTCTCGTCAGCATAAGCCGATTGAGTAGCAGAAGCGACGATCACGCATGATAACAATGCAAATACTGCAATACTTGCAATTAATTTTGTATTCATTATTGATAACGGCCTAATTATTATTATATTAAGATTAGGTACAATTGTTCGTCCAATTAGCTCCAATTTGGAAAATATTTTAACTAATGTTTATGATGCGGTTCCATTTGTTATCGTAACTCTATTGGACGGGGTGCCAATTAGGAACATCGTAAGACTCTTTGATGTCACGTCATCTCCGCGTGTTGCAACCACTGTGACATTGTACTTACCTGGCTTGCTTATGTTTTCTGGCAGGTATTGTGAACCTTCCCAGTATCCATTATTTTTAGTAACGCCGCCAAAAGCATACTTAGATGTTCCATCTAAATTAGCCAAAGTCACGTTGATCTGAATGCCATTTAGAGTACCAAAATAATCATCAAAATTCGGCCTTGGGTTTATCGACTTGTCAAAGACTTTTACAAAAACTTTGTAATTTTCATTCCAATAGTTTCTAAAGATGTGATTTACTTCCATCGTCAGTTCTTTTTTTTGCCTTGGCATGACTTGTTTTTCTATCAAGACGTCGTGTCCGGTTTTTTCAGATTGTGATTTTATTATCTGTTTTAGCGATAAGAAATAATAGACTTTATCTGAAGAATTTTTCTCATCAATATTGCCACGAACTTGGAATATAGAATCGTGTTGATTTGACGCAGCAAGGCGTCCTGCAATATTTATTGAGATACCATCGTCGATCATAGCAACCAATTTGATTGATCTTTGATTTTGAAGAAATGTTACCTTTAGATCGGTAATAGGATGAACACCGTCACCTAGTACAGCTTGGCCATTTTGGAATGTTATCGGTTTGTTTTTTTCTGCTTGAGTTAGATTGGCTTGGATTGAAATTTTAGCTACGGTGTTTTCTAACACACCATAACCAAATCCCTGAAGAACGTAATCTAATTTTTCAGAGTATGCCTCAGTCGGAATAACAACAAAAATACCTGCAAGAAAGATACAAAATAGTAAATGGATTTTCATCAACCCTAATTTCCATTTATCACTAATAATGTTTGAGTATCAAAATCAATTTGCAGATTGTGATTTTTCAGCTAGTTAATATCGAGCCTCAAAAACCATATTCAGTAATTTGAAGCCAAATGCAAAAACCACATTTGTTGCGGCCGGGATTGGGGTATTGATTGTGGCAATATCCATATTTTTCATCTATTCCGCAGACCAAGTAAGGCTCAGAGGGTTTAACTTTGGAATTAGCCTACAGACAATTCAAGACGAATTAAAACAGGCCCAAACAGAGTTTTATTCCAAAAAGACTATGCTTGATGAAAAAACAATCTCAAAAGAAGAGTTTTTGGTTTTTTCTGCGACTTATCTCCAAAAAATGCGTGAAATACTTTCAAAGTACGACAAGCTGTCACCACCAGAATCATTTGCAAAATCAGTTGAGCTTTTCAAGATATCTACACAAAAACAGATCGAGAGTGACGAGTTCCTAATAGAGTGGATTAGAACAAACGATACGTCAAACAAGGTGCGCTCGGATCTTTTACTTCAGGAGTCGTTTGAAAACGAGATGGCAGCCTTGGCCTCATATACCAAGGCAAAAAGCAGTTCAGGGCAGGGTTAAAGAAGCCCTTTTTGCGAGAGCAGATCCAAAGTAGGAGTGATTATTTCCAGAATCAATTTTTTGTCAAGAGGTACACTCTGTGCAAATTTGATTGGAAACGTCAGGCTGAGCATGTCATGATCTGTGTGAGCCATGCTGATTGTATGCTGCATCTGGTTTTGTATCAGAAACTCTTTCCACGCCTCGATTCTTGTCTCTGCATCAGACAGATGGCTCTGCAGGTACAAAACATCCATGTCTTCTTTTGAATCAAATATTCCAAATTTTACCATCGGCACTGTCAGAAATCCCCCGGGGACCGGATCGTGGTTTTTGTGCATTTGATCAATTATTTCGTTGATTTTATCCTCAGGAAAGATATCTCCATAATCTGGAATAAAATATCCGGCTATTTTGCGATCCTTATCAAAAATTCTAAAAAAATCCTCGTCTTGTTCTAACTTCCACATCCAATGCTGAATTTTTCACCAACTATTATAAATCATAGAATTAAAGTAAACAGAATGGCAATCGCAAAGCACACCAAGGACTTTCTTGAAAATTTGATCGATTATTATATCAGCGAGGCGCCAGCATACCGTCAGATTGCCGAGTCATATTCGCCAGAAATAGTTGCGGTGGATGATGCTGCATTTGGCATAATAGCAGGTTGTGTATATTCTGCATTTTTGAGGGCATATGAGAATGAAAACAAAAGTGTCGAGCTTGATGACGTTCAGGAATTCAACGCCATGTTAAAAGAAAAGGCCGCGCGTATAAAAAAAGCAGTGATTGGCACCTAGATGTTTACCAGAATGAGTTAAATCCACACCAGACAGAATTACCGTATTGTCGGAAATTACACGGTATAGAATCCACCAAATAGTCGACAATGGCCAGGTTGTCCAGCTGTCTTTGGCAGAAGACGTTCAGACAGAACCATTATCGCAAAAACAGCTTATCATGGATTCTGTTGCAAAAAAACTAGACCCAGAAGTGCGAGAGCAGGTACAACCCCTCTTGGAGGCGATTTTACAGGCCCAGCCGACAATTAAGATAAAAAGCTATGATCAGACCACAATCACAATTGCCATGCCAAAGACAAGATATGATAGGATGGGAAGGCCACAGGTTGGCGAGATTTTAGAGATAAACATTTCAAGAAAGTAGTTTTTCTATCTCAGATGTTTCGTGCAGCGGCAATGAACATGCAAAATTTTTGCACACAAATACGGATGTCTTGTCAGCAGGGAACACCTTTCCTGCAAAAAACGAATATTTTGATAATTCTTTTAGCTTCTCTCCATCTGGAACTGCAACCAGAATTGCTTCAGGTAGAAATCTTTTTGTCAAAAAATCATAAATTTCCTTGTCCGCTGAATTGAGCATTGTTATCTCAGTCGGCTTTTGCAAATAAAGATAGAGCGTATTGAGGAGGTATCCGAATCCAAACGGATTTTCTGCAGCTGCAAGTGCAAACGATTCCATTGTTTTCGTTGCTGTTTCCAAGAATCGGTTTTGCTGTGTCAGGTGATACAGCTTTAGCATACAGTTTGCAGCAACAGAGTTGCCAGACGGCATTGAGAGGTCATAGTTGTTTTTTGGCCTAATTATGAGCCGTTCATGATCATCTGCAGTAAAGTAAAAGCTGTTGCTCTTTTCATCCCAGAAATGATCAATCATATGGTTCCCAAGATTTACTGCAAGATCCAGATATCTTGGCTTTCCTGTTATTTCGAATACGTCGATTAGCGAATTTATGAAATATGCGTAATCCTCAAGATATGCCTGGAGTTTTGCCTTGCCATTTTTGTACGTGCGCAAAAGATGCGTGCCAGAAACCATGTTTTTTTCCATGAACACGATGCATTTCTCCGCTGCCTCAAGATAGGCTCTTTCATCGGTGACCCTGTATCCTTTTGCAAATGCTGAGATCATGAGTGCGTTCCACGATGTTAGAATTTTGTCATCAAGCCCAGGTCTAATCCTTTTTGATCGAGCTTCCAGTAGTTTTTTTTGGTCATCCGTAATTATTTTGCGGACTTGGTCTTCCCCTATGCCAAAGTGGAATGCGACTGTGGATGCGTTTATGTTGTTGTTCAAAATTGTATGCCCTTCAAAGTTTCCGCCGTCGGTTACATCAAAGTACAGACAGAAAACGTCTGCGTCTTTTCCTAGGATTTCTGCAATCTCTTTTTTACTCCACACATAGTACTTGCCCTCCTCTCCTTCCGAGTCGGCATCAAGCGCAGAGTAGAACCCGCCTTCTGGCGACGTCATTTCGCGCAAAACAAACCCTAGTGTCTTTTTTATTATGTCAATGTAGAATGGATCCTTTGTTATTTGGTATGCTTCCACATATACAACCGGCAGCAGTGCGTTGTCGTACAGCATCTTTTCAAAGTGTGGTACAAGCCACCTTGCGTCGGTCGAATACCTGTGAAACCCGCCACCAACCTGATCAAAGATCCCGCCTTTACCCATCTTGGTTAGTGTTTTGAACACAAATTCGGAAAACTTGGTTATCTTTGATATTTTGGAGTACCGTAGCAAAAAGGAAAGGTTTGCCGCGTTTGGAAACTTGGGGGCATTTCCAAAGCCACCGTATGTGTTGTCTGCAATTTGGATGAGATTTACTGCGGCTTCATCAAGTATTGCCCTTTCAGGTTTTGTCGGGGTGTGTACAAGTTCTGCCTGCTGCAGATTTGCCATAAAGTTGTCTGCCGCCTTTATGATATCGTTTGGCTTTTCTTTCCATGCCTGCGCCAGCTGTCTTAGGAGACTTCCAAAGCCAGGCCTTCCATAGCCCTCAAGTATCGGAAAATATGTGCCAACATAGAATGGTTTTTGGTCAGGCGTTAGGAAAACGCTTAGCGGCCAGCCGCCTTGACCTGTTACCATCTGGCAGACCTTTTGGTAAATGTCGTCAAGGTCAGGCCTTTCCTCTCTGTCTACTTTGATACTAACAAAACTTTCATTCATTATTTTTGCAATGTCATCGTTTTCAAAGGATTCATGTTCCATCACATGGCACCAGTGGCATGAACTGTATCCGACACTTAGAAAAATTGGCTTGTTTTCGTCTCTTGCTTTTTTTATCGCCTCGCCACTCCACGGATACCAATTCACAGGGTTGTGCGCATGCTGTAAGAGATACGGGCTAGTCTCTCGTATGAGATTATTTTCTGCCATGTATTTTTTGCCAGTGCAGAGTATTTGTATTTTTGACTATGGGCGTCTTTTTTCCTCGGCATCGTAAATTGCGGCATTGATTTGCGCTAAAAGCCGCATTTTAGATTTTTGCGCCTTTTTGCTGTGGCTATAGTCTTTTTTTTCTACCAATAGCAACAATTCTTTCAGATCAGAAAGGGTGAGTAATTTGAGCCCTTTTTTTGAGACGATTTCCAGCAACTCTATTCGTCTACGATCGTCACCTGTTATTTCCACAAAACTAGAAGAAATGTAGTGTTGTTTAATTTTTTGTGTAAGATAAAATACCGCAATCCATTTTGACACATTATGACGCAGATGCGAGCCATGTTGCTTGAAAAGCTTGGACCAATTGAAAAAGACCCATTAAGACTAACTGAGATCACAAGGCATGAAATAAAAAAAGCAAATGAGGTTTTAGTGAAAATTCATGCGTGCGGCGTTTGCCGCTCCCAGCTACACGGAATAGAGGGAGACTGGCAAAAATATGGCATTCCTCCTTCCTTGCCTACCATCCCGGGCCACGAAATAGTAGGCGAGATAGTCCAAGTTGGCAGCAATGTACGCGCATTAAAACTAGGTCAGAGGATAGGCATTTCCCCACTACATGGATCGTGCATGAATTGTGAATATTGTAAAATGGGAAACGAGCACCTGTGTGACACTGCAGACATTACTGGTGAGTCCCTGCTTGGTGGCTATGCGGAATATATCACAGTCACAGAAGACTTTGCAACGCCAGTTCCTGACAGCATGAAATCCGAGTACGCGGCCCCCCTGTTTTGTGCAGGGATCACCGCGTACAAGGCAGTAGTTGCAGCCGAACCAGCAAGGGAGAAGAAAATTGGTGTTTTCGGAGTTGGTGGAGTTGGCCATCTGGCAGTCGAATTCGCAAAAATAAATGGGTGTAGGGTTATCGGTTTTGCGAGAAACAAGAATCACCTAGATGTCGCAAAACAAGTCGGGGCTGATAACGTCATTACATACACTGACAATCAAAGTGAGTTTTTGACAATGCTAAGAAAGGAGGAGGGTCTCTTGGATTCTGCAGTTGTCTTTGCGCCATCGAGTGATGTGGTAGGCTCAGCAATTAACTCTGTAAAAAAAGGTGGACTAGTAGTACTTGGAGTCTTGGCAAACATCCCAAACTTTGATGTCTTTGCAGAAAAAACTTTGAAGGGAACCCTCATCGGTTCAAGAAAAGATATGGCAGAGGTGATAAGGATTGCAGAGCAAAACAATATCAAAATAATTTACAAAACGTTTCCACTCGAACAAGCAAACAAAGTACTAACAGATCTCAAACATTCAAAAATTGATGCGAGAGCAGTGCTCAGCCCTTAAATAAAAGACAGGTTCTTGCCATACCATTGAACTGCAAACGATGCCACCACACATCACAGATACACGAATCTACAGATAGCGCTAGTTCGATTTTGAAGCTTGGCAGATGCTCCATTCCAGGCTGCACTTGCAGACAATATGTCGATTCAATTGAGCAGCTCGATGAAGAGCTTCTTTGATTTTAGAATATATACCAAGGAGCAAAAACGCTTTTGAATGAAAGAACACCATTCCTCAGATGAACTTAAAAAAGAACTCGATACCCTGCTCTCAAAGCTCAATGCCCTCGAGATAGTAGCATCGGATGAATTCCAAAAAGGAACAGTCAAAGTGCTCAGAAGGCTAGTCGAAGGACAGATTCATTCGATAAACGAGTTTGAACATCTCAAAAAAGCACTGGATTTGCTTACGCTGGAAATATTTGAGATCAAAAACAAGCAAAACTTATGATTTTAGAACGGTGTCTGAAAGGCCGCATCCGGTGCATTTCATCAGAATGCTATTACCAAGGTCTTTTGATTTTTCCATCTTAGAGCCACAGCACGGACAGTTCACAGTTCGTGTTGTTTTAGAGATTATTTGAGTTGTTCCTCGTTGCAGGACGGCTTGTATACTGCGATGATTTTTGAGAGCAGCCGTTTCCTTTCTTCTGGCGTGGAATCCCACATTGGATAAATTGACAAATACAAATTTCGTTCAGTTCCTGCGTTTTGAACCCAGCACTTGAATTTGTCATTTTTTGTGAAAAAATCTGCGCTTTCAGTTTTTTCCGAATCTCCAGCGTAAATTATCTCATATGTGTCCTTTGTGCGTGTTAGCAGCAGATACAGAACCTTGTCCATCGGTGGCCCCCATTCTGAAAGATTGATTGGTCCTAGAAACTCACAGTGCAGTACTTGTATTGGCATAGACCAGTATCGTCGGTTTTTCTTTTATGTTTGATCGTCTGGCTTCAAAATGAATTTAAAGACATAAATTTCTCTCAAAATCTGAGCAGAACATGGCAGAGCCACATAATTACAGAGCAGTAGGGTTTTCTATGATTCTGGTATCCGCATCGCTTGTCGTA
>Ga0247727_10000801_pt1 | contig 76893 bp, 73 predicted proteins | sample WisWelCaveWW1625_FD_202498 | JGI IMG/M metagenome (GOLD analysis project Ga0247727, IMG submission 202498) | Biofilm microbial communities from Wishing Well Cave, Virginia, United States - WW16-25 | ecosystem: Environmental > Aquatic > Deep subsurface > Groundwater > Cave microbial mat | place...
GGATGGCTTCCTGCCTCCCAGGTACCGGAACTTGGCGAAGTATTCAATCAAATGCCTCCTCCTCCACCCCCACCAATGCCTTAAACTATGGAAGAAATCGTCAAGGAAGTATCGAATGAGATGAAGTGCCACGACTGTGGCTCCATCCTGAAATTCGCGCCCGGCACGAACAGCCTGAAGTGTGAATATTGCGGCGCAGCGAATGAGGTGGTGTCAGCTGAAAAACAGGCGGCGACCGTTGTGGAAGAAATTGATTTCGAGAAATTCTTGTCCGACAATTCATCCGGCGCGGCTGAAAAACAGGAGATCCATGCGGTGAAATGTGTTAGTTGTGGAGCAACAACCACGCTAAAACCAAATGTAACATCTGATCAATGTCCGTTCTGCGATACATCCCTTGTAATTAAAAATGCCAGCGCCTGCAGTATCATCAAACCTAAATATGTGCTGCCTTTCATGATCGACAGTAAAAAAGGCATGGCAGGCTTCAAGAAATGGGTGGATGGATTATGGTTTGCGCCAGGTGATCTGAAAAAATATGCCGACAACCCGGAAAAACTTGCGGGAATGTACCTGCCCTACTGGACATACGATTCTGATACGTACAGCGTTTATACCGGTATGCGTGGAATGAATTATACTACAACGGAGTCGTATTCAACCATAGAAAACGGTAAGAGCGTTTCGAGAACACGCACGGTTACCAAAATACGCTGGACGCCTGCGGGTGGGAATGTGAACAATGTTTTTGATGATGTGCTCGTTATAGCAAGCAAGTCACTTCCGGAAAAATACATCAATGCCCTTGAACCATGGGACCTGGGTAACTTGTCGGGGTACGATGATAAGTTTCTATCAGGATTCAGAACGGAGGCCTACCAGGTGGATGTAAAATCCGGTTTCGATAAAGCCAAAGTGAGAATGGCGAATGAGATCAGGAATACCTGTAAACGTGACATCGGCGGGGATCACCAGCAAGTCCTGACTGTTAATTCAACATATAATAATATCACGTTCAAACATATCCTGCTTCCGATCTGGATCAGCGCTTATCGGTACAATAACAAGGTCTTCCGTTTCATGATCAATGGACGCACAGGCGAAGTACAGGGAGAACGCCCATGGAGCGTGTGGAAGATCGTTGGGCTCATCGCAGGCGTTATTGCCGCCGGAGTTGCTGCGTACCTGATCTGGGGACAGTAAATAATATATCGGATATTGGATATCATATATCGGAAAGGCAACGAAGCGCCTTCCCGTTGCGTCTTTAAATAAAAGGAACGTTTACTCGTTTCATATACTGATGCGTATACACCTGTTGTTTCTCATAGTATTGCCTGCTTTCTCCGTCGCCCAAACCGATGATTGCCCCTGTTTCAAAAAACAGGATTGCGGAAAACTTGAAATAGGATTGAATCCTTTTAGTTATTCGCGGCATGCGAGTAATAACTGGACCGGAGGCCCTTATCACCCTTCCGGATTTTTGTTGAAGCTAAGATGTCAACAAAATGCTTTTCGATTTGGTGCAGATCTATTCAAGCATGAGCTCATGGTTAAACCATCCATCTGGGACAGAGAAAATAAATTGCCCCACATAGACTGGATGGCCGAAGGTAGGCTGGGGTATGAAAGACGCTTTCTGAAAAGATGGTTCCGGCCATTCATTGGCGTAGACGGGTTTCTCAGGGTCGGCGAAGGCAAAACCTCATTCTATAACTGGTGTGGTACAAGTATGCCTGTCCAGATTCCTTTGACAAAAATAGAATATACGGATGCAGGAATTTCTCCGGCAATAGGTTTCATCTTTCGCCTTTCAGAACATCTTAACTTCACCCTGGAAACGAATATGGAGATCTATTGGTTCCAACACGACCTCCCCGAGGTGGAATCCGAATGGCTTGATCGGAAGGGATTTACGACTCGTGTCAATTTACTTCGTGCATCAACCATTAGCTGGCAATTCTAAGTCAAACCCTTTCCGTATTTTCGTATTATGAAAACACTCCTACTTTGCCTTGTAGTCGCAATGGTCAGCTACTCCGCCTCTTTCAAACCCTCAAACTTTCAAACCAATCCTGAGCTTACCGAAGGGCAAACTTTTAGAACTCCTTTTTTGCATACGTTCCCCTGCAAGATCATCAAGAAAATGAGCATTCCACATTGCAAGAAAGGGCCGGATGTATGCAAAAAGTGTAAGAAGAACACAAAAGAAGAATGGTGTTTGCTGAATATCTGCCCTGATAAAAAAGGCGAAGTTCAGCGTCCTGTAACTGCCGTTAAATTCCACGACAAAGAATACATGAAGGAGTACGAAGTGATCCAGAAATTCAAATCAGAGGTAGAGGCGCAGGCTTATTCTGCAGCGAATAATATTGAGATCCAGAAATAGTCTTTAGGGTGCAAGTCGCACCCTTGTCCACTTTTCGGCGGAACCTTTACTATACAGCAGCCTGTCGTGCAACCTGCCGGGTCTTCCTTGCCAAAATTCAATTGCATCGGCATTCAATATGTAACCGCCCCAATAATGTGGTCGCGGGATATCCCGACCTGAAAACTTTTTTTCTATCTCGGTAAAACGAAGATCAAGTTCCTGCCTCCCGCTGATGACAGCGCTTTGTTCAGATACCCAGGCTCCCAGCTGGCTTTCACGAGGTCGACTTGCAAAATATTCATCGCTTTCCGCCTCCGTTTGTATGGAAAGTTTTCCGTTTATGCGGATCTGTCGCTCAAGCTCCGGCCAGAAAAATAACAGAGAAGCCACCGGGTTTTGTGCAATTTCCTTCCCCTTACGCGATAAATAATTGGTATAGAAAACAAAATTGGCTTGTTTATAATTTCTAAGGAGTACAATGCGCTGAGAAGGCATTCCCGCCGTTGTTGAGGTGGCAAGCGTCATAGCATTCGGCTCATTTACCTTTGCATCAACCGCTTCCAGGAACCAACGGTCGAAAAGTTGAATGGGATCATCGCCTGCTTCGCCCTCAAGCAGCTTCTTCTTCCCGAAATCGTGACGAAGTTTGTTGATATGTGCGCGCAATTCATCCATACATAACAAAGATAATAAATCCGGGAAGTTGATCCTCTTAATGCTTGAATTTCACCAAATTATGGCGTTGAGATAAATTAATAAAATGCGTTTCTTTTCACTTGGAATTCAGGGGAATGTTTCGATATTCGCGTCCGGAATTAACAGACAGGTCATGATTTTTGAGAAGATCTTTGAGAATACAAAACCTTTTGCCGGATGCCTTCTCGTCTCTGAGCCTTTCATGATCGATCCGAATTTTCGGAGAACTGTTATTCTGATCACTGAACATAATGACAAAGGCACCGTTGGTTTTGTTGTCAATAAGGAATTGACCGTATTTCCCCATAAGGCGATCAGCAGCTTCCCCGAATTCGGCCGTAAACTTTTGCTGGGCGGCCCAGTTCAGCGCGATAATCTCTTTTTCATCCATACCATCGGCAAAAAAATTGAAGGCGCAAGCAAAGTAGCTCCCGGTTTGTGGTGGGGTGGTGATTACGATCAGATAAAAGAACTTGTCAAAAGCGGGAAGGCCAACGAAGACAACGTACGCTTCATTGTTGGCTATTCCGGCTGGGAACCGGGCCAACTCGACCAGGAACTCTCCACGAACTCCTGGATCATCACCAAAGCCAGCAAAGAATACGTATTCGGATCGGAACCTGAGGCATTATGGAAAAAAGTTCTGAGAGATATGGGTAAGGACTTTGCGGTCGTTGCGGATCTTCCCGAAGATCCCACGCTTAACTGATCATTCGAGACTCTCATTCAGTTTCTCAACCAGCAATTTACTCATGGAATTAGTGAATCGTTTGGCTTTGTAAGCCGAGATCCAGCTAAGCCCGCTCACCACGTTGGAAAGGAATAATTCATCCGAGTTAAGCAGCACGTTCATCGCAAGCGAAACTTCATACACTGATATCCTGTGTTTTTTAGCTACTTCTATGATCTGTTTACGCATGATCCCGTCTACGCAACCATCACTGATAGGAGGAGTGTATAAAACGCCGTTCTTCACCGCGAACACATTCCCGCTTATGCCCTCAGCGATGCTGAAGTTTGTGTTGAGGATCACACAATCGTCCAGGTTGTTTTCCTTTTTATAGATAGCAGCAAGAACCGACATCTCAGCGTTGTTGCATTTGATATTGGAAAGTCGATGGATCTGTTTCTTGTAATCCGGAAATATATCAATAACGTGTCCGGCAGCGTTCAGGTTGTAAAGTGATTCCTCTATCGGTTCGCATTCCAGTAACCAGCTGACTTTATTGGATTCCGGTGTGTAATAACCTCCGTCGTTCCGGTAAAAGGTGAGTCTTATCCTCGCGCCCTTGGAAGCGCGGTTCAAGTCGACCAGCTCGCTGCACTTGGTACGAAGGAAATCTACCGTGAACTCTTTTGGCAGGTCCATTTTAAGTACCTCCATGGATGTTTTGATCCTTTCAATATGAGCAGGAATGAACTGGGTCTTGCCTTTCGCATGGCGAATCGTCTCAAACAAGCCATCGCCGTATCGGAAAGAACGATTGGAAGCAGGGAATAGCCGTTCCGTTGCGGGAAGGATGGAACCGTTAAGGTTGACATGTAAGCCCTGACTCATAAAAACCCCTGCAAATTAGTCAATTAATTTAATTACCTCCAATAAGGATGTATTTGCTTCAACCAGCAAACCTTTTACACCAGCTTTTTCCGCTGCTTCTTTGTCGCGCTCCTTATCCCCGATAAAATAACAACGCGCCGCATCCAGTGAAAACCTGGACAAGGCTTTCTCAATGAACAACGAATCAGGCTTCCGGCATATGCAGTTTGTTTGTTCGGGATGGTGAACACAGTAATAAACTTCATCCAAAACGATCCCTGAGCTCTTTAAATGGGCGACGAGGTGAGCGTGAAGCATCTCAACGTCTTCCACTGTGTAAAGTCCTTTGGATATCCCGCTCTGATTAGACACGATGATCAGCCGGTAACCGCGCTTTTTCAACTCAACGAGAGCCGGAGAAACATCGGCTAATATTTCAAATTCTTCAAGTTTGTAGGTAAACCCTCTCTCGCGGTTAATGATCCCGTCTCTGTCAAGAAATACTGCCTTGCCCAAACTCATCCTCTGAAGAATTCTGTGATCTGTTCAATAAAAAGTATGGCGAATTCGTAATGAATAAGCGTTGTAAATACCAAACCGAATACCGCTCCCCAAAGGTGAGCGTCATGTCCGATATTATCCGTATTTCTCTTAGCCATGTAGGATGAATAAAGCATATACGCCAGACCGAATATGAAACCGGGAATACCGAAAAATGGAAGAATAATGAATGATAATTTACTCGTAGGGAATATCAGTATCCAGGAAAGCACAACCGCGGAGACCGCACCGGATGCGCCCACAGCATTATAACCCGTGTTATGCTTATGTTTTTCAAAGGAAGGATAGGACGAAAGCACGATCCCGCCGATATAAAGGAGGATAAATAAAAAGATACCTTTCCCGGCGCCAAAAACCGCAATGAACTTTGTCTCCACGGATGGCCCGAAAAAATAAAGGGTAAGCATATTAAAAATAAGGTGAGGAAAATCTGCATGAATAAAACCATGGGTAAAAAACCGATGCCACTCCTTATTTCCGGTAATAAGCGTGGGGTTGAACAGCATTTTGTAAAACACAGATCGATTCTGAAAAGCCTGGATCGAAGCCAGTGCAGTTAGACCGATAAGAATGTACGTAGCGTACATATATTACTGATTATAAGTCACTTAACACGGATGTTAAAACACATGCCGCAAGCATTAAAAATATAGATTTGAAGCAACCTTTGATCTCCTAAACCTGTCTTATTTACAGTAACGTGATCGTTCTTTAAAATATCTCACGTGTTAAACAAATAAGAGAGCTTGAGCCAGCCGTAAAAATGCGATCTTGTTTGTTGTAAAGCCCCTCAATCCTCTTTCCTGGTCTCGGATTTGAGGGGTTTTTTTTGCCCTTTCTCTTCCTAATTCGGATTCATCAGAATATTTTTCTCGATCTCGCGTGTGAAGGAACCTTTGTCATACACCCTTAATTTTTCGATAGCGGCTGTATACCCGCTTGCATCAATACTGAGTTCATATTCACCGGGAGGAAGAATGATCACATATTTTCCGCTCCCGGGATTAGGAACATAGTTTCCATAGATCTCCTGCGTCTGCGTATTGGTAACGGTGATAAAAACTTCAGCGTAATCACTTAGCTTTTTACTTCCTGCTACGCCAATGTTGCCGGTGAACACAGTATACTCAGATTCAACCTCGTTGAACACTACCCGATAGATGTCAAAGTCCCCAAGCCCTTTTTCATTCAGGGATGCCATGTAACCATACCTCCCTGACTCCGAGATCCTGAAATTCATATTATCGCCCGGGGTATTGACCGGGAATCCAAGGTTCTTTCCTTGTCCCCAGTTATTTGTAGCCATATCCCATTCTGCTCTGAAGATATCGTAGCCACCCATTGACGTTCTGCCATTTGAACTGAAGTATAAACTCTTGCCGTCAGGTGAGATGTTGGGAAAATCTTCATCCATCACGGTATTGATCTCTGCTCCAAGATTCACCGGAGGCCCCCAGGTGCCATTCGGTAATTTTTTGCATACATAAAGATCGGTTCCCCCGAGCCCGCCGGGCCGGTCACTGGCAAAATAGAGGGTAGAACCGTCAGCGCTGATGGAAGCAGCGATCTCAGATCCCTTCGGCGAATTGATAGCTTCCGGTAATTTTTCAGCGGAGGAAAAATTTTTGCTTTGATCCGCATAGGAAATGAAGATATCCCCGTTACCGGATACATCTTCTGCATAGATCAGCATGATATCTCCTTTAGGCGACAAACCGATCACTTCCTCGGAACTGTATTTGTTACCAAGGAGTTTAGACATATACATTCCGTTCATGAAGATCCCATCCTTCACTTTAGAAATATAGATCTTCGGCTCAAAGGAACCGTCGGGATTCTTTTGCTCATTTCCTTCGGGTCTTTTGCTGTTATAAACAAGGAAGGTCTCATCGATGGTAATGAATGGAAAATAATCACGGAATTCTGAGTTAACGCCGGTCCCAAGATTCTCAAAGGTGATATCAACAGGAAATTTCATCAGCTCTTTCGCATTATAACAGAACTGGATCTGCCGGGGTGTATCGGCAATATTCTCTGCCTTTCCCTTCTTTAGCTCCTTGAATTTATTGAAAGCTTTCAGGGCATCATCGAACCTGTATGCGAACTGGTAAGCACGGCCAAGCAGGTACCAGGAATCAAATTCCAATTTTGTAACCCGGGTCACTATCTCAAGATAAGGAACGGCTTTTGCCTTATTGATATTCGAATTCAAATAACAAACTCCAACCCGATAATTAAACTTTTCATTCTTAGGTTCATTATCAAGTAAGGTGAGATAATCTTCCAGGGCCTCCTCGTAATTCGCATTCATAAATTTTTCATTCGCAACCTTCGGATCCGTGCCGCTTTTCTGCGAATACATGCATAAAGTGAGTAAGCATAGAGATGGTAAGAGGAGGGTCGTTCTCATTCGATCAGTTTTGGGCTGCAAATATAATCAATAGTCATTAGGGAACGGGGAACAGGGAACGGGCTATGGATCGCTACCTTTTGGGAATGATAATAACTTCAACCCTCCTGTTCTTCTCCTTTCCGGTAACCGTGGAATTGCTTGCAATTGGCCGCTCCTCACCAAAGCCGGCTGTGTTGATCACGGTCTTCCCATCCAGCTTCTCACTAAAATATTTTTTAACCGCCCCTGCCCTTGTTGCAGAAAGGGTCTTATTCGCGTCCTCCTTTCCTACATCATCCGTATGTCCTTCAATGAGAAGTGAAGCCCCGGGATAGTTTTTGAGTATCATCAGCAGTTTCTCAAGCTCCGCGATCGCTTCCTTTTTTAAAACAGACTTTCCTGTTTCAAATAAAACAGAACTATTGAAGGAATAATTCAGCGCAGAACCGATCGCAGCCACAGCATCAATATCTGCGCCCGGCCAATGATCTATGGCGCTGCATGCAGTTTTCAGATCAATAAGTTTCAGATACGAGAAGACCTCTCCCTGTTTAACGAAGGGGGCAATATCGATCGAGGACTGACCTCCGGCGATCTCACCGAGGCTGAGCCAGGTTTGTCCGTCCCGGGAGATCTGTGCTGAGGTTTTCTCCACGTATTTTCCTAACTCAAAAATGTAGATGTCAACTCCGCTGACATCCGTAATGCAATTATTGTTGAATCTGAATGTCACGGAGCCGCCACATCCGAGTGAAACGAAATTTCCATCCTTCCCGTCATAATCCGGAATACCAAGCGCGAGCGATGAATCTTTGGCAACTGCAGGGGGTGATCCATTCTTATAAGAGACGATCTCATCAGCAAACGCGACATCCCCCTGCGGCACCAGGACTTCAGCCCCGTGGCCGTCGTGATAGTACTTCGCAATGTATTTCGACTGGGCGAAGATCACCGACACAAAAAGTGAAACAACGAGAAAGACTGCACTTTTCATTTCTCAAACTTTTGCAACTGTTCAAACACACCCCAATCGAACGGGGTCCAGCACGCTGTCCGAACGCCTGACTCCCTCAAAGTCCTCCCCGTCCAAACGTTACAGGTATTCAGAAAACTATAGGTCCCATGCGCCTCATAGAAGCAATCGTTATTACTATACCCTTTGTGATCGATTCGTATGGGTTTGCCGGCAATATTATTTTCGAACGAGGCCAGAATATTCGTTTTCAATTGTTCGAATTGGCCATTGGTAATGTTAATGCTCATGCAATTCCCCCCGTCAACAGGCTTATTCTTCCAATGGGTGACATGCATAGCGCTTGTACTCAAAAAGAATGCCGCCTTAAAGGCTGTGCTGAACTTCAGATCTCCCCAGGTAGGTGTTTCAAGAAAAAATCCCTTATCGCCCCAACCGAAAGCAACGAAGGCAAATGTACTATCAACATCTTCAACATGATCAAGAGGAAAAATGCTGCGCCAGTCGAAACTGTCCCGTCTCACAGGAAAAACGATATCTGTATGCACCCCGTTACTCAGAATGCTTATTTCATGCATATCGACGGATTGCGTGGTTTCATCATTCACAGCGATATGCGAACAGATCCAGGCGGTAAGGAAATACAATCCCACCAATGCCAGGATGGTGAGCAGGCCTTTCCAAAATAGCTTGAACAGGAAACAAAGCAGTTTCTTCAACTTCTGCTGCTGTAGTTTGGCGCTTCGCGGGTGATCATAATATTATGCGGATGGCTTTCAACGATTCCGGCAGGCGTGATACGTATGAATTTGGCCTTTAGAAGTTCCTTAAGATTCTTCGCGCCGCAATATCCCATTCCTGCTCTCAGGCCGCCTTTCATTTGGTAAAGGATCTCGGAGATGGAGCCCTTATAAGGAACCCTACCGGAAATGCCTTCAGGAACAAGTTTTTTGATATCATCCTCTACATCCTGGAAGTAACGATCCTTGGATCCGGCCTGCATGGCTTCCATAGAACCCATTCCGCGATACGATTTGAATTTTCTGCCTTCAAGAATAATGGTTTCACCCGGTGACTCTTCCACGCCCGCGAATAGCGAGCCCGCCATGATCGAGCTCGCGCCGGCAGCGAGCGCCTTAACGATATCGCCGGTAAAACGGATCCCGCCATCAGCAATAATGGGAATATCTTTTCCTTTTAAAGCTTTGGCCACCATTCCAACGGCACTCAACTGGGGAACACCAACACCTGCAATAACCCGGGTAGTGCATATTGAACCCGGACCGATACCCACTTTGACTGCATCCGCACCGGCTTTGACAAGCGCGATCGCAGCTTCCCCAATTGCTATATTTCCAACCACGACCTGCAGATCCGGATATTTTGACTTCACTTTCTTCAGCGAATCTATCACCCCTTTCGTATGCCCATGAGCAGTATCTATGACAATGGCATCTACGTTGGCAACAATAAGACCTTCTACTCTGTCGAGCATATCAGCCGTGATCCCAACCGCCGCTGCGGTTCTTAGTCTTCCAAGGTGATCCTTATTCGAATGCGGGTTTACCTTCACTTTAACGATATCACGGAATGTGATCAATCCGGCGAGACGGTTGTTCCTATCAACGACAGGAAGCTTTTCAATTTTATGTTTTCTGAGGATCTCTTCTGCTTTTACGAGGTCAGTGCCCTCTTTGGCCGTAATAATATTCTCCGAGGTCATTACCTCTTTGATCGGCCTTTTCATCTTTTTCTCAAATCGAAGGTCCCTGTTCGTGACGATACCGATAAGGATCCTGTTCTTATTGATGATCGGTATCCCCCCGATCTTATTCTCACGCATAAGGTTCAACGCATCTTCCACCATAGCATCTTCATTCAAGGTGACCGGATCCATGATCATCCCGCTTTCCGAGCGCTTCACCTTCCGGACCTGCTCTGCCTGGGCCTCGATCGTCATGTTCTTATGAATGACGCCGATCCCGCCTTCCTGTGCGATCGCAATGGCCATCTGGTATTCTGTAACCGTATCCATTGCAGCGGATACGAAAGGGGCGTTCAGCCGTATCTCGCGTGTAAAGAATGTACTGATGTCCGTCTCCCTTGGAAGAACCTCCGAATAGGCCGGGATCAATAATACATCGTCGTAGGTGAGTCCTTCACCAAGGAGTTTTTCAGGATCGATCGGCATGGCTGGCGAATTTCAGGGATTCTAAAATTCGTGCAAAGGTATGTAAAAATGGCTTCCATTTCCTGCAGATTTTGTAACTTTAGTATTCCAATGAGGACTTTCATACGGAAATACTGCTTACTGTTCGTCTCCCTGACCATTCTTGGATCGTTCAGTTGTAATAAAAAGGCCGTTTCAACCTCAGAAACCGTGAAGGAGGAGGCAAAGGAGATCCTGTGGCTCAGTTTCCCGAATATGGTCTCCGCTCAAAAGTCCAAACCCAAAAAGGTATTCATCGACTTCTACACAGATTGGTGCGGATGGTGTAAAAAAATGGATGCTTCAACATTCAAGCACCCTGTCATTGTGAAGTATATCAACAAGAATTTTTACGCGGTAAAATTCAATGCCGAAACCAAGGACACCATCAAACATAACGGCCATACCTATATCAATGGTTCAAATCCCAGGGCTACCCATCCTTTAGCGGCTTCGCTGATGAACAACAAGCCCTCTTATCCAACCTCTGTTTACCTGGATGAGGAATTGAATCTGCTTGGCCCGGTTGCCGGATATATGGACGCGAAGATGTTTGAAGCTGTGCTCCATTTTTATGTTGAAGAGGCATATAAGACCACGCCCTGGAACACTTATTATGAAAATTTCCAGGGAGAGATCCAGTAAACCGGACTGCATGAATCTTAAAGACAGGATCATCACCATACTCAAGAAGAAGGAATACACCTACTCTGATCTGGCGAAATATCTTGGCGTCGCAGAACAACAGCTGGATCATACGTTTGAGACGAACACGATGGAGATCAGGACCCTGGAACTCATCTCCAAGGAGCTTCGCATACCCCTTTACAGTTTTTTCCGGGATCCGTCTCTAACGTTCGATTTCAGGGAACCGTATTACGTAGAGAATATCTGGGAGGAGACCCAGAAAGGATACGAACTTGAGCTTAGCGCGATGAAGAAGGAGATCGACAAACTGAAGATCCTCTGTGCTGAGAAGGACCTGCTCATCAAAGCGCTGGAACAGGAGCTGAAAGAAAAATCCTGATCAGGAAATTAAGGGTGGCCAAGGGGACTTGAACCCCCGACCCTCAGAACCACAATCTGATGCTCTAACCACCTGAGCTATGGCCACCATTTCCCATCATACAGAGGGCTGCAAAATTAGTAATTTTGTTAAGAATGAGCCCTATAAATGAAACAGTTACATTAAGAATATCCGGGATGGATTGCCTTGCCTGCGCAACAACCATCACACGTACTATGGAAAAAGCAGGGATGGGCAACATCAACGTTGATTATCTCACCGGAGAAGCAACTTTCGAGAAACCACAAGGCTTTGAACTGAACAAGGTCAGGAAGCTGATCGAATCGTTAGGATATAGTGTGGCTGAAGAGAGCAAGGATGCGCAGCATCAAAGCCATGATCATTCTAAATCACTTGAAAGAAAATTCTGGATATGCCTCGTATTCACATTGCCGTTATTGTTTCACATGTTCATACACTGGGCGCCATTGCACGATCCTTATGTGCAACTGTGCCTTGCCATTCCCGTTTTTATCATCGGGTTGCTGCATTTCGGTAAAAGCGCCTGGGGCTCAGTTATGGCAGGTAGCCCGAACATGGATGTGCTCATCTTCATTGGCTCCACCTCTGCGTTCCTTTATAGCCTGATCGGGATGCTGCTATTCGATCAGATCGCCCCGAGTCACTCAACCGTGCAATCCTACTTATTTTTCGAAACAGCTGCAACCATCATTACGCTGGTGTTGCTTGGAAATCTCATAGAAGCCAGATCTGTTAAACAAACTACGAATGCCATCCGCGAATTATCTGCCCTGCAGGAAGTTTCCGCAAAAAAGATCTTGCTTGAAAATGGGCAGGAGAAGATCGCGGTCATCCTTGCGAAACACGTTCTCAAAGGCGATATCCTGCTGGTAAATACCGGTGACAAGATCCCTGTTGACGGTAAAATAATAAAAGGAGAGGGCCAGGCAGATGAGAGTATGATCAGCGGAGAAAGCGCACCGGTTGAGAAAAGATCCGGGAGCGAAATTACGGGCGGCACGCTTCTGCTGAATGGCTCCTTCACGATGTCAGCTGAGAAGGTTGGAAAAGACACCTTTCTTTCGCAGGTAATTGAAATGGTAAAATCAGCCCAGCAAAAGCGACCTGCCATTCAAAAGCTTGGAGATAAGGTAAGCGCCATCTTTGTTCCAATTGTTCTGGCCATTTCGGCCCTGACATTTCTCGTCACTTTTTTTGTGCTCGACAAGGGTGTTGCGACCTCCATGATGCCCGCGATAGCAGTTCTCGTGATCTCATGTCCCTGCGCTATGGGACTTGCTACGCCCACCGCAGTCATGGTAGGTCTTGGAAGAGCGGCGCGAAAAGGGATACTGGTAAAAGGCGGTGATGCGCTTGAAACCTTTTCCAAAATTGAGGTCGTTGTTTTCGATAAGACAGGCACTTTGACAACCGGTAACATCAAGCCCGGAAAGATCAGTTTATATAATGGAGGGCAGGAGCAGGATGCGTTGGATATTTTGTACTCGCTTGAGCGGTTTTCATCGCATCCCATTGCTGTTTCAATGGTACGTGCGCTAGAAGGAAAAACGAAAGCTGTTGCGCTGACAAATATCACGGAAGAAAAGGGTGTGGGTATATCCGCAAAAAATACAGATGGAACTTTGCTGCGGGCTGGATCGTTCCGCATGATCCATAATAAAGACGGTTCTGCAGAACATGATGTATACATCTTTAAAGGGGACCTCCTTATTGCCGGGCTGAACCTCATTGATGAGATAAGGGAGTCGGCTGCTGAATTGATCTCCATACTCAAACAAAACGGCATCCGTACCGTTATGCTGAGCGGCGACAGAAATTATAAATGCGAGGAAGTCGCAAAAAAACTCGGGATCGATGAATTTCATGCTGAGAAACTGCCTGCTGAAAAACTTACATTGATAGAAGAACTTGGAAAGACATTTAAGGTGGCGATGGTAGGAGACGGAGTGAATGACTCCCCTGCCCTTGCGCGCGCGGATGTTGGTATCTCGCTTGGATCAGGAACACAGGTTGCAATTGGAGCTGCAGAGATCGTATTACTTGGAGACGGGGACCTGAAAAAACTGGATCTTGCGCGTCGTATCAGCAAACATACCATGATCACCATTCGGCAGAACCTTTTTTGGGCATTCTTTTATAATGTTGTTGCTATTCCCTTCGCGGCCGCAGGATTTTTAAATCCAATGATCGGGGCTTTCTCCATGGCTTTCTCGGATGTGATCATCATTGGCAATTCAATCCGGCTACGATCAAAAAAGCTTCGCTGATTTGGCTATCCTCTCCCATACACGGTATAAGATCCTGTTTCTCACCGCCTGGTATCCCAACAAAAAGGATGTTCAGATAGGTGAGTTCGTTCGAAAACATATCCGTGCCGCTTCAACGAAAAATGATTGTTGCCTTTTGTACGTTATGAATGGCGGAAAGCAAGATCCGCTGTACGAATTAACCCTCGATAAAATTCACGGATTCCCCGAGATTAGAATATCTTATAGAAACGCCGATAAATTCTCCAACGCGATCCGGTTCATGAAAGCTTATCGTACCGGCTTAAAAATGGTTGCAGCAGAATTCGGAAGACCTGACATCCTTCACGTAAACATAGGGGGTTGGCACGGTATGATAGCCTGGATGCTGAAAAAGTGGAAAGGGATCCCGTATGTATTTACGGAGCATTGGACAGGGTATGCCTCAGGAAAGTTCCGCTCACTCGGAATGTTTAGAAAATGGTCAACCCGATTCATTTGCCGCAATGCCGGCGCAGCAACAGCAGTTTCAGAAAGTTTAAAAGGATCAATGATCCGGAGCGGGGTCAGCAACCCGGGATTTCAGATCGTACCGAACGTCGTGGAAGCAGCGATAGTCCCCGTTTCCGGGAAACGACAAAAAAAGATCTTGCTCACTGTCGCAGATCTGAAGGACAAGCAAAAGAATATCAGCGCAACGATCCGGGCTGTCCATGAAATCTCACAGATGAGGTCCGATCTTGAATATCATATCATCGGAGGCGGAGAAGATGAAGAAATGCTCAGGCAAATCGTAAAAGACTCCGGACTGGCTGATCATGTCGTCTTCTTTCATGGTCAGCGAGACAATACCTTTGTGCTTGATTTTTTGAATAAAATTGATTTCCTCATCGTGAACAGCAGAGTGGAGACTTTTTCAGTGGTCACGGCAGAGGCATTGCTCTCCGGCAAACCCGTGGTGGCGACAAGAAGCGGCGGGCCGGAATCTTTCATGGAACCGGGTTGCGGAAAGCTCATTTCACCAGACGACGATGTTGCGCTCCGGGAGGCGATCCTCCACATGCTTGACCATTCTCATGAATACGACCCGTTGAAACTTTCGGCTTCAGTCCGTGCAAAGTTCAGCCTGGATACTATTGCAGAGAAACTGCAAACCGTTTATGATTTCCTTCCCGTGAAGTGGACCGTTGGTCTTTCCGGTGAAAGAACATTCATTGCACCTGCAGGATTAGTTCTGGATGTGGGAAGCGGACACCGGCCAAATCCGAGAGCAAATATTCTTCTTGACAATGAAATGGAAGCCAGCGAACATCGTTCGGGCAAAAAAGCCTTCGCGCCGCAGCATAAGCAAATGGTGATAGGCGATGCCCTGAACATGCCGTTTGGCGATAAAGAATTCGATTATATCATCGCTTCCCACATTGCGGAACATCTTGATGATCCGGAAAAGTTCGGGAAGGAACTGGCCCGAACCGGTCGAAAGGGTTACATTGAAACTCCCGGACCGCTTGATGAATTCTTCCTGAATGAACCGTTTCACAAATGGGTTGTCAAAGTCAGACGCGACCGTATGATCTTCTCAAGAAAAAGAAAATTCAAACCCTTTTCATCCCTGCTTTACAAGATCTATTATCTTAACCAGGACAGGACCGGGCATACTTCGTTGCATTCGCAGAACGTTTTTTTGAGATTTCTTTCACGTTCCCTTCAAAAAATATGGCCATATCTTCCCGGTACATATTCTAAATTACATTGGCAAGGAACACCTGATATCCTTGTAATAAAGTCATAATTATGCCAAAGTTTTCAAACATAACTTCCATCATTTCTTCCTTATTCAGGAACCCTTCGAACTTATTGAGAGTGATCAATGTGGAAGAAAAACACAGGAGGCGTGTTAAGAAAAATTTCAATCTCACTAACGGATTACCTGTTATAAGTATTACGGATCTCCTTGGAGAGGTGGACGAGGTAGTGCAACCTTACAGCTTCCTGGATGGGACCAGTCTGCCGATGGACCTGGTCTTGCTAAAAGGATTGGCGAAAAAATTCCAGGGATGCAATTATCTTGAGATTGGAACGTGGCGGGGCGAGAGCGTTGCAAATGTCGCTTCAGTCGCAGGCGCATGTGTAACAGTCAATCTGCCGGACGATCAGATGCGGAAAATGGGTTTAAGTGAAGCCTACATCTCTCTTCACAGACATTATTCCATGGGCTTAGCCAATGTCCGTCATGTCCAGGCCGACTCAAAAACCTTTGATTTCAGTTCACTTGGTCAAAAATTTGATCTCATATTCATTGATGGTGATCATCGTTACGAAAGCGTTTGTTCAGATACATCCCAAATGATGGCTTTGCTCAAAAACGACGATTCGATATTGGTATGGCACGACTATGCTTTCGACCCGGAGAGGCCAAGAATGGAGGTGCTTGATGCCATACTTGCCGGTGTCCCGGAAAACCTCCATAAGTACCTCTATCACGTCTCCAACACTCTCTGCTGCATTCTGACTAGAAAATCCATGGTTTCGAAGGACTTAAAACAGTATGAAAAACCGGCTAAATCGTTCAGGGTCAGCGTCACACAATCTAAATAACAGCGCTGTATATAACCCTTACAAATTGTTGAAAAGGCCATTTTGATGTTAATGGAGTTTTTCTACCTTTGTTTTCCCTTAAAAAAACGTTTAACCCTAATTAATTAAACCACCCTGAACAGTACAGACAGTCTGTTCGGGATCAAAACAAAAACCCAATGAAGAAAACGGTACTTTTTATGGTAGCTATCGGTTTCGGACTTGCAATGATTGCCCAGGATGGCAAGAATTGTTACAGACCGCCGCATGCTATCCAGGATGGAATGACTAACCCTAACAAGGTTGTGAGCGCCAATGGCACTCAAAAGAACGTCAATCCGGATGCGCTTAACGTCACAGCTTGTGATACAACCGGTCATGCAGGAAATGCATACGGTTCATACACACGCGGAAGCCGCAGCCTTTTGTATTTTGATCCAAACCTGAACACGCTGATCTATACGCATCGTTCCGCGCCAACAATTGACGCAACAGCGAATACAGGTCATATCATGTTCGATCAGTCAACTGACGGTGGTTTGACATGGACCATGCAGCGCGGACCGGTTTACACGCCGGGTGCTGAATTGGCGCGTTATCCACAAGGTTTCATTTACAATCCTGCTGCTAACACAAACCCGGCAAACGCTTTCATGAGCGGTTACGGACCTTGCACAAACGGTACAGGATGGCTTGCACATTGGGCTGCTGCTGCATCTTTGAGCGGCACGCTGAATCCAAACCAACAAGTAGTGATGTTTGTTCCCGGTGTTTTCCAGGCCCTCATCCCTTACAATGCTGATGTTCAGCAAAACGGCGATGTTTGGATCTCGGAAATGAGCTATGACGGAACAGACTACATGGATACAACTTTTGTTATCCATGGTATCTGGAACAACGCACTCATGCGTCATGACTACACTAACATTAAGGTGAAGACCAACGTTAACCAGGATCTTAATGGTTTGTACAATTTTGCGTACGCAGGCGTTGCTTTTGCTCCAACAGGCGGCACAGGATACCTTACGATCATGGCTCACGATGATTTCACTACCTACACTGACTCTGCTTATTACCTTATCGTAAGAAAGACCACAGATGCCGGCGTAACCTGGGGAACTCCAAGCAGGATCTGCTTGAGCAATCTTGACTCACTGATCGGCCTTGGCGCGGGAACAGTTTATACAACCGGATTTGATTTCGATCCAATTGTTGATATGAATGGAAACCTGCACATTAGCGTGATCGGAAGTCCTTCTTCCTATCCTGGTGCAGGCTGGTCTGTTCCTACTAACAGCGTGAAGGTCGCCCTACACGTTTATACTACGAATGGCGGCACTATCTGGAAAGCCAGAAAACTCGGCCAGACACAGACCTTCCGCGGTAACTTCGGCTCAACACCAATTGGCGAGGACAATCGTCCGCAGATTTCTACAAACTGGACACGCGACAGGCTTGTTTTCTCCTGGTTTGATACAGACACTATCCAGTTCGGTAACGGAGGAAATATCTTCCCTGACCATCACATGGTTGCTTTCAACGTAACCACTGGGATGTATAGCACTGAAATGATCACCACAACAGGCGGAACTTGCGCTGACGGTATCACTTCTTTCGGTTCTGTGCCACAGTATGTGAGCTACAACTCGGGTACTATCGGTGTTCCACTTTCTTACATGGTGCTTATCAACAACGACGACCTCGCGGTTTGCCAATTCCGTTTTGGAGAAGGCATCACTCTTACAGATGCGCAGATCAACCAGCCGGCTAACGCGATTTACCTTTGCATCGCAGGCGGAATGGAAGAGTACAACGGTCTTTTCACGATCGGGAATCCTTATCCTAACCCAACCAGCGGAGCTACTTCACTTGAGCTTAACCTTACAGCAAGCTCACAGGTGAATGCGGTTATTACCAACGCTATCGGCCAGACCGTGATGAACGTGATGGACGAGAAACTTGCTGCAGGTAAACACACGCTTAACATTGACGCAAGCAAATTCCAGACAGGAATTTACTTTGTTACTGTGAATGCAGGTGGTTACACTGTTACCAAGAAGTTGACGGTTAACAAGTAATCCTGTTTCAGGAAAACACGGACCCGGGGCGAAGGCTCCGGGTTTTTTTATTCAGAAAAGTTTGGTGATGTCGCGGGTACCGACAGCGCGTGCGGAGGTAAAAGCCTCTCCGTATTCCACCCCTATTTCCCTGCCAAAGACCCTTGCTTTACTTCGAATAAGATGGAAGAAGGATTTTCCTGAGATCGCCGTTTCGGGTTCTTTGGAGCCGGCCTGGTAAAACTGGGACTTATAACAGGCAATGATCTCCAGCTTCTTATCCATGAAAGGTGTAATGTCGACAACAAGGTCAGGAATGTGCAATCGATCCTGCAAATAATGAAATACAACATTAGGTCTGAAAGCTTCAAGTATGCCTTTCCCTTTTGGAATGACCAACTTGAGCAGGCCTGAGTAATAACAGGCATCAGCAACCAGCTTCGCAGCCCTTCCATGATCGGGATGCCTGTCAGAAGAACTATTGCAGAATACAATGGCAGGCCTGTGCTTGCGTATGATCTTCGCTATTTCCGTGATATTTTCCTTGTTATGTTCAAAGCAGCAGTCGCCAAGGTCAATTTGTTCCAGCGCATCAAGTTTCATAAGTTTTGCAGCTGCCCTGGATTCCTTTATTCGTGTCTCGGGGTTACCTCGCGAACCCATCTCACCTTTCGTAAGATGCAACACTCCGCAACGTTTTTTATTCTTTATCGCGGAAAGTAAGGTCCCGGAACAACCCAGTTCCACATCATCCGGATGTACGCCAATGGCAAGTATGTCCAGTCCTTTACTCACTTTTTCTCAATGAGAGAAGTAATCTCCGTTCCCACCGGGTTGGTCTTGGAAGGGAACCAGGAAACCCAGTTACCCTTCTCATCAATGAAGAACTTATTGAAATTCCATCGGATCGTTGCATCGCTTACGCCGTTCTCTGATTTTGAGGTGAGCCATTTGAAGAGAGGATGCGCATCGTCCCCTTTGACGGATATCTTTTCAAGTACCGGAAATGTGACTCCATAATTCTTACTGCAAAAATCCTTTATCTCCGCATTGCTGCCTGGTTCTTGTCCGCCAAAATTATTAGCAGGTACCGCAATGATCACAAAATCCTTATCCTTATATTTCTTGTAAAGCTCTTCCAACTCCTTGTACTGGGAGGTATACCCGCACTGCGATGCTGTGTTAACGATCAGTACTTTCTTACCCTTCAAGGCAGAGAATGCGAATTCCTTCCCATCGATATCTTTTAGTTTGAAAGAATAAAAGTCGGAAGGTCCCGGACCTGCCGAGACAAGGAAAATGAGCGTTAAAATCAGCAGGAAATGTCTCATGTTCAGAAGATTAGATAACAAAGGTAAGATAATATGTGATTATCTTTGCCCGTGCTGAAAGAGATATTTGCAATGGTTTTGTTTGACGCGAGGACGGAGCTCCGCAGACGCTATGCCTTTGGTGGGATACTGTTATATGTTGTGGCCGCCGTTTATGTCAGCTATCTCTGTTTCCTTCGTGTTCTTGAACCCGAGACCTGGAACGCGCTTTTTTGGATCATCATCCTTTTTGCGGCCATCAACGGAACCGCTAAAAGTTTCCTTTCCGAAACAAAAGGGAAGATGCTTTACTATTATTTTATGGTCAGACCGGGAGTTTTCATATTGGGAAGAACATTCTATAATACTTTGCTCCTTGGCTTCATGGGCCTGCTGTGCCTCGGTATTTTTATGCTTTTGAATGGTGATCCCGTCTCAAATTTTCCTCTTTTTCTCTGCTCGTTGCTTCTTGGTGTTATCGGGCTTGCGGCAGTTTTTACACTTGTTTCTGCCATCGCCTCAAAGGCCGGCCAAAACCTGACACTCATGTCGATCCTGAGTTTTCCTATCGTACTGCCCCTGCTGATGATCCTGATCAGGTTAACTAATTTCTCTATGTCAGGAATGAGCTTCAGCGATAGTCTTAACTACCTTTTGTCGCTCTTAAGCCTTGATATCCTGATGTTTGTACTTAGCGTTATCTTATTTCCTTACCTTTGGAAAGAATGAAAAACAGCTGGTGGAAGATACTTTGCGCGCTGCTGCTGGTATATACTTTCATTGCCGGATTCGACGGAGAAGTACCCGCTCGTTTCATCCTGAACGAAACCATCCGTAACCTGTACTTTCACGTTCCGATGTGGTTCACGATGATCTTCCTGTTCGGAGTTTCAACGGTTTATAGCATTCTTTATCTGAGGAGTTCGGACCTGCAGCACGACAGGATTGCAAGCGCTGCCGCAAACGTTGGACTTGTATTCGGAATTCTGGGGACGCTAACAGGAAGCATCTGGGCGAAGTATACCTGGGGCGCATGGTGGACAAATGATGTTAAGCTCAACGGAGCAGCAGTTTCCATTATCATTTATATCGCTTACCTGATCCTCCGCGGCTCAGTAGAGGATGAATTCAAAAAAGGCCGCGTGAGCGCCGTTTACAACATCTTCGCGTTTGTAATGATGCTGGTGCTTGTTATGGTTATGCCAAGGATCTACGATTCACTTCATCCGGGTAACGGAGGTAACCCGGCTTTTAATCAATATGATCTGGACAGGAACATGCGATACGTTTTCTATCCGGCAGTTGCCGGATGGATCTTGCTGGGGATCTGGATACTCAGCCTGCGGACAAGGATCGCTAAACTAGAATCTCAAATACCATGAAAGCATTTTTCTTTCTGCTACTGAATGTGTTGATCTCCGGGCTTTATGCCGGGGATAACGATCCGGATATGGCGGATGCCCTGCGCGCCGACGGAAAAATTTGGGTGGTTATTATTGTAGCGCTGCTGATCCTTGTTGGTTTGTTCCTATACCTGTTCATGCTTGAAAGAAGATTGCGAAAATTAGAAAAAGATAAAAAAGGTTCATGAAGGTCTCTCATATCATCGCGATAGTCCTTGTTGCTGTTTGTATAGCGATCATCTACTCAACACTTACACAGGCAGGCACGTACGATGTTTTCAGGACCGCCGCAGCGAATCCTGACAAAGAATATCATATCATCGGAAAATACAACCGTGAGAAAGAAGTTATCTACGACCCGGTTAAAGATCCTGATATGACCGTCTTTTACCTGACGGATACGGCAGGGACCGAGATGAAGGTGGTGCTTCACGAGGAGAAACCTGCAGATTTCGAACGCTCCGAAAGAGTTGTTGTGATCGGTAAATCAAGTAAAGGCGAATTTCACGCGAAAAAGATCCTGATGAAGTGTCCTTCTAAATACAATACTTCCAAAGCCGGCTCCGAACAAAGTTACCTGGAATCCAACTGAACTTTGTAATTGAATGAGATCCCATACATAGGAGAAAGGACTTGGGCTGGTGAAGCCGGGCACCTGCTGGTGATCATAGCATTTGTGTTTGCGCTCCTCTCAGCCTACTCCTATTTCAAAGCCTCATCGACTGCCGGTTTAACAGGCAACTGGAAACTCCTCGGCCGGATCTCCTTTTATATTCATGGACTGGGACTTTTTGCTGCGATCGGACTGATCTTTTATATGCTCGTATCAAAATATTATGAATACCAGTATGTATGGCAACATTCCAATTCAGAAATGCCCATGAAATTTATTTTTGCCTGTTTCTGGGAGGGACAGGAAGGATCATTCCTGCTTTGGGCTTTCTGGCACGTGGTGCTTGGCCTGGTACTTCTTTTTACAGCTAAGAGTTGGGAAAGCCCGGTCATGGCTACGTTCACGCTGGTACAGGCTTTCTTGTGTTCAATGGTTATCGGCGGTTATTTTATTGGTTATAAATGGGGAACCAGTCCTTTTCTGCTCGTCCGCGAAATGCCCGAGAACCTTGGGATGCCATGGACGAGTATGCCTGATTACCTGGAGCTGCCTCTTTTCAAGGACGGTCGGGGCCTGAATCCACTATTACAGAATTACTGGATGACGATCCACCCTCCTACCTTGTTCCTTGGTTTCGCCCTTACCCTGGTTCCGTTTTGTTATGCCATTGCCGGTCTTTGGAAAAAACAATTCACAGAATGGATCCGCCCGGCACTTTCCTGGACATTCACAGGGGTGGCAGTGCTTGGAATAGGCATTTTGATGGGTGGAGCCTGGGCTTACGAAGCGCTTTCGTTCGGGGGATTCTGGGCCTGGGACCCTGTTGAGAACGCATCCCTTGTTCCCTGGATCATTCTTGTTGCAGGCGGACATGTGATGATCCTATCGAAGAACAAGAACAGGGCATCTTCTTTTGCTTTTATTCTTATCCTCTCCGCATTTATTCTCGTACTCTATTCAACTTTTCTCACGCGAAGCGGCATTCTTGGTGATTCATCCGTACATTCCTTCACGGACCTTGGAATGTACTGGCAGCTCGTGATCTTTTTGCTTACCTTTTTATCAATAGGCGTTGTACTTCTCATTATGAACAGCAAGGCTTTGAAAGCTGATCCGAAAGGCGATTCTCCATTATCGCGCGAATTCTGGATGTTCATTGCCGCGCTTGTGCTTACGCTTTCCGCATTTCACATATCCTTCACAACATCTTTCCCTGTCTTCAACAAGTTTTTCGGAACAAGCTGGGCAACGCCTGAAGTAAAAGACTATAACATCTGGCAAGGCTTTTTTGCTATAGCCCTTTGCATGTTGATCGGTATAGGACAATTCTTCAAATACAAGCAGACCGATCCGATCTTGTTCAGAAAGAAGATACTGCGCTCTATCACTGCCTCGCTGCTAATTGGCGTTTTCCTTTCCTTCCTGTTCGGATGGATCGGTTTTCAGGTGACCTTATTGTGGTCCTTCTTACTCATCACCGGAATATTCGCTGTCCTTGCCAACGCTGATCATTTTCTTGCCACACTTAAAGGTAAATTCGATCATGCAGGTCCGAGTATTGCGCATATCGGGTTCGGGCTGGTGCTGGTTGGTGCTTTGATCTCAACGGGAAAAAGCAAGGTCATTTCTCAAAGCAACAGGGGTACCTTTGATTTCCTCGGACCGGAGTTTTCCGACGGAGAAAATGTATTACTTACACGTGACGATACTGTCAGGATGGGGGAATACTTTGTTGCGTATCGCGGGAAGGAATTACAGGGAAATCATGTGGCATTCAATGTGGATTACTTCCGGTTCGACAGTCTGAAAGGAACCATCCAAAAGGAATTCTCTTTATCTCCGTTCATTCAACTTAATGAACGTATGGGAAATTCAGCCGAGCCGGATACCCGTCATTATTTTCATAAGGATATTTACACGCACATCCGATATGCCGAACTTACTTCGCTGACAGATACCACCTCACCCGGAAATTACGGCCCTCCATCCGACAATACCGCTAAGGCCGGAGATACCATACAAGGCTTTCATTTTTACATGGTATTGGAAAAGTTCATTTCCACACCCGATACGGCTAAATTCAAATTGGGAAAGGCAGAAATTGCTGTTGGAGCGCAGATAAAAGTAGTTGACTTTTTCAAACGGGATACCATCATCATGCCTGTTTACTATATTGAGGGCGATAAGGCAGGGGTGATCGAAGCAGAAGTAGGGTATCTTGGATTAAAAGTAGCAATGTGGAAGATAGATCCGGAGACGGGACTCGTCAACATTTCTTTTGTAAGGAAGAAACGGGCGAAGGATGATTTTGTAGTGATGAAGGCTGTTGAGTTTCCAGCCATCAACCTGTTATGGACGGGTTGTCTTGTTATGTTCTTCGGCACCTTACTTGCGGTGAGGAAGCGGATCAAGAATCAGAAAAAAGAAGAAAATGGTAAGGGAGGCGTCCCATGAAGATCGCATTGATAGGTTCGGGAAATGTGGCATCAATCCTCGGAGCAGCCCTTAAGTCCGAAGGACACCGGATCGCGGCTGTATGGAGTCGTACCCCCGCGCGCGGTAAAAAACTCGCCTCCGGGCTTCATTCGCGCTTTTTCAGTACGATCACATCCATTCCTTGCGACTGTGATCTGTATATCATCGCTGTGAATGACGACCAGGTCCGGACAATATCGAAAAAATTAGAACCCGGGAAAGGCATGGTGGTACACACCTCGGGGTTTAGCAGCATTCACATCTTTGAGGGGAAGTTTTTGAATTGCGGAGTTATGTGGCCGCTTCAAACGTTCTCAAAAGGTCGCAAGATCCGTTTACGCGATGTCCCTTTCTTTATTGAAGGTAATTCAGTCCGGACCACAAAGCTCCTTCGGAAAATTGCATCCGGATTGAGCAGGAACGTGATCATACTTTCATCCAAAAAGCGCAGGATGCTGCATCTTGCCGCCGTTTTTGCCTCGAATTTTTCAAATCACTGTTTTGCAGTAGCAGAAAAAATTGCCAAACGGAATTCCATTCCTTTTTCCGTATTACATCCGCTGATCACGGAGACTGTTTTAAAAGCAATGGAGCAGGGACCTTCCCACTCGCAAACAGGACCTGCCGTACGTAAGGATGAGCGGGTCATGAAAGAACATCTCAGGATGTTGTCTAAGGCCGGGGATCTTCGATCCCTGTACAGGCATCTCAGCCGCGCCATCCGGAGTTAAATAATTTTCCTAATATTGTCATGAATCAAAACCAAAAGCCATGATTTTCGTTCCGATCCTCCTCATTATAGCAATAATTGTTTTCCTGATCATTACCCAATGGAGGATCTATGAAAAAGCCGGTCAGCCGGGGTGGGCCTGTATCGTTCCGATATACAATACCATCATTTTACTGGCCATTGCAGGTAAACCATGGTGGTGGATATTTCTCCTTTGTATCCCCTTTGCCAATATCATCTTTGTTATCATCGTTTATCATAACCTCTCGCTTAACTTCGGAAAAGACGCCGGTTTCACAGTTGGAATACTGCTGTTACCTGTCGTTTTTCTGCCCATCCTTGCTTTTGGAGATGCAAAATACATGGGCAAGGGTCCCGAATCAACCGATAACCGCCCGATCGACCAGGTTTAAGCTTTTCCCGGCTTGCATGCGCATTAGTTTTAACTTTACAGTTAGAAGATGCTGGCTTTTATACGCCTGATACGGCCCTGGAACCTGCTCATCATTGTGCTGACAATGTGCGTGGTCAGGTATTGCATCATCTCACCTGTCATAAGTTCATGGGGACTTCACCTTACGATGAAGGACCTGCACTTCGGACTTCTGATTGCAGCGGTAACATTCATTGCCGCAGCCGGGTATATCATCAACGATTATTTTGATGTCCGGATCGACAGGATAAACAAACCCGGAGAAGTTGTGGTGGATAAAGGTGTTAAACGCAGGGTTGCGATGATCACACACCTTGCATTTAACGGAATCGGGGTGTTGCTGGGGATATTCGTTTCATGGAAAAATGAATTGCTTAGTGTAGGCTCCATTATTTTTATTTTTGCGGCCAGTGCTTTGTGGTTCTACTCAACGGATTTTAAAAGAAAATTTCTTATCGGCAACATTGTTGTAAGCCTGTTGTCGGCTCTGATCGCTTTTCTTCCGGTATTATTTGAGTTGCCGTCGCTAGCCCTTCATTTTTCAGCGGAATTCAGAGCCGGCGGATTCAGTTATAACTCCATCATAAGCATTGCGCTTGCTCTTTCTATCTTCGCATTCCTGATCTCATGGGCAAGAGAGCTTATAAAAGACATGCAGGATATTCCGGGGGACAAGGAATTCGGATGTAAAACGTTCCCTATCGTGCTGGGTGTAACTGCAGGTAAGACACTGACGCTTGTATTGCTTGCCGTAGTATTTGCCATGATCGCGATCGTACAACTGGGTTTATGGGACAGTGTTGTTGTTTCAACGGGCGAGAGCATTTTCGAATCACCCGGCAGCATCATGCTCAACCTATACCTTCTTGGTCTTCAATTCATGCTGATCATGCTTTGCGCCATGACCATACGGGCAAATACTGCCGCAGCTTTTCGAAAAGCAAGTATGTTCACCAAAGTGATCATGCTTGCGGGAATATGCGCATGGTTTCTTTTTGCCTGGTTCGTACAGAATGGGACCTGGATGATCGATGGTACGTCCGGATTCAGCAAATAAGAAGTTCCGTTTCATCCTTGCCTCCGGCTCTCCCCGAAGGCGGATGTTGCTTGAACATCTCGGACTACGATTTGAAGTTCGAATAAAACAAACAAGCGAAGAGTTTCCTGTTACTTTATCCGGTGCGGCCATACCGGAATACCTGTGTCGTGAGAAAGCAAGACCATTCATCAGGGATCTTCTTTACGGGGATCTGTTGATCACAGCGGACACGATCGTCTGGATAAATGGTCGCGTATTGAATAAACCGGGTGGTAAGGCAGAAGCTGTTGCCATGCTGATGGAACTTTCCGGCAAGACACACGAAGTATTCACTGCATTTTGCCTGACAAGTAAAGAACAACAAGTGACGCATTCCGTGAAAAGCGCTGTGACATTCCGTGAACTAAATACCGGCCAGATCGAAAATTACCTGGACACCTGCTCACCTTACGACAAGGCCGGTTCGTATGGCGCCCAGGATTTCATGGCTCCGGGACAGAATGCCTGTTCATTGGAAGAAATTGCCTTCATTAAGAAAACCGGAAGTGCCGCGCTTCATTCTGACTGTTTCGCTCTGGCCGCAGCAGCAGGTAAGCAACAATTTTATGGTATTGAAAAGATCGAAGGATCTTACTTTAATGTGATGGGATTTCCTCTTGTTGAGTTTTGGTCCGTGTTGGAGAAATTCGCGGTCGAGGAAGAGAGCGAGTGAATTTTCCTGTAATAACCGATCTTAGGTTCGATTACTTAATGAAAATCGTCTTCTCGCTTAATTTTTGGAATTCCAGCGCGCGGTGGGCTGCTAAACCGCCTAGCTGGTTGATATGCGCCTCAATGCTTTTCCAGATGACGATCAGGTCATCGTCGCTTAATTGATCATAGCTGAGGCCCTTGTAAAATTCATCAGCACCCGAAATTTGCCCGATAAGTTCTGTACGGCTCATGTGTTAAATGCTGTTGGTTAGGCAAAACTAAACCCATAGCGAATGCGATTTGCACATGATACTCACACAGTTATAAACAAGGTTTTTAACAATCACTTAAAGCGATGGGAGGGTTTCACGCTAATAATCAGCACGAAACGAGTTCATAAATACTCAAATGTTTTTAAGAATTGAGCAAGGTCTCGACGATCTTATCTGAGGAAACGGATTCGGCTTCAGCCTTGTAGTTTCGAACGATACGATGCCTGAGCACAGCCGGTGCTACCTTTCTAACATCCTCTATATCAGGTGAATACTTGCCATTTAATGCTGCATGACACTTCGCACCAAGGACCAGATATTGGGAAGCGCGAGGGCCGGCACCCCAGGCCAGGTACTGATTTGCTGATTCGGCAGCCGCAGGTGTATTGGGACGGGTCTTTGTTGCAAGCTTTACGGCAAAATCCAGGACATTATCGTTAACAGGTATCCTACGAATCAGGTCCTGAAAATAAATGATCTCCTCTGAATTAAGGATCTTTTTCAATTCAACTTTTCTGTCTGAAGTAGTATTCTTGACAACCAGCAATTCTTCCTCATACGTCGGATAGTCCAGCCATATATTGAACATGAACCTGTCGAGCTGAGCCTCCGGCAAAGGATAGGTTCCCTCCTGCTCGATCGGATTTTGTGTTGCGAGAACGAAGAAAGGATCTCCGAGCACGTATTTTTTTCCGGCGGCCGTTACATTTCGTTCCTGCATCGCTTCCAACAAAGCCGATTGTGTTTTCGGAGGCGTTCGGTTGATCTCATCCGCGAGGATGATATTGGCAAAGATCGGACCCTTGACAAATTTGAAATTCCTTGACTCGTCGAGGATCTCGCTTCCGATGATATCACTCGGCATCAGGTCCGGCGTGAACTGTATCCTGTTGAATGATAAGCCCAGCACATCCGAAAGTGTATTGATCAGCAGCGTTTTGGCAAGCCCCGGAACCCCAACAAGCAAGCAATGGCCGCGACTGAAAACAGAAATGAGCACATCGCGCACTACTCCATGTTGCCCGACGATCACTTTCCCGATCTCAGATTCAAGTTCTTTGCGTTTTTCAACTAACGCATTCACCGCATCTACATCTGATTTATATTTCATAGATATTAGATCTTTTTATACCGGAAGCCGAACATGTTTACCTGACCCAGGCACTCTCAAATTTACAGCTTTTGTAATCATCTGCCACCCAAACATGCGTATTCCCGAGCTTTTTGTTCACCCACACCCTCATGATCCTTTCTTCTTTCGCAGCCAGCGCATCCTCCTTCAGCTTCTGGTAATCATCACGGAGGTTTGCAACATGCGCCTTTGTCCTGCTTTTTATATAAAGTATTCTGTACGCCTGTTTACCCTCTCGTGTATTCACAATAACCGGAAGCGAAAGCTCCTTTGGCAACAGTTTCTCTATGACCAGGAATATGGTGGGATCGTATTGACCGACCTGTTCCATCTCAAATTTGAAATTTCCGGTGAATGGGTTGTATAGGGTTCCTCCATTGACCTTTGAATCCTCTTCATCTGAGAATCTGGATGCCGCTTCAATAAAGCTGATCGAATCCCGATTGATCATGATGCGCAGCGAGTCCAGGAACTCCTTCGAATCCTCCATATCCTGAGCCGAAGTTTCAATACAGGTCAGCACGTGCGCAACATCCACGAACTCACCTTTCTTTGCCAGCACCTTCAGGACGTGAAACCCGAATGATGTTTCAAAGACAGGTGATATCTCACCCGGTGCAAGTTTGAAGGCATATTGCTCAAATTCCGGAACAAACGTATTCCGCCCGATATTTGAATAAAATGTATTGGTTCCGTTCTTCCCGTTCGAACCCGGGTCGCAACTGTAAGCTTTTACCAGTACATTGAAATCCTTTCCTGCTTTCGCATCCCTGTAAATTTCCTCCGCCTTCTGGCGGGCATACTCGCGCATTTCAGGATTGATCCTTGGCTTTTTCATGATCTCGCCGATCTCAAGCTCTTCGTTGATGAACGGGATCGAATCTTTGTGCAATCCATAATAGTAGGCAGTCACTTCAGTAGGTGTAACATCGAGATCCCCGGTTATCTTGTTGGTCATCTTCTGAACGAGAAGGAGACTTTTAATGTCGTCGCGATAATCCTCCTTGAATCCTTCAATATTCTTTCCGTAAAAATTCTCGAATGCGCTCACATCTCCTCCTGCCCTGCTGATGAAGAATTTTAACCTCCTGTCAAGCTCGTTTTCGATCTCTGTCTCTGTCACCTCTACGCTATCTCTGAACGACTGCGCGAGGATCAGTTTTTGTACGAGCAATTGTTCAAGAAGGATACAGGGTGCGTTTGCCGGAATTGAATCCTCCTGTTTTTTCAGTTCCTCGATCTGGGAACGTATCTCCGATTCCAGTATGATGTTATTCCCAACCACCGCGATGATCTTGTCCAACAACAAGGTGTCCTGGCAAAAGCCGACAAGTTGCAGACCCAGTAATACAATCAGAATACGACTTTTCATTTGTATATTTCTACTTGTTCGTTACTCAGCGCTTCATTGTAAAGGTCGTTCTTTATTCCCGCAATGAGGTCCAGTTTTCGCCTATTCAGCAGGACATGCCGGATATTCTCTGTCTCGAATGAGAGAGGGGAGATCGTATTTTTGATCCTGAATCCGCGGATGTTCACAAAATAGTAATTGGATGAATCGCTCAACTCGACGAAGCGGTTATATTGAAGGAATGATTCTTTATCGTATAATTTAATAGGGATCTCCTTAAGAAGGTCATCAAACAGCAGCCAGGAATCATCAAGGTAAAAGTTTTGTATGTTATTCTTCTTGCAATACGCGGCCAGGTTCTGCCGGTCCTTTTCTTCATCGGAACGGTACCAGGATCTCACCTTCATTAACTCAGGAGCTTTCTTATCTACCTTAACGTATGTAACCTTTATGATATTGTCCTTGAGTGTGAAGCTTTCCGGATGTTCCTTGTAATACTTTTCAATCTCTTCTGCCGTGACATTCGTATCAAGCTGCTGACTGATCAGCGCCTTTTCATAAGCATAAATGATCAACGACCTCCTGTAGTCCCGTATCTTGAGGTCGATATCATTCATTTCAGCAAGATTCTTTTCCGCTTTTTGCAACACAACGGCTTCTCTGGCCCAATTCTCGATCGTTGTATTGACAATTGTTGCACTATCTGCTCCTGACATATCGATCGGGATGAGTTCCCTTAGTTCGTCTTCATACAAGACCTCCGTTCCTACTCTTGCCACCGGTTTGCGGTCTTCGTCTCCGGGCGACCCGCATGATAAGAGCGATCCGAAGAATGAAAGAAAAATAAAAAGGCGCAACCATGATCTGCGCCCATTCCAAATCTCCTGTCTCATTCCCGTCCGGAAATAAGGATCACTTGATTGTTTTGAGAAGGTCCTTGTTCACTTCAACCTTATACTTCGCTTTTAATTCAGCGAGCCATGCTTTTTCGAGATGTGACTGATAATCGGCAGTGACGAGGCCTTTACATTCATTGAACGCCTTCGGGGTAGGGGCTACCAGTTTATTCACACTCATAAAGGAAACCTTGCTGCCTTCTGTTTTGTCCTTTGTAAGGCCCGGATTCCAGTTCGCATCAACTGCACTATTCTCTCCCTTCATGAATATCTTGGCTTCGATGGTCAAGGTGCCCGGAACCTTCTTGTTCATCTTTTCCAGCATCGCCTTGTCTGTCATTTTCTTTGATATCATTTTTCGCACAGCCGCAGCCGTTTTCGCATCCATGCATATATACGTGGTCACATCAGCGCGCTCATCCCAGAGAAATTTATTTTTATTCTCTTTGTAGTATTGGCGCAGGCCGGCAGTATCCTTCACCGCCTTGGACCAAACCTTTTTATCCGTAAGATCGAACAGGAGGATTCCGTCGCGGTACTCTTCCATCAACGACTTGAAACGCGGGTATTTTGAATCAAGTTTCATTTCTTCATAAGCGATAAGGGTTTCTTCCACCCATGTTTTCATCATACCATTGAGGAGCTGCAGGTAATCCATCTTCGGACGTACCACCTGGTGACTTTCCAGGTATGCCGCAAGATCGGCCTGTGTGTAATTTTTTCCTTCAAGCGTGAACAGTGGTTTCATCAGCTTTTTGGTCTTTTCCGCCGACCATTTTCCGGTAAAGATGTTTGTGTCAAGGTATTTTGTCAGTTCGCCCAGGTTTGCATTCATCTCCTTGTAAACATACCAGGTCTTGATCTTGCCGATCAGCGATTGCCTGCTCATGTTAGAGCGCATATCCTTTGCAACGCGTGTCTTAAGCTCATTTTTCATATCAGCGAAAGGAGCGAGGGTTTTGATAGCTACCTTCTTAACAATATGCCAGCCAAAACGTGTCATGAAGGGCGCCGAAAAATTGCCGTCCTTTGCAAGAGACATAGCTGTACTCTTGAATTCTACGGGAAAATTGGCAGACATGTTGAGAGCAGGAAGTTCGCCAGCCTTCGATTTTGTGCCGATATCGTCGGAGTAGGTTTTACACATCTCTGACCAGTCTGCACCGCCTTTCAATTTTTGATATACCTCATCGATCTTAGCTTTCGCTTTGACTGAATCATCGTGTGTCATGCTCTTGCTGAGTTTCACCATCACATGAGCAGTCATCAGGTCCATATGCTTTGCCTTATCTGTAACCTTGATGATGTGATAACCGAATTGAGTTCTGACCGGCATGGAGATCTCTCCTACGGCAGTGTTGTACGCTCCGGTTTCAAACGGATACACAAAACCGGTAAGCGCAGTGAAATAACCCAGGTCGCCACCGTTTCCTTTTGCGTACGGGTCCTCAGAGGTTTGCTCGGCTACTTTACCGAAATCTTCCTTCGACTTCACAACACGGTCGCGGATCTTCATGAGCTTGGACCAGGCAAGCATGGTGTCCTTTGGAAGCGCATCCAATGCAACTTTTATCAGGACATGGCTTGCGCGAATATGCCACTGCATACGATCATAAGATTCTTTTAAGATCTTGTCGGTAATAAGTGTGTCTGTCAGGTAAGGCTGAGAAAGTTGCTTCCGGTATCCGTTCAGTTCGCTTTTAAAACCGGCGGTTGTATCCATTCCAAGCGATTTTGCTTCACGTACTTTAAGTTTGAAGTTAATGAACAGTTCCAGGTATTCCTCCAGGCTTTTAGGGTCTGTTGCAGTTGCGGAAGGGTTTTTCTTATAAACACTTTCGAATTCTTTTAAGGTGATCTTATCACCACCTACGGTCATAAGCACCTGGTCGCCGCCTTGTGCGGAGAGATTCGATACAAAAAACATCAGAAGGATTAGAACAAGCTTATTCATGTGGTTCATATTTGTTGAATGGTTAATTTTTCAGGGAAACAAAAGTAAACATTCCCGATGAAAGCGTCAATAGGGTCAATTGGAGCGCCATCAGTATAAAATGCTGTAAATCAAATATTTGATACACTAGTTGCGTACGGAATAACCTAGTTCCCTTATCAGGTAACCGATCAGAATTAACCCGGCGGAAAAGTAATAGAACACGGGAGTGAATGTTAACCCGGTTAGCAGTCCCAGGAGTACATAAACCAGCAATGCAATACCGGTGAACATGATCACGGATCCTGAAATAACGATCGCTAACGCGCGTTTCTCTTTTTTGGTGAGTTTCTGCTGATATTCATCTTCTGCTGGGATCGTATCACGCAGGGAGCCAGCAAAGGAAACGGTTTGAGAGCATATCCCTAACCCGGAAAACTCCTTTTCAATTGACCCTGGAAACGAATCCCGAAGGGAGACCGGATCCTGAGTTTGTGGACCAAGGACATCATGGTCCGGGCCGGCGTGCGGTGAAACAGGAACCCCTGTTTCCTGGATCGATGAAACACGCACATCAACGTAGAACCCGGGACGAAACCTGCTGCTTTGAAACGAAGACGTATGCCTGCAGGATGTTGCAAAAAGCGCAGAAAGGATAATGATCAAGGCTGTGAAACGCAATCAGGAAAGAAATTTGTAATGAGTGGCATAGGCAATGATAAAGATCACGGGGATCCAGAAACTCAGTATTCCGCTGAAAGAGAATAACCACCCCTGGATGACATCCAGGTTTATCTCTCCTCCCGTTATACCTTGTAAGGCTCCAAGCATGAACAGACCGGAGAGAGCAGGCATCAGTTCTCCCGGTATATATAGGAAAAAACCCCATTTTTTCTGATTCCAGATGCCAAAAATGGAGATCGCCACAATGATGATCCCCGCTATGTCAATAAAAATTGCAGTCATGAGGTCCGTCATATCCATGCCGAACATGCTATTCGAAAGTTGAGAATACATGAAGAGCTGCCAAATGGAATAAGCGAGCATCAGACCGCAACCGGACCAACTTGTGATGCAAAGCCCGGTCAAAAAAGATGGTCGTCCTTTCTCAAGCGACTGCCCGGGCTCAAGATCAAGCAGCTCCCTTTCCAGGTCTTCCATTATTCCATATTTTTAAGATTCAACGCATACATGATGATGAATGCGAGGGCGAAAAACCACATGATCACTGAAAAAAACACCATCATGCCTCCCATTAGCCCCCCGGTTGCGAATCCTCCAATCAAAGCAAGCGGAATGCCTTTTTCAACCACATGACCGGTGATGTACACAAAGAAGCCCATTTTTCTCATTTTAAACATCATCAGGCCACCGAAAAGACATAACAGGTTTCCGATCAGGGCCGCGAAAGCCAGGTGATAAGCATACTTCACCGTTTTTTCCAGAAGTCCATCGACGTCGCCAAGTATGTGTTCCACAACTTCCGCGCTTTTACGCAACTGCTCATTTGGTTTGTTGAACATGTTTTGAATTGAATCTTTAATGGCTTGTTCGTTTTGTGATAAACTATCTCCCATTAATGAGTCCGGGATCATAAGGGATTGAAACAGTGAATCATCGAACGGAACGGGGGTCTTGCCTTCATCTGCATTCTTTTTCATGTTTTTCAGCAAGTCGATGCTTGATCTCGTCATACCTGCGGTTGCCAGATTGGCCAGGCCACCAAGTGTTCCCAAACCGGCGCCAATAAAGGTCAGGATGCAAATTACCAACAGAAATGTTGGGCGTTTTTTGGGCTGAGGATTCAGTCCATACATTTCTTGTTGTTCCATAGTGATGAGGTTTCAGGTGTCAGGTTACAGGGATCAGATATACGCTTATTATAATGGAAATAAAAAACCCGGAGCGATTGAAGACTCCGGGCTTTGGATAAAAAACCAAATTATTAACTCATGTGTTTCAGGTTCAACCCATACATCACGATGAATGCAAGTGCGATGACCGGACCAATCATTGCCAGGGCGCCGCCTGCAAAGGTAGCTCCTCCGATGAGAACGAGAGAAACGATGATCGGTGTAAGTTGACCGAGAGTATAGATATAAAATCCTGTCTTCTTCAATTTCCACATCATAACAGCGCCAACAAGACAAAGTAATGCGCCGCCAACGCCTATAAGCATGAGAAGTTTAGCGTGCTTCCAGATCGCTCCGGCATCCGCAACAGCTTTGTCAAGCTCACTCATTGCATCTGATACGTTTGAATCACTGCTTGTGTTCAGGCTGTCAGCCATCGTACCAAGGTCCTTTGCAAAATCTGTGGTGGTGTCAACGAAGGATGATGTTGCTTCCATGGCTGTATAGGCCAGAAGTTGCATCACTACTGAGATACCAACACCGATAAAGGTGAGGATACAAAGAACTGTCAGGAAAGTTGGCCTTTTTGGCGCGCTTGCTTGTTCCATATTTTGCTGTTTTAGGTTTAGTGTAGGTTTATTCGGCAAAACAAAGGGAATTTTCGACAAGCGGCAACTAAAAGCCTACAGAGTTATAAACAACACAGTATGAAGGGTATAACAATCATTTCAAAAAAAATACGATAAAATCATTGATTATCAGTCACTTAAGCCGTAATCAAAAAACCAATTCACCTTGTTAACTCAGGACTTGCGTTTAGACCATGAATGGTAGGCAAGCAATTGTTCTTTCGATGGATTTGTTCTGAATGCCAGCTTCAGGGTTTTGTAATAGATCTCCTTAAGAGGAACCATTTTGGCTATTTTCATCTCCCCTGACCTGAACAAGAAGAAAAGCGTTGGTTCGCCTTCAAAATAGGAGCACCAGTCATTCAGATCTCCATTCACCTTGAATCCGTTCACTGAAATGATCTCATCCCCCGGTCTGAGCCCTGCAATGAAGGCAATGGAACCCGGCAATACGTTCGTGACCTTTGTCAGACCTCCTGTCTCTGTCACTTTGAATCCGAAACTCCTTTCATGGAATTTTTGTGATGGTTCGCTCAATAATTGCAGGCCGACCAGATCGAGACAGTAATTCAGAATATCGGTATAGTCTTCTTTCCCGTAAATGTATCTCCTGAATGTGTCATCCAGTTTTGTGCCGGCAACCTGGTTCACAATGTTGAGGTAGTCCTTCTCGGAATATCCCATATTATTTTTTGCATGCTGGTAAAACAAAAGACGCATCACATCATCAAGCGAATTTCGGTTCCCTGAATTTTCACGGATCAGGATGTCGATAATGAATGCCGTAAGACAGCCCTCATCATAAATATTCGTCTTCCTGTCCGGAATTCCCTGCACATATCCGTCTACCCATGTATCGAATGAAGCGTCTGCCACCGACATATTGAATCTGCCGGGATTGTCGAAATGCTTTTGCAGATGCTGATTGAATGTTTTGAAATACTGCGCTTCGCTAAATACGCCTGAACGAAGCAGAAAGAGATCGCCGTAATATGTTGTTACTCCTTCATAAACGAATCCCTGCCTTGAATAATTCTCTGTAGAATAATCATATGGCAGCATTTCAGAGGGGCGTATATTCTTCACGTTCCATGCATGGAAAAGTTCGTGCGAGCTGACACCAAGCAGATCCTCATATCCTTCGCCCCTCATGATGTTATAGGAAGGTCCCAGCGCGATAACGGTAGAATTAAGATGCTCCACGCCATGATAATACCTGAAAGGAAGGACCTGGAAAATAAAATGATATACCGGAACAGGGAACTCCTTCATGGTAAGGAATTGCTCATTGATAAAAATGAAAAAATCATTGATCAGTTTCGGCCAGTCGGGCTTGCATTCTCCCTGGAACCAAAGGTGGTACTCAACCCCGTCCATCACGAACATATTATGAAGAAGGGTCGGACTGGCAATGAACGGGCTGTCCGCTAACTCATGATAATCCGCAGCCTGCATTTTCAGGATCTGTGAACCGCTGCTCCCGTGTTCTGCCTTGCATCTTAATCCGCATGCGAGTTTATAATTATCAGGGACCATTATGTCAACTTCGCATTTCTCTTCCAGGCGGCCCGGAATGTAAACACAGCAATTCACGGGGTTCATATACAACTGCGATTCATCCAGGAAGCTGGAGCCTGCGTTGATCTCCGCTGCGTAATAATTATACCGGACGTGAAGTTGGTTGACGCCCTTTGTATTCACCTTCCAAGTATTTCTGTCTTGTTTCGAAAATGCGAGCACATTTCCACCTTCATCAAACGCGCTCCATCTTTGGATGTTCTTTGAGAAATTTCCCAGCTCATACCTGCCCGGTCGCCACGCCGGGAGTTGCACCAGCGTCTCCGTCCCGCTGATCTTATCCGCTATGAATTCAATGTCAACGTAGTGCGATTGAGGATTCTCGTATGAGATAATGTATTTCATTACTGCGAAAATAGTGAAAAAGGGAACAGGGTCCTGAGGCTTCGGGACAGGAACAGAAAAATGAAACCCTTTTTTGCTTACTTTCGCAGGAACATAATCGATAACTCAAAATCCCTGATTATCCATGTACGATCTCATTGTAATAGGTTCCGGTCCCGGAGGATACGTAGCAGCGATCCGCGCCTCGCAGCTTGGTTTGAAAACAGCAGTTGTTGAACGCGCAGAGTTAGGAGGTATCTGTCTTAACTGGGGATGCATTCCAACCAAAGCCCTGTTAAAATCAGCCCAGGTATTTGAATATCTCACCCATGCGAAGGATTACGGCATCAACATCAGCGGAAAAGCAGAAGCCGATTTCGGAGCAGTCGTGAAACGGTCGCGCGATGTTGCGGACGGAATGAGCAAGGGTGTGCAATTCCTGATGAAAAAGAACAAGATCGAGGTCATCAAGGGTTCCGGGAAAGTAAAACCCGGAAAAAAAGTGGAAGTGAAAGATGAGACCGGAAAAATAAACGTCATGGACGCCAAACATATTATTCTTGCCGTCGGCGCCCGTTCCCGCGCACTTCCCAACCTGCCGCAGGACGGAAAGAAAATAATCGGATATCGTGAAGCAATGGTATTGCCTAAACAACCCAAGTCCATGGTTGTGGTCGGTTCCGGCGCGATCGGAAGTGAGTTTGCCTATTTTTATAATGCGCTGGGAACAAAAGTAACACTGGTTGAATTCCTGCCTGCAATTGTTCCGGTTGAAGATGAGGAGGTCTCAAAACAACTGGAGCGTTCATTCAAAAAAGCGGGAATGGAAGTCATGACATCATCGGAAGTGATCTCTGTAGATACAAAAGGCGATGTTTGCAAAGTGAAGATCAAAACGCCAAAAGGGGAACAAACCGTGGATGCTGAGATCGTTTTATCCGCGGTCGGCATTCAGTCCAATCTTGAAAACATCGGACTGGAAGAAACCGGTATTGCGCAGGATAAAGGAAAGATCATCACCGACAAATACTACCAGACAAACATTCCCGGCTATTATGCGATCGGAGATTGCGTTGCCGGCCAGGCCCTCGCACACGTAGCAAGCGCGGAAGGGATCGTTTGTGTAGAAAAAATTGCAGGCCATCACCCTGAGGCCATCGACTACAATAACATCCCTGGTTGCACTTACACCTCGCCTGAGATCGCGTCGGTTGGCATGACGGAGAAAAAAGCAAAGGAAGCAGGATACGAAATCAAAGTCGGTAAATTTCCTTATTCCGCAAGTGGGAAAGCCAGCGCAGCCGGTGCCAAGGATGGCTTTGTCAAACTTATTTTTGATGCCAAGTACGGCGAACTGTTAGGTGCACACATGATCGGTTATAATGTTACGGAACTGATCGCAGAGATCGTGATGGCAAGAAAACTTGAGACCACCGGGAAGGAGATCATCAAGGGCGTTCATCCTCACCCTACCATGTCCGAAGCGATCATGGAAGCGGCGGCGGCGGCGTATGGGGAAGTCATTCACCTATAGAAGACAGAAGTCACAAGCCAGGGGTCAGACAAATGAGTTTGCCGGAAGAGAATGGCTTTCCATTGGACCTGATCTTATAAAAGTAAATTCCTGAAGGAAGAACAGATTCAACTGCAAGGAAATTTCCTTCAAAATCCTGATACATAATACGTTTTCCTGCGGCATCCATTATTTCCAGTTCCCCTTTTTCAAGCCGACCATTGAATTCGAAACTTAGTTCGGAGCTAAACGGATTAGGAAAGACATTACACATAGTAGCGTTGACTTCTGTCACGCTGCTTGCCGGGGCATATTCCCACAGATCCTGCTGATTCATACTTCCATTGTAGCCAACACAAGCATAGCCCTTATTTCCAATTGAAAAACCGACAGCGTATGAGCGTTGACCTCCGAGATAGTTTGATCGTTGTGTCCAGGTATTTGAAAGAGTGTCGTATTCATAAAAGTCGTTGAATATCGTTGAACTGTTTTGTCCTGTTCCGATATAGCCTTTACCCCCCACAGAAAACCCAAATGCGTCGTCCCTGGCTGCTCCAATAAATACAGCTTTCTGCGTCCAGGAATTCGAAACAGGGTCATAGGCCCATAGATCATTTTTGAATCCCATACCCCTACCGGTACCGATGTATCCTTTATTCCCAATGGTGAAACCCACTGCGCCTTCCCTGTATCCTCCCGGAATCACTGCGCGGGATGTCCAGGCATTCGCAGTTGTGTCATACTCCCAGAGATCATCATAGTAATTAGATCCTCCGTCGTAGCCGGTAGAAATATATCCTTTCCCTCCTATCGCGAATCCAACAGCCTCATGACGTACGGCTCCGGGAAATGCGGTGCGCTGGGTCCAGGCATCTGTTAGTGAATTGTATTCCCAGAAATCGTTGTATGAAGCGCTGCCGTTCCATCCTGTCCCCATGTATCCCTTAGTTCCGATCGTGAAGCAAGCGGCAAAATACCTGCCGAGTCCGGGCATATTATTTCTGGACGTCCAGGTATTCGTTCCCTGGTCCCAGGCCCAGAGATCCTGCTGCAACGGAAACGCGCCTAATCCAACGTAACCTTTGCCATTGATCGAGAAAGTAACCGCACCCTGTCGCGATGAAGCCGGAAAAGTTGCCATCTGTGTCCAGGTATCCTGCGCAATGCTGATATCAGCGATACAAATGCAGATCAAAAAAAATATTTGGTTTTTCATTTCAAAATAAATTCAAAGTGTTAGATCCATTGAAGCGGTATAAGATACTACTAGTGTAAATTTAGTAGTTTTGCTCAAACCCCCTTCATGAAAACGCTACTTACTTTTATCACACTTCTGAGTATCTGTTTCTACGGCTGTGATCCTGGCGGACCAATGGATGGCAAGCTCTCTCTGAAATTTCAGCCCGCTCAGAACTCGCGAGTTAAAATGAATTATGATTTTATGATCAATTCTCCGACCACAGGAAACAAAACTGCCTTCAAAATCGAGCTAAGCGGCATCGCCGCTTTTGCTACCAATGGTGAAATAGTTTTGCGATTGAAGAACGACCATATCTCAATGGACGGGATCGTGGAAGGAAAGCCCGTTTCATTGGTCGCAGGGAATGATGATTCTATTTCTACGGAGTTGAAAATGGTGATCGGGTCAGTGTTCAGCTTACTGAACAAAGAGTTCGTATCCACTTATGATGTAAAACTCAACAAAACCTCAGAGGTTGTTCTTAACGACAGCACCGGAACCGATAAATCCGAGAACAGGATGCAGTTCTTTTTACGCTATCCGGATTCAGCGGTAAAGGTCGGAGATACATGGCAAAAGGAGCTGATCATCAAAAGCGGTAATAAGATGAATTGCTCGGCAACCTATACCTTGAAAGAGTTGCAAGATTCGATCGCGGTCATCTCAATAACAGGTATTCTTTCAGGCGAAGGAGAGACGTTCGGACATGCCTTTTCTATTGACGGAAAACTGAATGGTACATTTCGGGTTGATCTTGTTTCAGGTTGGCCACTTCGAACAGAAGTGAACCAGGATTTCACCTTGAGCGTACAGGAAAAAAAGATCCTCATGCAATATGAGATAAGGCATTCCGTAACCCTTGAATGATCTTTGTTGCAACATTCACCTTCACACGTAAAGTGAATTTTTTATCTTTATTCTCTCAAATACGATACATGAAAGGTTCTTTATTATTCCTTGCAATAAGCCTCTCGCTTCCTGCATTTCCCCAGTTCCAGGGGCCCTTTAGCCCGGCTCTGGCTACAGACCCAACTTACATGTGCGCACCGCTCTGTGGCACAGCCTGGACCGGTCCGGGAAATGTCAGCAGCAGTAATGGACAATACGCCGAAGCTTATCTTGACAATTTTCCTTTCACGAGCAGTGACACTTGTTATTTCTCACGATACCTGAATGCACAGAATTTCGGATTCTCTATTCCTGCCAATGCAACTATCATCGGGATCCTGACTGAGGTTGAAGGCGCAACGGGCGTTGGTAGTATTGTAGCGGATTCGGCCGCTTTTCTGACCAAGGACGGTGTTAATCGCGCCGGGGCAAACCGTGCAGGAAATAGTTGGGGGAATATCTTCTACTACATGCCTTATGGAAGCTCGAATGACCTTTGGGGAACTTCCTGGACACCGGTTGAGATCAATGCGTCGACCTTTGGATTCGTGTTACGCCTTATCAATCCCTCAGCAAGTCTGATGCCGGCTAATGTCGCGATCGATCATATCAGGATCACAGTTTATTACACTCTGCCTATCGGTTTCTATTCTCAAACCTCTTCACCCGCAGGATTTAACACTCATTACGACAGAACTTCGGAGCAATTGATCCTGTTTTCCGGACGGAGTTTTAACTCTCCGGTGAATGTTTCGTTATTCAACGCAACAGGAAAATTTGTGTTGTCAGCCGGAATCCCTCCGTCTCCCGGCGGAGTAAAGTTCAGTCTCAAGATGCCTTGTGTTGCCGGCGGCATTTACCTCATTCGAATTGTTTGTGATGATGAGATATTTTATCAAAAATGCTTCATCGGTGATTGAAGTTATCTCCAGGGAAGAAACCGCAACCGCATGGCTCACGTTATCCGAGGATGGGATCGTCAGGATCCTGTTCAAAAAAAGCGTTGAGGTTGATCTGCCCGCCCAGGACGAGAATCATGCAGCATTCATCCGTATCTGCGGAGATAAAAAGCGTCCCGTCATTTACCGCACACAGGATTATGTGAACTTTACAAAGGAAGCGCGTGAGCGATCGGTGCTGCTGGAGAAAACATCCCCCATTCTTGCTTCTGCTATGATCCCGCAAAATTTCGGTTATAAACTTCTTGCTGATCTTTACATTCGCATAAATAAACCGGGCATACCAACTAAAGTGTTTTCAACCGAGGAAGAAGCGGTAGCCTGGTTAAGGTCATTGACGTGATCTTCCGGTCTTCCGTGAGCGAGTAAATGCAAATAAAATCATCCCCATGAAACAATTACTTCTGCTGCTTTTACTCAGTCCTTTCCTGCAGGCCCAGGATATTCCATTCAAAGACCTGGATGCTTACATTGAAAAGGAAATGTTACGCTGGAAGATCCCGGGTCTTGCCGTTGCTATCGTGAAAGACGGGAAAGTTATTCTTTCGAAGGGGTATGGAATTAAGGAGACCGGAAAACCCGGGAAGGTCGATGAGAATACATTGTTTGCAATTGCCTCCAATTCCAAAGCCTATACGGGAACGCTGATGGCCGTGCTTGAAAACCAGGGAAAGCTTTCGCTTGCCGACAAGGTAAAAAAATACATCCCGGATTTTACACTCATGGATTCGCTTTCCGGAACTCAATGTAACCTGATCGATCTGCTTTCGCACAGGATAGGATACAGAACGTTCGATGGAGATTTTGTTGCCTGGGGTACTTCATACTCTTCGGAAGAACTCATTCATAAATTGCGTTACATCAAACCGGCTTATGATTTCAGGACACGGTATGGTTATTTCAACATGGGTTTTGTGACAGCCGGCGGGGTCATGCAAAAGATCACCGGAAAAACATGGAATGAGTTGGTGAAAGAGATCATCCTGGATCCTCTTGGTATGAAAAGAACGTTTGCCAGTATCACCGAAATTGAAAAAGATGGTAACGTCGCCAGTCCGCATACCTACAATGAACTCGGGAAGGTTGTAAAGATCCCGTACAGGAACCTGGATAACATTGCTGCATGCGGCGCATTGAATTCCAGCGTGAGCGATTGCGCTAAATGGCTCCTATACCAGATGGATACAACGAATTTTCCTATAAAGCGACAGTGTATTCGCGCAACATGGAAAGGCCATGCTGTTGTTTCAAACGGAATTCCGAACAGGCAAACACCCGGCGCACAGCATTTCGGCATGTATGGAATGGGATGGTTCCTTTCGGATTATTATGGCAAACTGCTTATTCATCACTCCGGTGGCGCGGATGGAATGCTCTCCAAATCAGGATTCATCCCGGAACTAGATCTTGGTATTGTAGTGCTGACGAATTATGACGACCAGGATCTGTTCGAGGCGCTGTTCTATGATATACTGGACTCGTATTTTATGCCGGAAAAAACAAACCATTCCGGCAGGTCGTTTGATCAGTTCAACTATTTTCTTGACAAAAGGAATGAGGAATGGAAAAAGGTGAGTGAGCGGGCCGCAAAAAAAACAAAGATGCCTCCTGTCGTGAAGACAGGCATACTTGGTAAATATTTTAATACTCATTATGGCTGCGTCGAGATATTAAATGAAAAGAACGAGCTTGTAGTGAATTTTCAGGGACATAAGAACCTGAAAGGTTATCTAACATTTCTTGGCGGAAATGAATTTCTCATTACGTATAATGATCCTTGTTTCCGTTGGGCTGTAGTACCCTTTGAACTTAACGGGAAAGTTGTTTCATCCCTTAAACTGGACCTGCCTGATTTTCTGGATATGCTTGTTTATGAGTTCAGGCGATAAATACTGTGCATCAGCCACTTAGAATACCGCCGTCAATCAGATAAGTACACCTGGTCCAAAACCAGGTTTGAGTTAAGCCAGCCTTCGGGAATACATTTGGTAAAACCAAAGATCCCGGATATGAAATACATACTCACCCCCCTTCTTTTTTTTATCCTGATAACAGAATCTTCAGCGCAGCTGAATTACCAGCTCGTAACTACTGGACTGACAAGCGTAACATTTGAGATCGGGTATTCCGAGATAGAAATTGCGGATATGAATAATGACGGGCACCCGGACATTCTAACGATAGGTGATCATGGAAGTCCGAATTTCAGCGCAACGGAAGCAGGGATCATGGTATTCAGAAATAACGGAAGCGGTACCTCCTACTCTCTTGTGAAGACAGGAAATTTTGGATACGGTGGTATCGCGGTAGGTGATGTGAACAACGACGGTCATAAAGATGTGGGGTATGCGATGCATCACAATTATTCAACTTCAGACTTTGGAGACCAACTGATCGAAGTTGCATTGGGAAACAGCACGGCGCAGAACTGGACGCCTTATGATGATAACCTTGCCACGAACGGAGAAACGTACGGAATGTTCGGGATCGACTTTGCTGACGTGAACAATGACGGACTGCTTGACCTTGGCGCGAATTCTTTTGGCTGCTGCGCGGGATTACATGTTTATAAGAACAACGGTAACGGAACCTGGACTCAAACGGATGGCGTGACCGGCGGAAATGCAAAACACTGGCTAAAGTTCGGGGATTTCAACCGGGATGGGAAAGTGGATCTTTCAACTGCCAGCGAGTGGGGAGTGATCTGGTCCAATGACGGTACAGGATATTTTACTTCCATGCAAAACGGTTTTCCGAACGACTGGTATATTGAATACGATCTGGCTGACATCAACCACGACGGCGCCCAGGATATTGCGCTTGTCAGTAACAATCAGTTGATGGCTTATACATACAATGTGCAGGCCGGAATGTGGCAGAGTATCTCTAATGGTTTACCCAGCAACTCAACTTTTGAGGGAGTTTCACTTTATGACATGGATAACGACGGCTTCCAGGATATTGTGACCTGGGCTACAGGGGTCATCCTTGTCTATAAAGGCAATGGAGGATCAAGCTGGTCACAAATGGCCAGCATCCCCATCACAGAAACACAATTCTCCTGTATGAATACGGCGGATCTGAATCATGACGGACTGGGTGATATTATTTACATGGCGAAAACATCGCAGATGAACTCCGACAATTACCTGAAAGTGTATCTCAGTCAATCTGCCAACATGGGCTTAAGCATTGCGCCTGTCTTTCCAAATGGAAATGAGTGCTTCGCTACGAATTCGGTTCAGTTCCTTACCTGGTCCGCATCCGTTCCGCAAAGCACGACAGCAACGGTGACGATCGACTATTCATCTTCCGGACCGAACGGGCCTTTCGCAAACATTGCGCAGAATATTCCCAACAGCGGAACATATCAGTGGACCACCCCTATATTCAGTTCCAACAACTGTTATCTGCGATATACCATCACCAATGGTAACTCCACACAGATCACTACAACAACATTACCTTTCGGGATCGGAGATTGCTCGCAGCTGCCGACATCAGCGGAGGAGAATCTTACAGATGGATTCGATTTCAGTTTCTATCCCAATCCTGCGTCGACGGAGCTTTTTCTGGATATTATGTCCTCAGGAAATGAAAAAGTTATTGTTGAGATGCGGAATAATTTAGGACAGGAACTTTATGCCGAAGAATTAGAGCCTTTTACCGGGCATAGGAAATTATCGATCAGCTTGATCAAGATACCAGCAGGAGCATATTTGATCTCGATCGGCAATGAAGGAAAAACTCAGGCAAGGAGATTTATTGTAATTCGATAGATCCCTTTTTCTATTCAGATCTTCACCAGCTTTCGCGTGATCTTTCCTGAAGGAGAAGATACCGTCAGGAAATAAACTCCGGGAGCAAGATCATCCAGATCACTTAGAAAAAATGTATGCGATGCTCCTGCCGCCACAGATATGTTCTCCTCGTTGATCCTTTTCCCGCTTATATCCAGAATGCTGACCATTATCTCCTGAGATGTAAGTGAGAAATAGCTGAATGAAACAAAAGAATTGAAAGGATTTGGATAAGGATTCAATATTATTGGAGACCCCTCTGAATTACTGCCTCCTACGATCAGATTTGCGCCACAGAAGTCAGAAATTCCATAACCAAGAAGTGAATCGGGTGTCAAGGATTGACTTGCGCTTCCCTGGATGGCATTGAAGATCTGCATGACAGAATAAGTAGGATTTGCCTGCCACAAGCAAGCCACGCCTCCGGCAGTTAGAGGTGATGCAAAAGAAGTACCGCTGGCATTTACGATACCGCCGTTAGGAGATGCGACAACACAATTCAAGCCCTGTGCCGCTACGTTCGGCTTCACTCTGCCGTCGAACGAAGGTCCTTTAGAACTGAAATTGACATAAGCGCCCGTATTATCAACCGCCCCAATGGCCAGTACACTATCAGCGTCCGCTGGGGCGCCAATGAAGAACCAGGCTGATGCTCCTGAATTTCCCGCACTTGCGACAGCAAACATTCCTTTACTCACTGCGATGTCTGTTGCAATGGATATACGACACGTATTTCCATCCATATCTGCATACGTATGACTTTGTGAGGCGCTGTCATACACTGTGTAGCCCAGGGAAGTATTCAGAACATCCGCGCCAACGCTGTCGGCAAATTCTGCTCCTGAAACCCAATTGTCTTCTTCAATGATGAATTCCGTTGCTGCTTCCTCTGTGCGCAGTAGCCAATATTTGGCATGCGGAGCGGTGCCAATCACCTGTCCCTGCCAGTTGGCACCCATGCAGGAGAGCACCATGGTTCCGTGCCAGTGATCTTCATACACCGAAGCCTCGTTTGCAACAAAATCCCATGTTCCGAGTATTCTGTTCTGCAGATACAACGAATCGAATGCGGTAAGCGTATCCGCATTCTGAAATCCGGCATCAAGTACGGCGATCACCATATTTGTTCCGGTAAATCCAAGGTTATGCATGCATACCATTCCGATCTGGTCAACTTGTGTAAAGGAGGTTCCGTAATTGAAGACCTGGAGCTCCGGATCATTCAGCATTTTTGCTGTGGGAAGATCACCGGGAGCTATAGAATTCTCCTCAAAAGAATTATCACGGGTATAGCGTTGCACAGGCTGTACGCTTACAACGAAAGGAAATCCCTGGATGGTTGTAAGCGCATTCGCGTCAACCGTTTGAATCGTGATGGCATTGAACCATTTCGAACGATTCAGGATGGTAACTGCGCCTGCGGCAAGCACCTGGCTGATGTAATTCGGATCCACGGGCAAGTCCTGGACCGTGACGGGAATTCCCTGGTTTGCGCGGCGTTGAATAGAACGGGTGGAAAGAAATGCAGAAGGAGTAGTTACGGTATACGGAGTATTGGTTTTGTCAGTGAACTGAATCCAATATTTCGTTTGAGCATTAAGTTCCAAATGCATAACATGGACTAACAGAAACATTGTAATAAACCGGAGCATAGAGCAATAATTTGCTATTGTGATAATATACTAATGTGATAATATGGACTCATAACCCATAATCTATAACTCGTTGCGTAAAAATGAGCGCTTTATCAGGATAATACCAATAGTTCGTAAGGTTCTGCAGTCCAAGTGTGTCATCATAAGGCGGAAGGTCATTCCCGTCCTGGGGCTGTTTTCCTACAAGACGTAGTTCCTTATACACCAATCCTATGCCCGCTGCATATTTTTCTAAACCATACTTCGTTTCAACAAAATTTGTTGTGTTGATCTGTTCTATGGTCAGAACAGAATCAAAGGAAAAACCATTCACGATCTCCGCAACTCCATGCGATGAATAGTTATAGGGCCATTCCTCAAAAACATTAAAAACATTACCGTTCCAGTCTTCCTCATCATCTGACACAGGAAAAATAAGACGCAGGTATCGGACATCTTCTTCCACTTTTTCAAGCCCGGTTGAGGTTTTGGTGGCATACCATACATCGCTCAACAGCCAGGGCAATGCGGAATACGGGATCGTATCATTGAACTTCTTTTTGTAACGCTCGATCCGAATGGAAGGTCTGCCGGTATTATCAACAAAAGTGGATTGGAGTACCTCCTTGACCTGGTATTTATAGAGTGTATCAAATGGCAGATCCTCATCCTGAACGAATGAATCGATCTCATAAGTGATATAGGATCCGATCTTTCCCGGAAAGTAGTTATAGCCGAGGTCGGGCGCGGGTGTATCCTTCTTTTTGCAAGTGATCAAGCCTGCGCTAATTGCAAGTAAAACAAGAATTGAATATCTGATGCTCATAAAGAAATACCCTTAAAGATAATCAATTTCGGGGAAAATAAACAATGAGCAGGATCAGCACCTTATTTAAACGTGATATAAGCTCCCTCAATCTCCACGATCTTGGAAACGAAGGCCTTAAATTTAGGATAATCAGACGCAGCTATATTATCCCTGCTGATATTGGCTTTCCTCGTCACAAGTAATTTGTTTGGAGCAACTTTGGTATAGGTGATCGAGTATGTGATAGCATTCAACGTAAGTTTTTCGCTTTTGGGAATGTCAACGAATATCTTGTCAGCCGGTAAAAGTATCTCGATCTGCTCTGAATACTCATCAGCCGTTTCATATTCCCAATATTCGAAATCATATTTCCGGGATTCAAGACTAACCGGTGAGCTTGTAAATATTACATCCGAGAACGGGACACTGAAGGCAGATTGCGTACCGATCTTTTTCACCTGGCTGCTAACGGTCATGTTGTTCGTGAAGCTGACTGAGTCAAGGCATTCCTCCAGCCCGATAAATGAAACTTTATTGATCTTGACAGGAGTAGTAAAGTGGCGGCTGTAGGTTTCCTGCATCTCCTTCACGGTATTCTCCTGGCTCATCGAACGGTATTTTCTTCTTAAGCCGACGCTGAGGTTACCATACTTCACGTTTGTTGATACAAGCGACATCTCATTACCAATGATCTCGATCTTCGTTTTCGAAAGAGACCTGTCGTTTGTTTTGTTCTTTGTGTCAATGGGCGCAAGGGAGTACTTTGAATCGGTTTCCGTTTTTGCGGGAATGGTAAGCGAGACAGCCTGGTAAAGATCGCTGGGGAGACTCTTAAATGGCATTTCGCGGTCAGTCAGTTCTAAATAATGTTCCACATTCTTCTCATCAAAATATTTAACGATGCAGTGGTTAAAAAGGAAAGAAGGAAGGTGCATGTCCTTTTTCCCGTTGTCGCGCGTACTGACAAGTACCAGGTTCGATTTGAGCCCGCATAAATTTGCCAATGAAACGAATAGTGTAGAAAAGTCCTTGCAATCGCCCAAACGTGTGTTAATGGTTTTTGACGCTTTCTGCGGGATAATGGCGCTCTGCCTGAATGAAACGGAACTATAACTGATATTTTTTGCGATATAATCATAAATGATCTTTGCCTTCTGATCCGCTGTTAATCCTGTCTTACCACCAAAAAGTTCATCGTACGCTTCCGTGACCTCAAACACTTTATCGTTCGCGATCTTTGAATAGACCACGTCGCTGTACCACTGAGCGATCTCGTTCCAGTCACTGATGGTTGAGACATGCAGCGTTGTTGCGAAATCAACCGCAGATGGCATGTGAGGTTCTTCCTTAATTGGCGTGGTAATATTCTTCTCCCATTGATAAATCCTAAAGTCTTCCGCATCTGTTATTTTGGCGTCTAAGTCTCCGTTCAAGGTTTCGTAATGGATCTTCCTGTCCTTCGGCACGATCAAGGAATATTTTGCGGATTCTACAGGGATAAAACCGCTGAAAACGAACTGATCATAGAACTCCTGTGCAAATTTGCCTTCATGGTACGACCGGATCTTGTATTTGTAATAGATCACATCGTTCGCTTCAAGCCCGGTCCATACGATCTGGTTCTCCACTATTTCCGGCTTGATCCTTTTCCCATTCGGTTTTACCAGCTGTGCGTCTTCGATGGTCAGGGTTTCGGAGTTGCCGTTATACGAAAGTGAAACTTCTTTATATTTATCGATCCCTCTCTGGTTAAGGACCTTCAGCGCTGTTGTATGGATCTGCTCTCTTCCTCCTTCCGGATACAGGATGATGTTTGTCTCATACTTGAGGTAATAAAAATCGTAATCCTCTGTTTTGATATTCTTATCCGCTTTGCTGAGGATATCTTCAATGTTGCTTTGAGAAACATCATCCAGTACGTTTGTCTTGCGCTGAAGTCTTCTTTGCTTGTCTCTTGATCTATAAAGCGTTGGCTGATATTTGAAAGCCATACCATAACTTGCAATGGCATCATGGTCCTTATTCATGGATTCCTCAACCGTTGCAAGATTATCGTAGTAATATCCCGAGAAAGGTTTCATCTTCAGCATGAAGTTGCAAAGTTCAAGCGCTTCGGGGTAACGTTGTTGTCCGATGAGTTCACCAAGCATATCGATCCGCAAGCTGGGATCAAAGGGCCATGTATCGATCTGTTCCTGGATGAGGGCATAAGCCTTTTTCGCATTATTTTGCTTGAAATACTCGCCAACCAGGAGCTTTACGAGATCATACTCATAGTGAGTGTTTAAAAAAGTCTGTAAGATCTTAAGCGCCTTTTTGGTGTCCTTATTTACCTGCGACTCGATGTTAAAGATGTAGTTAACAAATCGTCCTGAATGCGGAAATTTCTTGTATGCTTCATAACTGAGTTCGACCAATTGAGGAATTGAATTAAGATTCGCAAGTAATTGGATCTTATCGTCGTATGCTGACTCATCATTGCCATACACCTTGATCTTCTCCTCGAGCATATCATAAGCTTCCTGAAACTTCTCCTGGTTCTTCAACTCTTCGATGCGAAAGAGATAAGAGATCAGCGAACTTTTTTCGTTTTCTTTGAAATATTCTGAAAGCTCCGATAAGCCTGTTCGGTTGCTCTCTTTCAGGTAACAAAGCAACAGTTCATATTTCAGCAAGGAGTTACCCGGCGCGATCTGCAAAGCTTTCTCCAGGATCTTCCGAGCATCGAACACTTTCTTGCTTCTCAGGTAGGTTCGGTTGAGCAGCATATAATTTACCAGGTTCTTCGGATCCTTGCTAATCTTCTCTATAAAATAGGATTCTGCAAAAAGAGGTATTCCGTTTCCAAGCGACTCCCCTCCCACTTTCGAATAAATTTGCGGGGACGCAACGGACGAAATGTTCTTAATTGGATCGTAATTGTTGTCGGTTAGCCTCACAATGAAATTCGGTTCACTGCGATCCGAGCCAACCTGCACAAGGATGCGGTTGTATCCCTTCTTAAGGTGACATTTACTGTTATAGGCATCCATCTCGGTTACGCATGCATCCGGAACACTCAATATCAGCTGATCGTTCACCCAGACCTTAATATTTCCGGCCATTCCGGTACAGAGGTAAACATCCTGTTCTTCAGGAGAATTAACAAAGGTTTGCGCAAAAGTAATATTGCCGGCGCTCTCAGAGATGACGTGTCCGGTGAAGGTCCAGCCGTCAGATTGTTTCTCAATCGGAGTGAACCATTTGATCGGAGCGTCGCAAACAGATTTAAAGACGGAACTGTTGGATGGATCCTTTACCGGCTCATAATTCTTATTGAATCCGCTACCTGAAATGTTATTGAACGGGCCAACGAATTGCCACTCGGATAAAGCGCCGATCATGGCGTTCTCCTTCTTTATCATTGGAAACTGGTGAAGTCGTACATAGTGATGTCCCATACTATAGTGAGATGATGCACGAAGGGTTCCGTGACCCGGCTTGGCATTGATATTATGATTCAGGAGGGCCAGTTGATACGGTGCCTTTCTTCCATACTCACCGGCAACAGGCGCGCTGAACCATAGTGAATAGATATATGCATCAGGGTTATCGCTTTTTTTGATCCTGGACAAAAAATCCACAATTTCACCCTCTTTACCGTCAAATGCCCTTATATAGTAATAGGTGATGAATTCATCAATGCTAGCCGAATTATTCTTGAGTTTTTTCTCAATAATGTCAGTGGCCGCGCTACGATCATTCTTATTGATAAGCGACCATATTTCATTGTAGTCCTGACCGAAGAGAGAAGTGAAACCACCGGAAAGGATCATGACGATCGGAAGCAAAGAGCGAAGAAAATTTGTCATGGGGCTGAGTTTTTACTGATCCTATTGAACTGATATAAATTGCTAAATGATAAAACCACCGCCAATCAAGTCATCCCCCTCATAGATCACAGCGCTTTGTCCCGGAGTAATGGCGGAAACCGCTTCGTGAAAGAGAATCCTTAGTTTTCCATTTTCAACGCTGAGCGTACTTGCTGTGCCGGGATCCTTGTAGCGGATCTTGGTAACGACTTCCAGGTCATCCGGAACAGCTGCATATTTCACAAAATTGTAATTGCGCACAAACATTTCCTGCTTTTCCAATTCTGTCGCCGGACCAAGATGAACCGTATTGGTCTCAGGGTTTATTTTCGTGACAAACATCGGCTCTCCAAGAGCAATATCAAGGCCTTTTCGCTGACCGATCGTGTAGAATGGAAAACCCCGGTGTTTGCCAACCACTTTTCCATCCGACAGAACAAAATCTCCGCCTTCTACTTTTTCTTCGAGACCGGCCACTTTTCGTTTGAGAAATCCGCGATAATCATTATCAGGGATGAAGCATATCTCGTAACTCTCGCTTTTATTGGCGAGCTCTTCATAACCCCGTTCTATTGCAAGTTTTTTAATTTCCGGTTTGCGCATATTACCCAACGGAAAGATGGTACGCGCAAGGCTTTCCTGGCTCAAACCCCAAAGCGCATAGCTCTGGTCTTTATTTCTGTCCAGGCCTCTTGAAACAATATATCTTCCCTTTTCCTTTCTGACCCGTGCATAATGGCCGGTGGCAATGTATTCGCATCCTAACTGATCCGCGCGTTTTAACAAGGCTTCCCATTTTATATGGGTATTGCATAAAACACATGGATTAGGCGTTCTTCCTGCCAGGTATTCTTCAACAAAATTATTGATGATGTGATCTCCGAATTCCTCGCGGATGTCAAGAATGAAATGCGGAAAACCATGATCCACTGCAAGTTTTCTTGCATCGTTTATGGAATCAAGTGAACAACAACCGGTTTCCTTTTTTCCTCCCCCCGATGCAGCATAGTCCCAGGTCTTCATCGTGATCCCGATCACCTCGTACCCTTGCTCATGCAGCAGCAAAGCAGCAATGGAACTATCAATTCCACCACTCATAGCGACTAAAACCTTGCCTTTGGACATTGGGGAGTAAAAATACGAAAAAGGGGGGAGAGGGAGGCCAGGTCTACGCCATTGCATGTTAATGTCACGCTGAACGAAGTGAAGCGTCTTGCCAAGGTTCAGAATAGATTCTTCGCTGCGCTCAGAATGACAAAGACCAAATAACCCTTACTGCCTACTGCTTCACCCCGTCCTTCCAATCCTCCACACGATCGATCGTGCCTTCAAGTTTGAAGAAAGTGATCTTGCCGTCAAGCTTTCCATCTTTGTAATTGCCTTTACACTTTACCTTTTGTCCTTCAAGGATCTCCGTCATTTCCTCTTTTCCGTCCGGATCGGCAATAGGGATGATCTTCCACTTCCCGGCATCATAATATTCGATGAAAGGTCCGTTGCGTTTGCTGTTCTTAATAGTATAGGTTGCTTTTGGGATCGGCTTGGAGAACGTAGTACGGATAAGAGAGTCTTTTATTACAACTTTCGAATAATAAAAATCTTCGAGCACACCATTGTCGATCTGTTGCTTGAGTACTTTCCCGTTCTTATAGATGATCTGGCTTTCAGGAATGCCTTTTGAGGTGTTATGCTTCCATAAACCATCCTTTACACCCATTTTGTAATTTCCGGTTGCGCTTATGGTTCCTCCCGGAAAATAGTAGGTGGTCTTGCCCTGGATGGAATCATTTACATATGCTGATTGCATTTTTAATGATTTGTCGGGATAATACTCCGTACAGGTACCGTTCCGTTTATCGTTCTTATAAAGATACTCTCCGGATATATTCCCATCCTCATAAAAATTCTTTACAGGACCCTCCTTCTTGCCGTTCTTATAAACTTCTTCAGAAATAACCCAACCCGCTGCTGCAAAGTATTTCCAGGTGCTGTCTTTTTTTTCACCGATGTATTTGCCGGCAGCCATCAGCTTCCCGTTGAAATCGTATGCTTTGGCCCTGCCGATGTTTCCATTCTCCGAAAAAACCATCTCGGATTTTTTTGTCCCATCGGGATAGTAATATTTGAAAAGGCCGAAAGGCTTATCGTCCTTGAACTGACCCTCATAAATTAGCCCGCCGTTCTTGTCCTTCTTCACCCAATTGCCTTGTTTCTTTCCGCTGGAATCCGTCTTATTCAAGTCGCCCTGAGAGAAAAATGTCAGCGGAAGGAGAAGTAATAAAAAGAATAGTTTATTCATAATTTCAAATATAATAATTACAGGGGTTAAAGTGTTTGAAGGGTTTGAAAGGATTGAAAAGTTTGATTGGCTTCAAAGGCCATACAAGCATATACCGGGCTATTTCATAAAGTATGCCTGTTTTATGCAATTTGCATTATGCTTATTATCAGTTAGTTATCAGTCAATTCACAATGTAGTTATCCTTGTTGTCAATGACAGGGATAATGAGTAATTTCGCATCCCTAAACCCAAGTAAGAAGATGGATTATAAAAAGACCAATGCTGAAGTAACAACTGTGACACGTGATGTACGCCAACTTGATAAGACCAGCGGTAATATATACGAGACGATCGCCATTCTTGGTAAACGTGCCAACCAGATCGGTGCAGATATCAGGGAAGAATTGACCGGAAAGCTTCAGGAATTTGCAACGCATACGGATAACCTTGAGGAAATATTCGAGAACAGGGAGCAGATCGAGATCTCTAAGTTTTATGAGAGACTCGCAAAACCTTCTGATATTGCTATAGAAGAATACCTTGAGGATAAGATCTATTTCAGGAATCCATTGCTTGAGACGCAAGAAGAGACTAAATAAGGGAACAGGGAACAGAGAACAGGGAACAGAAAATTTACAGACCCCGGGGAAGACAATTCACCTCGGGGTTTTTGTTAAAATGAAAGGCAGAAAGATCATACTGGGAGTAACAGCGGGGATCGCTGCGTATAAAGCGGCGTTCCTGGTACGATTGCTGGTTAAAGCCGGCGCTGATGTTAGGGTCATCATGACACCCTCAGCTAAAGAATTCATCACACCACTTACGCTTTCCACTCTTTCCCGTAATCCTGTCCTCTCTCGTTTTGTAAGGAACAAAAAGGGCGAGTGGAACAATCACGTTGAACTTGGTATGTGGGCTGATCTGATGCTCATTGCGCCTGCTTCTGCCAATACTATTTCAAAAATGGCGACCGGTACCTGTGATAATTTACTCATGGCTGTTTATCTTTCTTCCCGTTGCCCCGTAATGATCGCGCCTGCCATGGATTTGGATATGTTTCAACACGCAACAACAAGGAAGAATCTTTCTCAATTGAAAAAAGACGGGGTTATCATCATTCCACCCGGAAAAGGAGAATTGGCCAGCGGCCTCAGCGGAGAAGGAAGAATGGAAGAACCGGAAAACATTTTAGCGCATATTGAAAAATATTTTGCCTATAGCCTTCCCCTGCATGGTAAACGTGCGCTTGTTACGGCGGGGCCAACTTACGAGGCGATCGATCCCGTTCGATTCATCGGCAATCATTCGAGCGGGAAAATGGGATTCGCGATCGCGAACGAACTGGCGCGACAAGGTGCCGACGTTACCCTGATCACAGGTCCAAGTTCACAGCTGATCGGTCTTGACAGTATAAAAAGGATTAACGTCACGACGGCAGCAGAAATGTTTGATGTCTGCATGAAACATTCCGTTAAACAGGATATCATCATCAAAAGCGCAGCAGTGGCAGACTACCGACCTGTGAAACCATCAAAAAGCAAAATAAAAAAGTCGGCTCAGGTTCCACTCCTTGTTCTTGAAAAGACAAAGGACATACTTTCTGAATTAGGAAGAAGAAAAAAGAAGAGACAGGTCCTCATCGGATTCGCGCTTGAAAGCGACGACGGCGTTGTGAGCGCGAAGAGAAAACTGAAGGAAAAGAACCTTGATGCCATCGTTTTGAATTCATTGAGGGATGGAGGCGCCGGTTTCGGAGGTGATATGAATAAGATCACGCTTTTCACCAGAGATAATAAAACCATTAAATTTGAGTTACAAAGCAAGGAAAAGGTGGCCCGGGACATCGTCGCCTGGCTGATCAAAAAACAATAGGGTGAGAATGCAACGAATATTTATTTATTTCATACTGCTGCTGGTTCCTATTGCAGGAATACACTCACAGGAATTGAACTGCCAGGTGCAGGTGCTCTCGCCTACGATTCAAGGAACCACTGAAAAAAAGATCTTTGAGACACTTCAGCTTTCCATTATGGAATTCATGAACAACACGCGCTGGACCAACGATCAGTTTCAGCCGGAAGAAAGGATCGAGATCACGCTCACCATCAACATCAGCGAGAAACTTTCTGCAGATGATTTCAAAGCAAGCATCCAGGTACAAGTCTCCAGGCCGGTTCATAAAGCTTCTTACCGATCCCAGATCTTCAATCATAAGGATATTGATTTCCAGTTCCGTTACCTGGAGTATCAGCCGATGGAATTTTCCAAGACCCAGCACATGGGAAATCTGACCGCTACACTTGCATTTTATGCATACATGGCAATAGGAATCGATTATGATTCATTTTCCCTTGAAGGTGGGACCCCATACTTTCAAATAGCGCAGACCATCGTGAACAACGCGCAAAATTCCCCGGAAAAAGGCTGGAAAGGGTTCGAAGGACCGAAAAACCGTTACTGGCTTGTTCAGAACATGCTTGACGCGGTTTACAAACCCATACGAGAGTGTACTTACAAATATCATCGTCTGGGATTCGACATTCTGCAGCAGGATCAGCCGGGCGGAAGAACAATTGTTGCCGAGGCGCTGATGATGCTTAAAAAAGTGCACCAGGACAAACCGCTTTCCTTTAGTATGCAATTATTCTTCCAGGCAAAGAAAGACGAAGTGGTGAGCCTCTTCAAACAATCCTTCCCGGATGAAAAGACCAAAATGATGAACCTCTTCAACGAGATCGATCCCGGGAATGCGATCACGTATCAGAAGATAATGCAAGACTAGGGAACAGGGAACAGGGAACAGAAATCAGACTCTAAAGTTTGACGACCCGTCGGAATATTATTCTGCCATCCTGTAACGTAAAGCAAAACACAAGAATTCCCGATGGCATTTCTTCGATATTGATAAACTCAATGACGCTACCAGCGTCAATATTATACAACAAATCCCCGTCTACCCCGTATATTCTGATACCTGCCACCTGTCCCCTGACACCTATTTCACTGGTTGCCGGATTCGGGAAGATTGATACAACATCTTCTACATACTCCCCTACCCCCAACTGTCCCGGGTTGAACTGGTAGACAACACCGGAGGCAGGTGTTCCGTTCAAACTGATCCCGAAATAACTGATGTTGCCCGTCCTGAGTGTATCCAAGGCCGCAGCCGGCAGATCATAAAGAGAAAGGCTGTAGGAACAATTACTGGCGTTACTATATTCAAAGATCCCTACCACCGGTCCGGGAGAACCGTTACCCTGGTAGGCGTTTATAGGATTTACAACCGCGCATGGCCCGATGTGTACCTCGATACGGTTCGAAGTTTCATACAACCACAACTGGAAATTTGCGGATGAGCTCAGATCATTCTGGAATCCGCAGTTCTTCCACTGGATCTTACATACCCTGTTAGGAGAATTCCCGGTCTGTTGGTACGAAAGAGGGCTGAGAGAGGAACTTGTTCCCACATCACGGAGCTGGACTGTAAATGGGCTAATGCAGTAATAGTAACTCGGATCAAAAAAGGCAAACCCGCTTCCCTCAATGTTAACGGATGTATAGGTATTCCCCATATAATTGAATGGAAAGCCAATGGGTATGTTGAATGGCTGAAAGTTGGTCCAGGGCAAAGGACCGCTCACGACTGCCGGATTGGTAAGTTCAAGGTAAGTGGAGGCAGTTTGCTGGAAAAAATAAGGCTGTGCCCGGAAGCCGAGTGCAATAAAAAGGCAAATAATTAATAAGAACTTTCTCATCGTGTGATGTGTTTCCGAACTAAATTAGTGAAAAATTCCGTATGTCTCCATTCAGGATGATAGTTTGTCATACTTCGATGCTTCTCAGTATGACAGTTTTTGGTTTCACAACGAACTACTCACCTTCCTATGATTCGATCATCAAATTCTATAAAGCCCTGGATAAAAAATATCCTCTGGCCCGGATGTTTGAGATCGGCCTGACTGATATCGGGAAGCCACTGCATCTTTTTGTGATCTCTGCCGACGGCGATTTCAATCCGGAATCACTTAAGAAAAAAGGAAAGCTTGTGCTCTTCATCAACAATGGTATTCATCCCGGCGAACCGGATGGTATCGATGCTTGCATGCAAATGAGCAGGGATCTTCTTGCTAAAAACCCGCCCGAACTAAAAAATGTTGTCCTATGTATCATCCCGGTATACAATATTGATGGTTGCCTCAACCGTTCTTGTTGCACCCGCGCCAACCAGGACGGGCCCGAAATGACCGGATTTAGGGGAAATGCGCGGAACCTCGACCTCAACCGGGATTTCATCAAATGTGATTCGGAGAATGCTAAGTCGTTCACAAAAGCATTTCGCAAGTGGGATCCGGACGTGTTTGTCGATACGCATGTATCCGACGGAGCGGATTACCAGTATACGCTTACGATGATTAATACACAAAAAGACAAACTGGGACCTCCCCTTGGTGAGTTCCTCGACGGAGAATTCAGCACTGCGCTGAAATCGTATTGCGCAGATAAAGGTTTTGAGTATTGTCCATACGTGACCACTTTGGGCGATACACCGGAAAGCGGTATTGAAGGCTTCATGGAATCGCCCCGATACAGTACCGGCTATGCTGCCCTTTATCAGACGATCGGTTTTGTTGTGGAAACACATATGCTCAAACCATTTGAACAGCGCGTAAAAGCAACAAGAATTTTCCTGGATGGATTGTTGCTGAATTGTTCGCTTAAAAAAACCAATATCCTTGAACGAAGGGCTAAGGCGAAAGAATACTCGAAGATCCAGCAAAAATTTCCGCTTACATGGAAAGCTGACACGAATAATTTCCTCCTTATCCCATTCAAGGGTTATGAAGCAAAATACAAGACAAGTGGAGTGACGGGGCTTCCGCAACTTTATTATGATACAAAACTTCCTTATGAAAAGAACATACGTTTCTATAATAATTATCTTATCGAAACAGAAATAACGAAGCCTTCATTCTATCTTTTACCTCAGGGCTGGAAAGAAGTCATCGAACGAATGAAACTGAACGGTGTGAAAATGGAGCCGCTGAAAAAAGACACCCTCATGAAAGTTGAAGTGTATTACATTGAAAACTACAAATCTCCGGCGCAGCCTTATGAAGGACATTTTCTGCATTCAGGGGTCAAGGTCCGGAAAGAAGTGCAGGAAATTAAATATTACAAGGGCGATCTGATCATTCGTACCAACCAGGATTGCAACCGGTACATCATTGAAACGCTGGAGCCCGAGGCGGAAGATTCCTGGTTTGCCTGGAACTTCTTTGATGCGATCGTACAGCAGAAGGAATGGTTCTCAGATTATGTTTGGGAGCAGAAAGCCGCTGAGTTTTTAAAAACGGACGCAAAACTGAAGGCCGACTTTGAACAAAAGAAAAAAACGGATCCGGAATTCTCAAAGTCCGCCTTCGCACAACTCTATTTTATTTACCTGCGCTCGCCTTATTATGAAAAGTCCCATCGAAGGTATCCGGTTGCAAGGAGTGTGTATTAATTACTTCGCAATATTCACCGCTCTCGTTTCCCTGATTACCGTAACCTTCACCTGCCCGGGATACGTCATTTCGGTCTGTATCTTTTGCGCGATCTGGAATGAAAGCGTTTCAGCATCTTTATCCGTTATCTTCTCACTGGATACGATCACACGAAGTTCCCTTCCGGCTTGTATGGCGTAGGATTTTTCAACACCAGGATAAGAGGTCGCAAGGTTCTCAAGGTCTTTCAATCGCTTCATGTATTGTTCCGAGACCTCACGTCTTGCTCCCGGACGCGCTCCGCTTATGGCATCACATACCTGGATGATGGGCGAGATAATTGAATTCATCTCGATCTCATCGTGGTGGGCGCCGATCGCGTTACACACGTCAGGCTTTTCCTTGAATTTTTCAGCAAGCTGCATACCGAGGATAGCATGCGGTAATTCAGGCGCATCATCCGGTACTTTGCCTATATCATGAAGAAGTCCTGCGCGTTTAGCGATCTTTGGATTCAGTCCCAGTTCTGCCGCCATGATTGCGCAAAGATTTGCCACCTCGCGGGAGTGTTGTAATAAGTTTTGTCCGTACGAGGAGCGGTACTTCATTCTTCCCACCATACGGGTAAGTTCCGGATGCAGGGCGTGAATGCCGAGATCAATACATGTGCGTTTACCGGTTTCAATGATCTCTTCTTCTACCTGCTTCTTCACTTTTTCAATGATCTCTTCGATGCGGGCAGGATGGATACGACCGTCGGTTACTAGTTGATGCAGGGCTAAACGAGCTATCTCTCTCCTAACCGGATCAAAGCAGGAAAGGATAATTGCTTCCGGCGTATCGTCCACAATGATCTCAACTCCCGTAAGGGATTCAAGCGCGCGGATATTCCTTCCTTCACGACCAATGATACGACCTTTCATTTCATCTCCTTCAATATGGAAGACCGAGACAGAATTCTCGATGGCATGCTCCGTTGCAACGCGTTGTATGGTTTGAATAACGATCCTCTTTGCTTCTTTGTTGGCGGTAAGTTTCGCTTCCTCCACTACATCTTTGATGAGGGAAAGCGCTTCAGTCTTGGCCTCAGCTTTCAGCGATTCAACAAGCTGTGCTTTGGCAGCCTCAGCAGACAATCCGGAAATAGTTTCAAGTTGCTGAACCTGGTGCTGATGCATCTTCTCGATCTCGTTTTTCTTGTGGTCAACCAGTTCAAGCTGATGGCTCAGGTTCTTTTTGATATTTTCCAATTCCGCATCCTTCCGCTGAACCTGTTCCATTTTTTGGGAGAGGGTAGTTTCCTTTTGCTTCAGCCTGGTCTCTCCGGCGTTGACGGAGTTGTTCTTATCGGACACATGTTTATCATGTTCTGCTTTTAGCTGCAGGAATTTTTCCTTTGCCTGGAGGATCTTTTCATTCTTGATCTTCTCCCCCTCTATCTCAGATTCTTTCAGCCTGAGATGCGCCTTTCGAAGCACCCCTTTACGGAGAACACCGGTGGTAAGGACCATGCCGACAATAAAAGTCAGAACGCCGGTACCGGCAATGATGATGATCTCCATCAACGTAAGTTGGATATCCATTTCCTAAGAATTAGTATTTGTGAAAATTCCCATTCATCTCATATTGAACGGGCGGGTGTGGAAGGAATCCCGGAAGCAGAGCAAAGCTCGCTTCGGGATTAGTTCAGAAGATCTCTCTCCTTTCGCAGGTAATCGGAAACAAAGGCTTCGATCTCTACCAGTCGGAATGCCATTTCCTGGTCGAGAAGGATGTTCTGTTCACTATGTAGGTTTTGCGAAAACAATTGTAACGCAGCCATGGCCAGGAGGTCCTGGGTATCCTTTACGGCATAGCTCTTCTGAAGTTCGGCTATCTTCACGTTGATCTGCTCTGCTGCCTTCTTCACAAGCGACTCCCGTCCTTTCTCTACTTTGATAGGATAGGTTCTGCCTGCTATATTGATCTTAATGGATATTTCTGCCATGCCCGGGGTCTTGCGACCATCTTACCTGTTAAGGAGAGCGATGCATCGGTCTATTTCACGCACCAGCTCGTTTATTTTTAGTTTTAATTCTGTTTTGTCTGTTTGTTCTCCTGCTATGACTCCAGAAATTGCAAGGATCTTGTTCTTGTCTTCCAGGGATCTTGTTTGAATTTTGAGTTGTTCAACTTGTTTCTGAAGGGATTCCTTATCCCCTGCAAGTTTCTGATTTTCATCCGCTAACTTGCGGTGCAAATGTACTAATTTTTCAATCTTTGACTGGATACTGGTGATGGTATGTCCTAGATCCTGCTTCTTCACAGCCTTATATTAATTGATAAGGCTAAGGTATACATTTTATTGAATGATAGAGGTTTATGAAGATTTGAAAACCTTTGGTCAGAAGGCAATGCGGTAAGCCTTAACAATCAGCGACTTGAGAAGCCTGAACAATTACAAGAAATGGAAAACAATCTTTGGATTGTGAATTTCCTTCTTACAGAAGTTGTACTCCAAACCCGCTTTCAAAAGCAGATCCATAGAGAAGGTCCCGAACGGTTTTACGATCCCATCCGGTAAACTCGGCTGAATGAATCGGTTTACGATTCCGAAACCTATACTGTGATAAAAGGCAATTCGCTTTGAAAATTTGATCTTGCCTCCGCAGCCTGCTGTATTTTGTATCATCCCTATCCTGTATTCATCTGCAGAGATCGTTAGTGTTCTTTTCAGATAATAAGAACAGTACTCTAGAAAAAATTTGTACTTGCGAAAAGGTGAGAAAGGATAAGCTTGCGCTCCAATCAATACCCCCTGAAGGCCGAATCCATGGTACAACGCATTCCGGTGAACGTAAGAAGCGCTCGTATTGTCCTCATACTTGATCGTTGTGAAACGGCCAAGCAATGGTCCGGCATAAAATTTCCAACGGGGAAGATTAAAAGCGACATATGGATGATACCCCGCACGTTCTGCTCCCCAGGAAGCGAATACATTTACACCCGCACTGTATCTGAAATAAAATATCTTTTTTGTTGAATCGGTCTGAGCAAATCCGTTCAAGCTACAATTGAACATCAGAAAAATAGTTGCGATTGCTTTCATCACAACAGCTAAAATACGCATTCTGAAACAGAATCTTTCAAGCTCTAATTAGGATGTCTATCTTTGGTTGAAATCCGATATCCAATATCCGATATTACCTTATGCTCCTCCACTGCAACCCCGATAAACCCAATCCTGAAACCATCGCGAAAGCTGTGGAGATCCTTGGCAGCGACGGTATCATTATCTATCCTACCGATACTGTTTACGGAATGGGATGCGATATGATCAACCCAAGGGCTTTTGAAAGGCTTTGCAAACTAACAGGGCAGGTTCCGGAAAAAGCAAATCCTTCCCTGATCTGCCACGATCTTTCCCATCTTTCGGATTTCACCAAACCTATTTCCAATCATGTTTTTCGCGTGATGAAAAAGGCCTTGCCCGGTCCTTATACTTTTATCCTGCCTTGCAACAATAATATCCCGAAGATTTTCAGGAGCAATAAGAAAACCATTGGGATCCGTGTGCCGGATAATAGTATTGTGAGGGAAATTGTAAAAGCTCTTGGAAATCCGATCCTGAATATGTCAGTCCATGATCCCGGAGATGAAATGATGGAGTACACAACAGACCCGGAGATTATTCATAATTACTATGGCAGCAAAGTCGACCTGGTAATTTCAGGAGGTTTTGGTCACCTTGCAGCGTCAACTGTACTGGACTGTACGGGAGAGGAGATCGTAATGCTGAGGCAAGGGCTTGGGGAGGTTAGTTGGTAGTTGTTAGTCGTTAGTTGTTAGTTGTTAGGAGACTACCGAAAGTTCTTTTCTAACAACTACCGACTCACCACTAAGTACTTTATTAACTAATTCGGCCGCTTCCTGTAACTGGATCGCAGAAAAGACTTTCAGCCCTGAATCTTCAATGATCTTCTTTGCCTCAACAGCATTTGTTCCCTGTAATCTTACAATGATAGGCACACGGATGTTGCCAATGTTCTTATAGGCATCCACAATTCCCTGCGCAACACGGTCACAACGGACGATGCCTCCAAAAATATTTACAAGCAATGCTTTTACGTTGGGATCCTTAAGAATGATCCTGAAAGCCTTTTCCACGCGTTCAGCATTGGCCGTTCCGCCGACATCGAGAAAATTCGCAGGCTCTCCACCGCTAAGTTTGATAATATCCATGGTAGCCATCGCCAATCCGGCACCGTTGACCATGCAGCCTACGTTTCCATCAAGTTTCACATAGTTCAGTTCATGCTCACTTGCTTCCACTTCTGTTGGGTCTTCTTCACGCTTGTCGCGCATGGCTTCATAATCAGGATGACGGTAAAGTGCGTTATCATCAATGGATACTTTTGCGTCCACTGCAACGATCTTCTCATCCGAGGTTTTCAAAAGCGGGTTGATCTCGAAAAGCGAGGCATCCGATTCGGTGTACGCTTTGTAAAGGAGCGGCACAAACTTCACCATCTCCTTGAATGCCTGTCCGCCTAATCCAAGATTGAAAGCAATTTTTCTGCATTGAAACCCGGTCAGTCCGGCTTTAGGGTCGATCTCCTCTTTAAATATCTTGTCCGGTGTCTTTTCTGCAACTTCCTCAATATCCATTCCTCCCTCTTGTGAGTAAATGATAATGTTCCTTCCGGTTCCGCGATTAAGCAGAATACTCATATAAAATTCCTTTGGTTTGGTCGGGCCATCGATATACATATCCTGCGCTATCAGCACTGTATGAACTTTTCTTCCCTGTGGACCTGTCTGCTTGGAAACGAGATTCATCCCGATAACGGCGCCGGCTTTTTCCCGAAGCTCCTCCATGTTCTTTGCGATCTTGATCCCTCCGCCCTTACCGCGACCTCCCGCATGGATCTGCGCTTTCACGATCCAGATGGGAGTATTGGTCTTTGCTTTCAGTTCCTCTGCGGCCTTTACTGCTTGCTCAACTGTTTCAGCAATGATGCCCTCCTGTACGGTAACTCCGAATGATTTCAGAATTTCTTTTCCCTGGTATTCGTGTAGGTTCATAGGATGTGATATTAGGAGGGCAAACCTACGTTTTTTTTTTAAATCACATCCCCCCGGCTTCGCCACCCCCTTCAAAGGGGGAATACATCCATCATGCCCGCTTAGTTAACCTGGCCATGTAAAACCCATCGGAGTCAAGATCATAAGGCATAATACTTCGCTCAGCCTCTAATTCAAATCCGCTATGCGCATTTAAAAAATCATCTATACTCTTCCGGTTTTCCGAAGGAAAAATACTGCAAGTCGCATACACCATTTTTCCTCCCGGCTTTAGCAGGATCGCCGCTTTGTCAAGAATTTCTGATTGAGTTTTGCTCATTTGCCTGATCATCTCCACGTTGATCCTGTATTTTTTCTCCGGCTCCCTGCGTATCGTTCCCGAACCAGAGCACGGTGCATCGATCAGAAGCCGGTCAAATTGCCCGGAATACTTTTCGAAAACCTCTGCAATGTCCTTGATGATCTCGACATTCTTCAATCCCGCCCTCTCAGCGCGTTTTTCAAGATTAGCCAGGCGACCGGCAGAAATATCCGTTGCGATGATCTTTCCTCTATTCTTCATCAATGCCGACAGATGAAGTGTCTTCCCACCGCCGCCGGCACAAATATCCCCGACAAGCATCTCGCTTTCTAATTCCAGATAAGGAGCGACCAGCTGAGAAGAACGATCCTGTATCTCAAACATTCCTTTTTTGTGCGAAGGTGATTCATTAAGTTTTTTCTTCTCAATAATGCAAACACAATCCCCCTCCTCTATTCTGCTCTCAATACCTTCTTTTATAAGTATATCTGAAAGTTTCTTCACACTTGTCTTCAATGTGTTTGCCCGAACAAACAAGGAAGCCGGTATATTCATCGCATCCAGGGATCTCTCCCACATTTCGTTCCCCAACTCTATTCTCCCTATATTATCGGTTTCATCAGCTACCGATGCAACTACTTTCCAGGGTGCAGCCACATCTATGATCCCGATATTTTTGAATTCCGGCCAGTCCGGTATTGCCATCCCAATACGCAACTGGTATGCTCCCCAAAGCCTTATCAATGCAGGGGTTTCGGAGGATTCGGTTTCGCCTAAATCGTTCCAATATTTTCGACGAAACCGGGTAATATCGAAGATGGCTGAGGCAATAAAATTCCTGTCACGCGAACCCCAACGCCTGTCGCTCCGTATAATCTCATGAACCACCTTGTCGGATCGTTCAGCGTTAAGGAATATTCTTTTTAACCCGGACACGATCGCTTCAACAAGCTGGCGATGAACTCTTAAACCTTTTTGCTTCCCGGTATCTTGCATTATCCGGCGAAATTACGGTTCTTTAGTATTGATTATGCGGCGGTTCCTGATAACATCCTCAGTTCTTTTTCTCCTCCCGGGAGCATACGCGCAATGCAGCCTTGGGCTTGTCCCTTCCGTTTCACCCAGTAACGTATGTAACCCTTGTAACGGGAACGCATCCGTCAATCCTACGCTAGGTACGCCCCCGTATACTTATTTATGGTCCAACGCCATGACCGACCAATTCATCGATAGCTTATGCCCCGGAACTTATTACGTGCAGGTCATCGACCAGCTTGGCTGTACGGATACCGATACGGTAGTCGTGAACAACACAAACACCCTTACAGCGCTAGCGTCTGTTGTCTCACCCATACTCTGTAACGGCGATTCCAGCGGAGTGATCACCGTTAATATTTCCGGTGGAACCGGGCCTTACACATTCAACTGGTCCAACGGCGACACCACACAAACTTGTTCAGGGATCTGGGCCGGTTGCTATAATGTTGTAGTAACGGAAGCAAGCGGATGCACGCAGGCGGATACAATTTGCATCTTTCAGCCATTGCCCTTATCGTTATCCGCATTTGCGAGCAATACTTATTGTACGCCATGTAATGGTACAGCAGCTGCGATCGGTGGGGGCGGAACAACTCCTTACACGTACGATTGGTCCAACGCAATGACAGGGCAATCCATCTCAGGGTTATGTGCAGGGACTTACACCGTTGTTTTGACGGACGCGAACGGTTGCATCCGAACACAAAGTGTGACGGTTGGAATCGATCCTGCATTTAACATCAACGTATCTCTTATTACTCCTGCTTCCTGTTTCAGTTGTTGTGATGGTGTGCTTGGTGTGACACCCGGCAATGGTTCCGGTCCTTATTCCTATCTCTGGAGCCCGGGAAGTATTGCGACAGCTGTGGCATCAGGACTTTGCACAGGAATGTATACGGTTTGTGTAACGGAAGCGGGCGGATGCATGATCTGCGATTCAATCTGGCTGCCTTCGCCTGTGGGAATAAATGATGATCCCCAATATACCTTAAGTGTTTTTCCAAACCCGGCTGAAGGTATGATCAAGCTTGATCACTCCGGCCTGATACAATATGTAACGATCACCGATCCAGCCGGAAGAAAAGTTTACCACAATTCTGCCGTCAACATGAAGGCACTGACAGTTGACCTCACGGGCCTTCCCAACGGCATTTACAATATTGAAGTGTTTGATGGGGTATCTGTTCTTCGTCAGCGAATACTGCTGAATAAGTAAGCAACGTTTCCCTTCTTATCTTTGTCTTCCCTTTATAAAATAATTCTCATGAGAACGATCCTTACCGCCGGATTATTCATTTTCATTTCTTCCTTCAGTTATTCGCAGTGTTTTGTCATTGCAACAGGAGGCCCTGCATTCTGCGGATGTACCGGCATTGCAGTTGCAACAGGGAACGGAGTTCCCCCATTCACTTATTTGTGGATGCCCGGTAACATGACAGGAGCTTCTGTAAGCGGACTTTGTGCGGGCACTTATACAGTTACCCTGACGGATGCGTCCGCCTGCTCTACTTCAACCACCGTGACCATTGCAGGAGGTCCCCCTATCACTTCCATTACAGCAACAGGATCACCAAGCACGTCCTGTACCGCTTGTGATGGTTCAGGATCCGTGACAAATATCATTGGTGGCACTCTTCCCTATAGTTATAACTGGAGCACATTTCCTTCACAAAATACAGCCACTGCCACGGGACTTTGTCCCGGAACCTATACGGTGATCGTAACGGATGCGAACGGATGTTCCATTACCGATACGGTGATGGTAAGCGGCAATATGCCTCTGCAGGCGATCATTACCTGCTCATCATCCTGTACGGGAACAGGATTTGCAACTGTGAATGTTCTCGGAGGACAAGCTCCCTACACGTACAACTGGATGCCGGGAAATATGACCACACAAACCGTAACGGGACTTTCCGCCGGATGTTATACGGTTACGATAACCGACGCCGGCAGCTGTACCGTTACTGCAACCTGTTGCGTGGTTGTCAGTCCATCGCTCGTCATTACCACTAGTATAGCTCCTGCAACATGCGGACAATGCAACGGAATAGGGATAGCCATTGCCACAGGAGGAATGCCACCCTACGTTTACAGCTGGCCTACTACGCCGCCTCAAACCGGCCCCACCGCTACAGGATTATGCGCCGGCACATACACACTTGTTGTCACCGATGCGAACGGATGTTCCGGTACCACCGTTTATACAGTTACCGGTACAAGCGCTGTAACGGCAACTACCAGTACTACGAACGCAAGCTGCCAGACATGCTGTACAGGGACTGCCACTGTTAATCCTTCGGGCGGTACTGCTCCGTACACATACACATGGACCAGTACGCCGCCTCAATTCACTCAGACTGCTACAGGACTTTGCCCGGGTACGTACACGGTTTGTGTGACCGATATAAACTTATGTTCAGTTTGTACCACAGTGACAGTGAATTATAACTCCGGCTTTGATGATGATCCGATTTTTTCAGGAATAAGCTTGTTTCCAAATCCAAGCCCCGGGAATTTTACGATCGAATTCCCCATGGATCCTGAGGAAAAAGTTCTCGTTGAGGCATTTGAGATAAGCGGACGGAAAGTCTTCACACAGATCCATAAAGCTGCAGAAAGAAACGTTTCATTCTCGTTTATTTCGCTTGATGCGGGAACCTACCTGGTGAAGATACATATAGGGGAAAAGTGGGTAGCAAGACTGGTGCAGAAGTTGTAAGCGAGATCAGGAAAAAGTTTTCACCGCTTCCTTCATCGCCTCTGAAAAGGCGTTCATATTGATGCCGCTCACCGCTTTTTCCCGTTCAAGAAAACCAAGAAGGTTCTCAGTTGGCATATTACCGGTAAGTTTATCCTCTGCCATGGGGCATCCGCCGAAACCTTTTATTGCGGAATCAAAACGCCGGCATCCGGCATCCCAGGCTGCACGTACCTTTTCTTCCCATTTATCAGGAGTGGTATGAAGATGCGCGCCTATTTCCAGCTTGGGAAATTCAGGGATCAGTTTGGAGAAGATTGATGTGATGTTTCCCGGGTTCGATACGCCAGTGGTATCCGCCAAGGCAAATATTTTGATGCCGAGTCCGGAAAGTTTTTTGGTCCACTCAATGGCGATGTCACCATCCCAAGGGTCCCCGTATGGATTTCCAAAGGCCATGGAAATGTAGATAACGAGTTTCTTTTTTTTCTTCGCGCACAATCGTTGTATCTCCTCTACTCTTTTCAGGGATTCCTCAATGGTTGCGTTTGTATTCCGTTTCTGGAAAGTTTCTGATATGGAAAAGGGAAATCCCAGGAAATCGATCTCGTCGAACGCCAGGGCATCTTTCGCTCCTCTCAGGTTAGCTACGATCGCAAGTAATTTTGAATTGGAAGCAGCAAGGTCTAGTCCTTCGAGCACTTCTGCCGTATCGCGCATCTGTGGAATAGCCTTAGGAGAAACAAAACTTCCGAAATCCACGGTATCAAACTCGCATTTTAAAACAGAGTTGATGTACGCGATCTTCTTTTCGGAGGGAATAAATTCATGGATGCCCTGCATCGCATCACGCGGACATTCAATTAATCTCACTATACTTCCTTCGTGGCTCATTTGATCACTGTTATATGTCCGCTGAAAGTTTTACGCATAAATTCGGTGTTAATGAAATGCACTTTGATCATCCAGACATAAACCTCGGACTTCAGCTCCTTATTCTTCCACCATTCCCAGTTGATGGAATGATCAAGCGCCACCTGGTTCGTCTCATACATGATCTCGCCCCAGCGGTTGTAAATTCTGATACTGATAGAATCAAAATAACAATTTTGTATGATCCTGACCTGTTGGTCATCAGAATTTACTGTTATGGCTGATTGTAATCTGACGAAACAGGAATCTACAATACTTTTTTCCTGTGCGAAAGAAAAAGTTGAAACAATAAACAACAAACAATAAGCAAAAATAAGTTTCATGTTTTTGAACTTAAGATTCCCTTACATATCCGCTTCGCAATTGCAGGTCCCTCGTACACAAAACCTGTATACACCTGCACCAACACTGCCCCGGCATTTATTTTTTCGATCGCATCTTCTGCAGTATGTATCCCGCCTGACGCAATAACCGGAAAAGCATTGCACGATCTTTCGCAAAGATAACGTATCACTTCCGTAGAACGCTTCGCAAGCGGTTTTCCGCTCAATCCACCTTGTCCGCACTTTTCTATTTCCGACGGGCTTGTTGTCAACCCTTCCCTAGAGATGGTTGTATTCACAGCTACTACTCCATCAATTCCGGTCTCCTTCACGATCTCAATGATATCATCCAACTGCTCATTCGTCAGATCGGGCGCGATCTTAAGCAATACCGGCTTTTTACGGCCAAAGGCTAACGGAACATCTTCCTTCGAACTCAGACTAACATTCAGATCCATCAGCTTTCGGAGCAACTCCGTCAAAGGCTTCCGCTCCTGGAGCTCTCTTAGTCCGGGGGTGTTGGGAGAACTCACGTTGATCACAAAATAATCCACCACATCAAACAACGTTCGGAAACAGATCACGTAATCCAGTAACGCGTCTTCATTCGTTGTATGCTTATTCTTGCCAATGTTTCCGCCGATTATCACACGCGGTTTTACTTTATGCAGGCGAGTCCCGATCGCAACAGACCCCTCGTTGTTGAATCCCATCCTGTTGATGAGAGCCTCATCGTCGGGAAGACGGAACATTCTTGGTTTCTCATTTCCGGCTTGTGACATGGGCGTTACCGTCCCAATTTCGATGAAACCAAATCCAAAACAAGAAAGTTCATTGTACGCCTTCGCGTCCTTATCAAAACCTGCAGCCAGGCCGACGGGATTAGGAAATTCTATTCCAAAGACCGTCCTCTTTAGTCTTTGATCCCTGACAACAAAAACGGAACGTGTCATGGCAGCGACACCGGGGATTGAAAACAAGATACGAATGGTTCGGAAGACGAAGTGATGCGCCGCCTCAGGGCTCATCAGGAACAACACCGGCTTGATCAGAAACTTATACATAAAAAGAAAGCCCTAAGTTATGTGCTTAGGGCTCCGAATATTTTTTGCAATAATTTATTTACATCCATTGGCATAATCTTGCGCCTCCTCGTGGCCCAATGCTGCTGCTTTTTTGAAATCCGTGCATGCTGTTTTATCCTTCACCTCCTGCTTTGCAAGCGCTCTTTTGAAATATCCTAGTCCGTCCTCCGGCTTAACACGTATCACTTGCCCGTAATCATAGATGGCCGACTTCCAGTTACCCATTCCCTCGCATGATGCTGCGCGGTACAAAAGTGCATCAACAAAATTGCCGTCGAACGAAAGCGCCTTAGAGAAATCGGCAAAAGCTTCTTTGTATCTTTCCCAACTGTAATAGGCCAGACCGCGCTGATAATAATATTCTGTAATGTTCGGACTTATGTCTACGGCCCGGTTAAAATCGCTTATTGCATTACTGAATTTGCCCGCGCCATAATAACATGATCCTCTCCGGGCATAATTTCCTGCAGAGTCCGGGTTGAGCTTTATTGCAATATTGAAATCACTGATCGCGGCATCGTATTGCTTTAAGTTGAGCTTGGTAGTTCCTTCGCGACTGTAATTGATACTGCTGTTCCAGCAAAATTTGTCTTCGAAATATTCTTTTGCTGCTGCGCTGCCGTAATCCGAGGCTGTCCGGATATCAATGCATCCTCCGTCCTTATCGCCCTTCTCGTACTTCAGTTTTCCACGCTCATAATATGGTCCTGCATATTTCGCATCGCAATAAATGGCAGTTTCAAAGTCCTGCATTGCTTCCTCTTTTTTACCCAGACCCGCGCTGGCAAGTCCCCTGTAGTAATAAGGCTGTGCATAATCGTTGCGGGGAGCATAGATCTCCGCGCTCTCTAAGGACGCTTTTTCGTATTCTGAAAGGTTATCGTATTCCTTACGGATCTTCAGGTATTTATTGATCTCTGTAAGTTTCACGCTCAAGGCTCCGTTGAAATCAAAATAAGCCCCGGAATAGTCTTTGTCGTCCAGTTTCTCCTGGCCTGTTTTCATGAAAGCCTCGTACTTGCCACCCTGCGCAAAACTGGATATGGATATTGTTACAAATAGTAAGGGTAATAGTATCTTTCTCATTGTGTTATTCTTTTTTCCGCCTGCAAAATTATAAACAATTATCGTATCTGTTTTTTATCTTATTAACAACCTTTGTGCCGTTTTACCGGAAGGCGTTTGTACGCTAACGGAATAAACGCCTGAAGGGATGTTGATCGTATTGATGAAGAAGTTCTTACTACCCGCCTTCATATCGCCCTCAAAGATCACTTCCACTTCCCTTCCGAGCAGATCTTCTAAACCGATCTTGATATAGATATCCTGTGAGGAGGTAATGGGAATACAGGTGATCCCTTTTGAAGGATTCGGATAAATATTGCCAAGCGTGATTGCCGCCTCAACTTCTGCCGCTGAAACCGTTCCCATGACTAAAAACTTCCAGTATCCCTGGGGCGCGGGCATGGGCCTTACCTGTACTTTCCCGGAAACCGAAGTGCCTTCAACATAATAGTAGACCTTAGAACCGGGCATTTGGGCCGGAATGTTAGCTGTCCAGGTTGTGCCGTTCACTGTATTCATGGTCACCATGACGTACGGCTGTAAAGTATCGGTCCTCCAATACAATCTGCCTCCTGCAATTCCGGAGCGATGGTACATATCTGCAGAAACTAAATACGGTGTCGTGAAATTAAATGTGTTCAGCAGAGGCTGATGCGTTATGAGAAGGGGATTGCTTGTCCCAACGGAATGTGTGATGCAATGGATCGCTCCGCTTGCAGGTATGGTGCTGTTGCAATTGATGCCCACTATCCTGTAACCGGGACAGGATTCTCTGTAAATTCTCAGCGCCGTTGTATCATATTGCTGATAGAACGTTGGAACAATGATCGTCTTGTTTATAAAGACAGAGTTCGTGTAGGTAAGGTAATCACCGCCCTGGCTTGGGTATTGCTGGTTTGATTGCTGGGGTGGCATTGGAACACGGATCACTTTGTATGGTGTTCCAAAGACAGAATTAAAGTTTGAAAGCACATACTGGAGATTCGCTTCTATTTGGGGTCCGTCAGACATATTTGTCGGGTACTGTCCCACCAGCAAGGTTTCTTCATCCAGGAGTTTGATATGCATATCAATATGATGAATACCGTCGTAAGGCAGTATCGTCATTTTAATATAGCGGGAGATCCCCATAAAATCATCCATTATCTGATCGATCTGCGGAATGGTAAGGGTGGGATTTTCCGTCACAACCAGGTTAGAAGAGAAACCGGTTCCAAAACCATCCGACATGAAATTCCCACCTGTATGAATGAGCAGGTTCGGATTCTGGGACATGGCATAGACCGGAATATTGAAATACGTTCCAATATAGTTCGGAATGGCATCATCTAACGGTCGTGTTGGCCGGTTGTATTTCCAGTCCATCAGAATAAGCGAATCCACCGTATTGGTATAACCCCAGTTCTGTCCATAATCGCGTATCCAGACACTGTTATAAGGCGCCTGGATGAAACCCAGGTTCACAAGCGGGACCGTGTTTGAAGTGAGATAATTTTTGACAGTGTTGGAATCGGCACAAACGATGATCACTTTACACTCGGTTTGGGCATTGCGTACGATCTCTTTGAGAACACTTTGATAGCTGGTCCAGGTGATGGTTAGGGCTTGTATTTCCTCCCATTCAGCGCCTGTCCTAACGGGCGAAACGGGTGGTGTAAAGATGGGGGCGCTGGACTGAATAGAAGGATTTCCTCCATCCCACTTCTCTGTACCGGTGGTCCGGGTCACTTCCTGGCCAAAAAGGGCCGAAAATGTGAAAAGAACGCTAAAAACCGACAGGGGTATATTTCTCACCATAATGGGGTTTTATCGTACAATAATAAAAGTTTATAGGCTAAAAACCTAAAAAGATAGCCTTTTTTTATTAAATTAGTGCCTTATAATCAAGGGGATGGGGCCGAAAATATGATAAAAGGCATGCAACCATAAGCCCCGGAAATGTATCTACATGATAGAAAAGCACCTGAATATGACCGATGAAGAGCTGGTGCGGGGGTGTATAAAGAAGAGTCCCCTTGCCCAGAAGCATCTGTTTGACAGGTTTGCAAGGAAAATGATGGGGGTTTGTCTCCGCTACTCCAATGACAAGGACGATGCAGAGGACATACTACAAGTAGGATTTATTAAGGTCTTTGAAAATATTGAGTCATTCAAGGGAAGCGGTTCTCTTGAAGGTTGGGTAAGAAGGATCATGGTCAATACCGCCCTGAACCACTACCGCCAGAATAAGCAGTCGAGGGAGAGCCTTGACATTGAGGTGGTAGATTATTTGGTTGATAGCGGGGATCATGTGTCAGAGGGGTTAAATGCGAAGGAGATTCTGAAATTGGTTCAGAAGCTTCCACCGGGTTTCCGGAGCGTGTTCAACCTCTTTGCGATAGAAGGGTACTCGCATAAAGAGATTGCCGGAATGCTGGAGATCTCGGAGGGTACTTCAAAATCGCAGTATGCAAGGGCAAGAGCCTTCTTACAAAAACTGATTCAAACTGAAAACGCATTATAACGCCCTTCGACTACGCTCAGGGTGACATGGATAAAAGATTAAATGAGAATACGTTCTTTTTGTTCTTAAATATTAAAATAGAATACGCATGAAAAATTTAGATAACATCGAACAGGTCTTCCGGGATTCGCTCAGCGGTCTCGAGGCAGACGTAAACCCGGAGGTCTGGAGTAATATCCAGAAGAACATCTCGTCTTCGGGTAACAGCGGATCAAACGGCATCCTGGGAAGCCTTGCTTCTAAGGTGCTTGTCGGTGTTCTCACCACGGCTGCTGTCATTACAGCTGTTGTTGTTCTTAACAACAGTAATGAGCAAACTACTCCTGTCAATAACAAACCTGTTAACGTAACTGAAAACCCTGTTAAGGGTACGAACAATAACACAACAATTACAACGCCTAAAGAGAATAAAACCCTTAATAACGCGCCTAAGAGTAACAACGTTAACCCAGTAGCTGACGGAGCAAACAAAAACGCAACGCCTGATAACACGCCACCGATTGTAAACAACGAGCCACAGATCACACCGGTTCCGAACGTAAACGAGCCTAAACAGCCGAACGTAGAAGTTCCGAAGATCATAGTGAAAGCACCCGTTAAACCGGAAGTGAATACCCCTGAACTTGAGGTGAAAAAGCCATCGGCCCAGATCGTGATAACACCCGGCAATGAGTATGCTCCTGTTGTAGTAACCCTTTCCAACCAGAACAACGAACTGGATGAGAATGTTGTCTGGGATTTCGGCGACGGAACATCGCCTTCCATGGAGAACACTCCGATCCATATTTATGAAAAACCCGGCAAGTACATTATCACCCTCACCGTAAAAGATGAGAATGGAAATGTAGCCACCGACTATGAGACCATAGAAGTGGCAGAAGGCAAGGGTAAGAACGAAAAATTAAAACCTTATCTCCCCAATAGTTTCACCCCGAACGGTGACGGCATCAATGATGTATATCAGGTGTCCGACGATGTTAACATTGCCACTTTTAAGATCGTGGTTACCGATAAGAACGGTAAGCCGGTCGCGCAATGGTCCGACTTCGAAGGATACTGGGATGGCCGCAACGTGAAAGGTGAAATATGCCCTCCGGGTACGTATATCTATATCATGGATTATACGGACAAGGCGGGTGAAAAGAATCGTATGTCCGGAACCATTACGCTCCCTACTAACAGGTGAGCCTAAAAAGCCGACTTTTGTCGGCTTTTTTTGTTTTCGGGAATTGCGGTTTTTTTATAACTTGCAACGTCAAATTATAAGTAAACATGAGAAAACACGTTTTCACATCATTAGCCCTTGTTACGGGGGCTTTGTTCTTTGCAACTAAGGCCAACGCACAGGCTGATAGCTGCTGCTTCAACGCCGGATTCGAGAGGGTTTGGCTAACGGGACCACAGGTAGGGTTACACCACTTCCTGCCATGGCAGGGTTGTATTGGAAGCGCCAGTACTGTTCAACCCTGGACATGCTTTGCGCCCTATACCACTATCGGAACTTTTGTTGCCGACTCCGGGTACAACACCGCGACGAACCTGAATGCCTTCAATATGATCACGGTGAATGCGATCGATCCAAACAGTTGCGCAAACGGCTGTATGACCACGCTTGCCCCGGGCGGAGGAACCGCTACCGTTCGGTTGGGTAACTCCTCCATAGGAGCTGAAGCCGAGCGTATGCAGTATTCTTTTTACGTTGACTCATGTGGCGCAGGATTTACATATTCTTACGCTGTTGTCCTCCAGGACCCTAGTCACCCGCCTTCCAACCAGCCTAGATTTGATATCCAGGTAACTGATATTAACGGAAACATCCTTGGTGGTCCTTGCGGCACGTACTCGGTGTACGCCGGTTCAGATCCAAACTTCATAGTCTGCGGACAGGTGAAGTATCTGTGTTGGGTTACTGTGGGAATAGATCTTTTGCCGTATGTCGGACAAACGGTATTCATCTCTTACGCAACAATGGATTGTACACAGAGCGGTCACTACGGATATGCTTACATCGATGCCGGGTGCTCTCCGCTCCAGGCCCAGGCAGTTTTCTGCCCGAACTCAAACGGACCGATCGTACTCATCGCACCTT